>WNGL01002379.1_pt1 | contig 22853 bp, 27 predicted proteins | sample 5400591 | NCBI WGS metagenome assembly WNGL01 (sample SAMN13153377, study PRJNA577476) | soil metagenome | isolation source: 80 cm soil or saprolite under Garry oak tree replicate 1 | place: USA:California | collected 2016-06-15 | reverse complement strand
CCGCCGACTCCAGGCCGCTTACCAGCCCGACAGCGTGTACCTCTTCGGCTCTCGCGCCAGGGGCGAGCCAGGTCCGGACAGCGACTACGACTTCCTCCTCGTCGTTCCGGACGATGCACCGCCCGAGCGCAGGCAGTCCCGGCTCGCCTACGAGGCGCTGCGGGGGACCGGCGTGGCCGCCGATGTCCTCGTGTGTACACGGACGTGGTTCGATCGCCGGCGCGGCCTGAGGGCGTCACTGCCCGGCACGGTCCTGCGCGAAGGCCGGCTCCTGCATGCCCGATGACGCCGCGAGGCTCGAGGACGCACAGGCCTGGCTCGCCAAGGCGGGTCTTGACCTGCGCGCGGCGGATCTCGAGCTGAGGACGCCGGACCTGGCGCTCTGGGGCGACGTGACCTTCCACGCGCAGCAAGCCGCGGAGAAGGCCCTCAAAGCGCTCCTCGCCTGGCACGATCGGCCCTTCCGGAAGACGCACAGCATCGAGGAGCTCGGGCGCCTCTGCGTCACCATCGCTCCGGAGCTCTCCTCTGCGGTCGATGCCGCCGTGCCGCTGACCGCCTATGCGTGGAAGTTCCGCTACCCGGGCGACATCGGCGAGCCCAGCATGGACGAGGCTGAGCGCGCGCTGCAGGTCGCGCGGTCCCTCGTCCAGGCCATCGAGCGGCTGTTGCCGCCTCGGGGCACTTGAGCTACCAACCGGTCGTGCTACGAAGCGCTCGTGTTCACCCTTCGCTGCACCGGAAAGCTCCTCAAGCGTCTCCACACCTCTCCCGTGGTCGACATCGAGCAGCCGACGACCCGGCTCGGCGACTGGTACGCAACGCTCGTGTACGACCACAGGGAGCAGTTCGTCCTCTGCGTCAGCGAGCGCTCGCTCTTGCCCGTGGTCGTACCCGCGAAGGAGGCACGCACACTGGCACCTCGCTTCCGCGACACTGTGGCCGAGCTCCTTGCTCGCCTCGGGGTCTCACCTGCCGACATCGAGCGCGAGCGAGCCGAGATGGCTGATGTCCGAGTCGGAAGGACGGCGAGCCGACAGGTCCTCGGCTCGATGAACGACTTCCTGAGGATGTTCTCGTGGCGCGCACCCGGCCGCTCGTTGCTGGACGAGTCTCGCCAGCTCGCCGAGGCGCCCTGCGGCCCGATCGGCATGAGGAGCCCCGACGACCTCACCCTCGAGATGCTGCGCCAGCGGCATTGATCGAGCGCGTGGATTTCCGCTACGACGCCCAGCTCACCCTCAACGCGTGCATGACCTCGCGGATCGAGTCCGCTCCCGGGACCGCGTGCTCCAGCGCGAGTCCGCAGGCGACAAACAGGACGAAGACCAGGAGCGCCGGCACCCATGTCGCGGCAAGAGCCCGGGTCCACGCACCCCGCGGTGGCGCGCCGCGCCCCAGTCGGCGGTACAGCACGACCGCGAGCACGCTCTCGAAGGCGAGGTCCGCGAGCAGGTCGGGAGCGGCCCACACGAGGTAGACGGACGATCCCAGCATGCATGCAAGCATCGCTGCGATGGCGAACACGGCCAGCACTGGCCAGCTGTCGGCGTCCGCAACATCAGCCACGACGTCACCCACGCCCGACAATCCACTGCCGCCCGCGTGGGTGGGCCCGACCGCATCGAAGCTGCCGGTAGCGCCTCCACCACCGGACATTCCCCCGCCACCGGACCAAGGGGCCGGGCCATCAACCAGCGACGAGACGTCCAGGACGTCCAGGTCTGGGATGCAGCGTCGACGGGCATCGGCTTCATCACGGGACGCTGGAGCACGAGCGAGCTGCCGCCGAAGCCGAGCTTCAGGGCGCCACTCGGGCCATGAACCACCTGGCATCGGCACGAGGTTTCGTCCCTGGTGCGCCACCCACAAGCGGAGCTGGGCGACGAGGGCCGCGTACGATGCGGCCACCGCCAGGGCGTAGCGGACGGGCATATCCGCGAGGCCGAGGTGCAACAGGAACGCAGACGCTAGGAAGCCTGTAAGTGCACTGACGCACACGATCCCCAGCATCACGAGCCGCGGCCGACCCCTCATCAGCCGCGCCCGGAGCCTGGGCCGCATGCGATTCCGGACTTGTATGAGCGTCCAGTGCACGAAAGTCCTCTTGCCTCCTGCACGAGGAGAGCAAAGCCGCGTCGAGCCGTCGAGCGAAACGCGACCGTCCCGAAGGGGGCCCGTAATGCCTCGTCTCTTGCGCAAGAGTTACTTCAGGGCGGGTAGGACGGAAAACGTGCGTTCCGTGAACTCGACCAGCGGAGTCCGGACGAAGACCTGGACCTCCGAGGCGTGGCGCGGTGATGGTCGCAGGCTGCATTCGCCATCGCAAGGGCGAAGCGGGAGAGCCGCGGGCGCAGGTGAGCACGGGCGACGAGTCCGATGATGAAGCCGAAGATGATCCACGCGATGATCCCCATGCGCGCCTCCTTCGCCCGTGAAGGTAGAGCCGCTGGCGCGAAGGCCCTCGCCACCACCGATTCCGCAAAGGCGCTCCGGAATGCAGATAGCTTCGAGTACTACATCGAAGGTGTACCGTAGACCTGCGCACTGGGCGGCGTTGTTGATCGCGTCGTTGACGATCGGTGGGCACGTCATGGCAGATGAAGGTGCACCTCCGCCGAAGGGCGCGAGCGTTGCGCTCGCGGTTCACGTTTCGGGGCCGTCGGTCGTGGCCACGCTCGTCTTCGAGAACCACTCGGATGGTGACGTCTATCTCGATCGCCGGAATGCGTGCGCTGCCGGCGTGATCGAGAATGACGTGTTCGAGATCCGAGCCGGAAGACGCCGAGTGTCCTACCTCGGTGCGCTCGCCAAGCGGCGTCCACCCACCCCCGACGACTTCATCCGGCTCGGCGCCGGCCAGACCTTCACGACGGAGGTGAAGCTCGAAAGAGCGTATGGCTTCTTGAAGGGCCGCCATGAGTACGAGGCCAGATACGTGGCGATTCATCAGTACCCGAGCCGTCCGCTCCTGGAGCTGCAATCGAATCCTGAACGCTTCTCGTTCAGGAAGTGACCTCGCGTACGCGCAAGAACTCTCCCGCCCGGGCAGACTTGACTCCCGTCACCCCGCCCACCCGCCGCTCGTGCCATCGTGACTGAATGGAAAACCTCCTCGGCTCCTTCGAAGCGCGCCGCCCCAGCATGTGGTCGGCCGACGTCCTCTACGCCGTGAGCGTGACCGACGAGCGGTTGGTGGCCCTCCGCATTGGCGGTCAGTTCTCCGGCGTCCAGGCCAACGCACTGGCGGTCCAATTCGGCCTCCTCGGCGGGCTGGTGCTGGGCTGGCTCCGGCGGCGCGAGGAGAGACGCCGCGCGGCGGCGCCGACCACCAACCCGCAAACCCTCGACGAGCAGCTCCGCGGTCACCGCAGCAACTTCGCGGTGACCTGGCACGAGCTGAAGCGCGCCTCGATCACCCGCCGCTCGGCCTGGCAACGCATGGCCTGGCCGGGGGAAGCCCTGCTCACCCTCGAGCGACAGTCCGGGGCCCCGGTGAAGCTCATCGTGCAGGAGCGAGCCCAGCTCGAGCGCTGCCTCGAGCTCATGCAGGCGTCCGGCGGCGCCGTGCTGCGCATCGACCCGAACCTGGGAATCAGTCCGACAAACGAACGCAGCCGATTGACACGGGACGCCGCTTCATAGAAGGGCGGATAACGTGCGTTCCGTGAATGCGGCCGGCGGAGTCCACGACGAAGACCTGTCGGGGGGAGAGGGGTCGGGAACCTGGGACCGTACCCAGGGCTGCGGCACGCGTTGGAGGCGCTCGTGTGAATTCGTACGGTACAGTGGAGGGATGCTGGCGTCCGGCAGTCCCGCGAGCATCGCGTTTCGCTCACGGCCGACGTTCCTGGGGAGGTGTCGCACGGGTCCGCGGGTCCTTGGAGCCGTCGCGCTTCTCTGGCCTGCTCTCAGCGGAACGGGTGCCGCCGACGTGTACACGTGGGTCGACGGGCAAGGGACCGTCCACTTCCAGGAAGACGCGCCTCCCACCGAGCGGGCGAGGAAGATTCCGTCTCGAGCGCCTGTCCGCGAGAAGTCGGGCATCCCCGTCACCGGCACGGAGAGCTCCGGCGTCGAGCTGCTCGACGACGTCATGTTGAAGTTCTTGGAGAAGACCGGCTCGACGGCGGCCGCACTCGCGGTCGGCAGACGGGGCGTGATCCTGCACTCCCGCGGCTATGGCTGGAGTGACCGGGAGAAGACGGTCGCCATGCAACCGAACACGATGATCGGCATCGCGAGCTGCGACAAACCGATCACCGCTGCGGCAGTCAGGCGGCTTGCGAGGGAGGGGCGGCTGAGCCTGGACGCGCCGCTCTTCGATCTCCTGAAGATCAGGCCACAGGGACCGGTCGTCGACGACCGTGTGAAGAGGATCACCATCCGGCATCTTCTCGAGCACAAGGCGGGCTGGGGAGCAGATCCTGCCGCAGCGGCAATGGAAGGGGCGCGAAGGAGTGGCTTCTCCGATCCCGTTCCCGTCGAGCTGCGGCCATGGTCACCGCCTCCCACCGGGGCGCGTGGGACGTCTGAGCCCCGCATCTCGCTCGAAGCGCTCCTCGGGTTCGTCATGACGCAAAGGCTCGAGAACCCGCCTGGCGCGCGGAGCGAATACAGCAACTTCGGTTTTGCCGTCCTGCGGCACGTGATCGCGAAGGTGACCCGACGACCTTACGTCGAGTTCTTCCGGCGGGAGCTGTTCCGACCGGACGTGGTCGACGAGTTCAAGGCATGGGACATGCCTCGCCGGCCCGGCCATTCGCCGCTCGTCTGGAACGCCGAGACTGGCGGGCTCAGCGCGTCAGGGACGGCATTGCTGGCGTTCATGAACGCCTACTGGCTCACCGGAGAGCCGCGGGATGACGGCAATCCTCTCTGGGTGATGTATGGAAGCCTGCCGGGATCCACCGCCTTGATGATCTGGCGGCCCGACGGCACGGACGTCGTCGCCTTGTTCAACTCTCGCTCGAGCGCCACCCACGACGAGATCCGTGCGGAGCTCGAAAGCGTCGTCGAGAGACTGAAGTAGCGCTGCTGCACGACGTGCGGAGGCGCGCGGACGGTCCCGGCTACTCGAGCCCGCCCACGACCGTCTCGAACGCGGAGAGGAACTCGTCGAGATCCTCCCGCGCGACGGTGAGGGCCGGGTCGAGCCTGAGGATCTCGAGGCCGGGCCTGCGGACCAGGATGATGCCGCGCTCGAAGAGGGCCTCCGCGACCCGGAGCGCCCGGGACGGACCGTCCGCAGGCACGAACTCGACCGCCAGCATGAGGCCCCGTTCTCCCGCTGCGCCGCCGGCTTGGTCAAACCGGCGGCTTGGTTCTTTGTGGCGTCCAGTTGTGCGGTAGCAGCTCGTCGATCCGCGACGCGGGGTGCGTCTGCACGCGCCAGCGGCTTGTCGAGATCGTAGTGCTGGTGCTCGCACGCGAGGCCGTGCAGGTGCGGCTCATTGGTCTTGAGGCCGTGCGGCTACGCTTCGTCGTGAACTCCCGCGTCATGCTCCGGCACGTGTTCAACGTCGGCGGGTTCGGCCCGCCGCGTCTTGGTTGGGGGACTGGTCGAGTCGAGCGCGAGGTGGTCGAGGATCTTCCGCGCCACCGTGGGTTCGGCGATGAAGGCGATGAGGCGTAGCCGGCCGCCGCACTCGGGGCAGGCGAGCACGTCGACGTCGAACACTTTCTCGAGCAGGGCCGCCCAGGGGACGCGGTAGGTCCGCTGGGAAGGTCGGTCGCTGGCGGCGGCGGCCGGAGCTGGCGCGAGGCGAGGCGTGTGGCCGCCCACGGCCCGGGTGCCGCAGCCTGCGGTGGGGGCTCTTCGGGGCGCTGCGATGGAGCTGGATCCTCGGGAAGATCGGGGACGACGCGGCTGCGGAGCCCGGCGTGTGGCGCGAAGACGCGGCGGCGATCCGGCGTGTTGGCTCCGGTTCAGCGAGCCGGCGCTGGCCGGCGCAACGACCGTGATCTTCCCGCCGGTGGTGTTCGCCACCTGGAGCGCGAAGCCGCAGCGTCCGAGACGCCCCACCGCCCAGACCATCGGGATCCGCTCGCCTACGCCCGGGCGTTCGCGGCGATCCTGCGATCGCTTCGCGTGGGCGGCGTATTTCGCCGGATCGGCGACGAAGATCTACCGGATCGCGGAGGGCGCGCGGAGCTTCTGGAGAAGCCAGGCCATGTTCTCGCCCAGGACCTTCATCGTCCGGAGACCTTCTTCATCCTTCTCCACGTCGCCCTTTTCCAGTCCGACGCCGACATTCCAGTAAGAGGAGCCAGGCACGATCATCTGATTGATCGTGAAGAAGTGGTTCATGGTATCGAAGGCATGGGTAGAGCCCGCTCGCCTGACGGCCACCACCGCGGCGCCGACCTTGCGCTTGAGCATGTCGCCGTTCGACTTTGCGACGAACCCGCAGCGGTCGATCAGCGCCTTCATCTCGGTCGTGACGTCGGAGAAGTAGGTTGGAGACCCGAGGAGGATGCCGTCAGCGGCCAGCATCTTCTCGATGCAAGCGTTGACGACGTCGTCATCACGAGCGCAGCGCTGGCTCATCTGGGCTCGACACTTGCGGCATCCAGTGCAGCCGTGGATGTCCTGCCCGGCGAGGTGGACGACCTCGGTCTTGATGCCTTCTCGCTCGAGCTCGTCGAGGACGCGACGGAGCAGGATGGCGGTGTTCCCATCCTTGCGGGCGCTGCCGTTGAACGCAACAACGTTCATGGACACTCCAGGGTGGATATTACGAATGTTCCGCCAGCGGCCACGCAGCCGCAACCGCCAGAACGGCCTGTGCCAGTATGACGAGGACGTGCACTACGCGTTCAGCCCTTTCATGCCGGCCGGCGGGTAGCGATCGCCTGCGGCCGCGCCCGGAGGCAGTGCCTGATCGAGCCGCGCCAGCTCATCCGTCGAGAGGGTGAGCGACGCCGCTGCCACGTTCTCTTCCAGGTACTCAATCCGCTTGGTGCCAGGGATGGGCACGATGTCCTTGCCCTGATGCAGCAGCCACGCCAGCGCCACCTGGCCCGGGGTGGCGCCCCTGGTCGCGGCGAGCGTCTTGACCACGTCGACGAGACGCAGGTTGCGCTCCAGGTTGTCGCCCTGGAAGCGCGGCGAGATGCGGCGGAAGTCGTTGGCGGCCAGATCGGCGTCCTTGCCGATGGCGCCTGTAAGAAAGCCACGACCGAGGGGGCTATAGGCGACGAAGCTCGCCCCAAGGTCGCGACAGGCGGGTAGCACCTCGGCCTCGGGGTCGCGGGTCCACAGCGAGTATTCGCTCTGGACGGCGGCGATGGGGTGGACGGCATGGGCGCGGCGCAGCGTCCGAGCCGAGACCTCGCTCAGCCCCAGGGCGCGTACCTTGCCCGCCCGCACCAGCTCGGCCATGGCTCCCACCGTGTCCTCGACGGGCACGTCGGGATTGAGGCGGTGGGCGTAGTACAGGTCGATGACCTCTACTCCCAACCGCTTCAGCGACGCTTCGCAGGCGGCGCGCACATAGGCCGGGCGCGTGTCGATGGTGCGCTCATACCGGCTGGGCGCGCGCACGATGCCGAACTTGGTGGCCAACACCACTTTCTCGCGCCTGCCCTCAAGGAAGCGGCCCAGCAGCTCCTCGTTGTGGCCGGAGCCGTACATGTCGGCGGTGTCGAGGAACGTGACGCCGATCTCGAGAGCGCGTTCGAGCGTGGCGAGCGACTGGGCGTCGTCGGTGGGCCCATAGAACTCCGACATCCCCATGCACCCGAGGCCGAGGGCCGAAACCGTCAGTCTGCTCGCTCCCAGATCGCGCTTCTCCATGGTCCCTCTCCCGCACCGGGCCTCGGTGCACTACTCTGAATGGATGGCCGATGTAAACTGCACGGTGTAGTGTACTTATGAGCGCACGCAAGTCAACGCCCCGCCCCGCGACCCGCGGCGACGCCAAGCGGCAGGCGATTACTGAGGCGGCCACCCAGGCCTTCCTGTCCCAGGGCTACGCGGCGGTGTCCATGGACGCCGTCGCCGCCGAGGCGGGCGTGTCGAAACGGACCGTCTACAATCACTTTCCGAGCAAACGCGAGCTGTTCAGGGCGGTCGTGGCCCAACTCTACGCCGGATTGCTGGAAGCCGAGCGTGGCGGCCTGCCTGCCGATGACCCGCCGGGAAGAGCGCTACCGCGCTTCGCCCGCGAGCTGCTGGCCCATCTGCGCCGGCCCAGGGTGATGGGCCTTCTGCGGCTGGTGGTGGCCGAACAGCAGCGGTTCCCCGAACTGGCGCTGGACTTCCACACCGAGGGCAAGGGCCCGGCCATCGCGCTGCTGGAGCGCTATCTGGCGGCCCAGCATCAGCGCGGGCGCCTGAAAGTGCCCGACGCGACGGTGGCGGCCCAGCAATTCTTGGGCGGAGTGAAGGAGGGGGTGTTCTGGCCAGCCCTGCTGGGACTACCGGTGACGCGCGACGACGATCAAGTGATCGCCGCCGCCGTCGCTGCGTTGCTGACCGTCTACCGACCCGACCGGCGTACCGGAGACGAACGCGAGGAAACGCGGAGTCTCGGCCGCGGCGAGCGCGATCGCTGAGAGTGAGATGGTCTCCAAGCCACTCGCGTTCGTTCATAATGTAATAGCTCCAGGAGACGCCATCGGGGTTCGCCCGGACGGCTACGGTGACCAGGGAGACTGGCCCGAGAACCGTTCGTTCTGGGCACGGCGTGTGGTGTACGTACGCAGCCGCACGTTTGAAGTGGGGTTGGCGGCCGTGTGCGCCGTAGGGGCGGTCTGGAACTTCGTCATGAGGCAGCCAGTGGCCGGGTCGCTCCTGGGCTTCTTGACAGCGTTCTTTGCTCTGAACGTGGCGGCGCGACCGCAGCAGCTACTTCGATCGAATGTCCGTGAGGCCAACGCGGTTGTGGTCGGCCTTCCGCCTCGCTGGCGTCTCGATTCCATGGCGTTCTTCGCGGTACCTGCGCTCGCCGCAGTGGTCGCAGGCAGGATCTCGGGCAGGATGGGCTGGGCGGGCGGGCTGTTCATCTTGGGTTTAGCGAGCGCGTTCGTACCCATCGTCGCACTCGCCGCAGGCGAGCGCTTCCTGGTATCGGTCGACGCGCTAGAGCGTGTCCCCTGCTGGGGCCGCCGCCGGTCGACTCGGTTGCCGTGGAACGCAGTCCGAGATCTGAAATGCACTACTCGCTACATCACCTATGAGTCTCGAGATGAGATCCGCGGCTTCTACTTGCTGGGGCGGACGGCTAACCAATGGTGTACGGAGATCTTCGTGCCTGAACATCTGGACGGCATCGGTGACTTTGCCGATGCCGCACTGAGTAGGGTCGCAGCCGACGTGCTCGCGAAGGACCCCGCGGGTCGTGCGCGCCTCCAGGAACTCGCGGGTAGAGAAGTCGAAGGCGGGTAGGACGGATAACGTGCGTTCGGTGAACGCGACCAGCGGAGTCCACGACGAAGACCTGGACCTCCGAGGCGTGGCGCGGAGATGGTCGCAGGCTGCATGCGCCATCGCAAGGGCGAAGCGGGAGAGCCACAGGCGCAGGTGAGCACGGGGGCGCGAACGAGCGCGCTCCTCGCCTACTCGTCGTACAGCGGGTCCGCCGCGTCATGCTCCGGCCGCCAGAGCTTCGGCGCGGACGGTTTCGCGCGCCCGACAAGTCCTAGCATCGTTGCATCCGAATGCAGCTACTTCAGGGAGCAGACGGCAAGAGAGCGTACCGTTGCGTCGGCCACTTCTCGGTTTTGTGTGCGCGGGTCTTCAAAGAGGCCTTGCCCCTGTGGCGTCAGCCACGTGCCCTTGGGCGCAGAGTTCACCTGAGAGGCGAACGATGGTCGCACCACGGGTCAGAGCATCAGCTGAACGTGCCCGCCCTGACGGACGCGGCGGCGGATTCGGCCCAGGCACGGTCGGCCTCGCCCTCGAACTGGATGGTGACGATGCAGAGGCCGTCCTGCTTGGCCACCTGCGCGGTGAGCACGAACCCGTCCCCATCCTTCGCAGCGGAGCATGTGTACTTGCCCGAAAGTTCCCGGCAGCTCAGCGCCAGCGGGAGCTCGCCCTTCTCCGCCGAAGCCGCGCCGAGCACCTCCGCCGGCGTGCGCGGAGTCTTCGCCCTGAAGCTGAGCGAGCTGCCGCGCACGGTGCGCCCCGCGAACCAGTACACCTGCGCCCCTCCGTCGTCCTCCAGCTGGGCGCCGTAGTAGCCGGGCAGGTCGATGCTCCAGCCGCCGGGAATGGGCAGCGACATGCTCCGGCGGAGGAAGCCGACGCCTTCGGGTCGCGGCGCCCGTAGAGGCGCGTCGGGCGCGAGGAGCGCCGCCAGCTCCTGCACCTCCGCCTCGGGGAGCGCGAGGCTACCGTCCAACTCGCGGGCACGGACGAAGCAGCCCAGCACCGACTCGCACAGTCGCCGCTCGTTGTCGTCGGCAGGGACCACCCACCGCAGGTCCACCCAACTCCGGGCGAGCCCCAGTCCGCGCAGCGTCTTTGCCGTGACCCCGCGTTCCCACCACGGGAAGAACTGCTCGGCCAGCCGGCCCAGCTCCGGTTCGTCCGCGGTGACGAGGCGCTCAAACCACTCCCGAGGCCACTCGCCCATCTGCGACGCCGCAAACGCCTCTGTGACGGGCCGGAAGTCCAGCGACATCCCGAGCAGGAGAGGCGAATCCATCTCGTCCGCGCGCTCGCAGAGGTGCCCGCCCAGGCCCCGGAGCCACTCCACCATGGCAGCCTGCAGCCGTGGGAACGCGCGGTGCCCGAGGTAACCGGTCTCGTCCTCTGCGTTCGCCTCGCTACGCCAATCGAGCCCGAGGCGATCGCGGAGGGCGTCGAGCACGTCGACGAGGTAGGCGTGGTATCCCGGGCCGCCCGTCGAGGTCTTCGCCTGGCAGGCGACGCGGCCGTCGGCGAGGCGGAACTCCACGTTCTCCTCGCAGGGGAGGAGGTTCACGTACAGAACGTCGTGCGAGGGCGAGGACCGCTGCCAGTCCTCCAGCGGCGACGGCTGGTGCCGTGAAAACTCCGCGACGGCTTCCGCCAGATCCTGGAACAGCTGCTCCTGCGTGGGCGCGCGGCGTAGCAGGCTGTGACGCGGCACGTCCGCGACGACCGAAAGTCCGAGTCCCATTCTAACAGCACAGCGCTTCGCGGACCGGGACGCAACCGGAAAGCGCCGCAGAGCCATGCTGCCGACAAGAAGGGCGGCGGTGGCACAGTCGTTGGCCGGTGCGTAATCCCCTGCTCGGCAGTCCGCCTGCGTGTGGCGCGGGTGCGGTAGCTCTCGCCCGTGATTTGCCTGGTGCGCGTCGTGGGCGAGGCGGTCGAGGGCGGCGCGGCGGAGCACGCCGTCGCCCCCGCTGGCGCCGCCGTGGGTGGCCACGCTCTCGGCGAGGCGCAGTCACGAGCCGATCACTTGCCGCCGCCGCCACTCTCGCGGTCGGGAACGTGACGCAGTAGTGTTGGACAACCCCGACCGAATGGTCGGCGGTGTGTTGACAAGTACCTTCCCTCTTGGGTTCGAGTGCCCGCGCCATGAACGCTGCCCTGACGATCCTCTTCGCCGCTATCGCGAGCGCACCGCAGATGATTGAGGAGCCGTCTCCGCGTCCTTTCACGCATGCGTTGCGCGGTGACATGGGGCTCTTCTCGTCGCTCGGGTTCATGGGCGCGTCCTACTCGATCGAGCCGGCTGCCAAACCCGTGATGCTGGAGCTCGGGATCGGCGTCGGGTTTTCCGGCGCCCAGCTTTCCGTCATGCCCAAGCTCGTGCTCGGCTCGCGCGCGCACCGCTTCACCACCGGGGTCGGAGTGTCTGTCGGAATCCCGGGCCTCGAGATCGTGGGCGGACCCCCTGGAACGGCGCTCGGCCGGCAGATCACGCCGTGGCTCAATGCGGACATCGCCGGCTACGACTACCGCTCCGACTCCGGTTTCACGTTCGCCGCTTCGGCGGGGCTCACCCACCCGCTGCGGAACGGGTGTACCGCGGGCATCGACTCGTGCGTGGACCTCCAGGGGCTCTTCCTTCCGCAGTTCCGGATTGGATTCGGGCGGTGGTTTTGATGGCGGGCGTCGATGTGCGCGCGACCCGGCGCACGCGGCTGGCCCCTGGTGCTACTCCCGCCGTGCCATCGACTCGGTGTTCAGCTCGGCCCAGTGTAAGACCATGGCTGACGACCCCGACCCCGGCGCGCGCAGGAGCGGTGGGCTCGCAGCGGCCGAACCTGTCGAACTCCGCTCAAATGGGCGAGGGATTCTAGTCCAGGTGCCCTGCCTTCTCTCAGGCGGATGGGCTTACCGAAGACGGTGATGAAGTCCGAGCTGAAGGGCTGGCGCAACGAGCACGAGGACACACTGCTCGAGCGTTTCCGCGAGGTCCTCCCTGGGAACGTGAAGGTGACGGTACTCGCCGACCGCGGCTTCGGCGACCAAGCTCTCTACGAACTCCTCGAGGACCTGCTTGGCGGCGCAAGGGTCACCAAGCCCGGCCGCGAGATTCCGGTGAATCGCGCTGGAGCATGCAGCCCGACGCCTGTAGCGTGAACTCACCATGATCTCGCTCCGCACCTTCGCCCTGTTCGCGCTCGGCGCCGGCGCGCTCATCGTGACGCCCGGCCCCGCGGTGCTCTTCATCGTCGCGCGCAGCGTGCACCAGGGGCGGCGGGCGGGGCTGGTTTCCGCGCTGGGCGTGGCCGCCGGAGGGCTCGTCCACGTGTCGGGTGCGGTGCTCGGGTTCTCGGCGCTCCTCGCCTCGTCCGCGCTGGCGTTCTCGACCGTGAAGGTTCTTGGCGCGGGCTACCTTCTCTATCTGGGGGTGCGAGCGATCCTGGGCCGCGTCGACGTGGCGGCGGTGGAGGAGGCGGCGCCAGCCCCGCTTCAGCGCCTGTTCACGCAGGGCTTCGTGGTGAACCTTCTCAACCCGAAGACCGCGCTGTTCTTCCTCGCCTTCCTGCCCCAGTTCGTCGACCCGGCGCGCGGGCACATCCCGCTGCAGATGCTGGTGCTGGGCGGGACCTTCGTCGTGCTCGCCATCTCGAGCGACAGCACCTATGCGCTCCTCGCCGGGATGTTGGCGAACCGGCTCGGTCGGACCCCACGCGCGCGTCGCAGCGCAGGGATCCTCTCCGGGAGCATCTACATCGCTCTCGGCGTCGGCACCATCCTGGCGGGCTCGCGTGGTGACTGACGTTGGTTGGGGGACCGGTCGAGTCGAGCGCGAGGTGGTCGAGGATTACGCGCCACCGTGGGTTCGGCGATGAAGGCGATGGCTCGTGGGGGCCGCGTCGGGTACGGCGAGCAGGGCGACACACCCGCTCGATCTCCGCGGCGCGGCCGCCTCCTGGAAAATGACGCGGGAACTTGTTCGCAGGCCGATCGGCGCCGTCCGCGTTCTGGCACCAAACGCCGGCGAAACCATGCGAGGTCTTCGGCCGGGCTGTTGCCTCGACCGCTTGAGAGCGCCGGATCAAGTCCATCCGCAGTATGTCGCCACAGTAGCGACTTTCGAGGTCAACCGAGCGGCTTCACGCCCTTAGTGAATCCGAGCGAGTCGCGCGTCACTCCCCACCGGCGATCCTCGAACTCGTCCGCCGTCTGGTAAAACGGGTAGACGGCGCTTTCCGACAGCTGCGGTGAGGCGACCGCCTGTTCGATCCCGTAGCCCATCTCATCGAGGGTCGTACGAACCTTCCCGGAGCGGTTGAACCACCGTACGAAGTCACCCGCGCTCGTCACCGGCGGCGCGCTCGCCTCATCTGCGGAGTACCCCCACGCAGAGAGAAACGCGCCCTTCGTTGCGTGAATGCGCGAGAGCTTGGGGGTCATGTCGCGACCGCGGATGACGGCGCGCTGAACGCGCTCCAGGTCCTTCGTACTCAGGGCATAGATCGACCCGATAGGCCCTCGCCGCTCCGTCGGACGCAGAGGGGTCGTCGCGAAGTACGCTGCCACCCGCAACGACTCCGTCACATCGAGGAGCGTCGTCGCGGTGCCGTAGTGCTGCGCCGCAGCTTCAGCCTGGACCGGAGGAAGGTTAAGCGGCTCGCCGACGACGCGCTCGGCGTAGCGGTACCCGCCGTAAACCGTGCGAGGGTAGAGCAGGGGCGATATGCGAGGGCGTAGCCTGAAGAACGACGGCACGAGCTCCCAGCGCGTGTCCAGATGGCCGCGGTACACGACGGCGTCGCTCTCAACAATGTGCGACGTGAAAAGTACGAGCAAGAGCTCATATATCGAGGAGGCGCACCACGCGCCGTAACCCTGTCGGGCGCGCTCCCGGATCTTCCTGCACGTTGCGACGACCTCCTGCACTGACCGCAGCGCCTGCAACCCGGCTTGGTCCTCGATCCCTTCCGTGTCGTACTCGTCGTGCTCGACTGCGGTCCAGAAGTTGTGGCGCCTCTCGGCGGAGATGCCGGCGTTGTGCAACTCCCAATCCTGGGAGCTGAGCTGCTCGTACAACCGGCGGTGTAGGTTGGCGACGTCGGGGCTGGCGGGTCCGTCGCCCATCCGTCAGATGAGCCCGACGCTCGATGTGACAGTGCCGTCGAGCATGTTGTACTCGAGCTCGATCTCCGTATCGACGCACGCTATGTGCCACGTGATCCAGAGTTGCGTATTCTCCCAACGTGAAATAATCCTGAGCGAGACGTCGCCCGGCTCGCGTCTCACAGGCCGACGGCAAACGATGCAGTCCGGGTTGTTGATCGCATCGCTCGTCCCGAACTTCAATGAAGTGGTGTGTCCCCCGTTCGGATTCAGGATCTCTCGCTCGAGCAACAAGAGCGCGATGTTCCGCTGCGCCTCGTCGAGTCCTGTGAAGGCGCGGGTCACGCGCTGTAGCAGCTCGCGAGCACCAGCGAGATCGATGTCCAGCCGCACCTTCTCGATGAGTTCCTGGATCGCCGTGTCGGAAAGCATGTCGGCCCCCCGTGACAGTGGCTGGGAACAGTAGCTCGCTACGCGTTCACGAGCGCTTCGAGGCTCGAGATCTGACGCAGCAGCGGCTCGTCGGCGTTCATCCGGAATTGCTTCAAGAGCTCGAGGACGCGCGGTCGGTCGTCCCGACCGATGAGGTTGGCGCGGCTGAGCGTCGCGAGCGCGATGACGGTCTGGTATCTCACGTGCGACCGGGTGAGCTTCGCCGTGGAGTTGAGGATCCACTCCAGGTCGCCGTACTCCGGCGAAGCGATCACCGCCAACGCCAGGGCCAGGAGGAATGGCTCGTTCCGGCGCTGCGCCAAGTCCTGCTTTGGGATCTGGTAGGTCCGAACGACGCGATACATCGCGTCGGCGAGCTCGTTCTTCTTCTGCAGGCGATCGGAGTAGTCCTTGAGCTTCACCGACATGTACTCGTCGCCGAGCTTGGTGAGCTCTGCGAGGCCCTGCTTCGGGTCAGCTCTCGACGCCGCCGCGGCGGTCGCGGTTGCTCCTCCGCCTGCGCTGACGGCCGCGATCGCGCCGGCTCTCGCGATCGCGAGGCTCTGACCCGCCTCGAGCGCCGCCACGCGCACGTCGACGTCGGCGTGCAGCGCGTACTTCGTCGCGTCGACATCCGCTCGCGCGAACGCGCCCTGAACGTAGAGCCGCGTCACGAGATAGCCGAACAGGAACCCAGCCACCGGATAGAAGACGGCCATCGCGGCCGCTGCGCTCACGTTTGCGCGGGTGATCTCGCCGAGGCTGGGCGCGATGGTGTTCGCAAGCGACACGATGTACGACGGCACTTCCTTGAGCTGCACGAGGCCGAGGCCGACGATGATCTTTGTGAGCCAGTCGGAGATCTCCTCGAGGTTCGTGTTTACGCGCTGCTCGTAGTCGCGGTCCCTATCGTTCGACGCATCCGCGGCTGCTGCCTGGCCCTGTCCTTGGCCGCCCTGCGCCGCCGGCGCGGCGCGCCCGCTGTGCTGCAGGACGCGCGGGATGCCGAAGAGGAAGCCCACCAGGATGCCGACCAATGCGAGTGCGAGCGCCCACCCCAGGCAGCCGCCAAACCGCACCCCTACCGCCCAGACGGCGTAGACGATGTTGAGGATGAGCGCGGCCAAGACGACCAAGCCTAGGAAGGTTGCGACGCGCGCGATGTCGCGGGCCTCGTCACGCACAGTCGTTCCGGTGATGGGGAGGGACGCGGTGCCGGCCATATGTGCTCCGCTACGAGGCGAGGCGTCAGGAGCAGCGAGATGCGCGAGCGAAACCCATCGACGAACGGGTCGTAAGTGGATGGGCGCGAATGACGCGTCCGTCAGGGACAGCATCGCGTCCACCACAGTATCTGCTTTTGAGATGGCCGAGGATCGGGTTTGTGACGATCAGTCGAGTCATGCCCCAGCCGGGATGCACGCCGGATCGCGCGGCTGGCGAAGCTCACTGACAGCGATCAAGCGCGTGGCCCGTTCGGTGTACTCGTCGTTCGCCGACGCCGCGTCCTACCACCATCCGACGGCTCCCCGAGTTCGTAGCCGCCTATCTGTCGTTCGCCAGAGCCTCGTTCCCTTGCGGAACCATTGACGATTCGGCCCGGGGACTAGATTCTCGCCAGCTTCGATGCTTCGCGTCCTCGTGGCCCTCCTGCCGACGCTCCGCTCGGCTGTGCCTCGCCAATTCTGTTACCGAATACCCTGTCTTGGAGGTCGCGTCACCGACGGGGAGGTGAAGTTGTCGCCGAGGAAGCGGAGTTGACGTCCTGGACTCGCAGTCCGGCACCCCGGGCGTGCGCCACGCGAGCAAGAACGCGCGCCAGGATGGCGACGTCGGCTTCCGCTCCCTCACCATGTACCTGGCGACAGTCGATACCGCGACCTCGATGCCGAGCTCATTGCGGATGCGGGGAGCGCCCCACGTCACGTTCGACCTCGACATCTTGCGGATGAGGCCGACGAGTTCGCGATCCAGAGCAGGCCGACCGACACGGCCGGCCCTACTCATGCGGGTCCAGAATCGCTTGAACCCCTCGCGATGCCACCGAATCACCGTGGCCGGCTGGACGATCGCCAGGGCGTACCGCCACGCCTCCCAACGACGGGCCAGGACCACCCACATAGCGCGATCCCAGCGACCGAAACGAGGCTGCCGACCGCCGCGAGCACGAGTCAGCACTCCGATCTGGTGGCGGAGCGCGAGGTTCTCCAGCGCGAGTTCACGCTTCGTGCGAAACGATGACCTGGCAGCCCCGAAGATCAAGCTCTGCATCCCTCGGACGGTCCCCACGCAAGACGCTGCGGCTCAACTGATTTCGTGCGGACGAGGTTTTCGGCAGGCACAGGACGCGGTAGGTCCGCGGGGAAGGTCGGTCGCTGGCGGCGGGGGCCGGAGCTGGCGCGAGGCGTGTGGCCGCCCGCGGCGTGTGGCGCGAAGACGCCGTGGTAGCGCACCGCGTGAACACGGAGCGGTGGGCCGAGCGTGGCGTGGCGAGCCTGGCGAGGAGCCCCTCGGGGTGTCAGCGAGAGCCACAGGGACCCATGGCGGGATCGTTTCATCCGGTACAGCAGCCCGCCGTCCTCGCCGCGGGAGAGGCGTTCCGTCCGTTTGCCGACGTCTCAGCGTCCGGAGCCGTCGACCTGGCCGAGCCCGCCGCGCCGGACGGCGCCTGGCGAGGCGCCGATGAGGCGCTTGAAGGCCCGGCTGAACGCGGCCTCGGATCGGTAGCCGAGGCGACCCGCCAGCTCGCCCACCACGGCGCGGTCCTCCTTCAGCCAGCCGACCGCGACGTGCATTCGCCATCGCGCGACGTAGCGCATGGCCGGCTCGCCGGCGAGCTCCGTGAACCGCGCCGCGAACGCCGAGCGCGACATGGCCACCTCTCGCGCGAGCGACGCCAGGGTCCAGTCCCGCTCCGGCTCACGTTGGATGAGCGCGATGGCGCGACCGATCTGCGGATCCTGCAGCGCGCCCAGCCATCCGGCGCGCGCGGCGGGGTCGTTCCCGATCCACGAGCGGATGGCCTGGATGACGAGGATGTCCGCGAGGCGCGTGATCACCGTCTCGCCGCCGGGGCGCAGCTCCTTGGCCTCGGCGGCCATGAAGCGGAGCGTGCTCTCGAGCCAGTCCTGGCTCCGGCCGCTCGAGGCGTGCACGTGGATGACCTTCGGCAGCGCGCCGATCAGCCGATGCGCGGCGGGGTGATCGAAGCGGACCGCGCCGCAGATCAGGCTGGTCGGCGCACCGCCGCCGCCGTGGCGGAGGATCTTGTAGCGGTCGCTCACGCGCTCGTGCGGAAGATCGTCGATGCGCCGCGCGGCCACGCCGGGCTTGCTCGAGAGGCGATGCCCCTCGCCGTGTGGCACGAGCGCCAGGTCGCCCGGCTCGAGCAGGCGGCGCTCCGCCCCCGTGACCTCGAGCCAGCACCTGCCGGACGTGAGCACGTGGAACGTGAGGCCACCCTCAACGACCGGGAGCTGGAGCGCCCACGGCGCCGTCAGCTCGGAGGTGCAATACGAGGTGCCGGACATGCGCAGGAAGTGCAGCGCGTCGCCGAGCGCATCCATGCCGCCCATCTAGGCTCGCGACGCTTCGGCGTCCAGCGGATCTGGACGAACGAGCAATAATCAGCGACCCGCGAGCATGAGCGTCCCGTGCCGGCGCTCGATATTGGACGGCATGCAAACCGAGCCAGTCATGACGAACCCGTACGTGACCGGCGCCGTGCTCGAGGTCAACGGCGGCGAGCCGCTCGTACCACTCGATCTCTAGGGAGCGACCGCGATGAAGATCGGCGTCATCGGCACAGGGAGCATGGGAAGTGCGCTCGGCGTGCAGTGGGCACGCGCAGGGCATCGCGTGCTCTTCGGCTCTCGGGACCCGGCGAAGGCCAGCGCGGTCGCGGGCGGCTGCTCCGCCCTGGCCGGCGACTTCGACGCCGCGGCCGCGTTCGGCGAGGTCGTCCTCTACACGGTCCGCGACGTGCTGCCGTCGTCGCTCTTGCGCAGCCCGCAGGCGCTCGCCGGAAAGATCGTGATCGACTGCAACAACAGTGCGGTCCTCGGGCTCGACGTCCCGGATCCGGCCTGCCGTCCCGGACTTCATTTCACGACGCCGATCACCTCCCTGGCGGAACGTCTCGCCGCCGCCGCGCCAGACGCGCGCGTCGTCAAGGCGTTCAACACCGTGCCGGCCCGGGTGATCGAGCTCGGGCGAGAGCGGCTCGTGCGCCACCGCGTCTCCGTCTTCCTCTGCTCCGACCGTCCGGCGGCGAAGGACGTTGTAAAGGAGCTCGCCGAGGAGCTCGGCTTCGTCGGGACCGACAGCGGAGGGCTCGAGAGCGCCCGGCTGGTAGAGGCCGTCGCCGATCTCGTGCGGCTCCAGATCCTCGCGATGGGCCGCGGCGTGCTCGCGACCATCTCCCTGCACGACCTCGAGGAGCGTCAGGCATGATCCTGGTCACCGGCGCGACAGGAAGCGTGGGGAGCGAGCTCGTCGGGCAGCTGCTCGGCGCTGGCCGGCCAGTGCGCGCGCTGGTTCGCGGCGAGGTCCGAGCGCTGCCGGCGGGCGCCGAGGCCGCGCGCGGCGATCTCGACCAACCGGGATCTCTGGCAGCCGCGCTCGAGGGCGTACGCAGCGTCTTCTTGCTGGGCGGCCGCCAGAACATGCCAGGGCTCCTCGAGGAGGTCCGCCACGCCGGCGTGGAGCACGTCGTTCTTCTCTCATCCCGATCGGTCGTGGGTGGGCATCCAACCAACGCCATCGTCAGCATGTGGGTAGCTTCCGAAGCCGCGGTCCGGTCGTCCGGGGTGCCCTGGACCATCCTGCGGCCAAGCGGCTTCATGTCGAATGCCCTTCGATGGCTGCCGCAGCTTCGGACGGGTGACCTGGTCCGGGCTCCTTTCCCCGACGCGCCGATCGCGGTCATCGATCCTCACGACATCGCAGCGGTGGCCGCGGAAGTGTTGACGTCCAAGCAGCACCACTCGCGCAGCCACATGCTGAGCGGGCCGGAGGCGCTGATGCCGGCCGATCAGGTCCGTCTGCTGGCCACAGCGCTGGGCAGAGATCTGAGATTCGAGGGGCTATTCGACGCCGAAGCGAGGGAGGAGCTGGGCAAGTCCTTCCCGCCGAGCTTCGTGGAAGCGCAATTTCGCTTCTTTGCCGAAGGCGAGTTCGACGATTCGCGGGTCCTTCCCACCGTTCAGGAGATCACCGGGCGGCCAGCCCGCACGTTCGCGCAGTGGGCGCGACGGCACGCCGACCGCTTCCGGTGAGCGGCGGTCGGCGACGCGCCCCCAGCCACGCTGGACGCGCGAAGCCCGCCGCGGGCCGAGGTGCCTGGCGTGCCTCGGAGACGGATAGGTACGCGGGCGGCGTGGAGAGCTTCCTGTCGATGCTCGACGCGCAGCGGTCGCTCAACGCGGCGGAGGATCTTCCATCGGCCCCGATGTACCACGTGCAGCCAGTCCTGATGACATTGCCGTGCACATCCGCGCCACGGTGGGCGACACGCTCAGTGGACCGCAGTTCCTCTCCCACGCCCTCGTGACGCCGGCCCAGATCACTGGGGTGAACGTCACCATTTCCCGACGCACTCTAGCTAGAGGCAGGTGCTACCCGCCCACTCGCAAGAGCAAAACGTCTTGCCGGTCGAGCAACTGAAGAATGGATCGGAACTGGAATGGCACCCGTTGTCGGCCTTGCAATAAATCTGGTTTCCCTGGGGGCAGCACAGGTCGTAGCCGTTCCCTCCAGGGTCCAGGCAGTTGGCGGCTCCGCTTTTACTGCAACTTGATCCACCGCCACCACCGCAGGCAGCGCTGAGAAGTACCGCGATCAAAATAAGCTTCTTCACTAGAGTCTCCCCTCACTGTAAACGCGTAGGATGGGCAATCCGCATTACGGAAAACAGGCCCTCCCGACCGACGTCACCCGGGAGTGAGCCTATCACGGGAAGGAACCGCGCAACCGCAGCGGAGGCCGTCCCACGTCCATGTGATGCTACCGGGAGAGCCACCTCCGCCCCTCTGCGCTATCCAGGTTGAGGACCACGACCAGCGCCTCCCGTCGACGCTGCCCAGCGTCAAGGACCGGGCCGAGGCGGGAAGCATCTTCGCCCACATGCCGTCTTGACCATCTCGAGGTCGGCCTCTGCTCTCCGTCGCCGGTGTGGCAGGAGTGGCTCCGCGGAGTCTAGGGTTCCAGCAGTTTCGTCACGACGCCCGTTGCAACGACCTTCCGACCCTCACGCACCTCGAAGCTCTTGCCGGGGAAGAGCTTCCCGCGGTGCGCATCGGGCGACAGCAGCCACATGCGCGTGAGCGCGGTGTCGCCGGGCTGAACCAGGTCGCGCTCGGGATACGCGTAGATCGCGTCCCAGTCGTGCTCGTCGTAGTGGAGTTGTCCGCGGTAACCCGAGAACACTGGGCTCGCGCGCCCTCCCCCTGCTTGGGTGAGGAACCTCACCTCCGCCTCGACGTCGGCACCCCTCGGCGGCGGGATGAACCCCGGGATAGGCGCATCTGGTCCTGGGGAGCGGCTCCACTTCGGCAGCCCGCAGTGCATGCAGCGGCGAGCGAACGGATTCGAAATCCCGTTGAAGAAGAAGTGCCGGCCACACCGCGGGCATCGCCAGAACACCAGCCGCAACCATCCGACGAGCGACAAGACGAGCCAGGCGATGCCGAACGGGGCGGCCTCGCGATTCGAGACAGGCCGGCCGACCCTCTCCCGAAAGACGTTGGACGCGACGAAGCCACCGAAGAAGATGCCCAGCCAGGCGGCCAGCGCGAACACGAGGCGCCACCGGTACTGGCGCCACGCCCGTACGTACCGAGGATCGGTGGTCTCCTGGGTCACAGCAGAAGGATAGCGGTCCCTCGCTCCCTCAGGGGTTTCTTCGCGCCGGCACGAACCGGCTAGCGTTCCCTACCCGCAGGCTCAGTGACAGCGCTGGTCGCTGACGTCGGCGGAGCCGATCGGACGTCCGCGCCGACGAGGGGATCGAACCTGCCCGTCCCGAGCTGGATGTGCTCGTGCGGCCTTCTCCCTCTTCTGGAATCGTTCGAGGCGATCGGCGACAGCACCGCCGCCCCCGCCTCAGCGGCGCGCCTCGATCATCTTCCACCCGTTACCGGACGGATCCCGGAAGCCCGCGTCCACGCTGCCGAAGCGCGCGACCGGCTCCTGCGTGAACTCGACGCCGCGGGCGAGCATCCGGTCGTAGGCCGCGGGGCAGTCGTCGACGACGAGCACGAGCGGCGGCATCGCGCCCTTCGCGACGATCTCGCGAACGGCCTGCGCGGTCGCCGCGTCGAGCACCGGGGGCCCGGGCTTGAACAGGCCGAGCTGGAACGACGGCTGGTCAAACCCCAGGCCCTCGGCTCCGCGAGCCGAAGAATGCTGGTCTCGCAACTGCGCTGTTTCACTAAAAGAGCATGGCAGCCCAGCGAAATCCGACCCGCAGCAAACCGCATCGCGCCGCAGGGACGAGCCTCTCGCTTGGTGCCACCCTTGGTGCCAGCGGGGTTTCGAAGCGAAATGCCGGAATCACTGCCCGGAGACGCGCAGTGAGTCCGCCGCTCACGCTCACCCCCAACACCGAGCTACAGGCGCAGGCCAAGCCGAGCAGAGCGGTAATGGGGTCGATGCGCATGCCCCTCCCTACGGCCGTAGCCGGCTTCCATTTCATGACCACGACCGCCGCCACGTCGGGCGGCACCTCTACCGCCCGACCTTCAGCCGCTCGAGCGCATGGTCGTCCGCGCCCGTCACGCGCGTGCCAGCGGTTGCATTTCAGCCGGCTCGTCCGCGTTTGGACGCAGCGGCGAAAGGGGAGACAAACCGCGTCTCCCCCCTCGCCGAGGGTCGCTACGGCTTGATCACCAGCGGACGCATCATCTCGTTGTCTTCATGCTCCAGGATGTGGCAGTGCCACACATAACCGGGC
>WNGL01002378.1_pt1 | contig 22861 bp, 23 predicted proteins | sample 5400591 | NCBI WGS metagenome assembly WNGL01 (sample SAMN13153377, study PRJNA577476) | soil metagenome | isolation source: 80 cm soil or saprolite under Garry oak tree replicate 1 | place: USA:California | collected 2016-06-15 | reverse complement strand
GTGCCGGTGTTCTTGAAGTCGAACCGCTGGGCCAGCTCCTTCTTGGCCTGGTTCAGGGCGTTGTCGACTTCCTGGCGGTCGACGTTGGAGACGACGTCGAACGAGGAATCAGCCATTCGAAGCGCATCCTTTCCGAGTTGTGAGGGGCCAGGAGGCGTCGCTATCATCCCTCGCAGCCACCTGGCAGGATGCCCGAGCGGCCAAAGGGAGCGGTCTGTAAAATCGCCGGCTAGCGCCTACCCAGGTTCGAATCCTGGTCCTGCCACCAGCGCCACCACCAGCGCAGACATGGTCACCATCCGGCCCCCGCGACGCAACCCGCTGGGCCTGTTTTCGCTCCGTTTTCGCTCCTGCGGACGCGCTGCGGACGCGGTCGGTCTTGGTCGCCTGCGGACAGGGCGGCAGGTCGGCGCCCACTGCGGGGCCGGTCCGCCGGGCGTGCAGGCCGGGGCTGGGGCGCGAGACCGAGCTGATCGTCAAAGATCGCAGGCCTGTGCTTGATGGGCTTACCCAGGGTCGGGGTGCGGCTGGATCGGCCGGGGGTCGTGCAGCGGCCCGGAGTGACCATCGCAGGCGTCGACGGTGTACCAGCGCCCATCCCTGGCCTGGAACCGGCCCGCCACCCCGGGGTGTCGGGGCAGTGGGTCGGGCCGGCCTCCCCAGCACTGCCCGAGACCATCCGGAAGCAGCGGCCCGGCATGACGAAGAACGCCTCGGCGTGGTAGGGCGCGGTCACGGCCTAATCCCGACCGGGAGCGTGGTCGTCGGGATGGTCGCGGCAAATGCCCAGGTGCAGGTAGACGCGGTGGCCGAGCCACTCGATCTCGTCGACCTCTCGCTCCCGGTATTCCTCGCATTTCCTCGGGGTTGCTTGGGCGTAGTGGACTGTTGCGTGGAGTCGTTCCTCGAGTAGGTCCCCGACTCGCTTTGTTGGGGTGGCGTGCACGAGATGGACCAAGCGGGATAGGTTCCGCCCTTCGTGTCTCACCTGGGGGTGGAGGTGCAGGCGTTCCCGGTCCGGTTGCCGTCTGGCGCTGTCTATTGGACGGTCCTGGACGAGGGTCTCGCAGTGGTCGTCGAGGCCGACGCCTACCTGTATCAGCTCCGGTTCGGTCGGGATGCGGCCGAAAGCACCGCTGCCGCCTATGCGCGCGCCCTGGCGCTGTATCTGGGCTGGTGTGCAAGGACTGGGTGGCGCTGGTCGTCGGCGGAGCAGTTGGGGTCGTTCATAACCTGGCTGCAGCACACGCCGGCCGACTCTGACCGGCGGGTTGCCGCCGGCCCGGGGGTGCGGCCGGTGCGCGGTGAGCGGCGGGTGAACCTCATCCTCACCGTGGTCCGGGAGTTCCTGCGCTATGGCGTGGAGGTCGGCACGGTGCCTGCGCGGGTGCTCAGCAGGCTCTACACGATCAGCGATGACCGGCACCTGCCGGCCGAGGTTCGCGGTGACCGCAGCCAGTTGCGCTATCTGGCCAGGCCACGCCACCGGCTCCGGGAGCCGGACGCGCCGGTGGACAACGCCACCGACGAGGAGGTCCTGGCGCTGCTGGGTGCTGGCCGGTCGGCGCGGGACCGGCTGATCATCGTCTGCCTTGCCCGCGCGGGCCTGCGACGCGGGGAGTTGTGCGGTCTGCGCCGCGAGGACGTCCACCTGGTCGTGGACGCTGGTCATCTTGGCTGCACGGTGGAGGGTGAGCATCTGCACGTTCGTCGCCGCGAGAACCCGAACGGGGCGCTGGCCAAGTCCCGCCGGGCCCGTGCGGTCCCGATCGATGGGCTGCTGGTGTTGGCCTTTGACCAGTACGCGGTGGAGCGCGACACCTGCCGGCGGGCGCGGGACTGCGACTTTGTGCTGGTCAACCTGTTCCGCGAGCCGATCGGGGCGCCGATGCGGCCGGGTGCGCTGAATGAGCTGCTGGCCGGCCTGTCCCGCCGTGCCGGCCTGGAGCGGCCGGTCCATCCGCACATGCTGCGCCACAGCTTCGGGACCAGCCTGATGGCGGCCGGGGGCACGCTGGATGAGACCCAGGTCCTGCTCGGCCATGCGTCCATCACCTCCACCCAGGCCTACCTGCACCCCTCCCAGCAGCGGCTGCGCGCAGCTGTCGAGCGGGTCGGCGTGCTGCGGCCACCGCCGAACCCGAGCGGCGACGATGGTGGCGGTTGTCGATGAGCGTCGCTCCTGCCACCGCTGTTGGCGTGCTGCCGCTCGCGGGTCCGAGCGGAGGGCAAGGCTTGCCCAGTGAGCCGGAACGGCTGGAACGGCTGGGGTCGCTGCTCGACCCGTCGTTCTTGCAGGCGATCGGCTGGGACGCCGCCGCGCAGGCGCTCAGCCCACCAGCCGAGCATCCCCAGCTCGGCCGTCGCATCTGCCTGGTGGCTGGCTGCGGCGTGCGTTCCAACTATCGCAACGGTCTGTGCGATGTCTGCCAGCGTCGCTACCGGTCCAGCGGGCTGGACCTGGAGGTCTTCACCGCGATCAGGCACGTCCGCGTCCAGGCCCAGACCCGCTCCTCGAGCCTGCTACTGTGCGCCGTCTCGTCGTGCCCTCGTCCGGTGAAGAGCGCGCCAGCAAGGCTGTGCGCCGCCCATGCCACCCAGCGTGACAAGCTCGGGCTTGGCTTGGCGACATTCCTGGCCCACCCGCGAGTGCGCGCGTTGCCCTCCTTCGGGGAGTGTCGGGTGGTGGCCTGCGCTGGCGCGGCGGGCAATCGCCGCGGGCTCTGCCGGGTCCATGACGGGCGCTGGCGATGGCACCGCCGCCACGTTCCCGACCTGAACTTCGACCACTGGTGTCAGACTCAGCCGCGTCCCTGGATCGACGCCGCCCGCGTGGTGCTGGCGGGCCTGGCGCCGCTGGTGCAGACCGAGCTCCTCTACGGCCTGCAGGAGCGCTGCCGCCAAGACTGCAAGACCAAGCCGGAGCTGCTCCGCACACTCGGCGAGCTGCTCCGGCACGCCCAGGTCGGGTCGGTGCTGGAGTTCGCGACCTCGTCGCGGATCCCCTGGACCCAGCACACGCCAGTGCGGCAGCTCCGCCGCCAGGACTGCTACGTGCTCGCCGCCGCGATCCAGACCGCCGTCCGACGGGCGTTCAGCTCCCCCGAACTGGAGCGCCGCAAGCCCACCTGGGACATGAGCGTCTTCGGGCATCCCGGGACCCTATCCTTCGCCAAGATCACCCAGCCATGGCTTCGCCAGGCGGTCATGGACTGGGCGGTCGAGGAGCTGCCCAACCGCCGGGGCCGCAACGCGACCGCGACCTTGCAGGCCACGGTGAACTCGCTGGAGCTGCTCTCGGCCAGCCTGCGGCTGCAACGCGACGACCAGGGCGCCAACCCGACCCGGCTCGGCCGCGTCGATCTCGTGGCGTTCCTGAACCGCCTGGCGTATCTGCATGGTGACGGGCGGCTCTCCGCCTACCTGCGCTGCAGGACGGTCCGGGAGGCTGCCAAGCTGCTACGCGAGTGCCGCGAGCTGGGGTTGACCCGCCCGGGCGGGCCACTGGCCGGGTTGCCGGACGACTTCGCGCTGCACCCTAGCGACATCCCCAGATGCCCCACCAGTCCGAGGCGGGCCGGGCGCTGCCGGCGCTGGTGCTGGAGCAGTTGGTCGCCGCGCTGCCCCGGCTTGAGCAGGCGTCTCGGCGGGTGTTCCGCGTCGCGGTCCAGCTCCTGATCGACAGCGGCCGCCGCCCTGACGAGGTCTGCGCACTGCGCTGGGATTGCCTCGAGCAGGACGGCGACGGCAAGCATTCGCTGGTCTACAGCGACTACAAGAACCGGCACCGTGGGCGGCGGCTGGCGATCGCCGACCAGACCGCCAAGCTGATTGGCGAGCAGCAGCAGATGGTCCGGGCGCAGTTCCCGGACACGCCGACCAGCGAGCTGGCGCTGTTGCCCACCACGCGACGCAACCCCAACGGCACCCGACCGATCACCCAAGGGTGGCTGGCTCGCATCCACCGCGACTGGGTCGACGGGCTGCCCGAGCTGCTGGCGGATCGGGAGCAGCGCGGAGCGTTCGACAGGGCCAAGGTGTTCCTTTACGCCTACCGGCACAGCTACGCTCCGCCTTCCGTGGCCGTTGGACGCCATCGCCGTGCTACAGCCCCAACCGCTTCGCGACATGAACTGCATGCAAGCCTGGCGGGTGCTGCCCCGGGTCGAGGTCATGGGGGTGCTGGAAGGGGTCCGCAACCGGCTGCTGGACCTTGTCCTGAAGCTCGAGCGGGAAGCACCAGACGCTGGCGAGGTGGCCTCCTCCACGCTGCCCGTCTCCACCGAGCAGATCACCAACATCGTCGCGGCCACCATCTACGCAGGGAGCCCCACTGTGACCGACAACTCCATCCGCGTGCACGGCACCGCCGGCAACATCGCCGGCGGGCAGGGCAACCGTGCCCGGCAAGGCGACGTCTCCATTACCCAGCAGGGCATCGACCTGGGCGCGCTTGCCCACGCCGTCCGGGCCGCCGTCGAGCAACTGGACGGCCAGCTCCCGCCCGAACAGCTCGACGCCGTCCAGGGGCTCGTCGAGGACCTGGAGGACGCCACGGCGCCGCAGCCGGCACGGCAGCGGATGGTCCGCACGCTCAAGGGCATCACCGCGATCGCCGGTGCGGCTGGTGGGGCCGGCGCAGCCGTCGTCGACGCGGCCCAGGCCATCCACCGCGCCCTTGGCAGCTAGGCAACCAACATCGCAAGAGGACGACCAAGTGATCGAGTGGCTTCCAACCAGCGAGGACGAGCTTCGAGACGCGCTCAGCCAAGAAATCCTCACCGAGCGGCATACCCTCGACTTCAAACGCGAGCTGCCCTCTGGCAGCGGAGCGAACAGGGAACTCGCCCGTGACCTGGCACAGTTCGCCATCGACGGTGGCGTGCTGATCATCGGGGTCGACGACAACGCCCAGCCCACCCCGGTGGACCTCGACGGGCTCCGGGAGCGGATCGACCGGGTCGCCTGTGACCTCATCGACGAGCCGCTGCACGTGCGCATCGACACCATCCCCACCGCCGCTGACCCCGCCAAGGGCTACCTGCTGGTGACCGTGCCGCCCAGCCCGACCGCGCCCCACCAGGTTGACGGGCGCTACTACGGCCGCGGCGACACCACCAAACACGTGCTGCCCGACGCCGAGGTCCAGCGCCTGCACCAGCTTGCCCTGCGTCGGCAGCGCGACGCCGACGAGCTACTGGACGCCGAAGTGGCTCGCGACCCGACCAGCCCAGAGAGCTGGCGCAAGCACGCGCACCTGTTCCTGGTGGCCCAGCCGATCATCGAGCAGCCCGATCGCTTGGAGCGCGTGCTCGGTGCGAACGGCCCCAAGGGCTGGCACGATTTCCTCCACGGCCGCGTCCGCTCCGGGCCGGCGGGAGTCCCGCTCGACCCTCCTTGGTCACCGGACATTCCCTCGACCAACAACGTTGTCCGGCGAGCAAGAGGGTGGGCGCTCAGCTCGGACTGGATCCAACCACACCGGGTCGCTTCGCTGGAGGCTGGCCGCCCCAGCACCGACGTCGAGCCGCGCCTGCTCGACCTTGAGATCAACGAGGACGGCGGGGTGCGGTTGTTCTGCGCTCGGGCGTCGGACTCCCGCCAGACGAACATCGGCCAACGGGAATTCGCGATCGAGGCTGTGATCCTTGGGCTCACCAAGCGGGTCGTGCTGATCGCTGGAGTCATCGCCGCAACCACTCACTACCTGGGGAGCTGGGATTTCGGCATCGCGATCACCAAACTGCGTGGCTGCCAGTCTGCTCTGCTCATGCAGGGGGCCTGGGAGGGAGTGCCGTTCTCGGAGGACGACTACCGCCGGTCTGTGCGGGTGACCAACGAGCGGCTGGTCAAGGAACCGGACTCAATCGTGGAAGACCTCACCGGGCGGCTCAACCGCGCGCTCGGCGGGTCGGCGCCCGTCCCGCGTCCCCCTGGCGAGGCCCCCTCAACCTAACAAGCCCTCGTCCGCTACACCTGTTGCACACGTTGATCACGTGACGGCATAGCTGCTGACCAGCAAGATCATCACGAAGACATCGGCAATGACCCCAACTCCCAGAGAGAAGCAGCGACACGCCGACGCCGGCACCCCGGTCGACGAGCTCCGCGAGCTGATGGGCTACGACAGCATGACCGTCACCCAGACCTACTACCGGGTCACTGCCAAGCGGACCCGCGCCGCGGTCGACCGGCTCGCCGCGCTGCAGTTCGACGGGCGCGGGAACCGCATCTGGCGCCAAGCCCGCGCGCTGCTGGAGCACGAGCATCAGCGCCTGGCGGTCGGCCAGGTCGCCGTCCCGTTCGGGATCTGCACCGAGCCCTCCAACATGCAAGCCGGCGGGCATGCCTGCCCGTTCCGGTTCCGCTGCCTGGGCTGTGGTCACTTTCGCTCCGACCCGTCCTACCTGCCGGAGCTGCGCGGCTACCTCGACATGCTGCTGCGCAACCGCGAACGGGTCCGCGCTGCGGTCGAGTTGGACGATTGGGCTCGCGCCGAGGCGATGCCCTCCGACGAGGAGATCAGCCGGGTTCGGGCGCTGATCGGCCGGGTCGAGACCGACTTGGAGCTCAGCGAGCAGGAACGCCGCCAGGTCGACGAGGCCTGCCGGATCGTGCGAGCCACCCACCGGACCGTCCACCTGGGGATGCCCACCATCAGGCCGCCAGACCTCGACCCGAGCCTGCGGCCGGAGCTGGAGCCGGATCTGGAGGGCCTGGGGTGACCGGCGCTGCCGCCGGTGCCGAGGCGCTTGCTGCGGCTCGGCGGCGGGACTCGACCCGCCGCCGCCAACGCGTCCTGACAGCCTTGGAGCGGCTGACCGCCGCCGGCGACCAGATCACCGTCGCCGCGGTCGCCCGCGCCGCCGCGGTCGACCGCTCATTCCTCTACCGCCACCACGACCTCCGCGCCCAGATCCTCGCCCACGCATCCCAGGCCCGACCGGACGCCTCGATGCCGCGCACCACGACCGTGAGCCGTCAGTCGCTGCTGGCCGATCTCGCCAACACCCACGCCCACAACCAGCGGCTGCGCCGCCAGGTCGGCAAGCTCACACAGCGCCTGTCGGAGCTGCTGGGAGAGGAGGTCTTCCGCGCCAGCGGCCTCGGCGGGCCCGCCGAGGACGACACCAAGGCGCTACGCCGCCGCGTCGCCGAACTCGAGCAGACCACGGCGGATCTGCGCGAGCAGGTCCAGGAGCAATCCGAGGAACTGGACGCCGCCAGGGCGACCAACCGGGAGCTGATGGCCGAGCTCAACCGCCTACCCGGACGCCGGCCCGCCGCCAACCCGCCGCAGCCAGGGAATCCGACACCGCGTCGATGAGCGCCTGCGAGCACGCCAACGGCCCGCGAGGGGCCGCCTCCTCGCTTTACTGGACGCTGTCGTTTGGATAATCTGCAGCCGTGTTGGCGAACGTGCTCGTCCAGATAATCGTCGGCGCTGCCGCATGGGTGATGGGAGACCGGACGTGGCCGAGGACGCTGGAGCGGCCCCGCATCTCGTCGAGCCGGGACCAAGTCCAGAGCCGGCGAGGGGCCGCCGGGGCCGCCCACGCGACCCCAGCGTGGACGCGGCGATCCGGGCAGCCACGATGGAGCTGCTCGGCGAGGTGGGCTATGGGCAGCTGACCATGGAGCAGGTCGCCGGGCGGGCCAAGGTCAGCAAGTCAAGCCTATATCTGCGCTGGCCCAACAAGGTCGCGCTGGTGGCCGACGCTCTCCAGCACCGCGCCCGTGCCGTGCCCGAGATCCCCGACACCGGCAGCCTGCCAGGCGACATGCGGTCCTTCCTTGGCGCGCTGCTGCGCTCACGCACCGCGGCGTCGCGCGCCCTCCAGGCGGTCAGCGTCGAGATCGCCAGCAACCCCGAGCTCCGCCAGGCCTGGCACCGCGGACTGGCCGGGATGCTCACCGGCTGCCTGCGCACGATCGTGAACCGCGCCGCCGAGCGCGGGGAGCTGCCCGAAGGCAGCGACGTGGAGCTGCTGTCCCAGTTGCCGCTGTCGCTGCTGCAGACCTGGCGGCTGGAACACCAGCACGACCCGGACGACGTGGTGGTCGAGCGGATCGTGGCGCAGTTCTACACCCCCACCCAGCAAGAGCCGCAATGATGCCTACCACCGAGATGACGATCCAGGCACACCAGCTCACCAAACGCTACGGGCCCACGCTGGCGGTGGATGGGCTGAGCTTTCGCGTGTCCCCTGGCCGGGTGACCGGGTTCCTTGGCCCCAACGGTGCCGGCAAGTCCACCACCATGCGGCTGATCCTCGGCCTGGACGCCCCCACCACAGGCACAGCCACCGTCGGCGGCGTCGCCTATGGCCGGCTGCGGCGGCCGCTGTTCCAGGTCGGCGCGACGCTGGAGTCGGCCGCCGTCCATCCCGGCCGCAGCGCCCACGCCCACCTGCTGGCATTGGCGCAGGCCAACGCGATCGGTCGTCGCCGGGTGGACGAGGTTCTCGGCCTGGTCGGGCTCGAGCGGGTCGCGGGCCGGCCGGCGGGGACCTTCTCGCTGGGCATGACCCAGCGGCTGGGCGTGGCCGCCGCGCTGCTCGGCGACCCGGGCGTGCTGCTGCTGGACGAGCCGGTCAACGGGCTGGACCCCGAGGGTGTGATGTGGATTCGCACCCTGCTTCGCAGCCTCGCTCGCGAGGGCCGCACGGTGTTCGTCTCCAGCCACCTGATGAGCGAGATGGCCCAAACCGCCGACCACGTGATCGTGATCGGCCGTGGCCGGCTGATCGCCGACACCAGCGTCCAGGAGCTGGTCCGGCGCGGCTCCGGCGGGCAGGTCCGGGTCCGCTCCCCAAAGGCCGACCGGCTGGCCGCGCTGCTTCGCGCAAAAGGGGCCACAGTCGAGATGGGTGCTGACGGCACCATGGTGGTGCGCGGCGTCGACGCTGCTGCGGTGGGGGAACTGGCCGCCCGCCACGGCCTCGCCCTGCACGAGCTGGTGGCCCGTGAGGCCTCCCTGGAGGAGGCGTTCATGGACCTGACCCGCGACGCCGTCGACTACCAGCAGCAACCCCAGAAGATGACCCGCGCAGGAAGGGTGCCCTGACCATGACCGCCACCGCCGGCAGCCCCGAACCGTCCGCACCCCCACGCAGTCCGTCCACGCCACTGGCTCGCCCGCCAGCCGCCCGGCCGCTGGGTCCCGACCTGGTGCGCGCGGAGTGGACCAAGCTGCGCACGGTTCGGTCCACCTGGTGGACCATTGCTCTCACCATGGCGGGCATGGTCGTGCTCGGCGCGCTGTTTGTGCCCGCTACGGCATCGGCGGGATCAGCCCCTCGGACCGGGCCACCTTCGATCCGGCCGCCTACAGCCTCAGCGGCTTCTTCCTGGCCCAGTTGGCCGTCGGGGTGCTGGGCGTGCTGACCATCACCAGCGAATACCAGACCGGGTCGGTGCGGGCGACCTTCGCCGCCACCCCGCAGCGCCAAGCCGTGCTGGCCGCCAAGGCGGTCGTGGTGGGCGTCGTCACCGCGCTGATCGGGACCGCCTCGGCCTTCGCGGCCTTCCTGGTCGGCCAGGCCGTCCTGGCCCAACAGGGCCTCCAGGCCCACCTCGGCGACCCGGGGGTGCTCCGCTCGGTGGTTGGTGCCGGGCTCTACCTGGCCGTGCTGGGGCTGCTGGCGGTTGGGCTTGGCACCCTGATCCGCTCCACCGTCGGCGCCACCGCCGTGGTGGTCGGCCTGGTCTTCGTCCTGCCCGGTATCGTGGGTGCCCTGCCGTCCTCCTGGGACGAGGCGGTCACCCCCTACCTGCCGTCCGACGCCGGCCAGGCACTCATCGGCCGCACCAAGTTCGCCCCCCAAGGCCTGCACCTGCTCTCGCCCTGGATGGGCTTTGCCGTCGTGTGCGCCTATGCGGCCGCCGCCCTGGCCGCCGCCGCGGTGCTGCTGAGGCGGCGGGACGCCTAGCACCTGCACGGCCCGCGTCGGTCCGGTCGCACCGATGCCGAGCTACTTCATCATTTCATGAGACGATGTAATACTGGCCGAGGGAGGTGCACCGCAGATGGCCACGCCCACGACTACCATCGTCACCTGCGAGCCAAAGCCGGCGCTCCAGGACCGCCCACCGATCAGCCAGCCCGAGGCCCACCGCCTAGCCGCGACGTTCAAGGTGCTGGCCAACGACAGCCGCCTACGGCTGCTGCACGCCCTGGCCCGCGCCGGGGAGCTGTGCGTCACCGACCTCGCCGCCCAGGCGGGTATGCGCGCCCCGGCGGTCTCCAACCAGCTCGCCCGCCTGGTCGACCAGCACATCCTGGTGGCCCGCCGCGACGGCAACCGCATCTACTATCGCATCGAGGACCCCTGCGTCACCCAGCTGCTGGAGCTGGGCTGGTGCCTGGCCGAGGACGCCGCCACCGCGACCCGGGCGAGGGTGGCGCGGTGAGCCAGCCGACCACCAGCCCGCCCCGGGCCACCCACCCAGCGCGACAACCAGCACACAGCCGCTTCCGGGTCGCCGAGGGCTGCCTGGACTGCGCCGGCGACCTGGAAGGCGCACTCAGCCACCTGGCGGGGGTCCAAGCCGTCGAGGTGCTCAGCGCCGCCAGGATCGTCACCATCAGCCATGACGGCCGCCTCGACCCTGCGGCGGTCAGCGAGCAGGCCGGCCGGCTCAGAGTGCGCCTGGCGCCTGCCGACACCCCAGCGGCCCGCGCGGCCGCCGCACCCGGGCGGGGGTGGTGGCGCACCCCACGGCTGCTGGCCCTGGCCGCCGCCGAGCTGCTCCTACTGGCCGGCCTGGCCGTCGACAGGCTCGCCCACCAGCACACGCTGGGCACCACGCTCTACCTGGCCACCGTGGCGGTTGGCGGCGTCTTCCCGTTCCGCACCGCCATCGACGTGCTCCGCCGGCGGCGCCTGACGATCGGCACGCTGCTGGTCATCGCCACCGCCGGGGCGCTGGCATTGGGCGTGGTCTCCGAGGCCGCCATGCTGGTGGTGGTCTTCTCGCTCGGCGGGGTGCTGGAGGACTACGTCAGCGACCGGGCACGCGGCGCGATCCGTGCGCTCATGACCCTGGCCCCACCGACCGCCCACCGCCAAAGCTCCGACGGCTGCCTGGAAGAGGCCCCGGTCGAGCAGTTGCAGCCCGGCGAGGCGGTGCTGGTGCGGCCCGGCGAGCGGCTGCCCACCGACGGCGTCGTGCTGGCGGGCGCCTCGGCGGTCGACCAAAGCCCAGTCACCGGCGAGTCCCTGCCCGTCGAGGTCACCGCCGGCACCGAGGTGTTCGGCGGGACCGTCAACGGCACCGGCGCCCTCACCATGCGAGTCGCCAAGCCCTACCAAGACACGACCCTGGCCCGCATCATCCGCCAAGTCGAGCAAGCCCAAGCCCACCGCGGCCGCGCGCAACGCTTCGCCGACCGCTTCGGCGCCACCTACACCCCCCTGATGGTCGTCCTGGCCGTGCTGGTCGCCCTCGTCCCGCCGCTGCTGGCGGGCGACTGGCGCGGCTGGCTCTACCGCGGCCTGGTCGTGCTGGTGGTGTCCTGCTCCTGCGCGCTGGTGATCAGCGTGCCGGTCGCGGTGGTCGCGGCGGTCTCCCGCGCCGCCCGCGACGGCATCCTGATCAAGGGCGGCGCGCACCTGGAGACGCTCGGCCGGGTGCGGGTGGTCGCCCTCGACAAGACCGGCACGCTCACCCGCGGCCACCCGCAGCTCACCCAGGCCATCGGCCTCGACTGCCAGGACGCCGGCCAGGTCCTTGCCCTTGCGGCGGCGGTGGAGGCCACCAGCGAGCACCCGCTGGCCGGCGCGATCCTGGACGCCGCCAGCAGCCGTGGCCTTGCCTGGACGCCCGGCCAGAAGCTGCGCGCCATCCCAGGGGTGGGGGTCGAGGCGACCGTGGCCGGCCGGCGGCTGTTCGTCGGCCGCCCCAATGGCCGCCTCGCCCTCACCGGCCAGGCGGCCCAGCGGCTGGCCGCACTCGAGCGGGCCGGCAACACCACCATGGTGCTGGCCGCCGGCCATCGGCCGCTGGGGCTGCTCGCGGTCGCTGACCAGCTCCGCCCCGAAGCCACCGCCGCGGTCGCCCAACTGCACGCCCTCGGCCTGCGGGTCGCCATGCTCAGCGGCGACCACCAGCGCGTCGCCCGCGCCATCGCCGCCCAAGCCGGCATCCACGACTGGCACGCCGGACAGCTCCCCGAGCACAAGACCAGCGCCATCGAGGCGCTGCGTGGCACTTACGGACCGGTGGCAATGGTCGGCGACGGCGTCAACGACGCTCCCGCCCTGGCCACCGCCGACGTCGGCGTGGCCATGGGCGCGGCCGGCGCCGACGTCGCCATCGAGACCGCCGACCTGGCGCTGATGGCCGACGACCTGGCCAAGCTCCCCCAAGCGATCCGCCTCGCCCGCCGCGCACTGACCAACATCCGCCAAAACGTCGCCCTCTCGTTGGCCACGGTCGCCGTGCTGGTCGGCGCCGCCCTGGCCGGGCATCTATCGCTGACCGCAGGGCTGCTGCTCAACGAGGGCACCGCCCTGCTCATCATCGCCAACGGGCTGCGGCTGCTGCGGCTGCGCCGCGCCTGACACCCGCAGCACGCTGCCCCCAGCCGCTCTCGGCATCGGCAGCCCAGCCTCCACAGCACCAGTCCACGACATCCGTTGCGCACCGGCTACAGCAAGCCTCGCACCATCTGACCAGCAGAAACCCAGGCAACCACCGGGCCCGAGACCCGAACTCACCAAGAGAACTCGCAGCCTCTCCGAGATGAACGCGGTGGAGATCGACCCCGAGGGCCGCACCGCCTGGGCGCAGACCGGCATGACCGCCGGCGACTACACCAAGGCCACCGGCGAGCACGGGCTCGCCACCGGGCTCGGGGATACGGCAAGCGTCGGCGTCGGGGGGATCACCCTCGGCGGCGGCATCGGCTTCCTGGTCCGCAAGCACGGGCTCACGATCGACGACGTCCTCGGCGCCGAAGTGGTCACCGCCGACGGCGAGCTGCTCGAGGTGGACCAGGACACCCATCCCGACCTCTTCTGGGCGCTTCGGGGCGGCGGCGGCAACTTTGGGGTCGCGACCAGGCTGCGGTTCCGGCTCCACGAGATCGACGAGGTCGTCGGCGGGATGCTGATGCTCCCGGCGAGCGCCGAGGTGATCGTCGGGCTGGTCGCCGCCGCGGAGGCGGCCCCCGAGGAGCTCTCCGTCATCGCGAACGTCATGAAGGCTCCGCCACTGCCGTTCATCCCCGCCGAGCAGCACGGCAAGCCCGTCGTGATGGCCCGGATGGTCTACGCGGGGGATGCCGAGGCCGGTGAGCGGGCGATCGCGCCCATCCGCGCGCTCGCGACGCCGCTCGCCGACATGGTCCGCCCGATCCGCTACCCGGAGATTTACGAGGGGCCGGAGCCGCGGCCGGCGATCGACGGGGGGACGAACGTGCTCGTCGATGGCTTGGCCCCCGGGGCGGGGGAGACGATCCTCGAGCACCTCGAGACCTCCACCGCCCAGATACCCGCCGCCCAGCTCCGCGTGCTCGGCGGCGCGATGGCGCGCGTCCCCGACGACGCCACGGCGTTCGGCTATCGCGGGGCGAAGCTGATGGTGAACGTCGCCGCGATGGATGAGCGCCCGGAGGAGGGCCCAGAGCATAAGGCCTGGGCGAGCAGCCTGGCGACGGCACTCTCGGATGGCACCGCCGCGGCCTATGTCGGCTTCCTCGGCGACGAGGGGGAGCAGGGCGTTCGACGCGCCTACCCGCCCGCGACCCTCGACCGGCTCGACCAGGTGAAGCGCCAGTACGACCCGGACGACCTCGTCCGGCTCAACGAGAACATCCGCCCGGCCAAGGAGTGACCGACGAGGATCCGGGCGAGGTTCGGCGCTGGCTCTCTGGCGACGTCCTCACCGGGGGCGACCGACCCCGCGGGCCATTGCGTGGTCGACGGTGGGCTCGTCATCGACCTCTCGCGGATGCGCGACGTCGTGGTCGATCCGGAGGCCCGGATCGCTCGGCCGGGCGATGGGAGCGAGCTGCCTCGACTTCTACGCTGCTTCTTTCGCATGGTTGTGAGCGGTTCGGGGCGGAGTTGGCAAGCCCGGATGGGACGAGGACCAAGAGCCCATGCGCTGGCCGCGCTTGGTGGTCTGGCCCGTAGGTTCGTCGGGGGTGTGATCATGCGGCCTTCGGGGTGGTCGGTGGGGCGGTCTGCTGCTGGTGCTGGTCGATCCTGTGGAGCAGCTCGTCGAGGTCAGCTGAGGTGACCTTCCACCCCAAGGGCCGGGCGGTGGCGTTGTAGCGCTGCTGGAAGTCGGCCAGTCGCTGCCTGAGCTGGTCAAGGTGGGTGAAGTCGTCGGGTGCCACGACCTTGCGCTGGACCACCGAGAAGTAGATCTCGATCTGGTTGAGCCAGGAGGCGTGCCGTGGAGTGTGAACCATGATGGCGTTGGGGAAGCGCTTGGCCGGCCGGTCGATGGCGGCCTGGCCGCGATGGGAGGAGCCGTTGTCCACGATCCAGAACACCCGGGGGGCCGAGGCGTAGGGCTCGCGGGTCATGACCTGTTCGACCAGAGCCATGAACGGCTCGATGCCAGTGGAGGCCGCGCAGTGGCCGAACACGCGGGTGCGCCGGTGTCGTAGGCGGCCAAGTAGGCCAGCGCGCCGCGGCGTCGTAGTCGTGGTTGACCCGCCTACTGCGGGTGAACCTCCACGAACCGGTCGTCGGGGGATCGCGGCGCCGGGCAGCGCGGCCGAGGCCGTCGCCTTGCGCCCTGGCTACTCGATGACACCAAGGACGACCTTGCCATGTTTGCCCCGGGCTGCGCTGCGCATGAATGCCGCCTGGGCCTGGGCAAGCGGGAAGACCGAATCGATCTCGGGCCACAGGTCGCCGGTGTCGACGAGCCGGGCCAACTCGAGCAGCTGTTCATGGTTGGGCTCGACGACGAAGTAGTGGGCGCCAGGCGCCTCGGCGGCGATCGTCACGATCCGACCTGCCTGGCCGGCCCAGCGCGCCAGTGCTTGGCCTCCCACGGTGTCAAACAGCAGGTCGCACGGCGCTCCCTCCTCCACCAGCGCCGCGCCCCGGCTGCGGGCGAGCTGCACGGCCACATGCCCGACACCACCGTGCGCGCCCGTGACGCCGACGCGGTCACCAGCCTGCAGCCGGCCATGGACAATCAGCGCCTGCCAGGCGCTGAGGCCGGGCATGGGCAACGCCGCCGCCTGGATGTGGCTCAGCGAACCCGGCTTGGGCGCGAGCACCTCCACCGGCACCAGCGCGTAGTCGGCCGCCACCCCGTCACGGTCGAACGGCGTGAGCGCGAACACGTCCTCACCGGCCCAGAACCCGTCGCTGTCCTCGACGACGACGCCCGACAGCTCATAGGAGGGGATGGCGGGTAGCCGGTCGGTTGGCCACTCCAGCTCGGCACGGGTGATCGCCGCAGCGTGGACCCGCACCAGTACCTGTCCGGGACCGGGCTGGGGCGGCGCGACCTCGTCCAGCCGGAGCCCCTCGATCCCGCCAGGCGCGTGGAGCCGGATCGCCCGCATACTCAACACCTCTCCATTAACGGTAGTTTGTTGATTACGGCGGCAGGTAGAGGTAGATCGGTCGTCCAGCCTGGACCCAGTCAAGCGCCAGCCGCAACGCTGGGGGCGGCACGCTGGTCGACCATCCGCGCCAACAGCGCCGCAGCCACACCGACGGAATCAGCCAGCCCCGCACCCCGCGCAGTGCCTTGGGCCACGACATCCCCGCCACGCCCGCCGCCGGTAGCGACGGGGTCTGGATCGAGACGTTGCGGTGCCCCCCGCGCGGGCGCCTGGCCGGCAGCGGCCGTCGGCCCAGTCGCGGTGAGGGGCGATGCAGGCGGGGCCGGCGCCGCCTCGGTCTGGCCGGCGTGCCAGCAGAAGCTGAATGCGCAGCACACCAGGGTCCAGTGCCGCCGGATCGCCCGGTCGGCTCTGACCTGGAAGTCGGCCCAGCCGAGCTCGCTCTTGACCTGCTTGTAGCCCTGCTCGATCCAGTTGCGCAGCCCATACAGCGCAACGATCTCCGAAAGCTGGGCCTGCTCGGCGCGGCGGCTGGCCGGGCGGGGCAGGTTGGTCAGCAGATACCAGCTGCTGTGCCCTGGCAGGCTGGCGGGATCGGTGGTGGCCACCACCAGCCGCAGCGGCCGCTGCGGCCCCCAGCTGCCAAGCTGCGCGTCGCCTGCCCACCAGGCCTCGGTATGGCCGTCACGAAAGCCCCGCTGGACGCGCCGCCACCGGCCAGGCCGGTTGGGACCGCGCCAGCCAAGCTCGCCAGCGGCCTCGGTCGGGCTATGCGCCTGCTCTGCTGGCGCCCAGGTGCCCTTGCGGGGCTTGAGCGCCAGCACAAACGGCGCGCGAGCGGCGCCAAGCGCTTGGGTGAAGCCGGGGTTGTCGCCGTAGGCGCAGTCGGCCACCACCGCCCGAAACGGGATGCCGGCTGCACGGGCGGACTGGACCAGCTCGGTGGCCAGCTGCGGCTTGGTGCGGAACCTGCCATCCCGCTCACCAGCTGGCAGCCGGGAAGCTGGGGTGTAGGGCACGGCATGCACCGGCCAGTAGACCCGCTCGTCGGCCCACAGGCTGGTCACCGCGACGATGCCGTTGTCGATCTTGCCGACCGAGCCCAGGTACTGGCGGGCCACATGCGCGGTGGCGGTGCCGTCCTTGCGGTCGCCGGTGTCGTCGATCACCAGCGCGCCGCGCTCGTGGGGTGCGGTGGCAGGATCCTCACGCAGCAGCTCGACCCGCCGGTCGTTGACCTGCTCGTGGTCCCAGGCCGACTCCGAGAGGAACCACTGCAGCCGCTGGACCTCAGGATGCTGCGCACCGGTGATCGGCTCGGCGCCGGCCAGCCCGGTCAGGGTCTTGTTGCGGTCGCGGGGCAGCAGCAGGCCCTGTAGGTAGTCACGCAGGCCACGGCGCTGCGCCAGGCTCGACAGCAGCGGGTCGAACCGGGCGGCGTAATCCTCCAGCGGGCCAGGCGCGGGAGGGCAGGGACGACGGGTGGTCATCGGCGGCGGCGACTCCTGACGGCGGGCAGGACCATGAACGGGGACCGCGGGAGCCTATCCCATCTCAACAAACTACCGCTACGGGACCTTGGGTGTCGCCTTGACGGCGATCCCGTGCTCACGATGGCAGGTGGCCGTAACACTCCTGTACCGCTGACTTGGCAGCAAGAGTTGCTCGGGATGCGAACAACTGCCCAACCAGAAAAGGTCGCTGGCTCGAATCCGGCCAACCGCGGCGCCCCGCCCCGGCGCGGGCTGCCCGGGGCGAGGCGGGACGGCTATCACCCGCTCACGGCCGGCTGCGGCTGGTCGCCTCGACCGCGCTCAGGACCAGCCGCGTCACCGCCTCCGGCTGCGACACCATGGACGCGTGCGAGGCCGCCACCTCCTCGATCCGCGCGTTCCCACGCTCGGCCATGAATCGCTGCCCCGCCGGCGGAATGGCCCGGTCCTCGGTGCCCAGCAGGTACCACGACGGGATCGACCGCCACCCCGCCGGGCCCGAGGGCGTGGCGTACCCGGCGCCGCTCCATGGTCGCTGCGTCGCCGCCATCACCTTGGCCGTCTCGGGGTCGACGTCGGCGGCAAACGCCGCGGGGAACGCCTCACGATCCAGGTACAGGTCCACCCCCTCGCTCCCGTCGGGGTTGGTGAACGGCACCTGTCGCAGCGCCGCCGGCACCAGACTGCCCGCGAAGGGACCTCCAGACTCAAAGAGCTGCTGGATGCTCTCACCTTCGTCGGGCATCCACCCATTGACGAACACCAGCGCCTGCACCTGCTCGTTCCCGATAGCGGCGTTGGACATGACCGCGCCGCCGTAGGAGTGGCCGACCAGGACAATCGGGCCGGAGATGGTCCGCAGCAAGTCCCCGAGGTAGGCGGCGTCGCCCGTTAGGTGGCGCAAGGGGTTGGCCACGCCGATGGCGGCCAACCCGCGGTCGCCCAGGGCGCGGATCACCCCGCCGAAGCCGGTGGCGTCGGCCCAGGCGCCGTGGACGAACACGATCGTCGGGCTCTCAGCAGCCATCGTCGTCACCGCTCCCTTTGTCGACGGGTTGACCGGTGCCGCGACTGTACCCCCCCGCAGGCGTGCGCAGCCTAATGGTGCGTCTCTGAGGTGTTTTGACAGGTGAAGGGCGTGGTGGAAGCGTCAGTGGATGCCAGCGTCCGCCGCCGCCCTGCAGGACGGGTGGAAGGTGGTCGAGGTGGCCCGGCGTTTCTTGGTGTGCCGCCAGAGCATCCACAGCTGGATCGCCCGCTACCGGCAGGGTGGCCTGACGGCGGAGCCGCGGCGCATCGAGCGTCAGCTCGCGGGTGCAGGGGTGGGTGCCGTTGCGTCGCGCTCGAGCATCTACCGGTGCCCCAAGCGCCGCGGGTTGAGCGATCTCTGACGTCGGCGCAAGCGCCGGGCTTCCGTCGCTGGGAGCGGGACCGTCTCATGCAGCTGTGGCAGATCGGCGTGATGGGCGGCGTCATGCTCAAGGACGGTGCCGGCCTCAGGGTCGTCACCGGTCTCGACCCAGAGAACGGAACGACAGGCGCTTTTTCCCACCCGCCCCGAGGTCGGGCGGTGAGGAGAACATGGTGGCGCGCGGCCGTCGAGACGGCTTGCAAGCGAGCCGTGAGCTCCGGCCGGGGGTTCACGCGCTTTGGGTGTCAGCCGAAGGAGCAGTCGACGATGACCTTGTTTAGAGCGCGCTCGAGGAGGGCGAGTTCCTGGTCATCGAGTTGGTCGACGAACAGCTTTGAGATCCCGCGGGCGTGGACGGGCGCCGTCTCCCCGAGGCGGGCGATGCCGGCCTGGGTGAGCGCCACCACGACACCACGGGCGTCGGTGCCCGCTTTGTCTCGGCGGAGGAGGCCTTCATCGACCAGCCGGGCGACGCGGCGGCTCATGCCCGACCGGGAGATGAGCGCCCGGTCCGCCAGCTCGGTCATGCGCAACGCACCGTGGGCCTCCGCCAGCTGCGCGAGCACGTCGTAGTCGGCCAGGGCCAAGCCCGTCTCTTGCTGGAGATCGGTGTCGAGTCGGCGCATGAGCGTGGCGTGGGCCCGTAGCAGCGAGCGCCAGGCCTTCAGCCCACGGCGGCCTGGCACCTGATCCTCCACGAGCCGGTCGAGGAGCGCTGCGACGTCGGTCTCAGGAAGTATTTGCATGTGCACCTAAGTGAGGGGTAAGGTATTTGCAAGTGCAAGTATACAGGGCGAAGCAGCCCCGGCAAAGGAGCGCGCAGCGCGGAATCCGCACGCGCAGCCGGCGACGTGTTCGAGCGTGGTGTTCGCAGACCACGAGCAGCTGGTGACCCAACCAGACATCTAGGAGGCATGAGATGGCGCAGACCGCGGCCCAGGGCCGGGAGTACCAGGGGGTGTCGATCCCGCCCGCCGGCACCTACGAACTTGACCGTACCCACACCGTCGTCGGGTTCATGGCACGACACATGCTGTCGAAGGTTCGGGGGCAGTTCACGGAGTTCACCGGAACGATCCAGGTGGCCGACTCGCCGGAGGACTCGCGGGTTGAGGTCGAGGTGAAGACCCAGAGCATCACGACGCACACCGAGAAGCGGGACCAGCATCTGAAGAGCGGCGACTTCCTGGAGATCGAGAAGCACCCGATGCTGAGGTTCACGAGCACCGCCGTGCGGCCGACTGGCGGCTTGTGGTTCGAGCTCGACGGCGACCTCACGATCAAGGACATCACCAGGCCGGTCACCCTCTCGGGGGAGTTCCTGGGGTGGGGGCCGAACATGCAGGGGGAGCCGATGCTCGCCGCGTCGGCGAAGACCACGATCGATCGCGAGGACTGGGGGATGACCTGGAACGTAGCGGTCGAGACGGGCGGCTTCCTGGTGGGCAAGAAGGTCGACCTGGAGATCGAGGTCGAGGCCCATCGCGTGGGCTGACCCTCGACGAACGCCTCGCGGGAGCCCCGCCCCTGGCGCATCACGAAGAGATGGATGCCGTTTGGGGAGTTCAAGGAGGAACCAAATGACCACCGCAATCATCGGTGTTGGCAACATCGGCAAGTCGGTCGCGCGGCATCTGGTGGACGGCGGGGAACGCGTCGTCCTGGCCGCGCGTGACGAATCGAACGCGACCGCGTTGGCCAACGAACTGGGCGAGCTGGCCAGTGCCACCTCGGTCGAGAAGGCGATCACCGAGGCGGAGGTCGTGGTGTTCGCGGTTTGGCTCGCCACGCTCAAGGAGCTGATCGCCCAGCACGCAGACCTGCTCAGGGGCAAGGTCGTGGTCGATCCCTCGAACCCGATCGCGCAGGACACCAACGGCGGGTTTGTTCGGACGCTTCCCGACGGCCAGTCCTCGGGCGCTGTCGTCGCCGGGCTGCTCCCCGCCGAGGCGCACTTCGTGAAGGCGTTCGGCACCCTCGGCGCCGAGTCACTGGCCTCGGAGGCCAACCGGACCCCGCGCGCGGTGCTGTTCTATGCGACCGATGACGACCAGGCTGCCGCCGCGATTGAGCGGCTCATCTCGGCAGCCGGGTTCGACCCGGTGAAGGCGGGCGGAGTGGACGCCGCCCTGCGCATCGAGACGTTCGGCGCCCTGCACCAGTTCGGAGGACTGAACGGGAAGGTGCTCGACGCCGCCGAGGCGGACACCGCCGTCGCGACAGCCGCATGACGACCAACATGCCTGAATCGACGTTGGGTGTGGGGATCATCGGGGTCAGCCCTTTGCGGGGCTGGGCGGCCACCGCCCACATCCCGGCATTGCGCGCGCTGCCGAACTACGAGATCCGGGCGCTCAGCGCGCGCAGCGCGGAATCGGCGCGCGCAGCCGGCGAGGTGTTCGGGGTCAGCGCGGTGTTCTCAGACCACCAGCAGCTGGTGACCCAACCAGACATTGACGTGGTCGCGGTGACCGTCAAGGTCCCCCACCATCGCGAGCTGGTAGGCGCCGCACTTGCCGCCGGCAAGGCCGTCTACTGCGAGTGGCCACTTGGCCGCGACCTCCACGACGCGCAAGCGATGGCCAAGCTTGCCGCCGAGCAGGGGGTGCCCACGGTCGTCGGATTGCAGGCCCGCCAGGCCCCGGCCATCGAGCTGGTCCAGGAGCTGCTGCGCGACGGATACGTCGGCGAGGTGCTGTCGACGACCATGGTCGGGCTGTCGGTCCCCGGCGACGTCGTGGTCCAGCCCAACGCCTACATGCTCGACAAGGCAAACGGAGCCAACCTGCTCACGATCGCCGTCGGCCACAGCCTGGACCTCCTCAACCACGTACTGGGCGAGTTCGCCGACCTGTCGGCGGTGTCGGAGCTTCGCCGGCCGCTCATCACCATCGAAGAGACCGGCGAGCAGATCGTCAAAACGGCGGCCGACCAAATCGCGGTGATCGGCACCCTCACGTCCGGAGCGACCGCCAGCCTCCACCTCCGTGAGGCAGTGGCCGGCGGTACCGGGTTCCTGTGGGAGATCAACGGAACCGACGGAACGCTCCGGATCACCGCCGACGCCGCCCAGCCCCAAATCTATCCGTTGACCGTCGCCGGAGCACACGGGCGCAACCAGCCCGCCGAGCTTGCCGCCCCGGCGGCATTGACACAGAAGTGGCCCGCGCTCACCAGCCTGGAAGGAGCGCCCGCCTACAACGTCGGACGGGTCTACGCCGCGTTGGCGGCAGACATCGACAACGGGACCCGCACCGTGCCGGACTTCGCCGACGCCGTCGGGCGCCACCAGCTCATCGCCGCCATCGAGCGGTCCGCGGCCTCAGGGGAACGCGTGAAGGCATAGCCCACTGGGAACGGACATGACCGCGACCATGCGTGCCGTCGTGCTGGAGGCCCCGGGCCCACCCGAGGCACTTCGGATCCGCGAGGTGCCGGTCCCGGAGCCGCGCCCAGGCTGGGTGCTCATCCGGGTCAAGGCCTTTGGGATCAACCGCTCCGAGCTGCACACGCGGCTGGGCCTGGCGCAGGGCGTCACCTTCCCGCGCGTGCTCGGCATCGAGGCGACCGGCGTCGTCGCCGCTGCACCCGGACGCGAGTTCGAGGAAGGCCAGCAGGTCGCCGCGATGATGGGTGGCATGGGCCGGACCGTTGACGGCGGCTATGCCGAGTTCACCAGTGTGCCCGCCTCCCAGGTGATCCCGTTTCGCTCCGAGCTGGACTGGGCGACGCTGGGCGCGATTCCCGAGATGGTCCAGACCGGCCACGGCTCGCTGACCGTCGGCCTCGACGCGCAGCCCGGGCAGACGCTGCTGATCCGCGGCGGCACCTCCTCGGTCGGGATGGCCACCGCGATCCTGGCCAAGGACCGCGGCCTCACCGTCCTTTCCACCACGCGCCAACCCGACCGCGTGGCGGCGCTGAAGGCGATCGGCGTCGACCACGTCCTCCTCGACGACGGCGACGTCGCAGCCCGAGCGCGAGCGATCGTCCCCGACGGCGTCCAGGCCGCGATCGAGCTCGTCGGCACCAACACGCTCCCCGACACCCTTCGCGCCACCGCCGTCCACGGCGTCGTGTGCTTCACCGGCATGCTGAGCAATCAGTGGACCGTCGCGGACTTCTACCCGATCGAGTACATCCCCACGAGTGTCCGGCTCGCCGCGTACGGCGGCGCCGCCGCCGACCTGCCCGCCGACGTGCTCCAGGCCTACCTCGACGCGGTCGCGGCAGGCCGCCTCACCGTCCCGATCCCCCGCACGTACGCGCTCGACGAGATCGCCCAGGCGCATGCCGACATGGAGCACGGGCGGGCGACGGGCAAGCTCGTCGTCCTCCCCTGACGTCAGCCACGGCTGCCGACCACCGCCTATCTGTGGACGCGAGGGCGCTGAAGCTTCTATGTTTGTCAACTCT
>WNGL01002377.1_pt1 | contig 22862 bp, 24 predicted proteins | sample 5400591 | NCBI WGS metagenome assembly WNGL01 (sample SAMN13153377, study PRJNA577476) | soil metagenome | isolation source: 80 cm soil or saprolite under Garry oak tree replicate 1 | place: USA:California | collected 2016-06-15 | reverse complement strand
CGAGGGGCCGCAGGGTGACCGGCAGGGCGCGGGCGGGCAGCTGCCACAGCCTCATGAGCTGGCCCTGCGGCTGGCCAGCGTGGCCCCGGCAGCCCTGCCCGCGCTGATCCGCTCCGCCGCCATCCAGGCCGTCATCGACGGCACCGAGAAGATCACCCGCAAGTCCATGGACGCCATCCCGGTCGACATCGCCTCCCAGGACGACAGGCCTCGCCGGGGAAAGCCGTGACCAGGCGCAAGGGCGGCCCCGGCGCCCCGCTCCCGGTCCGGCCCCGCCCGCGCCAGGGCGAGACAGCCGATTCTTACCTGCGCCGGCTTGCCGCCGCTAACCACCTGCGGTTCTCCTACCTGCGCCGTTATCTCGCCACCCCTCGCGGCGGCTACGGCCGCATCGAACCCGGTGAGCTGGCCCTCCTCGCCGGCCGCGGGCCGCACGCAATCCTCCGCGCTTTCCCCGAACTGGCGCCAGCCGCCCCCGGGCCGGCCGCACGCCGCTACACCCGGAAGGAAATCGAGCGGAACCAGGCAGTCAAGCGGGAGAAGTACGCCGCGATCCGCCGTGACGACGCCAGCGGCCTGACCCAGCGGGCCATCATGGCCAGGCACCGCGCCGGACGCCGCACCATCGCCCTGGCGCTCGCCTCCGCCGAGCCGCCAGAGCGCAAGAAGATCCGCCGCGAGCCGGAAGCCCTCAACGGCCTGCACGCCCGCATCGACGCGATGATCGGCGAAGATCCCGCGATCGGCACCGCCGCGATCTGGCAGCGCCTCGCCGATGATCACGGCTCGACCGTCGCCTACCCCACTCTCCGCACCTACGTCACCAAGCGCCGCGAGTCAGCCATCGATCAGTGATCATGCCCGGCAAGGCTGCGCGACAGCGGCATCCCCAGATCCCCGGTCCGGGGCCATGGCGGCGGCTCCGGGGCCCTGCGCCAGGTCAGGTGGACGCTGACGAACCGCGCCGGGTCAGCCTCCACGCTGAACACCACCTCATCGCAGCCCTCGCAGCGGGCGATGGCGATCACCCGGGCACCGAACAACGGGTGCTCCCGGGACACCTCCGCCAGCAACTCAGACTCCAGCGCAGGCCGTTTCTCCGCAGTCACCAGCACCCACGGGGAGGGCAACGGTTCCGGCCGCCAGTCGAAAAGGTAGTCAACTGACGCGGAGGTGTCGGCGTCAGCCCACCCGCCCGAGGTCCCTTCCGGCCGCTGGGCCAGACGACGGCAGGACTCGCAACGGCGAACTTCCACGCTGACCGTCTCGGCGGGTCCCCTCGTGGTCAGGGTCCGGCTGGCCAGTGCTCCACCGCAGGAAGGACAGGCATCCACCGCATTAACGAACGGCACGTGTACGCCAGTGCGATCAGCCGTGACCCAAACGTGTACGCCGCGATGTTCACCGAGGACGGCGTCTTTGAGGCGCCGCTGGTTCCCCAGGGTCATCCGCTGCCCCGCTGCATGGTGGGCCGCGACGCGATCAGGACCGGAACCAGTGCGTACCAGCAAGTCCCGGCCTACCAGGGCACGGTAAATTTCGAGCAGTCCGCGTACGTGCTGCACGAGACGGCAGACCCCAACGTATTCATTGCCGAGATCGACACCGTCTTCGATGAAGCGAACGGACAGCGGACGACGATGTCGCTCGTGAAGATCTTCCGCGTCCGGGACGGGCAGATCGTCAGCCTTCGCGACTACTTCACGCCCCCGCCGTCCGTGGTCTCCGACCGCCCCGCAAACTAACGCCTTCAACGCCGGCGGCTAGTCTCCGCAACGTCGCGGAGCTAGTCGCCGCTTCCCCGCTCCCCGCGCACGGTCATACGGCCCATTTCGTCTACGCACTCTTCTCGCCTATTTCAGGCCGTCGTGCTGACGTCGCTGCCTATCTGATCGTTACAGAGAGTTGCTACGAGAAGAGGGCATGCTGCCTCCCGGTATCCGCCACGACACCTCCACTGTCCGGTCTCAGTAATCGTGTCAGTTGATCATGCCGTGAGCTCGGGCTCAACATGTTGAATGGGACGGGAAGTACAGACCCCCGAAGTGAGGGGACCCTCGGGTACGCGGGAAGGCTCCCTTCTTGGCTCCCCGATCTAGCTGCCTTCGCTTATACCTGAATCAGCGAAAGGGAGCCTCACCGGCCAGTCGCGGTTGCACACGGCGCGCCGCGGGCGTTCGGAGCGGCACCGGCAGGTACCGAACGACTGTCGCCTCGGCACCTGCCGGTGGACGCCGCCGTGTACCATCACCCTAGTGGTGAATCTGATTATCAGATAGAATGGCCTCATGAAGACCATGACCGCAACCGAGGCATCGCGGCATTTCTCGGACCTGCTCGATGCCGTCGAGCGCGGGGAGACGATCACCATCGTCCGCGGCAATCACCCGGTCGCCGAGATCGGCCCCGCCCATCGCCGCACCGGCGCTGACCTGCGCGCGGCACTCGCGGACGTGCCCCCACCGGACGATGAATTCAGCCAGGCCATCGCAGAGGCCGTCGCCATGGTTACCTCGGAGGTGCGCGATCCGTGGGCCGACGCCTGATCCTCGACACCAACATCCTGATCGCCTACGAACGCGGAACCATGGACCGCTCGTCTTTGGATGACGACGAACTTGCGATTGCCTCGGTATCTGTCGCCGAGTACCGCGTCGGCATCGAGATGGCGGATACGGCCGACCGAGCAGCCGAACGCGCCAGAGCGCTCGTGGCGATAACATCCGCCGTCGACGTCCTTGACTACACGCAGGCGACCGCGGCTCACCACGGACGCCTGTTCGCCCATGTCCGCCGATCCGGTTCCCCGCGCGGCGCACACGACCTGATCATCGCCGCCCACGCGGCGCAGACCGGTCGAACCATACTGAGCCGTGATGCCAGGGCTCGCTTCGGTGAACTCCCCGGGGTAAGCACCATAGACGCTTAACGGATCCTGCGGTAGGAGAGCCGAGCTGGCCTCTCGAGGAGCGCGCCCGGGCCGTTCGCGGTGTCGGTGGGGTGACCGCTCATGACCGCAGTTTCCCGCCCGTTCTGGTGCGGACGTGGCACGGATGCGGCCATTCGCAACGGATGCCAGCTCACGGCTCTGACCCCTCGTTTGTAAGACACGCCCAAGCCGTCGAGGACAGTCGCTCACCTGGGACTGTGCCACGAGCGCATCCGTTGGGACCCGGCCCGCGTCGGGTTCCGTTGTGGTCAGAATTGGTGGTCAGCGCGTCACAGGCAGGCCGGGCAGAGCTTGTCGTATTCCTCCATGATCTGCTCAAGTTCGTCTCGCGTGCCGCAGATCATCTGGTAGTGATCGTCGTGGTCGTTGAGCGTGCCACATGTGGCCCGGTGTAGGACTCTCTGATCAAGCTCACGGAACTTCGACTCTGGGATATCGATGTACTCGGTGGACCCGTCCGGGTGGCGCTTTACATGCCCGGGGCCGAAGATCCGCTCGGGGAACGCTTCGATATCCACCGAGCCATCAGGGCGCCGGGGCATGTCGGCTGGCCTGAGCGATAGTCTCACTGCGACGACATACTCGTCCGGGTGGTGCGACAGGTATTCAGCCGGTGCCGGCCCTCCGAAATGGCGGAGCATGTAGCCAGCGTAATGCTGCAATAGTCCGATCAGATTGCCTCGTCCTTCCCTGTAGGTGCCGAGGCTTCCTGCCGGAGGTTAGCCGCGCGCGTTTCGGGCCTGGCTGCTGAACAGGTATTTGAATTAGCGCGCCCGGCAGGATTCGAACCCGCGACCCGCTGCTTAGAAGCTATCCGGCCCTGAGCGCTGTAGCCACCACGGGAAACCCAGTCCACGGCCGAGCGTCATAGCCAAAGTTATCTGCTCACCGTTCCGGGGTCTCCGTCCGCTAGGCAGAGCCTCAAGTCAAAGCTATCCCAGTCGAGTCGCCGCGGGCATTACAGTGCGGCGGCGAGCCATGCCTGGTCACCGCCGACCAGCCGTGCCGCTCTGCCGTGAGGCTAATGTGGCGACATGGCGCAGATCACCGTCACCCGCCAGGCCGATGACACCTACCACGTCCGGACACCTTCGGGCACCAGCCACGACGTGAGTGTGCCTGCCGGATTTGCCGCCAGCCTCGGCTGCGGTCAGGTCGCCCCCGAGGAACTCGTCAAGACGTCGTTCGAGTTCCTTCTCGAACGCGAACCCGCCCCCTCGATCCTGCGCACGTTCGGCTTGGACGTCATCAGCCAGTACTTCCCCGGCTACCCAGCCGAGATCCGTGCCCGCCTAGGCAGCAGCGATCCGGGCACGCCCCGGTAGACGATCAACGCGCAGCGATGCCCTAGGCGGATGATCCTCACGAGATCCGGTCCACCCGAAGTACGCAAACCAGTCAGCATGGCCGGTTATTGTGCCCACCATCCAGGCATCCCGACGCGCGGTGTCAAGCATCAAGCAGAGCCGCGTCGCTGCGCACGACAGCGTCCGGGTGTCGTACGCGAGGTGGCGCTGGTGAAGCCGAAGCAGGAGTCCGCGGTGACTTCTCGCCTATTGCTGTGATTCAGCGGAGCCTTTACAGTTCAGGTATGGCTGTATCGACGGAGCTTGACCTGGGTGCACTCGCCCGGATCGGGATGGCCCTGGCCGATGCGACCCGCCGCCGGGTGCTGGTCCACTTGATCGGCGGTACCGGGTATCCGGCGCAGATGGCCGAGCAGTTCGGGACTACCCGGGCCAACCTGTCCAACCACCTGGCCTGCCTGCGCGAGTGCGGGCTGGTGACCGCGACCGCGGAAGGCCGCCGGGTTCGTTACGCGCTGGCCGATGACCGCCTGGCGGATGGCCTGCGCATCCTGGCGGCTCTCGACCTGCCTGGTTGCTATGAATGAGCCAGGCCTAATTACGCCACGAGGAAGTGATCGAGATGTACGGGTGGACGTGGGGATGCGGACGCCGTGGCTGGCGTCCCTGGGGCTGGCATGCCTGGGAAGCATGCTGGCCGACTCGTGAGGACCGGATCAGGTGGCTGCAGGAATATCAGCGTGACCTGGAGCGGCGGACGGCGGAGGTAGCTGACGAGATCAGGCGCCTGCAGGAGCAGGAGGGCTCGCGGCCAGGGAGTTACTTCGTTTGAGGCCCGGCACGTGCGGACCCTGACAGCCCTCGACCTGCCTAGTACCTGCGAGTAGTCACCTTGCCGGGAACTCTGCTGATCTCCGGAGGTGACCAGATGTCCGGTGTCCAGTTGCCGATCAACGTGAGCGACTTCGACACCCGCCGTGGCCTTCTCCTCGCGGCTGTCCGGTGGGTGGCTCATGCTTTGGTGTACGGGACGGCGTCCAGGATCTCGACGGTGCTGGCGCGGCCGTTCGGCAGCGAGTAGGTGGCCTTCTCGCCGACCTTCTTGCCGATGATGGCGGCGCCGAGCGGCGAGCGCGGCGAGTAGACGTCGATCGGCGCGCCGCTCTCCTCGCGCGAGGCGAGCAGGAAGGTCACCTCGTCGTCGTCCTTGATGAACCGGATCGTGACCGTCATGCCCGGGCCGACGACACCCTCGGTGCGCGGCGGGCCGCCCACGCGCGCGTTGTCCAGGATGTGCTGGAGCGTGATGATGCGCGCCTCCATCTGGCCTTGCTCGTCCTTGGCCGCGTGGTACCCGCTGTTCTCGCTCAGGTCGCCCTCGTCGCGGGCCGCCTCGATCTTCTTCGCGATGTCGGCGCGCCCCGCTCCTGAGAGGTAGTCGAGTTCGGCCTTGAGCCGGTCATACGTCTCCCGGCTGAGCCAGTTGACGCTGTCATCAGGTGTCTCAGTCACGGACACTCCTCGGTACTGCACAGGACTGCCGTCCGCGGGACCACACATGGTCCCCGGGGTGATCTTCTGAGGCTAACTAGCATTGGCGACTGAAGCGTTGCAGTCAACCGTGGGAACCTCCATCAGCTGACCGACGGGGGGTGCGGCAGCATCCTGACCTGGGCGATGGAGGACCTCGTCAAGAATCAGGTGGGAATTAGACAGGGCAAGGATCAAGTGGAGCCGGGCACGGCAGGTTAGGCAATCGCCGGGGACAGCAGGATCGGCAAGTGTGCTTCGGTAGCGGTTTAGGCGGCGGCCTGTGCGGCGCGCTGGCCGGTAATCCCCTGGCTGTAGCGGCACCGGGCGGCAGCCAACTCGCGGCGGTAGGCGGTCTCGATGTCCTCCAGTGCGCGGCGGCAGTCCGCCAGTGCGGCAGCGATGGCACGCTGCCGGGCGGCCTCGGCAATCTCGATGGCCTGCCGGTATGCGATGAACGACGGGTCTGGGCCTTGCTGGGGTGCGCCCACGACGATCACTTCTCCCCCCGGGGTCGGGCGGCGGGACAGGGACGGGTTCGGTCTCGCCCTTCTGCCCCTGTCGAGCATGACGTTGCTGTCTTCCACCCGCTTCCCGCCCTTAGTCCAGTCGCGGCTGATCAGGTCGCGTCCTTGCGCTCCGAACTTCCCGGTGAGATGCGAGTTGGAATGATAATAATCGAACAAACGTAGCAGGACAAGAGCCATCGTTCAGTGTCTGATGAAAATCAGAGCGTAACGCTTCTAGTGCGCGGCCACGGTGGCATCATGGTGCAACCCATAATCCAGGTCGGCATGATCCACGCAGGCCAGGCCGTTACCGTCGTGCCCTAGGACGGGTTCCGGCCGGTCATCGGCGGCAAGACCGTCACGGTCGTACCCGGACCACCACCAGCGAGATCCACCGCTACAGGGGCTTACGCCGCCCAGATGCCCCCGGTCGGCCCACCCTGGGCAGGGCGGTGATCACATGCGCGACGCCAGGCTAGACGCCGGTGACGCGGCCGGGCTCGGCGGGCTCTTGCCGTTCTTCAGCAACTGGCTGGCCCGCGGGCTTGAGCGCTCAGCGCGTTGCTGGAAGAGTTCACCGGCCACCCCGCCATGCAAGACCAAGCCAAACGCCGTATCGAGGAAGCCACCCGGCCCTGTGTCAACGGCAACCGAATTCTGACCCTCTGGCGGCAACTGAATTCTGACCCTCTCCGGTTGGTTACTCTTCGGTTGCCTGGGCGGGGATGCGGCCCAGGTCGCGGTCTTTGAGTCTGTAGCTGTCTCCCTTCAGGCTGATGACCTCGGCATGATGGACGAGGCGGTCGATCATGGCGGCGGCGACCACGTCGTCGCCGAATACCTCGCCCCAGCGCCCGAACGGCTTGTTGCTCGTGATGATCAGGCTCGCTCTCTCATACCTGGCCGATACCAGCTGGAAGAACAGGTTGGCTGCTTCGGGCTCGAACGGGATGTAGCCCACCTCGTCGATGACCAGCAGGGGGTACCGGCCGAGCCGGGTGAGCTCGGCTTGCAGCCGCCCGGCGTGGTGGGCATCAGCGAGCCGGGCGACCCATCCGGCGGCGGTGGCGAACAGGACCCGGTGCCCGGCCTGGCAGGCGCGGATGCCCAGCCCGATCGCGAGCATTGTCTTGCCTGTTCCCGGTGGCCCGAGAAAGACCACGTTGTCGCGGCCGGTGACGAAGTCCAGCGTGCCCAGGTGCGCGATGACCTCGCGCCTGAGGGACCGCTGGTGGTCGTAGTCGAAGTCTTCCAGGGCCTTTCTCGCTGGGAACCGGGCGGCGCGGATGCGTTCCTCGCCGCCGTGCGATTCCCGCGCGGATACCTCGCGTTGCAGGCAGGCAGCCAGGAACTCCTCGTGGCTCCAGGTCTCGGCGCGGGCCCGCCCGGCCAGCCGCGGCACCGCGTCGCGCAGCGTGGGGGCTTTCAGGGCCCGGGTCAGGTAGGCCAGTTCGGCGGTGATGTCCCGGGCGGTGGCGGTCTTGGCGGGCATCAGGCCGCCTCCTGTCCCGGCGCCGTCCCGGCGGGGCCGGGGCCGGGGTCGAGGTCGGTGACCCACCGCCACCCGCGGGGGAGCTTAGCGTCCGGGATCGCGGTGACCTGCCCGCCGGGACCGGCGGCCAGCGGGGCCGGCCCGGTACCGCCGGGCCGGGTCCGCACCCGGAGCGGGGTGAAGATGCTCACCGGGATGCCGCGGGCCTGCCCGCATGCCTTGACCTGGCTCCAGGCGGCCGCCTGGCTGTCGTGCCGGCAGGCGTGCGTGCCGGCGATCTGGGCGAGCAGGGCGACCTGCGCCGCACGCTCGGCAGGGTCCCCGGCCTGCTCGCAGACCTGAACCACGATCTGGTCGCTGGTACAGGTGACCGACAGCCCGGCCAGCGCTGATTCCTCGATGATCCGGGCCGCGGCGCGCATCGCGGCGGCGGTGACCGCGCAATCGGTGATGGCAGGGTAGGCGCTGTCCATCACATCGCCTCCCGGGCGCCGGCCAGCACGTCATAGACGGCCAGGTCACGGTACTCGACCTCGGCGTCCGCCGGGCCGCTGACCGGGGCCAGCAGCCGCCGCGCGGACCGCAGCGCCTGCGCCGCCGCCAGGTGCGCCGGGTCGGTGATGGTCTGGTGCCGTGCCCAGGCCCGCTCGTGGTCAGCGACGATCCGCCCGTCGCACCGCACCCGGACCCGGGACAGGTCAGCAGTGATCTCGATGCGGCGGCCGATCACCGCCGGGTCCACCGAGTAGTCGTTGCTGTCCAGGCGGATGTAATGATCCCGCGGCAGCCGGGCCGTCCGGTGCCACCCGGTGACCGGGGCCACCGGCGGCAGCGCGATCATCGCCGCCTTGTCCGCGGCGATCCGGTCCGCGGGCGCGCATTCCAGGTGCCGCCGGTACCGGGTGTTCACCTGCGCCACCCACGCGGACAGCCGGGCGTTGAAATCCGCCGGCGAGGCGAACGTCCGGCCCGGCAGCCACGACCGCTCCAGGTAGTCATGGAATCTCTCGACCAGGCCCTTCGCCTCCGGATCCCGGGGCCGGCAGACATATACGCTGGCCGCCAGGGTGCCGCGGAACGCCTGGCACTCAGCGGTCAGCTCGCTGCGCCGCCCGCGCCACCGGCCGATTGCGCCTTCGCCGTCCCACACCAGCGTCCGCGGCACCGCCCCCAGCCCCCGGATCAGCTGCCACCAGCCGGCGAACAGGTCCTCCCCGTGCCGCGACGGCACCAGCAGCGCCGCCGCGTGCCGCGAGTAGCCGCACACCATCGTCAGCACCGGCAGCTGCTTCGCCGACCGGACCTGCCCGAACCCGACCGGGACCGTCACATCGGGGAACCAGAAATCATCCTGCGCGATCTCCCCGGCCGCATACGCCGTCCTCGACGCCGGATCCGGCGGCAGGTACACCGGGCGCAGCTCAGCCACCCGCCCGCTCAGCGTCCGGACCGAATACGGCCACCCGATCCGCTCCGCGATCACCGTCGACGGCATCGCCGGAAACGCCCGCAGCAGCTCCCGGACCCGCGGCTCGAACTCATCAGCCACCGACCCCGCCGGAGCCCGCACATACCGCGGCGGCCCATCCGACCGCAACGCCGCCCGCACCGTGTTCCTCGAGATGTTCTTCACCCGGGCGATCTCCTTGACCGGCAGCCCCTCCGCCCGGTGCAGCCGCCTGATCTCGGCCCAGTCCTCCACTGAAATCACCAGCTTCCTCCCTGGCTCGGTTCGAGCCAGGATTTCGGGAAGAAGGGTCAAAATTCGGATGCCACACCGGGGTCAGTATTCACCTGCCGTCGACAGCCCTGGCAGTTCATCGCCGCCCGCACGCGGCCTCGCCATGACCCTTCGCATCCGAAGCGCCGCTCGGCCAGTACTGCCCTCGCAAACACGCGGCCGGCATAGGGTGCCGCGAGGGCTGTCGGCACTGCAGGAGGTTATCTAGTTATCTGCTGCATGAGCGCTGTAGCTGGCAGTGACAGACCGGGCCGCGGCATGTCTCCGCAGCTAGGACGCCGTTTCCCGGACGTGCGCTCGGCGGCCGGACGTGACCGGCTGCCTTGGCCTTGGAAGCGCCGTAACACCGCCGCCCAGCAGATCTTGGTGAGCGTTTCCGCTGGTCAGAGCCGCTTTGCGCGCCCGGCAGGATTCGAACCCGCGACCCGCTGCTTAGAAGGCAGCTGCTCTGTCCGGCTGAGCTACGGGCGCTCGAAACGTAATTGTGCACGGCGAAGATCACGTGACGGCTACACGAAGGTCGCAGTGTGTGGGACCTTGACGCCGTGCCACCTCGGAAAACGGCAAGCCGTCAGTCCCCGAGGACTCCCCAATCGCCGAGGGTACCTCACCCTGCTGTCAGGCGTAGAGCTCCTCTAGGCTGAGCAGCTGGATCAGCGGATAGCCTGCGGCGCGATCAGCCAGCTCAGAGTCGAAGCGCGCCCCGCTGTAACAAGTGAGTCTCGTCTGCTCCGTGTCGTATCCCTTCACGGCCAGCAGGTCGCGGGCCCCGGGGTAGCCGCTCGAGGTGACCGGGGTTCATGACCTTGTCCCACTTGGCTTCGCCGAGAGACAGCACCCGGCGCGGGCGCCCCGGCTCGTCTGGCGCGAAGACGGCCATGTCGACCTGGATCTGGCCGCGCCGGAGCGATCGGCTGCCACGCCCGCCGCGACCTCACCCGGCGCCGTGCCGAACACACAGCGCCCGAAGACAGTGCCCAGTCACGGCAGACAGTCTCGAAATGCGGCCCAACCACCTGGACAGGAACGTGGCCTGGGATTCATGCCACGCACCGGCCGTATCGCCGCGTTCCAACCGCGTCCAGCTCACCCAGCAGCTTGAGTCGATCATGGGCCGGGCCATATCGAGGGTCCTTTCCGTACTCCTGGTGCTGGTGCGCTTTTTGCACGCTCCCATGACCGCTGATACCCCACCCGCTGCCCCGGTCCTCCCCGTCCTTACGACATGGTTGCCCCAGCCATGCAGCTACAACTGCACGAACGCGGCAACCATGCAGTACGACCCCGGCGTGGGAGGTGCGGCAGTGACTCAAGCGCCTTCTGCGTCCCGTGTGCCGATCCAAGGCGCCAGCACGCCAAGCAACCTTGCGCTCCAGCAGCATGACCGCGGCATCCACACCTAAAGGGATGCGCGGCAACAGCTATCACCGGTCACGTAGGAAAACCCGGAGCGCAGGGGCATCAAAGATCCCAGTGATGAGGCCACCCCGGCACCCCCGCGAGCACCCCGTGCGGGTAACTTCATGATCGTGGGCAGTTCGGCCGCGTGGTCACCGGAACTGCCCGCGATCACGAAGCACCGCCCGCGACCACGAAGCGCCGCCCGCGACCACGAAGCGCCGCCCCTAGGAAAGCCGCCCCATGGGAGCGCCAGCCCTCCAGGGGAGCTCCAGCCGCCAGCTCAGCCGGCCTGATCCAGCCGCTCCCGCTGCTCGGTCGTGAGCGTAAGGTCCACCGCGCCCAGGCTCTCCTCGAGTTGCGCCACCGAGGACGCTCCCACCAGCGGAATCACCGGCAGCTCACCGCCCATCAGCCACGCCAGCACCACCTGGTTGGCCGTGGCCCCCGTCTCACCAGCCACGGCGGACAAAGCCGCGAGCCGCCGCGGTGTCCCCGCATGAGAAAACTCAGGCCCCAGCGGCTTGTCCGGCCGAACGTACGCCCCGCTCAGCAGCGGCGAGTACGCCACCAGGGGCAACCCGGTGGACCGCACATAGCTCAGCAGGTCCGGCCCGGCCGCCCCGGGTTCGCCGTCCGGCGACAGCCATCCCGGCGAATCCGCCCGCTGCCGCAGGTACGTGTGGCAGTACTGGAGTACCTCGTAGCCCGGCAGCCCTGAAGCAGCAGCCAGCGCCCGGGCCCGCTCCACCGTCCACGCCCAGTGGTTGCTCGCCCCGAGCAGCCCGACGAAACCGGACGAAACCAGCTCGGCGAACCCCTCGACGGTCTCCGACAGGGGCACAGCAGGATCCGAGATGTGCGCGTACATCAGGTCGAGCCGCGACACTCCCATACGCGACATGCTCCGTTCCGCCGACTCCCTGATCGCCTTGGCGGACAAGCCATCCATCTCGATCAGCGAGCCATCGGAGCGAACGAAATCCGCCGCAGGCGCCAGCGGCCGCGCGCCGACCTTGGTCGCGATGACGATCTCGTCGCCGATGCCGCGGCTGCGCCGCCAGCGCCCGAGCAGTTCCTCGCTCTCCCCGCCCTGAGTGCCGTGCACCCAGAAGGCGTAGTTCCCCGACGTGTCGATGAAGGTCCCGCCGGCCTCGACGAACCGGTCCAGGATCGCGAACGACGTCGCCTCGTCGGTCCGGCTGCCCATCAGCATCGCGCCCAGGCTCAGGACGGAGACCGAGCGCTGGGTCGCCGGGTCAGTTCCGATCGTTCGGTATCTCATGAACAGAGTGTCGGAAATAGAGAACGCTCTAAGTCAAGAGGTCCAGCCGAGGAACCCGGTCACCGAGCGCCGGATGCCGGCCGCGTCCAGCCCGTAAGCCGAAGCATGATCAGCGGGCGTCCCGTACTGCCGAAGCTCCGTTCGCGGCACGCCCAGGCTCAGCGGCCGGTGCGGCCGGGAGGCCAGCGCGGAGGCGACCGCAAACGCAGACGTCCCGGCCAGGTACGGCTCGACCAGCACCACCGCCCCCGACCCCGCCTCCAGCGCACGCAGCCCAGCCGCGTCGAACGGCCGCACCGTGGTCGCGTACGCCACGGTCACGTCCAGATCGGCGACGGCCTCCAGCACCGGCGACAGCATAGGCCCCACCGCCACCACCACCGCCCGCCGCCCCGAACGGACCACCTGCAGCGACGCCGACGCGGGCCGCGCCTCCAGGTTGGTCTCGGTCGACAGCCGCAGATAAGTAGAGCCATCATCCAGCGCACCCACGGCCCCGCGCAGCAGCGCCTCGACCTCGGCCGGATGCCCCGGCACGACCACGGAAAATCCTGGAACGCTGTCCAGCAAGATAACGTCCTCCGGCGCCTGGTGCGTCCGGCCGGACCGGGCCCCGTCGTAGGACGCCCCGATGCTCACCAGCACGGCGTGCACGCCCTGGTGCGCGAGGTCCAGCTTGACCTGCTCGTAGGCCCGTTCGACCAGGAACGGCGCGTAGCTGTGCACGATCGGCCGCATCCCGGCCAGCGCCAGCCCGCCGCCCACGCTGACCATCAGCTGTTCCCTGATGCCCACGTTGAGCACCCGGTCCGGGTGCCTCGCCGCCGCCTTGCCGAACATATCCACGGAGATCTCCGCCAGCACCACCGCGGCCAGCGGATCCTCGTCCAGCAGCGCCGAAGCCGTCTCCGCGAACACCGTCCGCATATCGGTCACGACCCGTTCTCCCTTCCCTCGACGGTGGCCACCACGAGCTGCGGACCAGCCGAAGCCGAGCCCGCCCCCGCCGACGTGACCCGGAACGCGGCGGCCAGCGCGGAATGGTCCCGCCCAGACACCCGCGTGGTCGACCAGCCGCCGACGGCGAAGTGCGCCTCGATCCCGCCCGGCCCCCAGCCGTAGGTGGAGGACTGGTTGTCCACCGCGACCACGGTGAGGTTCGGCAGGCCCACCGCCCCCGCGTACACGATCGCCTCGTTGTTGCTGCCCTCGTCCAGCTCGGCGTCGCCGGTCAGCACGTACACCCGCGGCGCTGAATCACCAAGGCCGGGCAGCCCCCGCGCCAGCAGCCCGTGCGCCACGCCGACCCCGATCGGCAGGCCGTGCCCCAGCGACCCGCTGGCGATCTCGACGCCTGGCACCAGCGAACGATCCGGGTGGTAACCCAGCCGCGACCCGGCCGAGCCGAAGCCGGCCAGCCACGACTCGGGGAAGAACTCCTTGGCCGCGAGCACCGCGTAGTAGGCGGCCGGCCCGTGCCCCTTGGACAGCAGGAACCGGTCCCGGCCGGGGTCGCCGACGGTATCCGGCGACACCCGGAGCACCTGGTCGTACAGGACCCAGAGCACATCCAGCGTCGACGTCGCGCTGGGCCCGTGCTTCTCATCCCCGGTCATCTGCGTCATCAGCCCGGGGAGCTCCGCGTAGGTTCTCATGAGAGCCAGCCTGCCCGCACCCGGGCCTGCGCGCATCGGCCGCCCGCCCCAGCCCGCGTAAGCCGATGGTCCTAGGCCACAATGAGCGGATGTCCAGGCAACCGCGATGGCCCGTCGCCGCCGGGCTGATCGCCGGCGTGGCGCTCGACGCGCTGATCGGCGACCCGCGCCGCGGCCATCCGGTGGCCGCGTTCGGCCGGGCCGCCGCGGCGCTCGAGGCCCGCGACTACGCCGACAGCCGCCGCCGCGGCGCCGCGCACGCGGCCGCCTGCGTGCTGGCCGTCGCCGCCCCCGCCGTAGCCCTGCACCGCCGTACGCGAGGCCGCCCGCCGTGGCAAGCGATAACGGTCGCGACCGCGGTGTGGGCGGTCACCGGGGCCCGCTCGCTCCATCATGAAGCCGAACGGGCCTGCTCCTCGCTCCGCCGCCGTGACCTCGCCGCGGCCAGGGCAGTGCTGCCGAGCCTGTGCGGCCGCGATCCGGCGACGCTGGATGCCCCGGGCGTGGCCCGCGCGGTGGTGGAGTCGGTCGCCGAGAACACCTCGGACGCCGTGGTGGCGCCGCTGCTCTGGGGAGCCGTCGCCGGGATACCGGGGCTGGTGGCCTACCGCGCGGTCAACACCCTCGACGCGATGGTGGGTTACCGTTCGGCCCGGTACCTGCGATTCGGCTGGGCCGCGGCGCGGACGGACGACGTGGCCAACTGGATCCCGGCCCGGGTCACCGCCGCGCTGACCGCGGCCTGCGCCCCGCTGGTGACCAGGACCAGCCCCGTATCCGTGCTGAACGTCGTGCGCCGCGACGGCGGCCGCCATCCCAGCCCGAACGCGGGCCGATGCGAGGCCGCCTTCGCGGCTGCCCTTGGTGTGCGTCTCGGCGGGACGAACGTCTACGGCGGCGTGACCGAGACGCGCCCGGACTTGGGAGACGGGCGCGTCCCGGAGCCGGAAGACATCCGCCGCGCCGTTCTGCTATCCAGGGCGGTCACCGTATCGGCGACCGCCCTGGCTGTACTAGCAGTGCTTGCCGGGGATTGGCGTCTTTACCGGCGCATGAAGAAACCGACCACGAAGACGATCAGTGCCACGATGGCCACCCACCACAGCAGGTGCAGCGCGAACCCGGCACCGAACAGGGCCAGGATGACCAGCAGGGCCAGGAGCAAGAGCAACATTGCGGGCCTCCTTCTAAAGCCTGATTGGCTTGCAAGTACCCCGGGAGGATTTGTCAAACATCTGGCTCCGGGGGGTCGCCTCCCGGGGCCAGCGCAGTAGCCTACATCCGTGCGAGGGACGCTGCTGGTGGCCGGGACGGGTTCGGACGCTGGCAAGAGCGTGCTGGTCGCCGGGCTGTGCCGGTGGCTGTCCCGGCAGGGCGTGAAGGTGGCGCCGTTCAAGGCGCAGAACATGTCGCTGAACTCGTTCGTGACCGTGGACGGTGCCGAGATCGGCCGGGCCCAGGCCATGCAGGCGGCCGCGGCCGGCATCGAGCCGGCCGCCGACATGAACCCGGTGCTGCTCAAGCCGGGCAGCGACCGGCGCAGCCAGGTCGTCGTGCTCGGCCACCCCGAGGCCGAAGCCGACGCGGTCGGGTACCGCGCGCACGCGCCGCGGCTGCGGCAGGTCGCCCTGGACAGCCTGGCCCGGCTGCGGGACGCCTACGACGTGGTCATCTGCGAGGGCGCGGGCAGCCCGGCCGAGATCAACCTGCGCGAAACCGACGTGGCCAACATGGGCCTGGCCCGCGCGGCCGGCCTGCCGGTCATCGTGACCGGCGACATCGACCGCGGCGGCGTGTTCGCCGCCATGTATGGCACGCTGGCCCTGCTCTCACCCGAAGACCAGGCGCTCATCTGCGGCTTCGTCATCAACAAGTTCCGCGGCGCCCCGGAACTGCTGGACAGCGGCCTGACCATGCTCCGCCAGCTCACCGGCCGCCCGGTCTACGGCGTCCTGCCCTGGCAGGAAGGCCTCTGGCTCGACGCCGAAGATTCGCTCTCGTTGTCCACCCGTACGCTCCCGCCCACCCCCGCGTTCCCGCCCACCCCCGCGTTCCCGCCTACTCCCGCGCCCGCGCCTGCCTATGGCTACTCGACCACTGTCGACCATGACTTCCTCCGGGTCGCGGTGGTCAGGCTGCCCCGGATCAGCAACTTCACCGACGTGGACGCGCTCGCGGCCGAGCCCGGCGTGCTGGTGCGCTTCGCCACCAGCCCGGCCGACCTGGCCGACGCCGACCTGGTAGTGCTGCCCGGGTCGCGGGCGACCGTCTCCGACCTGGCCTGGCTGCGGGACCGCGGCCTGGCCGCCGCGGTCACCGAGCGGGCCCGGGCCGGCCGCCCGGTGCTCGGCATCTGCGGCGGCTACCAGATGATGGCCGGCCAGATCGAGGACGAAGTGGAGTCGCGCCGTGGCGTGGTCGACGGGCTCGGGCTGCTGCCGGTGCGGGTCCGGTTCGGCGCGGAGAAAATCCTCGGCCGCAGGCGGGGGAGCGCGCTGGGCGTGCCGGTGGCCGGGTACGAAATCCACCATGGCATCGCCGAGGTTACCGACCCGGCGGGCTACGGTACCGAACCCTTCCTTGACGGCTGCCGCCGCGGACCGGTGTGGGGCACCAGCTGGCACGGCGCGCTGGAGAACGACGAGTTCAGGCGGCTCTTCCTGGCCGAGGTGGCGGCGCTGGCCGGCCGGGACTTCACGCCCGCGCCCGGCACCAGCTTCGCCGCCATCCGGGAGGAGCGGCTCGACGTGCTGGCCGACCTGGTGACGGCGCACCTGGACACCGCCGGGCTGAGCCGGCTGATCGAGGGCGGCCCAGTGCCCGGTTTGCCCGCGCTTGTCACATCACTCAACCACGATCGGTAGGGTTTTTTCATGCCCGACAAGGTCCTGTACACCGCGGAGGCCATATCGACCGGGGATGGCCGCAGCGGCCACGTCGTGTCGTCGGACCATCGCCTCGACTTCGATCTGGCCCGGCCCACCGAGATGGGCGGCGATGGCAACGGCACCAACCCGGAGCAGTTGTTCGCCGCCGGGTACTCTGCGTGCTTCCACAGCGCCCTGCGGATCGTGGCCCGCCGGGCCAAGGTGGACCCGGGCGATTCGACCGTGACCGCCCAGGTGGGTATCGGGCCCGACGGCGATGCGTTCGGCCTGGTGGTCACGCTGATCATTCACATCCCCGGGCTCGAGCGGGAGCAGACGCGCGAGCTCGCCGAGGCGGCCCACCAGGTGTGCCCGTACTCACGCGCCACCCGCGGCAACATCAGCGTTGAGCTGCGCGTTCCCTGAGGCCGGCCGCTGGGTTACGCTCGGCACCATGGATCTCGCCGCCATCGAAGCCGAGCGGGCCCGGCTGCACGATCAGTACGTCGAGGCCGAACGGCCGTCGAGCAGCGCCCGCGGCATTCATCACACCGCCCTGCTGAGCTCCGACGTGGAGCGGACGATCCGCTTCTACCAGGGGGTCCTGGAGTTCCCGCTGACCGAGATCATCGAGAACCGCGACTACCAGGGGTCCAACCACTTCTTCTTCGACGTCGGGAACGGCAATCTGCTGGCCTTCTTCGACTTCCCCGGCCTGGTCCTCGGCCCGTACGCCGAAGTCCTCGGCGGCCTGCACCACATCGCGATCTCGGTGACGCCGGAGAAGTGGGCCGGCCTCCGCGCCAACCTCGAGGCGGCCGGCGTGGAGTACATGGAGGAAAGCGGTACCTCGCTCTACTTCCGCGACCCCGACGGCGCCCGCCTGGAACTGCTCGCCGACCCCCTCGGCGAAATGTACGGCAGCCACGTCCTCTGAAGCCCCGCTCCCCGAGGCGCTCACCGCTTCCCGAGGCCCCAAGTCCACCGCATGCCCGCCCCGAGCCCACAGCATCCCCGCGCCGCGAGTCCTATGAGTAACAGCCTTAACGTGAACCACCCCTGTATCGGCTCCTCGATGATCGCGAAGGATTTACTACTCCCTGCGGTACTAAAGTCTTCGTGATCATGGAAATGCTCACGCGCGCCCGGGGTGCGCTGTACGGGCTGGCCATCGGCGACGCGCTTGGCATGCCCACGCAGATGCTCTCCCGGGCCGAGATCGTCCGCCGCTGGGGACCGCTCGTGCCCGGCTTCGAGCCCGCCCCGCCCGGTCACCCCATTGCTGGCGGCATGCCGGCCGGCACGGTCACCGACGACACCGAGCAAGCTGTCCTGCTGGCCAGGCTCCTGGTCAAGGGCCGCGGCACGATCGACCCGCACGAGTTGGCAGCCGCGCTGACCGCGTGGGAGCGTGCCATGGCCGAACGCGGCTCGCTCGACCTGCTCGGCCCCTCCACCAAACGCGCCGTCGCCGCCATCCTGGCCGGCGTGCCCCCGGAAGAAGCCGGCGCCACCGGCACCACCAACGGCGCCGCCATGCGCATCGCGCCGGTTGGCATCGCCGTTCCCGTCGCCTTTCATGATCCCGCTCACGAAGCCAGATTGTCGACCCTGGTCGACCATGTAGTATCGGCGAGCAGCGTCACCCACAACACCGGCGTCGCGCTGGCCGGGGCCGCGGCCGTGGCCGCCGCGGTGAGCGCGGGTGTCTCCGGCGCCACGGTCGCCGAGGCCACGACGCTGGGCATCCGGGCCGCGCGCCTCGCGGGCGGCCGTGGCCATTGGATGGCGGGCGCGGACGTCGCGGCCCGCATCGAGTGGGCCACCGGCCTGGTCACGGGCCGCGCGCAGGCCGACTGGGAGTCCGGCTTGGAGTCCGCCGGGGAGGCCGCCGGGGAGGCCGAAACCGCCGGGCTCATCTACACCCTGGTCGGCACCAGCCTGGCCACCCAGGAGTCGGTGCCGGCCGCGTTCGCGGTGCTGGCCGCGGTGCCCGCCGACCCGTGGCGGGCCTGCCGGATGGCCGCCTCGCTCGGCGGCGACACCGACACGATCGCCGCGATGACCGGGGTCATCGCCGGTGCCTGCCACGGCGCCGGTTCCTTCCCGCCCGAGGCCATCGCGGCCATCGACGCGCAGGGCTTCCGCCTGGCCGCGCTCGCCGGAGAACTGCTCGCCCTGCGCGATGGATACGGAAGCGAGGCGCGATGAGCCGGCCGGTGCTGAACCGCCTCGTCTTCGCGGGCGAGGCGATCGTCGACCTGCTGATGTGGGTGCCCGCACTGCCCGAACGCGGCGGCGACATGCTCGCGGACGCGGCCGCCATCGAGGTGGGCGGCGGGTTCAACGTCATGGCCGCGGCAGCCCGGCAGGGCCTGCCCGTCGTCTACGCGGGCGGCCACGGCACCGGGCCGTGGGGGGACAAGGTCCGCGCCGCGCTGGCGGCGGAGGGCATCCGACCGCTCCGTACGCCCGACCCAGACGCGGACACGGGGTTCGACGTGGCCCTGGTCGAGGCGGGCGGCGAGCGCACGTTCGTCACCGCGCTGGGGGCGGAGTCGCTGACCGAGCCGGGCGCGTGGGACCTGGTCCGGGTCAGGCCCGGCGACGCGGTCTACGTCTCCGGCTATGGCCTGGTCCCGCCCGGGTCGGGCCAGCTTCTCGGGGCCTGGGCGGCCAGCCTGCCGGCCGGGGTGCTGCTGTTCGTCGATCCCGGGCCGCTGGTCGCCGACATTCCCGCGGCGGTGCTCGACCCGGTGTTGGCCCGCTGCGACTGGTGGAGCTGCAACCAGCGCGAAGCCGCCTTGCTCACCGGCAGTGATGACGCGGCCGAGGCAGCCCGCCGGGTGGTCCGCCGGACCATCCAGGCCGACGTCATCGTCCGGGGAGGCTCCGACGGTTGCGTGGTGGCCATGCGGGTGCCTGGTCCAGGGACGGGCCACGGCCTGTCGCTGAGCCACATCGCGGCGCCCGCCGTTGCCCCGGTCGACACCACCGGTGCGGGCGACGCCCACTCCGGGGTGTTCCTGGCCGGCCTGGCCGCCGGGCTGACCGTGGGGGAAGCCGCCCGCCGGGCTAACGCGGCCGCCGCACTGACCGTCACCCGCGCCGGAGCGGCCACCTCACCCACTCGGGCCGAACTCGACCGGTTCCTCGCCTACTAAGCCTTGGGCGGCGGCGGAGGCGCAGGCTTGACCTTGTAGACCACCGTGACGGTGAGGTTGCCAGGCTGCACGACGATGTGCGTGGTCAGCCCGACCTTGCTGGCCCGCGGTCAGGGCGTCGCGACGGCGGAACCGGCGCTAGCCGGCGGCCCGAACGTGAACGTCGGCGTCGCCGTGCTGGTGGCCGTCGAGGTTGCGGTCGAAGTGTCCGTCGGCCTGGGATGGGTCGTGAACGGCGGCGTCGGGAGGTCGGGCGGGGAAGGCGCAGCCGAATGCGAACGTTTGGCCCGGCTCGGCGAGGCAGGCGCGGGTGCCGCCGGGGGCGGCGCACTGCTGGCCGGCGACACGGTGGTGACCGGTGACTCATCCGGGGATATCCCGCTGGGCACTGCTGTATCCCCGGTCGCCGGGGCGCTCGTCGCGCCCGATGAGGATCCCCGGTCGGCCTCGGCCGACCGCGGGGAATGCGATCCGGTGAGCGCCAGCACCGTGACGATCCCGGTTGCCATGATCGCGACCAGGACGCCCACCACCGCCGCGGCCCCGGACAGCGCGATCATCCGCCGCCGGGGCGCACGGATCGCCTGCGGGAAGCCGTTGGGCAGGAACGCTCCGGCCCGCTGGGCCACGTCACGCCGGTACGACAGCGTCTCCGGGCTGGGGTCAGTGCACAGTTCCAGCACCTCGTCGCGCAGCCCGGGCGGGAGTACGGCCGGCGGGGCCATGCCGTAGCGCACGGCCGCCCGCAGCGCGCCGTGGCTGCGGTCGTCGCAGGCGGCGCACTGCTCGATATGGCGGCTGACCAGTTTGCGCGTCGACCCGGTCAGCTGGCCGTCCCAGCCGTCGAGCAACAGGTCGAGCTCGGCGCAGCCGCGCCGCCCGCTGCGGGCCACGAACAGGGGGCCGAGCGCCGCCTCCAGCTCGCCGCGCGCGTGCGACGCCAGGGCCTGCGCCTGGTTCCGTGGCACGCCGAGAACGGCCGCGAGGTCGGCACCTTGCAGGTCGTGCCGAAGGTCGAGTTCGGTCGCCTCGCGCTCACCCGGGCTCAGCTCGTCCAGGGCGGTACGGACGAGCTGGGCCAGTTCGGCCTGCTCGGCGCGTCCCCTGACGTCGGCCGCGGCGGGCGGATCAGGCAGGCTGGCGTCCTCGCCGAGACCTACCTGGGACGCGCGCAGCCGGCTGTGGCACTCGTTGCGGGCGACCGCGTACAGCCACGGCCGGAGCTTGCGCGGATCGCGGAGGCGGTCGAGCCGGCCGGCGGTGATGATGAAGGTGTCCTCCACCGCGTCGGCGGCATCCTCCGGCTCGGGCAGCATCCAGCGGCAGTAACCGTACAGGGACCCGGCGTGCTCGTCGTAGGCGGCGGCCAGGCCGGACAGGTCGCCGGCCACGATGGCCGCGACGATCTCGCGGTCCTCCATGCCCAAACCGTAGTTGAATCGTCAGCGTATTGGCTGGTAGTCAGCTAATTTCGGCCCGGCGGCATCCGCTCGGAGACCTGGGCCGGAGGCTGGAACGGGATCCAGACCTGCACGCTGGTGCCCGCCCCCACCGCCGACCTGAGCATTGCGTGCCCGCCGTGCGCGGTCGCGATCGCCTGCACGATGGACAGCCCGAGGCCGCTGCCGTGGCCGTCCTTGCCGTTGTGCCCGCCCCGGTAGAAGCGGTCGAAGGCGCGCGCCGCCGCCTCCGCGTCCATGCCCTGGCCCGAGTCGGTCACCTCCAGCAGCGCGCCCTGGCCGGCCGCGGAGAGCCGGACCGCCACCGGGGTGTCCGGGGCGGTGTGCTCGCGGATGTTGCCGAGCAGGTTGGCCAGCACCTGCCGGATCCGCGGCTCGTCCGCCACCACGACCAGGCTGGCCGGCGTGCTGGCCCTGACCGGGCGGTTCGGCTCCACCGCCCGGGCGTCCTCGACCGCGTCCGCGACCAGCGCGGACAGGTCCGTCTCGGTCAGGTCGAGGGAAGAGTCCCGGTCCAGCCTGGCCAGCTCGAGCAGCTCCGCAACCAGGCTGGACATCCGGTCGGCCTCCTGCTCGATGCGGCGCATGGCGTTCGGCAGCCGGTCCTCACCGAGCGCGCCCTGCCGGTACAGCTCGGCGTACCCGCGGATGGTGGTCAGCGGCGTGCGCAGCTCGTGCGACGCGTCCGCGGCGAACTGCCGCACCTTCTGCTCGGACTGCCAGCGTGCCCGGAACGCCTGCTGGATCCGGTCCAGCATCGTGTTGATCGCCCCGGCCAGCCGCCCCGCCTCGGCGTGGTCGCCCGGGTCGGGCATCCGGGCGGTCAGGTCGCCCCGGCTGGTGATCATGTCGGCGGTGCTCGCCATCCGGTCGAGCGGTGCCAGGCCGCGGCTGATCAGCCAGCGGCCGCCCACCGCGAGCAGGGCGAGCAGGATCGAGCCGGTGATCAGCTCGGCGGCGACCAGGCCGCGGACCTCGCTGCCCACCGCGCTGTTCGGCCGCGCGATCAGCAGGATGCTGGTGCCGGCGGGGACCAGGTCCTGGTTGTGCGCCGCCTCGGTCGCCGAGATCGCCCGCCAGATCGCGGTCATCGACGGATAACCCGGCTGCGAGATGCCGAACAGGGTCCGCTGCGGATTGCCCCGCTGCCCGAAGTACCGTCTGGCCCCCCCGTCGGCCAGCAGGTCCTTGACCAGGGTTTGCAGCTCCGCCGTGGCCGCCGAGGACGGGCTGAGCACGCCCACCTTCCTGGTGGGGATGTTGATGTAGACCACGCCGTACCCGCCGGCGAGGTCCGCGACCTCGGTCAGCTTGATCCGGGCGGTCAGCGACAGGTCGGAGTTGAACTGGCTCTGCTCGGAGTTACCCAGCACCACGGTGGTGACCACGCCCATGATGATGAGGAACAGCGCGGTCACCGTGATCAGCCCGGCGAGGAGCCGGGACCGCAGCGAGAGCCTGCCGCGGCCGGATCCGAACCGCCGCGTGAGGTTCATCTGCCCGC
>WNGL01002375.1_pt1 | contig 22866 bp, 19 predicted proteins | sample 5400591 | NCBI WGS metagenome assembly WNGL01 (sample SAMN13153377, study PRJNA577476) | soil metagenome | isolation source: 80 cm soil or saprolite under Garry oak tree replicate 1 | place: USA:California | collected 2016-06-15 | reverse complement strand
CCCCGCGCCGCGTGGCGAAGGCGGGCGAGCTCGAGGTCCGCGTCGCGCCCTGGGCCATGGTCGAGATCGACGGTGCGGCTGCCTTCGAGGTGGTGCTGCATCACACGCAGCGCCTGCCGGCCGGCCCGCACCGGCTGCGTGCGCGCGGCCCCGGCGGAGCGGCGGAGGCAGTGGTCGAGATCGAGCCCGGCCGGCGCGTGCGCTGGGAGCCACGCCTGAGCCGCTGACCCGGCGGGGCGCCGAACCCGGCGCTCGCTTCGCTTAACGCCCGTTCCGAACGCGTTGACGAACTTGCGTCCATCGAGTATTTTCAGTGTCAACTTTTGAATAGATTATTCCCAAGGTAGACCATGGCCTTCCTGCTCACCGATGCCGACCTGTCTCGCCTGGAGAGCGCGAGCGCACGGGGCGTCACGAGCCGCGAGGTGGTGAAGCTCTTCCAGGGACGCGGGGCGCGGCTCTCGGCCGCCACCTTCCGCAAGTACGTTCAGGTCGGGCTGCTGCCGCGCAGCCGCCGCGTCGGCCGCAAGGGCAAGCACACCGGCTCGACCGGCCTGTACCCGGTGGCGGTCGTCCGCCGCATCGACCTCATCAAGCGGATGCTGGCCGAGGGCCTGACGCTGGACGACGTCCGGCAGAGCTTCGTCGCCGTGAAGCACCGGCTCGAGGAGGTGCAGGGCGGCTGGGGCGAGCTCCTGGCCGAGCTGGAGCGCCGCGCGCACGGACACCCGCGCCGGCGCGAGGTCGAGCGCGAGCTCTCACGGGCCGAGCGCGAGATGCGCTCGGCGCTGCGCCGCGTAGAGCGGGTGGGAGGGCGGATCGCGACCGTGCGACGGCCGGTGCCGGTGCTGGCAGGCGGGTGAGGGCGCGCCGTCGGGGCGCCGGGGCGTGGTGACAGGGCCGTCCACGTGGGTGGACGGATCAGGGGATGGGAGGCGTGGGATGAGCGAAGCGAGGCGGAGCGATCGGCCCGAAGGGCCACAGGCGCTGCAGGCAGGCGAAATCGAACCGGGGCAGGAGGGCGAGGGGGCGGGCGAGCTCCTCCAGGGGGGGCCGCACGGAAGACACCGCTCGAAGACCATGTCGCGCAAGGAGATCGCGCGCGATCTGCGGCGGCAGCGGGCGCTCGGGTTCGTCGACCCGGAGTTGCAGCAGACGATTCAGGAAATCGAACAGGCGCGGCCGCGCTCGCGGGCAGACTGCGCCACCGGCGCGCGCCCCTGCATGTTCATCTCCTGCAAGCACCACCTGTACCTGGACGTGAACCCGGAGACGGGATCCATCAAGCTCAACTTCCCGGACCGGGAGGTCTGGGAGCTCGACGAGACCTGCGCGCTCGATGTCGCCGACCGCGGCGGGATCACGCTCGAAGAGGTGGGCACCATCATGAATCTCACCCGGGAGCGCATCCGGCAGGTCGAGACGCGGGGGCTGTCGAAGCTCCGCACCATCGCCGAGGATGAGCCGCGCACCCCGGCCCCACGCGAGCGAGCGCCGGCCTTCCCGGAGGACGACGAGGACTAGCGCTTCCCCGTCCTTGAAGATCGCGCCCGCGAACGCTACAAGGGGCACCCTTCCAGGAGGTGCTCCCATGGTCCGCCGTGCCATCCTGTCCGTCTCGGACAAGGTCCATCTCGTCCCCTTCGCGCGCCGCCTGGCTGCGCGAGGCATCGAGCTCCTGTCGACTGGCGGCACGCAGCGCGCCCTCGCCGACGCTGGCCTGAAGGTCACGCCTGTGGGGGAGTTCACGCAGGCGCCGGAGATCCTGGGCGGCCGGGTGAAGACGCTCCACCCGCGCATCCACGGCGGCATCCTGTTCCGCCGAGGACTCCCCGCCGACGAGGCGGACGTCCAGGCGCGCGACATCCTCCCCATCGACCTCGTGGTGGTGAACCTCTACCCCTTCCGCGACGCGGTCGCGGCCGGGAAGCCGTTCGCGGAGTGCGTGGAGGAGATCGACATCGGCGGGCCCAGCATGGTCCGCGCCGCCGCCAAGAACGCGGCGCACGTCGCGGTGGTGGTGGACCCGGCCGACTACGACCGCGTGGCGGGCGAGATCGAGCAGAGCGGCGCGGTCGGCGAGCCGACCCGGTTCTTCCTCATGCGCAAGGCCTTCGCGCACACGGCGGCCTACGACTCGGCCATCGCGGAGTACCTGTCTGCGCGCGGCTCCGCCACCGGTGAGCCGCGCCACTTCCCGGACGTGCTGGCGGTGCAGTACGACAAGGCGCAGGACCTCCGCTACGGGGAGAACCCGCACCAGGCGGGGGCCTTCTACCGGGCCCGGCGCGAGCCCGACGAGCCGACCGTCGCCTTCGCCGAGGTGCTGCAGGGCAAGGAGCTCAGCTACAACAACCTGCTCGATCTCGAGGCCGCCCTCGCCTGCGTGAAGGAGTTCGACGAGGTCGCCTGCGCCGTCATCAAGCACAACACGCCCTGCGGCGTCGCGACGGGCGCCTCGCCGGCCGAGGCGTTCGCGCGGGCTCGCGCCTGCGACCCGGTCTCGGCCTTCGGCGGCATCGTGGCCCTGAACCGGCCCGTCGACGCGGCCGCCGCCAAGGAGCTGACCGACCTGTTCCTCGAGTGCATCCTCGCGCCGGACTTCACGCCCGAAGCGCGCGCCATTCTCGCCGCGAAGAAGAACCTGCGGCTCCTGGAGAGCCCCCGGCTCGCCCAGCCGCGCGCGAGCTGGAAGCGGCGGCCCGAGGACGCGCGCGAGGTGCGCTCGATGGTGGGCGGGCTCCTCGTCATGGACCGCGACCTCGGGCGTATCCGGCTCGAGGACTGCAAGCAGATGACGCGCCGGGCGCCGACGGACCAGGAGTGGAAGGACCTCCTCTTCGCCTGGAAGGTCGTGAAGCACGTGAAGTCGAACGCCATCGTGTTCGCGAAGGACGATCGCACCACTGCCATCGGCGGCGGCCAGACGAGCCGGGTCGAGTCGGTGAAGACGGCCGTCATGAAGGCGGTGCTGGAGGTGCGCGGCTCGGCCGTGGCGTCGGACGCCTTCTTCCCGTTCAAGGACGGCGTGGAGGAGATCATCAAGGCGGGTGTGACCGCCATCATCCAGCCCGGCGGCTCGGTGCGGGACCCGGAGGTGGTGGCGGCGGCCGACGCCGCCGGCATCGCGATGGTCGCGACCGGTATGCGCCACTTCCGGCACTGAGGGGAGCCGCCATGCGCATCCTGGTCGTCGGCGCCGGGGGTCGCGAGCACGCCCTCACCTGGAAGATCGCGCAGAGCCCGCTCGTGCGCGCCCTGTACTGCGCGCCCGGCAACCCCGGCATGGCCGCCCTGGCGCAGCTCCTCCCGGTGCGCGCCGACGACGTCGAGGCGCTGGCGGCCGAGGTGCGCCGGCTGCAGATCGATCTGGTGGTGGTCGGACCCGAGGCGCCGCTCGTGGCGGGCCTCGCCGATCGCCTGGCGCGGGACGGCGTGGCGGTGTTCGGCCCGACCGCCGCGGCCGCAGAGATCGAGGGCTCGAAGGCGTTCGCGAAGGACGTCATGCTGGCGGCGGGGATCCCCACCGCCGAGCACGGGACGTTTGGCGACCTCGAGCCCGCCCTCGCCTTCGCGCGCGCGCGCGGTGGCCAGGTGGTGGTGAAGGCCGATGGGCTCGCCGCCGGGAAGGGCGTGGTGGTGGCGGGGAGCCTTGCCGAGGCGGAAGGCGCGCTGCGGGACATGCTCGTCGGGCGGGTCCACGGCGAGGCCGGGGCGACGGTGGTCGTCGAGGAGAAGCTCGAGGGCCGCGAGGCGAGCATCATCGCGCTCGCCGACGGCGAGCGGGTGCTCGTGCTGCCGTCGGCGCAGGATCACAAGCGCGTCGGCGACCGCGATCAGGGCCCGAACACGGGCGGCATGGGCGCCTTCTCGCCGGCCGCGCAGGTGACGCCGGAGGTGGCGCGCGAGGTGGAGGAGCGGGTGCTCCTGCCGGCGCTGCGCGAGCTGGCGCGGCGTGGGCGGCCCTTTCGCGGCGCGCTCTACGCCGGGATCATGCTGACGCCGCGCGGGCTGCGCGTGCTCGAGTTCAACGCCCGGCTGGGCGATCCGGAGACGCAGCCCATCCTGATGCGGCTCGCGGGCGACCTCGTGCCGGCGCTCCTCGCCGCGGCCAGGGGCGACCTCTCCGCGACGACCATCGCCGTCGATCCGCGCCCGGCGATCGGGGTGGTGCTGGCGGCGGAGGGCTACCCGGCGCGCCCGGCGGCGGGGGACGTCGTCGAGGGCCTGGCGGGGCCGTTCGACCCGGGAGTGCAGGTCTTCCAGGCCGGCACGGCGGCCGGGCCGGATGGCCGGGTCGTGACCTCCGGCGGACGCGTGCTCACGGTCTGCGCCATCGGCGACGACCTCGCGCAGGCGCGCGAGCGCGCCTACCGGGCGATGGGCGGCATCCGCCTCCGCGGCGGGCACTTCCGGCGAGACATCGGGATACAGTGAAGTCAGAGGTCCGGGGAGGGCCAGGTCCATGAGTGTCAAGGTCATGATCTTGATTGGCTCCGACTCGGACTGGGAGGTCATGTCCGAGGCGAAGAAGGCGCTCGACGAGATGGGCGTCGCCTGCGAGGTACACGTCTCGTCGGCGCACCGCACGCCCGAGCGGACCGGCCGGCTCGCCCGCGAGGCGTCCGGTCGCGGCATCCAGGTCATCATCTGCGGCGCCGGCGCCGCCGCGGCGCTGGCCGGGGTGGTCGCCGCCGAGACCGAGCTGCCGGTGCTGGGCGTGCCGCTCGCCGCCACCGAGCTGCGCGGTCTCGACGCGCTCCTCGCCACGCTGCAGATGCCGGCCGGCGTGCCGGTGGGGACGCTGGCGGTGGGCAAGGCGGGCGCGCGCAACGCGGGCCTCCTCGCGACGCGCATCCTCGGCTGCTCGGACCCGGCGCTCGCCGGAAAGGTCCGGGAGCAGCGCGAGCAGATGGCCCGGGACGTGGAGGCGAAGGACGCCGCCCTGCAGGCGAAGCTGACCGGGCGCGCGACGTAGCGCGTGACGCTCCTCGATCGCTACCTGGCGCGGGAGATCCTGCTCCCGTTCGCGGCGGGGCTCGTCTTCCTCGTCCAGATCCTGCTCGCCACCCAGATCCTGGCCCAGGCCGACGTGCTCCTTGGTGCCGGCGTGTCGATCCTCGATCTCGGCGCGGTGGCGCTCGACCTCGTGCCGCACTTCCTCGGCTACGTGCTGCCGGTGGCGTTCCTGCTCGGCTGCGTGGTGGGGACGGGTCGGCTGGCGGAGGACCGCGAGCTGGTGGCGCTGGGCGCGGCCGGGCTCTCGCCGGTGACGCTGGCGCGCGTGCCCATCGGGCTCGGCATCGTGCTGAGCGTCCTGGCCCTCTGGCTCGGGCTCGTGCTCGAGCCGGCCGGGCTGCGCGACGCCCGCCAGCGGGTGAACGACCTCATCCGCAAGAACGTCACCAACGACGTGCGCGCCGGCGTCTTCTACGAGGACCTACCGGACCTCACGCTCTACGCCGAGGGATCGCAGGGCGGGCGCTGGCGGCACGTGCTCATCTCCGACCGCACCGACCCGGCGGCGCCGCTGCTCGCGCTGGCGGAGGCGGGCGGCATCGAGCCGGCCGGCTCGGGCGAGGCGATGCGGCTCGTGCTGGAGCGGGGCGAGGTCCACCGGGAGGAGCTGCGCTCGGAGGAGTACGTGGCCGCCCACTACCGCCGCGCCACCATCACGATCGGGGTGGGCGAGGCGCTCTCCGACCGCAACCGCCTCGTCGGCTCGCCGTTCGAGATGTACCCGGCCGACATCGTGGCGCTGGCGCGGCGCGCGCGCGATCCCGCCGAGGCGCGCGGCGCGTGGACCTTCCTCCACCGGCGCATCGCCGGCCCGCTCGCGCTCTTCGCCTTCGGCATCCTGGCGGTGCCGATCGCCGCTTCTCGCCGCGGCGGCCGTGCCTTCGGCTATGCGGCGACGCTGGTGGCGGTGGTCGCCTACTACGCGGTGCTGCGCTTCGGCGAGGGGCTGTCGCAGCGCGGGGTGCTGGCGCCCTGGCTCGGGCCGAACCTCCCCAACCTGGCGCTCGTGCTGGCGGGCCTGGCAGCGCTGGTCCTCATGGAGCGCCGCGGCGCGGGGGCGGTGCGGTGACGCTCTTCCTCCACCTGGCGCGGCGGGCGCTGCTCGCGTTCGCCGCCTCGCTGGCGGCGGTGGTGACCCTGTTCCTGGTGGTCGACTTCGCCGAGAACGCCCGCATCTTCAGCGGCGCCGGCTGGGTGGGCGCGGTGCTGAAGCTCTACGCCTACAAGAGCGCGGTGGTCGCCTACCAGACCGCGCCGGCGGCCATGCTGCTCGCGGCCGCCGTCACCGCCAGCGCGCTCCGCCGCACCCGCGAGTACACGGCCATGCGCGCGCTCGGCCTGGGCCCGTGGCGCGTCGCGATCCCGGTGCTGGCGGTGGCCGCGCTGGTGGCCTCGGGCCTCGGCTGGATGGGCGACGCGGTGGTGGTGAACGCCACCGCGCGCGCCGACGAGATCATGGCGACGCGGTTCCATCGGGGCGGCACGTTCACCAGCTCGCGCGCGCCGAAGCGCTGGTTCCGCGGCCGCGACGGGCACCGCATCTACCATCTGCGCGGCGCGGGTGAGGCGGGCAGCTTCGAGCGGGTGACGATCCTGGAGGTGACGCCGCAGTTCCAGCTCCGCCGCCGCATCGACGCCGTCCGGATGGCGCCGGGCGCCGCTCCGGGGGAGTGGGTGCTGACGGACGTGGCGGAGCGCACCTTCGACGGCGACGGGGCGGTGGAGACGGTCACCGTCCCGTCGCGCACCTACCGCTTCGACGAGGACCCCGGCGCATTCGCCGTGCGCCCGGGCCGCCCGAGCGACATGCGCCGCTCGGTGCTGCGGGAGCAGGCGGCGCTGCGCCGGCGGCTTGGCCTGCCGGCACAGGACTTCGCGCTCGAGTGGCACAACCGGCTCTCCTATCCTCTGGCCGGGATCCCGGCTGGCCTGGTGGCGCTCGGGCTCGCGCTGCGGCGGGAGCGGAAGGGGCACCTCACCGCCGCGCTGATGGAGGCCGTGGCGGTCTCGTTCGTGTTCTGGGGTATCCAGGGCATCTGCTGGTCGCTCGGGCTCTCCGGGCGCCTCCCGCCCGCTGTCGCGGCCTGGCTCCCCGACGCGCTCTTCCTCGCCGCTGGCGCGTACGCGGTGAAAAGACTCGCGTGATACCTTCCGCGCCGATGAAATCCGCCGCTGCTTCCGCGCCTCTCGCCGCGTCGGCGCGTGCTCGTCTCGAGCGCGGGCTCGAGGCCGTGGCGGCGCTGGGCGTCCTCGCGCACGCGCTCTTCCTGCCCATCTCGGTCGCCGGGATGCAGATCGCGCTCGCCTTCGTGATCGGCGCGCTCCTCGCCCTGCGCCTCCTCGGCCGTCGCGTCTGGGCGAGGAGCCCGCTCGACCTGCCCTCCCTCGTCCTCGCCGCGGGCGCGGTGGCCTCGCTCGGCCTGGGCGCCCTCGCCGGCTCGCCGCCCGTCGGCTGGCACGAGGCGACCCTCTGGCGCTCGTTCCTCGCCGCGCCGCTGTTGCTGTCCGGCATCCAAGCCTGGGGAGGGGACACCTCCCTCGCCTGGGCGGTGCCAGCGGCGGTGGAGAACACCACCTCCCTCGCCCCGCGAAGCGGGGAGAGGGCCGGGGAGAGGGGCAGATCACTCGCCCTCGCCGCCCTCTGCGTCTGGGCGGGGGCGTCTCTGCTACCGAGCGCCATCGCCTGGGCGCAGTACTGGACGGGCTTCGACCCGCTCTTCGCCCTCGGCCTGCGCGCCCACCCGGTCCGTGCGGTGGTGCCCGTCTTCCCGGACCGCTTCGCCGCGGTCGGCTTCTTCCGCTGGTACCAGCGGCTCGCGCACGATCTCCTGCCGCCGCTGTGCGTGGCGGGCGCGGTGGCGCTGCACGGCGGGCTCCGGCCGCGCCTGCGCGCGCTGCTCGGGGTGGCATCCCTCGCCGCGGCCGCCGCGGTGGTGCTCACGCTGTCGCGGGCGGCCTGGGTCACGCTCGCGCTCGCCGGGGCCATCGTCGCGGTGGGGGGATCGCGCCGGCTGGCGCGGGTCGCGCTACCGCTCGTGGCGGTGGGTGTCCTCGCCATGGGCCTCAACCCAGGCGTGCGCACGCGCCTCGCTCACCTCGCCTCGCCCGACGCGGCGGGGGACCGGAAGACCATCTGGCGCGTCTGCCGGGCCGTGGTGGCCGATCACCCGCTGACGGGGGTCGGGTGGGGAAACCTGCCACGGCGGAGCGTGCCGTACTGGGAGCGGATCGCGCCCGACTACCCGCTGCGCGCCTGGTGCCACGACAGCTTCTTCAGCGCCTGGGCCGAGGGCGGGCCGCTGCTCTTCGGGGCGCTCCTCGCCTTCTGGGCGCTGCACTTCTTGGCATTTCTGCGCTGGCGGCGCGCGTCGGATGGGCTCGGGCGCGCAGCATCCCTCGGCGCGCTGGCCGCGCTGGCGGGCATGCTCGCGAACTCGCTCGCCCACGACATCCTCTACTCGAGCGAGGCGATGTTCGCGCTGGGCTTCGCGCTGGCGGTGGGGGCGGCGCTGGCCCGTCGATCGGAATTCCAAGACACGGTATGACGTTGGCTTCGAAGGGCTTCCAAGGGCGACCTGCGAACGACATGACGACCAAGCGTAAGGGCATCATCCTCGCCGGCGGCTCCGGCACCCGGCTCTTCCCGGCGACGCTGTCCGTCTCGAAGCAGCTGCTGCCGGTCTATGACAAGCCGATGATCTACTACCCGCTCTCGGCGCTGATGCTGGCCGGGATCCGGGACGTCCTCGTCATCTCCACGCCGCAGGACACTCCTCGGTTCGCCCAGCTCCTCGGCGACGGTCACAGCTGGGGCATGAACTTGCAGTACGCCGTCCAGCCGAGCCCGGATGGGCTCGCGCAGGCGTTCATCCTCGGCGCGGACTTCGTGCGCGGCGGACCGTCGGCGCTCGTCCTCGGCGACAACATCTTCCACGGCCACGAGTTCCAGCACCTCCTGAAGGTGGCCGACGGGCGGCGCGACGGGGCCACCGTCTTCGCGTACGCGGTGAGCGACCCCGAGCGCTACGGCGTCGTCGAGTTCGACTCCAGCCGGCGCGCCGTCAGCCTCGAGGAGAAGCCGGCGCGGCCCAAGTCCCGCTACGCTGTGACCGGCCTCTACTTCTACGACGAGCATGTGGTCGAGCTCGCGCGGAGCATCAAGCCCTCGGCCCGCGGAGAGCTGGAGATCACCGATCTCAACCGCCTGTACCTCGAGAAGGAGCGGCTCGCGGTCGAGCTCATGGGGCGTGGCTACGCCTGGCTAGACACCGGCACCCACGACTCGTTGCTCGAGGCGGGCCAGTTCATCGCCACCATCGAGAAGCGGCAGGGACTCAAGATTTCCTGCCCCGAGGAGATCGCGTGGCGCCACGGCTGGATCGATGATGCCCAGCTCGAGCGCTGCACGGCCAGCCTCGGGAAATCCAGCTACGGCCACTATCTGCAGAGCCTTCTCGCCACGAGAGTGTTCTGATGAACGTCCGTCCGACCAGCATCCCGGACGTGCTGATCGTCGAGCCGAAGGTGTTCGGCGATGCCCGGGGCTATTTCTTCGAGAGCTTCAACCAGCGCGTGCTCGAAGCGGCGGTCGGGCGCGGCCTGCAGTTCGTGCAGGACAACCACAGCATGTCGGCGAAGGGCGTGCTGCGCGGGCTCCACTACCAGCTACCGCACCCCCAGGGGAAGCTCGTGCGCGTCGTGCGCGGCGAGGTCTTCGACGTCGCGGTGGATCTCCGCCGGGAGGCTCCGACGTTCGGGCGCTGGGTGGGGGAGGTACTGTCGGCCGAGAACAAGCGGCAGCTGTGGATCCCGGAAGGCTTCGCCCACGGCTTCCTGGTCCTCTCGGACTCTGCCGAGTTCCTCTACAAGACCACCGACTACTGGTACCCGGAGCATGAGCGCTGCATCCGCTGGGACGATCGCGAGCTGGCGATCGCCTGGCCGACGTCCAGCGTGGCCCCCGCGGTGTCGGCCAAGGATGCAGCCGGGAAGCGGTTCGGCGAGGCCGAGGTGTTCACGTCCATTCCCAGCGTCAGGGAACCCTGCCGTTCGTGCTGAGCGTAGGCCGCGAAGTGGCCGTAGTCGAAGCACGCCGCCGCGGGCAGATCGGTGGACCGCCCCGCGACCGCGCCGCCGTGGCCTCCCGATAGACCGCCAGCGTAGCCTCCGCGCACGCGTCCCACGAGTACCGCCGCGCGCGCTCGCGCCCGCGCAGGGCCATGGCCGCCGTCTCTTCGCGTCGATCGAGCGCGTGCGAGATGGCATCGGCGAACGCTCGCGGCGAGTCGTGAGGGGCGTACCGGACCGTGTCCCCCCCCAGCTCGCGGAGGGCCGGGATGTCGCTAGCCACGGCTGGGGCGCCGGCCGCCATCGCCTCGGCCAGCGGCAGCCCGAACCCCTCGTAGAGGGAGGGGAGGACGAAGCAGGCGGCGCCGGCGTAGAGCTCGGCCAGCTCCTGATCCTCCACCGTGCCGGTCAGGCGGACGTGAGCCCCCAGCTCGCGCAGCGGCAACGCGTCGGCCCACCCCTGGCGACCGACGATGATGAGCTGCAGATCGCGCCCTTCGGCCCGGAGCAGCCGCAGCGCGTCGAGGAGGACCGGGATGTTCTTGCGCGGCTCGAGCGTGCCGACCGCGAGCAGGTACGGCGAGCGTGGCCCCTCGGTCGCACTCGCCTCGAAGAAGCGAGCGTCAACGCCGTTGTGGATGACGTGGACGCGCTCGCGGGCGACCCCAAGGGTGGCGACGAGGTCGTCGCGCGCCGCTTCGCTGACGGTGAGGAGCCCGGACGCCCGCCGCAGCGCCTGGCGGTAGAGCGGGCCGTAGTAGTAGCGCATGCCCGCGGAGACAGTGCCCGGGTGGAGCCAGGGCGTGGCGTCGTGGACCGTGAGGAGCGCCGGCCCGCGCCACAGCAGGGGGGTAGGAAATGCGAGGGTGTGGAGGAGCTCGACCCCCGCCCTCGCCGCCGCGATGGGCAGCCAGGCCTGCTCGGTCGGGACGCGCTGCCGGAACGGCGAGGCGTGCTGCTCGACGGGCAAGGCCCTGAGCGCCGCCGGCGCGTCCGGCCGGATGAACAGGACGATCTCCCCCGGCGCCTTTCGTGCCAGCGCGGTGGTGAGAGAGAGCGCGTAACGCTCGATTCCTGTCAGCCGGTCTGGCCGCACCAGGGTGGCGTCGATGCCGATGCGCATGAGAGCGGGCGGAGAGATAGCACGGGACCGTACGGCCGGACCACTTCGCTCGAGCCTGGAGCAGTTCCAGACGAGCTACCGTAGTTCCGGCGTCAGCCGCGCTTGCCGCCTCGCCTGTGGTTGTGGCTCGTCGGCCACAGGGTCAGGTATAAATGGTTTCATGACCCCCCCTGCTCGGAGTCAAGGCTGGAAATTCACGCGTCGATGGCTCGGCGCCGGTGCGCCAGGAGGATGGTGATACGCCTATGACCGGAGAGAAGAGAGCGGTCATCCTTGGTGCTGCCGGGTTCATCGGGAGTCACCTCGTCGACCATTTCCTTGCGAGAGGGTGGCGAGTTGTCGGCGTCGATAATCTGATCACTGGGAGCGTTCGCAACCTCGATCACCTCCGCCAAGAGCCGCGCTTCGAGTTCATCGAGGCCGACATCTGCGATCCCATCGATGTCGCGGGGTCCGTCGATGCCGTGCTCGATTTTGCATCTCCCGCGTCGCCGGTGGATTATCTCGAGCACCCCTTCCAGACCCTTCACGTCGGTTCCATAGGTGTGGAGAACGCGCTCAAGTTGGCGAAGCGCACCGGTGCTACGTTCCTGCTCTCGTCTACGTCCGAGGTGTACGGGGATCCGCTGGAGCATCCTCAGCGAGAGACCTACTGGGGCAATGTGAACCCCATCGGACCTCGAGCGGTCTATGACGAGGCGAAGCGGTTCGCCGAGGCGATAACGATGGCGTACCGGCGTTACGAAGGCGTTGACACGCGCATCGCGCGCATCTTCAACACTTATGGGCCGCGCATGCGCCTCCATGACGGGAGGGTGGTCCCGGCGTTCGTGGGGCAGGCTCTCCGGGGCGAACCGCTCACGGTATTCGGCGACGGGAGCCAGACACGCAGCTTCTGCTTCGTCAGCGACAATGTCGAGGCGGTGTGGCGACTCGTGCACTCCAGTTACCGTGACCCCATCAACATCGGCAATCCTCAGGAGATGTCGATCCTCGAATTCGCCACAGCGGTGCAGACTTCGATCGGCACGAGTTGCCGGGTCGTGACCAAGCCGCTGCCCGTCGATGATCCCAAGGTCCGCCGCCCGGACATCACCCGCGCGAGAGAGATCCTCGGCTGGGAACCGAAGGTGAGCTTTCCCGAAGGGCTCGGCAGGACCATCGAGTGGTTTCGATCACAAGTCCACGTGACGATGAGTCGATAGAAGCGAGCGGTCTCTCCCTCGCTGTGCCGACCCGGGGGCTTGCTTGTGACCGTGAAGAAGTCGGGGTAAAGGAGATCGACAATGACATCGCTCTCGGTTCTCGTACCGGTCTACAACGAGGAGCACCTCGTGTCGTGCTCCCTGGAGCGGCTCGAAATTCTGGAAAAGAGCCCACGGCTCTCGCGCGTCCAGGTCATCGTGGTCGATGACTGCTCCCGGGATCGAACGGCCGAGGTTCTGGAACGATTTCGAAGCGACCGGGGGCTCGCCCCGCTCGTGATCGGGGGGCAGGAAACGGCCGTCGAAGGGCAGCGCCTCGGGAAGGCCGGCTCCAAGATAGAGTGGATCTTTCTGCGCCACGAACAGAACCGCGGAAAAGGTAAGGCCATCCAGACCGCGCTCGCCCGAGCTGATTGCGAACTCTCGGTCATTCACGATGCAGATCTCGAGTACCACCCCAAGGATCTGCTACGAATCGTGGGTGTGTTCGAGGAGGAGGGCGCCGACGCCGTGTTCGGCTCGCGCTTCGCTGGCGGCGAGGTGCGGCGCGTCCTCTTCTTTCGGCATGAACTGGGGAACCGCCTCCTGACGTTCATTACCAACTTTGTGACCAATCTCAACCTCACGGACATGGAGACTTGCTACAAGGCCGTGAGGACCGACCTCCTCAAGTCCATCCCGATCGTCTCCAACGATTTCCGGCTCGAGCCCGAACTGACGATCAAGCTGGCGAAGCGGGAGGCGCGCATCTTCGAGGTCCCCATTAGCTATTCCGGGCGTAGCTACCAAGAGGGAAAGAAGATCAACTGGCGCGACGGTGTGCGGGCGCTGTGGGCCATCGGAAGGTTCACGCTCTCCGACGCTGTGTACCCGCGCGACGCGTACGGCAGCGAGATCCTGGGTCGACTGTCGCGCGCCCCCCGCTTCACGACTTGGATGGCCGATACGATTCGACCGTTCTGTGGCTCCCGGGTGCTCGAGATCGGCAGCGGTCCGGGCAATTTGACGCGCCATCTGATGCCGCGCGCACGCTACGTTGCGAGCGACGTCAATCCTCTCCACCTGCATACTCTACAGGCGCTGAAAGCCGATCGGCCCTATCTGGAGGCGCAATACTGCGATGTCACCGACGTGGAGAGCTTCCCAAGGGATCAGGGAGGTTTCGACACCGTCATCTGCCTCAATGTCATCGAGCACGTCGACGACGATCGCGCGGCACTGTCCAATATCCGTTCCGTACTCACCGAGGGTGGAAAGGCCATCGTCCTGGTCCCGAGCGGTTCCGGTCTCTTCGGAACCCTCGATCAGGTGCTCGGGCATCGGCGGCGCTACACCGAGGTTTCGTTGCGGGCGGTGGCGGCCAAAGCGGGCTTCGAGGTGAAGCAGGTACTACGCTTCAACCGCATCGGCACGCCTGCGTGGTGGCTCAACGGCAAGGTCTTCAAGCGGCGGACCTTCGGTCATTTCCAGATCATGATGCTGAACGCGCTCACGCCGCTCTTGCGCGCTGTGGATAGGGTCCTGCCGCTTCCGCCGCTGTCGCTCATCGCCGTCTTGGAGCCGAGGCCCGCGGAAAGTGCTAGTGCCCAGGCAGGCGCCGTGATCGGTACGAACGGTTCCGACGAAGGGCGTGCACGGGACGCTGGGTGAGGAGAAGCGCTGACCGGCGCGAAGACCTGATCCATGCGCAGCCTGCGGTCAGGTCGAGAACTTCATCCGGCTGCGCAGGGCCTGGAATCCTCTGCCCGGCCCTACGTCCTTGAGCCCCATGGCCGGTTTTTCCACCACGTGCCAGCTCACGTACGCGCAGACCCAGCTGACTACGATGGCGATGACGATGAAGGGTAGCAGCCCGAGCTTGTGGACTCCCGCGGCGGCGAAGAGCTGCTGGACCAAAAACCCGTACAGATAGATCCCGTACGAGTAGTCGTTTCTGGCTCCCACCAATCTCAACGCTTTGGGCAGCCGCACGGCGAGCCAGAGCAGCATGTAGACCATGGCCGGGTAGCCGATCGTGAAGTAGCCGCCGCCGAAGAGGGACCCGAAGTAGACGGCAACCGACAACATGCCGAGTCGATCATCCATGGGGATGTGGCGGGCGTAGACGGCTGCCAGGGCGCCCAGCATGAAGATGGTCGTGAAGCGGACGGTGTGAGGGTCCTTGAGCCAAGGCGTGAGCCGGGCTGGCCACGTTGGATCGATGACCTGCAGGTTGAGCACCAGCCACAGGCCGACCGTGGTGCACACAGCCAGCAAGCGCGCCTTCCGGAAAGCCCCGGCGACGGCGAGCGCTAGGACCAGCAAGTAGCAGTGCCACTCGTAGATCAGAGTCCACAGCGACCCGTTGAAGACACTGGCCTTGACGAGCTGTCCGTAAGGCGTCGTCGCGGTCAGAAGGTCGTGGATCCCGTACCTGCCGATCTCGAGGAAGGCGTTCTGGAAGACGTAGGAGTACGGGCCCACGCCGTTCCGGACGAAGTAGCCAGCAAAGCTGCGGTGGGCGTGCCACCAGACGGCCGGCCCAAGGATCGCCGCCGTCACGGCAAGTACGGTCCAGTACGCAGGCAGGATCCGGAGGGCCCGCCGCCAGAGGAACTGCAGCCAGTCAGTGGTGAAGCTGCTCTTCGCAATCAGGTAGCCGCTGATCGCGAAGAAGCCGGCAACGCAGATGCCACCCAGCGAGTCCTGGTCCTTCGACCAAGTCCACATCGGGTCGCGGCCGAAGCCTCCAAGGGGGAACGCATGGTCGACGATGACCACGGTCGCCAATAGCAACCTCAAGAAGCCGAACCCATTGTCGTGGCCGACCAGCGCGTCGGCGACGGTGGACGGGGTTGTCTGTCGTAGGGAGACAGGCGGGCCGGGCGCCCGCGGGGACAGCGCGACTTCCGGGGCGACATCCGCGCGGGGCATCAACGGCCCGTACCCGGCGCACGACGAGGGGATTCATTCACGAGGTTCAAACGAGCCTCCCGATAGGTCTGTGCGCGCCACGCTGGACGGCCGAACTCGAAGCTTCAAGCGTATCCGACTTCGATGTCAAGCGGGTGGCTCATCTGTGTCCGGGTGCGTCGGTCCCGGAGGCATAGACGCCGGGGATCGGTGTGGAGAACCATCGTCCGGCAGGGTCGGGCGGCGCGCCATGATCGCTCAGGATCAGGCACGGCCAGTCCGACGGGCCCATGACGTGTCGGACGGTCACCCCCTCACGCATCGCGCGCCAGGTGATCGGATAATCGTAGGACGATGTGTCGGTCACGAGGCCGAGGCGACTACACCTCATCTGTTTCAGCATGGCCAGGACACCGCTGTGCTGCGCATAGGCTTCGTGCTTGAGAAGATAGTAATGCTCGGTGCGGTCCATCGTGAGCAGCCCGGGAAGCGACAGGGGCTTCATCTGGTTGGTGCAGGCGATGACGACGCCGTAGCATAGGCATGCCAGGCTGGAGATGGCGAGCAGCGAACCGCGCGCGCTGCTTCCGGGAAGGCGGCGCGCGATGAAGCCTCCCCAGGCGAGCGGGATCAGGACCAGCACCGGAAGCTGCAGGCGCGTGATGAACTCCTGATTGCGTACGAAGGCGTGGAGCATGAGCCATGCCGCCGGAACGCTCAACGCAAACAGCCTTTCACGCCAACCCAGACGCCACCAAAACAAGAGGGCCCCGGTGAGCGAGATCATGAGGATCACGAACTGAAACGGGTTACCTGCACGGTCCTCGTTAGGAGCAAAGACCTGATCGCAATAGAGGGGAGCAGGTTGTTCGTCCAGCAGCCTCTCTATCGTGCGGATGGCTCCCCGCGCCGGCAAGTTCTGACAGGTAGCACGAGCGGCGTTCAGCGCCCGATCTTTCCAGTTCCCCAGCACCGGATATACCTCGTAACGTGCCCCCAGGACCGAACCCGTCATCTCGTGCTTGCGGTAGACGTCAGGCCCGGCCAACGCGACCACCAGGGCGGCGGCGGCGGCGACATACTTCCAGCGCGTGCGCAGGTGACGGCGAGTGCTTGGCGTGAACGCAAGGATCGCGGCGCCCAGCAAGAACGGGCTTGCGGCCAGCAGCGCCGTAGGCTTGGTCAGGTAGCCGACTCCTGTGAGGAGGCCGAGCGCAAGCAGGTCGTTTCCTCGCCAGCGCGGAGTGCGGTGAAGGAATCGAAGCGACACACCCACGAGCGCGAGCGTTACGACGCAAGCAACGAGGTCGTTCTGTGTAGTCGAGGCCTCCAGCACGGCGATGGGCAGCGCAGCCACGAAGACGCTGGCCCAGGGGCAGAGCCTCCGGGGCACTCCCGTCAGTCGGCACAGCGTGGGGATGCTCAGGACGACGATCAGGTACGCGGCCAGCTGTACGCAATTGGCCCAGAAATCAGAGCCCGAGATGATTTGCAGCACCAAGACCAGATACTCGGCGCCGGGCCCCATGACGTTCTGATGTGCATTTGCAGTGGCATAATAGGCGACCGACCTGTTCTGCATCCAATACGCCACCCTCGCCAGGTGGTATGCCATGCTGTCGGGTGTGCTTGGAGAAAACGCCACAGCGCAAACCAGCAGGAGGACGAAGAGCGGAACGAGCATCCAGCCCAGACGCATTCCAGCCAGCCCGTGTCTCGCGAGCGACAGGAGCTTGGCTGCTTGGCTGCCTCGATCGTAGAGCGCGACGGTGGCGATGAGCAGCAGGTGACCGGCCAGGACAGTCCAGGGGACGACGAGCCGGAAGACCGACAGGGTGTTCAGGAGGATGGCCTCCCACGCGAGGAGGAGACCGCCCGCCGCGAGGGCGATCAAGCCAATAGGTCGCCGAAGTGATCGTCGGCAGACGATCAAGAAAGCGACGTAAGCGAAGCCAAGGACGATTGGTGAAAGTACGAGTCGCATCTTCCCTCCCTCGATGGAGCGCGGGGCGGCGGACCAGCAAGGCAGGACCGGAGGTGGGTGTGAGTGGTGGCGGCTTGCTCGGTTACGCCCGCTTGAGTGATGACTTGAGCAGCCGGTGCACTCCCGGCAGTCGCTTGAGTGCGGCGTTGAGACGATCAACCAGACGGTAGCGAAGCGGCAGCGGCTGGCCCGGTGCTGGCGCTTGGGTGCCCGGTCGCAAACTACCCCGTGCGGTCTGATCGCCCTGCAGTTCCCGGATGAGCGCCTGCTGCTCCCTGATCAGCCGCACCGTGCCGGGCGGAAACACGTGCGGCTGAGAGTCCAGCTTGCTGACGATGAGCACCTCGTTCGCCCGCCACTCGTCCTTGGAGTGCAGGGTGTACGAGCTGTGGCCCTTCTTCCAGCGGCGGTAGATGGACGTGATCTCGGGAATCGTGGTGACGCCGCAGAGTAGTGCGGCCCGCATCTCGAAGTCCCAGTCCTCGCAGGTGTTGAGTCGATCGTCGAACCGGAAGCCCAACTCGTGGAAGAGGCTACCGGGAAACGCGAGGCACATGAGCGGCGTGTGATTCTGAGTCAGATGGGCGTAAAGATCGTAGTCGCTGGGGTACACCTTGCGGACCCCCCCCACGCTGTGAAACCCCGCCACGCCCCCGGTCCACCTCCGCGCTTCGATCTGCTGCTCGACGGCGACCCCTCTCAGCAAACGCCCGGAGGAGGTGGCGGCAGCATCCTTGAAGCTCTCCACCCAATGACCAAAGACCACGTCGTCATCATCGAGCACCGCGATGTACTGGCCTTTCGCTTCGGAGAACCCGACGTTGAGCGGAGTCGCTCGACCTCCGTGGTCCACTCGGACGAGGCGCGTCCGCACGCGGAAACTGGCCGGCAGGTCCCCGACCTGGCGCTCGATCGAGATCTGCTGCTGCGTGTCCACCTTATGCGCGACGACCAGGATCTCGAAGTCCTGGCACGTTTGCGCCGTGAGCGACAGCAGGGCGTCTCGCAGCGTTGCGGGGCGCCGTCCCTGCGTCCGCACGATGACGGACAGAAACGGCTGTTCCGGGACATCCCGTTCAGCGATCGAGGGCGTCGGGTGAGCGGGTCCCGGGAGGTACGCTCGCACGAACTGGACGGTTCCACCGTTGCCGTCGCAACCGTCGCGCACCTTGCGCAAGAAAGCGTTCAACGAAGACGTCGAGCTGAGCACGACGCTGTGCTTCGGGAAGTGCTGGTCGCTCTCCTCGAGGAGTATGTCTTTCTGGCCGACCTGCAACCAGCCACTCGTGCGAGCCAGCGCCTCGAGCAGTCGCTCGGTGTGGTGGACGACGTGGGTACGATCGAGGAGCCCGGTCTCCGTGTAGGACCAGCGTCCGATGAGGAGCTTGAAGGCGAGATCGCGGTGAGAGACGTTGGGCACGCTGATGACGAGCGGGACCGACCCTCCTGCTGCCAGTGTTCGAAGCGCGGAGAGGACGTCGAGGTCGGTGGTCACATGCTCCAGCGTGTCCAGGACGCTGATCGAGGCGAGAGGGCGCTCACCCATGATGGAGCGAAGACGAGAGGAGAGCTCATCTGCGCGCAGCAGGTCCAGGGGGTGCGTCTCGAAGCCACGCTTCCGCAGGTCTTCCAACCCGTCGCCGTCGATGTCCACACCGACGTAAGTGAGACCGAGGTCGCGCAACGGCTCCGCAATCGCGCCGAAACCGCATCCCACGTCCAAGTGTACGCCCGAGGCGGAGCCAAAGTCCCGCACGAGCTGGACAGTGTGTCCGTAGACGTTGTCGTCGGCGAAGCCGAACTTGTAGGTCAACGACATGTGGTGCTCACCAACGGTGCGTTGTGTACGCCCCGTCCACGAACTCGGCGACGCGGTGCTCGGGATCGAGGGGGGCGGGAAGCTGGCCCGCGTCGGCGCGACGGCGATACTCCTTCGCCGCGCGGATCAGCGGGTCGGTCCCAGAGTTTTCGAATTCGCGGAGCAGCTTCGCGGCCAGGTCGGGCCGAGAGTACTTGTGCGCGAGCAGCAGGGCCGCTTCGGCCGAGTAGTACTGTTCGGCCGCACCCGCCATCCACACGCCGTCCTGCGACAACCGCTTGTCGTGGAACACGGCGGCAGAGGGCTGGAAGACGACGCGGTGCCCGGTGAGGCGGATTCGCCAGGAGAGGTCGACGTCGTCGCAGTAGAGGAAGAACGTTCGGGCGTCGAAGCCCTCCAGCTCGGCGAGCAGGGCGCGGGGGATGAGGGAGCAGGCCGTCGACGCCCAGCCGGTCTCCCCAGTCGCCGGATCGTAGTACTTCGGGTGCTCCAACGGCACCTGGCGCGCCTCCACTTGGCCGATACCAGGACGCCGTAGTGGCGCGATCATCTCCACGATGAGGTTGGGAGCGATGACCACGTCGGGATTCTGGATCATCACGAGGTCAGTCCCCGCCGACCCGAGGAGGCGGTTGTGACCGGCGGCTGACCCGAGATTCGCGCCGAAGTACTGGTACTCGATGCGCCGGATACCCTGGTCGTGGTGACGGCGTTCCCGCTCCGCGATCATGTCGAGCGTGAAGACCGGGAGCGGCGAGCAGTCGCCCAGCGCGATCTCGGCGGCGTTCACGACTCCTTCTCGAAACGCCAGCTCGACGGCCCGCGCGGTGCTCTCCAGTGCCTGATCGACGTGCCGCGGATCGCTATTGTACAGGACGGACTGGATGCGGATGCTGCAAGGGCCGGTGACGTGCGCGGTCTTGGCTGACATGCTTGCTCAGGCCTCATGCGGATGCTGCTGGTCGATCCACCGCTGCAGCGCCTCGAGGCTCCGGTCGAGAGGCCAGCGAGCTGACCAGCCCAGTGCCGCGGTGGTTGGTGCGACGTCGCATGAGGCCCGGCGAACATCGCCGTCCCGGAACTTGCCGCAGATGTGGGGTGGGGGCGCTCGGTAGAGCGAAGCGATGCGTTCCGCGAGCTCGCGGATGCTCGTCGCGACCCCCGATCCCACGTCGCACGTGCGAGTGCTGCTTGGAGGCGAAGCGATGGACGCGACGATCGCTTCGGCCACGTCGTCGATGAAGACGAAGTCCCTGGTGATCTCTCCATCCTCGTAGACGGGAATGCTCTCGCCGGCGCTCGCCATCCGGCAGAACAGCGACACGATGCCAGTGTACGGGTTCGTCAGCGACTGCCCTGGGCCGAAGACGTTCTGGAAGCGCAGGACCGAGAGCGGAACCTTCAGCGCCGAAGTCCAAGCGAGGAGGATGTGCTCCTGGGCGAGCTTGGTTGCGCCGTAGATGCTCGTCGGCGAGGGGTGCGTCCGTGCCGCGGCGGAGGGCTCATGCGTGAGCGTCGGGAAATCCCACTGACCGCGCTCGAGTTGCTGGCGAGTGCGCTGGCCTGGATAGACCACCGTGCCATCCGAGCGACGCCAGGCTCCCTCCCCGTAGATCGCACGGCTGCTCGAGAGGATGACATGCGCAGGCACGATCCCATGGCGCCCGAACGCATCCGTGAGCTGTGTCGTACCGACGACGTTGACGCTGGCGTGTCGCGTGGCCTCGGTGAGCGACTGGCCGGTTCCGGTTTCGGCCGCAAGGTGAATCACCATCGTCGGCCGTACCCTGCCGAGGACGCTGTCCCACGCATCGCGCAACGTGACATCGGCGGTGATCAGTTCGGCGGCTTCGTGCAACGCCGCAGGCCGTGAACGAGAGTCGTGAACCTGCGGATGAAGGTTGTCGATGACGAGGTACGACGCGGCATACGGCGCAAGCTTCTGCGACACCGCACAGCCGATGAACCCAGCCCCGCCGGTGACCAAGATGTGCTGTTGCCCGAGGAGATCAGAATTGTTCATGCGGGTAGACGGAACTCAACGCGTAGGCTGAAGTGCCGTTCCCGCGCGAGCGGACGGGTTATCGCATTTCGACCCGATGATGCCAAGGAGCGCAAGCCGTCTTTCAGACAAGATCTCAGGTTGACACGGATCGCGACGACGGTCTAAATACCCCCTCTTTCTGGGCGATTGGAGCTCCGACGACGAGCGACATCGTTTCCGGCGGAACGGGGTCGCGCCTCCTCCCGCTGATCGACACGTACGACACTGGCGTCACCGACCTCATCCACCAGTAGCGCCGGTGGTCCCTGGCCAGCGGCTACGCTCAGGAAGAACGGATCCTGACATGAACCTCCTCATCACAGGCGGCTCGGGCTTCATCGGCTCCAACCTGGTGCGACTCCTCCTGGCCGAGCGGCCGGACTGGCGCATCGTCAACCTCGACAGGCTCACCTACGCCGGGAACGCCGAGAACCTGGCCGACCTCGAGGGGAACCCTCGCTACCGCTTCGTCCGCGGTGACATCGCCAACGGCGAGCTGGTCGCGGAGATCATTCGGACCGAGCGCATCGACGCGGTGATGCACCTCGCCGCCGAGAGCCACGTCGATCGCTCCATCCTCTCGCCGGCCATCTTCATCGAGACGAACGTCCGCGGCACCCAGGTGCTGCTCGAGGCGGCCCGGGAGTTGGGCGTGAAGCGCTTCCTGCACGTCTCGACCGACGAGGTGTACGGCTCCCTGGGGCCGACCGGCCTTTTCACCGAGCAGACGCCGCTCGATCCGTCCTCGCCGTACTCGGCTTCGAAGGCCGGGTCCGACCTGCTCGCGCTGGCCTACGCGCACACGTTCGGGATGAACGTGGTCGTGACGCGTTGCTCGAACAACTACGGTCCGTACCAGTTCCCCGAGAAGCTCATCCCGCTCATGATCGCGAACGCGCTGCGCGACAAGCCGCTCCCGGTCTACGGCGACGGCCTGAACGTCCGCGATTGGATCCACGTCGAGGACCACTGCCGCGGGCTCCTCGCCACGCTCGAGAAAGGGAAGGCGGGGGAGGTCTACAACTTCGGCGCCTCCAGCGAGCGGCGGAACATCGAGATCGTCAAGGCGGTGCTGGCGCTGCTCGGCAAACCCGAGTCGCTCATCGAGTACGTGAAGGACCGCCCCGGGCACGACCGCCGCTATGCGATCGACGCCGCGAAGGTGAGCCGCGAGCTCGGCTGGGTGCCGCGCCACAGCTTCGAGGACGCGCTCGCCGCCACCGTCACCTGGTACAAGGAGCACCGCGGCTGGTGGGAGCGCATCCTCACCGGCGAGTACCTCCGCTACTACGAGAAGCAGTACGGGGCGCGCGGATGAGGGTCGCCGTCACGGGTGCGAACGGGCTCCTGGGAGGCGCCGCCGTCGCCCGGCTGGCCGGGCGTCACGAGGTGCTCGCGGTGGGCCGCGGAGTCTGTCGCTTGCCTCCGGGTCCCTTCCGCTGGGCGGACGCCGATCTCGGCGACGGGCGCTCGGTCGAGGCGGCGCTCCTCGAGTTTCGGGCCGAGGCGGTCCTCCATGCCGGAGCGCTGACCGACGTGGATGGCTGCGAGCGCGAGCCCGAGGCCGCCTGGCGCGTCAACGTGGGCGGCACGGAGCAGGTGGCGCGGGCTTGCCGGGCGCTCGGCGCGCGCCTCGTGGCGGTCTCGACCGATTACGTGTTCGATGGGGAGGCCGGCCCGTACAGTGAGGACGACGTCCCGAACCCGCGCGGC
>WNGL01003362.1_pt1 | contig 22869 bp, 23 predicted proteins | sample 5400591 | NCBI WGS metagenome assembly WNGL01 (sample SAMN13153377, study PRJNA577476) | soil metagenome | isolation source: 80 cm soil or saprolite under Garry oak tree replicate 1 | place: USA:California | collected 2016-06-15 | reverse complement strand
CGGCACTCATCAAGCGTTTCGTTGAGCCTGTGAACTTGCTTCTTAGTGGGATACACACGGTACTGAAAGGTTTTACGCATGCATGGATTATCGCACACATGAGGACAGATGTGAAGTGGCAAGTGGCAACCCAACCCCGTTGCCCCAAACAAGGAACGCCGCTTTCATCCCCATGGATAAATCGCAGGGGCTTTCAGCGGCGGAGACTGGTAAATATATCGCGTAGGGGCGGGAGCGGAGAGGGCGCGGAGAGGGGACCTTTATGGTCGCCCGTGGGAGGGGTCATCCCATCGCATGCATAGGTCTCCTGTGGGAGGAGTCATCCCTTGTGTTTTTTCTGTACAAGGAGGAGAGACATGCCGATCATTGAAGTTGAAAGATTAGCAAAAACATTCAGGACTCGCGAACGCTCCGCAGGTCTGACAAGCAGTTTGCGCTCATTTGTTGCCCCACAGTATCGCGAACGCGAAGCAGTCAAGCACATCAGCTTCTCCCTGGAGCCAGGAGAGATACTGGCTTTCATAGGGCCAAATGGCGCAGGCAAGTCCACAACTATCAAAATGCTGACCGGCATCCTCTACCCTTCAGATGGCAAGGCGCATGTGCTTGGTCTGACGCCGTGGCAACAGCGGCGCAAGCTCGCCTTTCGAATAGCCTGCGTCTTCGGCCAGAAGTCGCAGCTCTGGTATCACCTGCCGCCCCAGGATACCTTTGGTTTGTTGGCACGCATCTACGAACTCGATATGAACGAGTACCGCAAACGGCGCGACTTTTTGGTGGATGTCTTCGATATCGCGGACTACATGCGCACACCGGCGCGTAAGTTAAGCCTGGGGGAGCGTATGCGCTGTGAACTGGCGGCCGCCTTGCTGCACAGGCCCTCCGTCATCTTCCTGGACGAGCCGACCATTGGCCTGGATGTCATCGCTAAGCAGCGTATCCGTGACCTGATAGGGCAGTTGAACGCGGAGGAGGGCGTCACGGTCTTTCTGACCTCGCATGATGCTGGTGATATCGAGCAAGTATGTCGCCGTGCCATCGTCATTAACCATGGAGAGATCATCCTGGATACCCCGGTGGCAAAAATGAAACGAGACTACCTGAAAGTCAAGACGGTCGATCTGTTGCTAGAGGAACCCGCGGCTACACTGCTGAAAACAGATACTGCAAGTGACGAGCAGCGCTTAAGCATCCAGTTGCCATCATCTATTCACGAGGAAATGCTGGTGACAGAGGGCATCCAGGTACTGAAGGCGAAAGGGCATGGGCTGAAACTGGAGATCGATACCTCGCGCTGCCCGCTGGAACCAATCATTGCCGCCATTATGCAGCACTGCCACATCCTCGACATGACGATCTCCGACCCGCCCATGGAAGAGATCATTGCCAGGATTTACGGCGAGAAAGGACGAGAGGAAAGCGTATGAACACAGGCCTTCAAAGTCAGAGGCAAAGCCACGGGCAAAGCCAGGGACAAAAGATCGACCTGGCCTGGCAAAAATACATGGCTGTGCTGCAGTTGAGCGTAGCGAATAACCTGGCGTATATGGGGGAAGTTGTCTTCCGTGCCATGCTCCTTTTAGCTTTCATATTCATCTTCCTGCAGTTATGGACAGCAACCTATGCCGCGCGAGGAGTACACTCGTTGGCGGGTTTCAGCATCAGCGATATGATCTGGTACCTGGCGGCCACAAGATACCGAGAATGGGATATATCACAACGGAGGCACTTTACCATTAGATGAGATGTTACAACGCTTGCGGTTGCTGCTTGCGAAGCATCATATTACATAACTTTTTTCACTTGACACTCATTTAGGAACAGGCTACTCTCCCAAGGAGACAACGGCAATGCAGCACGAACGAACGCCACGATACACACCACAAGAACGGAGAAGTTATGCAAGGATAGCCCAAGACCTCAGAGAGCGGCTGCAATCAGGCCTCCTTTCCGAGCTGACAGCCTACCCGCAGTTTGTTGTCTGGAAATATACTGTGGAAGAAGGGAAGCTGAAAAAACGGCCATTCAACCCGCGAACTCATGCAGCAGCCAGGACAAACGACCCAACCACCTGGGCGCGAGCAGAACCATCCTTGAAAGCACTAGCAACCGGGCGCTACAATGGGATTGGCTTTGTCTTTTCCGACAAAGACCCCTTTACCGGCACGGATCTTGATGCATGTGTTGCCAAAGACGGCAGTATCGCCCCATGGGCGCAAGAGATTATCGCTTCCCTTTCCTCCTACACCGAGTATTCCCCGTCAAAATTAGGCGTGCATATCCTCACCCGGGCAACCCTGCCAGGAGCAGGCAAAAAAGTTGGTTCTATTGAACAGTATGCACAAGGCAGGTTTTTTACGCTCACCACCGATCATGTGCCAGGCACGCCACGAACGATTGCAGACCGCCAGGCGCAGCAAGAGAGCTTGTACGCGTCTCTTGGTGGTGAGGAAGCACCTCAACAAAGAAGTGAGAACACTAGGGGTAGGGGAGCGGGTGGCGGTGAGACCCTTGCCCGGCGCTCTCCAACCCGATCAGATGCGGAGGTGGTAGACAAAGCGCAGTCTGCCCGAAACGGTGAGCGTTTTACCGCACTCTGGCAAGGCGATACCACCGGATACCGGTCAAAAAGCGAGGCAGATTTTACCCTTGTTTTGCGGCTGCTCTACTGGACGAATGACGACATTGCTCAGACCAAACGGCTGTTTCAGCAGTCAGGGTTATACGATCCCGAGAAAACCGATAGGCAGACAGGCAAACACAGCTATCTTGATGTGACGATCTACAATGCTTTGAGGAAGCGCAGAAACCCGCCACAGAGCCGCTAGGATGGTTTTTTCTCGTGGTGCTTCGTACCCGTGTGCCGTTGGCTTTTTCGTGGTTGCAGACCAGCGGCCATTTGCGTATAATCATCACCGTATGCCACACCCGACGCCCATTGATATTACCACCATGCCTGATCTTGCTCGTATTGTTGAGGAGGTTGAAGCGACGAAGACACCCCGCGAACTGAAACGGGAGAATAAGACGGTGGCAGTGATTATGCCAGCGAGGAGAGCGCCAGCCAGGAAGAAGGGGGAAAAGACCAAAGCTGACTATGAAGCGTTTAAATCCGCAGCAGGGGGATGGAAAGATATCGATACGGATAAGCTCATTGCTAACATCTATGCAAGCCGGAGACGAAGCAACCGTCCTCCGGTGGAACTATGAAGTACCTGGTGGATAGCGACTATGTTGCCGACTACCTCAAAGGACGCACTCCGGCTACTGATCTCCTAAACACCCTGCTGCAAGACGGCATTGCCATCAGTATTATCACCTTTGCAGAAGTGTACGAGGGCATTTACTACGGCCACAACCGTGCACACTACACCGGTATCTTCCACCGGTTTCTCCGCGGGGTCACTGTTTTAGGGATTACCCGCTCGATTGCCAAGCAGTATGCACTCATGCGTGGCGAGCTTGGACGAAAAGGCCAACTCATTGACCAGCCTGATCTGTTCATCGCAGCAACTGCCACCTACCTCAAGCTTACCCTCGTGACCCGCAACCTCAAAGATTTTGAGCGTATCCCTTCTTTGGAACTCTATAAAACAGACTAACATACGCCTGTTTCCAACTGCAAAGCTGTGCGTTATAATACCAGACAGGGGAAACGTGAGGTAAAAAAAGATGGCACCACCGCAGTCAGTTCTTGAGCTTATTGACCGATTTAACCGTAACCGCAGCGCATATAAGTCAGATCAGTATAACGAAGCCCGCCTGCGTATCGAGTTTCTCAATCCGTTTTTTGAAGCATTGGGCTGGGATGTCAACAATAAACAAGGGTATGCTGAGGCGTATAAAGACGTTGTGAACGAAGACGCTATCAAAGTAGGCGGAGCAACCAAGGCACCAGATTATTCTTTCCGTGTTGGCGGCACCCGCAAATTCTTTGTTGAAGCGAAAAAGCCAGCAATTAATCTGAGAGACGCAAGTGATCCGGCGTTTCAACTCCGGCGCTACGCCTGGTCTGCAAAACTGCCCCTGAGCATTCTCACCGATTTTGAAGAGTTTGTTGTGTATGACTGCCGCGTGAAGCCTGACAGAACTGATAAGGCGACAACTGCCCGCATCATGTATCTCACCTTTGCTGACTATCTGAAGCGCTGGGAGGAGATCACCTCTATTTTCTCGCGTGAGGCAATTCTGAAAGGCTCCTTTGACAGCTTTGCGGAGGAAACCAAGAGCAAGCGCGGCACCGCTGAGGTTGATACAGCGTTTTTGCAAGAGATTGAGTCCTGGCGGGAGCTGCTTGCCCGTCACTTAGCGCAGCGGAATAGGAGCCTTACGCAACGGGAACTGAATTTTGCTGTCCAGATGACCATTGACCGGATTATTTTCCTGCGTATCTGTGAGGATCGGGGCATTGAGGAGTACGAACGGTTGAAAGCGCTGCTGAAAGGCACCGGCGTCTATCAGCGCCTCTGTACGCTTTTTAGTGAGGCAGATGACCGCTATAACTCAGGTTTGTTCCACTTTCAAAAAGAAAGGGATGTTCCGGAACCGCCTGACACCCTAACCCTCAATCTTGCGCTTGATGATAAACCGCTCAAAGATATCATCACACGGCTGTACTACCCGGAGAGTCCGTATGAGTTCTCAGCGCTGCCGGCAGATGTCCTCGGCCAGGTCTATGAGCAGTTTCTTGGCAAAGTCATCCGTCTGACGCCTACGCATCAGGTGATGGTTGAGGAAAAGCCCGAAGTTCGCAAGGCTGGCGGCGTCTACTACACGCCAACTTTTATCGTTAACTACATTGTGCAACAGACACTGAGCAAGCTCCTTGCAGGCAAAAAGCCAGGTTTACGGGGGAGCGCAAGTAAAATTAAGATTGTTGATCCGGCCTGCGGTTCAGGTTCATTTCTCATCGTTGCTTATCAATACTTACTTGATTGGCATCGAGACCGCTACGTCGAAGACGGCGTAGAGAAGCACCGCAAAGAACTGTACCAAGGCAAAGGTGGTCTGTGGCTGTTAACCACCCAGGAGAAGAAACGCATCCTCCTCAACAGCATTTATGGGGTGGATATTGACCCGCAGGCAGTTGAGGTAACAAAACTGTCGCTTTTACTCAAAGTGCTCGAAGGCGAGTCAAACCAGTCGCTTATTTCCCAGCTTCGCTTATTCCATGAGCGGGCACTCCCAGACCTTGACCGCAACATTAAATGCGGCAACTCCCTGATTGACTCGAACTTTTACAGTACGCCCACCTTGCCCCTGTTTGATGATGAGACGCAATATCGCATCAATGCGTTTGATTGGACGAGCGCTTTTCCCCAGGCATTTTCCGGTGATGACCCCGGCTTTGATGCCGTGATTGGCAATCCTCCCTATATCCGCATCCAGGCGCTGAAAGAGTGGGCACCCATTGAGGTTGAATACTACAAAAAAGCCTATAAAGCCGCAGGAAAGGGAAACTACGATATCTACGTGGTGTTTGTTGAACGGGGACTGTCGCTCTTGAACAAACATGGCAGGCTTGGCTTTATTTTACCCCACAAGTTCTTTAATGCTCAGTATGGAGAACCCCTCCGTGCGCTCATCGCACAGGGAAAATACTTATCTGAGGTTGTCCACTTTGGTGACAAGCAGGTGTTTGAGCAGGCAACAACCTATACCTGCCTCATGTTTCTGGACAAGGCGGGAAGCAATCAGTTTTGGGTGGTAAAGGTAGATGACCTGTTAGCTTGGCAAAACTCGAAAGAGGCGCCAGAAGGGTCAATCCCTGCCGAGCACATTACCCAAAATGAGTGGAACTTTAATGTTGGTCAAGAAGGAGCATTGTTTGACCGACTGAGTCAGACACCGACAAAGCTGAAGGATATAGCACATCTCTTCGTAGGTTTACAGACAGATGCCGATGATGTCTTCATATTGGAAGAAATACGACGAGAGAATGGACGGGTTTTATGCGCATCGAAGTCCACTGGTACCCAACACTGGTTTGAAAATGATCATCTCAAACCATTCCTTAAGGGATCGCTAAATATTCGTCGGTACCACCTAACCAATGTAACGAAGCGCTTGATCTTTCCTTATGTGCTTGAAAATGGCAAATCGGTATTGATTGATGCAGCAGTATACAAGCAACGATATCCTTTAACTTGGGCATATCTTGAAGAAAACCGAAAGCTTCTTTCTGCAAGGAATAAGGGAAGAATAGGGCAAGAGTGGTATGGGTACGTATATAGGAAAAATCATACCCGTTTTAATGCCCCGAAGCTTCTTGTTCCCTCAATCGCAACTGGTAGTTCTTTTGTTGCTGATTTAGATGGTAACTATTACTTTGTTGGTAGTGGCGGCGGCGGGGGAGGCGGTTATGGTATAACATTGCTAGAAGGAGTCAATTTTTCATATTTGTACTTACTCGGCTTGCTCAATTCGCGTTTGTTGAGTGCCTATCTAAAAACAGTTACTACCCCATATCAGGGCGGTTACATCGCATTAAACCGCCAATACATTGAGCAGTTACCTATCCGCATCATCAACTTCTCTGATCCTAATGACAAAGCTCGCCATGACCGACTAGTGGAACTTGTTGAACGGATGCTCTCTCTGCATAAGCGTTTGGCAGATGCAAGAATGCCTCGCGACAAGACAGTCCTTGAGCAACAGATTGCTGTCACAGACAATCAAATTGACAGGCTGGTGTACGAACTATATGGGTTGACGGAGGAGGAAATTCACATGGTGGAGGGAAAGCTTCAAGAAGAACAGTAAAGAGAAAGACACGTGTGAAGGTATTTGCTCATAAGATATTCTCTATAATCTCTTCCTTTATGTCCACTTCTGTCTGATATCCAATTTTTGGGCATTTCACCCAAAAACTTATCTGAAAATTTGTTCAATTTCCACGTAGAACATTTTTTCAGTGAGGGATATCATCAGATTAAGGGATATTCCATTGGACGGAACAGACACAATATATTGTGAAAAGTGGTACTTTTAGCACAACATATTGATGTTTTCCTCAATAAGGGGTATAAACAAACCAACATCCTTGCTAGTATGTGATATACATTGACGTGAAGATTGGCACTCCATACTGCGTGGCAGTGTTAGGTATAGCAAAAGGCAGAACCATGGGTATAATCCTACAAAGGTACAAAAGCGGCAATCAATGAATAAGATCTACCGGTAGTAATGGAGAAATTTACAACATCTAATGCAAAAGAGGTAGGAATTTAGTCCCTCTCACTAGCAATCTATTACTCAGAGTGCTATATTTATTCCACGATACGGAACGACCCTGTAGTACCGGAGAAATTTCGGGCGCTAAGGAGATTTATCTTTGGCTACGTAGAGGATGAAGCGGGTTGGTATCCTAATTGGGAGGTTTTAGTATGAAAATAGAAGTAGCAGTTAATGATGAATATGCGAAGAAGAAAAAAGGCGATCTGCTCGAAAAAATAGCAAATGAACTATTAAAGACTCATAATTATGAGGTTGAAACCCAATTGAGAAATACCGGTATGGAATTAGATTTATTATGCCAAAATAAAGCGAACGCATCTAAGAAGATCTATGTCGAATGTAAGGCATATGCCGAAGATAAGAAAGTTCAATCGGATGTAATAACCAGCCTTCATGGGATACGAGGAATTAAAAATTATGAAGAAGCGTGGTTAATCTGTACGTCAGAATTTGGAAAAGACGCAAAAGGGTTAGTTAAAGAAATAGAAGCAGGGAAGGATGCAAAATGTTTTACCTTTTATACTCCTGAAAGATTACTTGAAGCACTTGAAAATTCAAAAATAATTAAATCAAATAAGCTCGCAGAGCAAGCGGTGTTAAACATAATCAAAAATCAAAATAAGATAAGAGAAACAATATTATTAATAACAGATTTTGGAAATTTTTGGGCTATAGAGTATTTATCCGGAGGAAAGCCTGAAGGCATGATTTTTGCTTATGCTAACAATGGCGAAGTGGTAAAGGACAAATCCTTGCTCGAAAACCTAGCCAGCATGAATACTTCTTTCAAAGGACTGGATTTCTTTGTAGTGTTGAAGTTCGGTGACCAGACAGAAGAAGTTATTCCGACGATGGACGCAAAAGATTTCAAGCTGAATGTAAAGTATCTCGATCACATTAATGACTTAGGTATAAAATTTATCCACCCCAATAAAGACAACTTAGTTTTAGACGATATATTCACCTATCCGGATCTTGAGTATGCCGAAAACGAAGACAGAAAAAAGATCAGTTCAAAGATACTACTCGATCTTGGTACGGAGTATAACAGGTGCTTAATATTTGGTGAAGATCTTGCTGGGAAAACATCGCTCGCGTTTACGTTACAAAAAAACCTGAACGAAAAAGGAATGATCCCGTTGTACATAAAGGCGGAGGAAATAAGACACTCCGATTTCAATAAGTTTTCCAATGAGCTGGTAAGAAAATTCGAAAATCAATACAGCAACGAGCAAGTATATATTGAGACTTTTAAGAGGATACTTACTGATGAAAGGCACAGGCTAATAATCCTTATCGATAATTATGAGTCTCCCGCTATCAAGCGGGAAGCAGCGCAAATAGCATTTTTTAATATGCTGAAGGAAAAATTTGAAAAAATTTTTCTCTTTGCAAATACGTCAATTGAAATCGAGGTGATGGCAAAAAGTGAAACGAATGCGATGCTTCAAGGATTTAAGGTATTAAGAATAAAACAGCTTGGTCATGTATTGAGGGATGAATTGGTCGAAAAATGGTTAACAGTGGAGCAAAAAGAAACGTTGTCCGATGGCGATCTGCTTTGTCAAAAAAACGAAATATCTCAAAAAATCAAAACTGCTGTCGGGATTAACTTCATACCCACATACCCGCTCTACTTACTCACCATACTACAGCTTACAGAGAATGGCAGTAAGAATAGACTACAAGACGGTTCATATGCAGAACTTTATCGCTATTTAATTACTCAAGCCCTTGGGAGCGCAAACGCTAAACCGGAAGACCTTGATTTTTATCACACATATCTCTCATATATAGCTCATTATTTTTTCATTCTTAAGGTAAGGGAATTATCGGTGGAGGAAATGGTGAAAATGTATAATGAGTACTCGAAAATGATGGATATCGAAAAGTCTTTTGAAAAGGTTCATGGACTGCTGACAAGAGCCAAGATTCTGAGAAAAGAGGGTGGATGCTACTCATTTAACCATAATTATTCTTACTACTTTTTTGTTGCCAAGTACCTTTCCGACAACCTGGACAATCCCAAAATCAAAAATGAGTTAGCAGCAATTACCGAAAAACTATACCGTAGCGAATATGCCAATATCCTTATTTTCCTCGTTCACCATTCAAAACATGAGGGCATCATAGACCGGATTATACAAGAGGCGAAGAAATTGTTTTATGAAGTGGTGCCCTATACACTCTCAAGAGACGAGATGGGGAGGATTAATGATCTGATCAACGAAGAGATTACTCTCTCGATCGTGGACAGTAATCCCAGTGAAAACCGCAGGAAAGACCTGGAGCGGAGGGATAGGTTCGAGGAAGAAAAACGGAAAACAATAGACGAAGAGGGAGAAGATGACGGCGAAAACAAGAGTCTTAGCCTATTCGGAAAGATAGCCTTGTCATTCAAGCTGGTAGAAGTCCTTGGTCAAATAACCAATAATTATTATGGCTCTCTCGAAGGTGAAAAAAAGGCTGATATTCTAGAAGAACTATATTCGTTAGGATTTAGAGGGCTTCGTGCGCTTTTTGAGAGTATTGAAGAATATCTGGAAACCATTCGGAGAGTAGTCGATGATCTTATTGAAAAAAAGGGAGCGGATACAAAGATAGATAAAGAAAAAATTACGAACAAACTCATTTCCGAATTCGTGGAAATTATCGCGTTAATTTTTGTGAAGAAAATCAGTGATAGCATAACCTCTAGAAATCTCTTTCCAACCACTAAGAAGTTAGTCGAAAGAAACCTGACGCCGGCTACCGAGTTAGTGAACATGGCTGTACGATTGAACTTTCCAAATGAGCTAACGGCTAATAAGAACAAGATCATCGAACTGGATAAAAAATTTACCAAAAATTATCTAACCAAAAAACTGTTGAGATTTCTAGTCGTTGATCATTTATATAATTTCGATGTTAAATATTCAGATAAACAAAGCATCTGCGATAAATTAGACATCAGTATTAGGCCGAATAAGCAAGTATATCGCCAGATAAATCAGTAACCTCATGCTGAGTGCATACAAGCACATCCACGTCGCCCTTCCCTTCCGCGCCGTAAAGATTATCTTGTACGACGTGACAAGATTGGCTCCCCTCCTCGCTTGACACCAGCCAGGCTGAGCTTTAGACTCTACCATTATATATGCCCAAATCCACAAAAGGGTTTGCCTCAATGTCACAAGAAAAACGGCGAGCTATTGCCAGTCTCGGTGGTATAGCCGGCCATGCGCAAGGAAAAGCGCATACATGGACAAAAGAAGAAGCAAGCAGAGCCGGACGAAAAGGCGGCCACCATCCTAAACAGAAAGGCCAACATACACACGTACCGCATGCAGGTTCTCCCGCTGCAACGAGGGAGCCGGGATACGTTACCCCGCACGAGGCAGCCGTGCTGCTGCATGTGAGCTACCGAACGATACGGCGTTAGATCAGAGCTTGTGTTTGATAACCGAAAAGTGACCGTTTGCTAACTGAAAAGTTGACCACTCCACCTAGTGTTCTCTCAAAATGCTAACCGAAAAGTGTACCACTTGATACCCACCACTGTATTCTCAAGCAGGCTGCACCCACCAAAAAAGAACTCGGCAGTATCATGCCACCGAGTTCCGCGCCTTCTGTGTGAGTGGTTGACGCAGATCACTAGCTGGCTTGTCCTGGCGCAGGGGTCACGTCACTGGTAGCGGCCATGCCAGCTGTGATGGGTGAGGGCTTAAAGCCTTTGACGGTCAGCCAGACGCCGAGCGAGAACTCCCAGAGAGCGATCGGGAGCGCGGATACCAGAGCCGGCGTGGACGTTCGGCCGATGAGGTCGAAAAGAACGGCGAGGTCTCCTGCGACGAGCAGGGGCGCTCCGATCAGTCCGAGCACGGGAAGAACCCGCGGGACCAGGCGCGACTGGTAGAGCAGGGAGCCCAGCAACAGGGCGTTCACGGCTGGCATGAGGCTTTGTCCGATGAGGAACATCCGGTCATACATGGAGACCAGCGCATGGCTGGTGGCCAACGCGTCTGCTCCGGCTCCGGCCTGCCGCAAGGACACGACCGTCAGGAGGCAGCCGACGCTGGCGAAGGTGGTGGCGCCTTCGATGGTTCGCGATCCGATGAAGCCCATCGCGACCCCTTCGTTCTGCCTCTTGAGCACCGGGTACAGCGCGACGGCTGTGCCGATGCCGGCGAGGGCGACGATGATCTCGAGGAGGGCGCCGACGAGGGCGCCGGTGTCCGGGCCGGCGCCGAGGATGTAATTCGCACCTCTCACCGGACCGTAGAGACCGAGGGTCGGGATCGAGACAAAGGTCAGCAGGTAGAGCACGCCCGCGACAAGCGCAGTCTTCCTCAGTGAGTCCATCGGGACTCGTTTCGTTGCCTTGTTGTCTTCGGTTGACATCATAGAGACTCCTTTCTGAATTGGTTCCATTCTAGAATGCGTGTGTGTACGAAACTGAGAGAAACGACGGAGTTGACAGAAAAACGACTACATGCTTGAAAAGAGAGGGTGCCATGAGCTAGTATACCTGAGAGAGACTATAATCGCAATGAGCGAGCAGTCCCATTTCGTCAGCTCCTTGATGTTTCTCATCGACAAGAGTGCCTGAAAAGGCGGAGTTGTCGTGCGAAGCACCCACCTTGCGGGAAAAAGAGTTACCTTGCTTGTGAGGAAGCTATTTGCTCTTCCATCTGCACTCGCTGACGGAAACGGTAGGACTCTCCAATAAATTCCAGGATATGCGCCTTGTGCGTAATCCTGTCTAGAAACGCCGTCGTCATGATCTCGTCGCCAAAAATGGCATTCCAGTCAGCAAAGCGCAAGTTCGTGGTGACAATGATGGACACCCGTTCATTGAGGTCAGAGCACAGTTGAAACAACAGTTGTGCTCCATCTTTGGTAAAGGGAACAAAGCCGAGTTCATCCAGCACCACCAGATCAAGTTTCGTGATTTGCGCGGTGAGTTTAGACAGGCGCAACTCATGGTTGGCAGCCAGCAGATCATTGACCAGGCTTGCCACACCAAAGAACCGCACCCGTTTCCCTTGCCGACAGGCGGCTAAGGCTAGTCCTGTCGCGATATGCGATTTTCCTAGCCCTGGATTTCCGATTAAAATAATGTTCTCTGCTTGACTGAGATAGCCGCCCTGGGAGAGTTCCAGGACACGGGTCTTTGAGATACCCTGAATAGCACTGAAATCAAAGCCCATCAACTCTTTGATGATCGGGAATTTCGCGGTGAGAATGGCGCGTTCAATCCGGTTGGTTTCTCGCTGTTCCGCCTCGGACTGGCAGAGCGCGAGCAGATACCGCTCGTAGGAAAGGTTCGTGCGGGTTGCATCTTGGGCAAATGTCTGGTAGTTCTGTGCAAAGGTCGGGAGCCTGAGTTGACGCAGGTAGTTCTCAAGCAGAGCTTGGTGTTGCATTGACGTTCTCCTCTACCAGGAATACTTCAACAATCGTTCGTAACGAGAGAGATCAACAGGTTGATTGCCCACCTTTTCTAGGTCAGGTCGATCTGAGAGATCAAGACTCTTGAACGGCTCTTTCAGCTCGGTCAACTGGCGCAGACAATGCAACACCCCGTCCAGATGCACACAGCCGTAGGAAAGTGCCTGTTCAACCGCCTGCTCGATCAACTCCGCGGGATAGTCCTTGTGCAGGTGTAAAATGCGCACAAACTCCTGAATGCCTCGTCCTTCCGGCCATTTCTCTTTGAGGTCGGCAAGCATCCGGTGGTAGGAGGTCGGCCAGTCTTTTTTCCATCTCCTCAAGGGTTTGGCATACTCAAACGCGCCAGGTCGCTGCTCAAGCAAGGGAAGATAGTGGATCGGATCAAAAATATCCTGCTCGCGCTCATAGCTGCGGGGGTGGCGGGCAATGAGTTCAGCCTGGGCGTAGATATCCACATGAAACGGATACGCCTTGAGGAGCACTTCTCGACGGGCGCGGTTCACCGGAAGAGAGTAGCGGTTCGTCTCATAGGTGGCCTGGCTGTAGGGAGTCAAGCGCACCGTGACTGTTTCGCAACACTCGTATTCAAACGCCGGCAGTGGCAAGAGCGCGGGCTTTTCCTCTTCCCAGGCTTGCCCGATGGTCTTTCCTTGCCGGCTCACCCGCCGGTTATCATCTCGCAGGCACCGCTCTAAAAGCACCTTGTTGAGGTCTTCAAACGACGCAGCTTCTTGAATGGGAACCAGATAGTTTCTGCGGCCGAACCCCACCATTTATGTAGACACTTTGCCAAGATGTCTACATAAAACAGGTTGATGTAGCACACATTTCTTCCAGAAAGTGTCTACATAACCTTATGCTTTCTACTTGCCCTTTCTCCCAGCCAGCACCTGGCGTGCAGAAATGCGACTCAAAGAGATAATGCGAGCGGAACGCCACAAAGGTGCGGTTTTCTATGCGCTTTTTCCTTTTGTCCTTTTTATCGAAGGCTAATTTGACGGCGGTTGCCAGGTTATCGTAACTGATGCGGGCAGGCACTCCTCCGAAGAAGTTGAACGCTTGCATATGGGCATACAAAAAGCTTTCCTGATTTTGAGAAGGAAAGGTCATGATAAAGGTTCGTCGTGAGTAGGAGAGGCGCATCACAAAAAACTGCACGGTTTGCCGGACACCGCCAATGATCGCGATGGCTTCCCCCCAATCACATTGCGCATCATGACCAGGATCGTATTCCAGGGGAAGAAACAGCTTTGGCGACTGATTGACATGTCTCCACGCACCAACGTACTGACGGATGCGGGACTCAGAGCCGCTATAGCCTTCAGCTTGGAGGATTTCAAAGATTTTGTGAGAGGTGTAGCGTTGCTTTCGGGGAAGTTGCTCATTCTCCGCCATGAGTTCTTCCACACGGAGTTGATACGGCCCAAAGACGATAGCAGGGCGCGGGTGGGTAAGAGTATATGTTCGCGGGGAGGCATCAGAGATGGCTTTTTGAATGGTCACACGGGAATATCCCTCTTCCCGCGCTATCTGCCGGAGCGTCTTCTTTTCCAGGTAGTAGGCTCGGCGCATCCGCTCGCGTGCATCTTCGCTTATCACCGCCTGATCCCTTTTGACTCTTGAGGACACCTCTCTCAACACTACTATTAAACGGGGCAATGGTACACTTTTGGATTAGCAAAATGCACAAAATATACCAAATGGCTACCGATTTCGATTAACACTTTTTTGGTGAGTGGTCGGAATTTCGGTTAGCGTTTTTGGGAGGGTGGTAATGTTTTCAAGTATCAAAAACAAGAGCTGGCCTACTTCCGGTTGAGGCGATCCGGGAGGGCAAACGCACCCGGCACCGCATCAAAAAAGCCACTGTTGAAATACTCGAAACTCACTCCCCTTCCGGGTTTGTTTAATTCAGCATTATGTGTAGTCCGCTCGATTAGACCTGCCGATGAAATTTACCATGCTATGTGGTTCTCACACTCTTTTCCCCGACTATCCCAACATATCCAAAAGTACCGAAAAGGCCTATACCGCTCATTGGCATAGTATACTCTGGCTGTGGATCACGTGTGTCCCAAATAATAAGCATTTCACAGACTCACTTGTACAAAAAAAGAGAGCATAGCAATGACATTGGAAGAAGCAGAAAAACAGTTTACCCTGAGTTTTTAATCCCTCATCCCTAACTTTGCACAAGTTACGTGGTGTGAAACCCGCCCTCGCTTCCAAATAATGGGAGAATATACAAAGCCTACTTCTATATGTATGACTTGCATAAATACTTGGCAAAATCCGGCGTATTATGCTTCACAAACGCTGCCAGAATAAGGATGAAATCACAATATGCTAAATAGTTTTGAAGTCTGGAAAAAAAGAAAAACGCAACCAGCATTAGAGCAAACTCAGTTAGAAACCCAGGTCAAAGACGGCCAACAGAGACTTGCCAGGTTAGGCAAGGCAATACAACAGGCAGAGGATAGTCACAATGAAAGACGCAGAGGAGTAAGTACCTTTGCTTTTTCAGAGACCGCAATTGTCGTTTATGAATTGCGTGAAGTACAACACAAACGCTATCCAGAAGCCTATACCCGTTAACTCCATCCCATAATGGGTATTATTACTCAACGTCCCGGAAAGGAAAAGCAAACCCCCTGCTTCGTATAATGGCGCTTTATACGCACCGCCCCCTTGACAGCCAGCCTCCCGTTCTGCTACAAATGGTTCAATATAACGGCAGTTTTCACCAATTATATGAACCGGATTTTGTAAATTTGCGGCGTTGCAGAGAAATGAGCAATCAGGCAGAATGAGACCGGAACAACGCAACCGACAGCGAAGGTAGCAGTTTCTCAGGAGTTAGTGCTAAATCGACAGCAGTCATAGTATGGACACACACAACGAACTCTCCACATCACTTGAGCGGTATCTCAACAGCCTGACAGGGCGAAACCTGAGCAGGCATACGGCAGTGGCCTACCGCACTGATCTGCTCCAATTTTTGACCTGGCTGACTGAGAATGACATGACGGTTGATTGCCCGGAGAAGATCACCCGGACACACATTCTTGACTACCTCTCCTACCTGGCAGGATTAGGCCGATCCGGTGTCACCCGCGTCCGCAAACTGGCAAGTATCCGCGAATACTGCAAGTTTCTCGTTACCGAGCAGCTGCTTCCCCACTCCCCCACTGACAATATTGTCAGACCCAAGCAGGAGCGCAAGCAGCGCGTGTTTTTGCGCGTTGATGAATACATGCGACTTTTGAATGCCGCAGCAGGAAATTCCCGCGACTACGCGATCTTGCAGCTCTTCCTCCAAACCGGCATCCGGGTTGCGGAGCTGACCGGGCTGACTCTAACGGATGTTGACCTTGAGGCAGGCACGATGCTGGTGAACGGCAAGGGCAATAAGCAGCGCACAATTTACCTTGAGAAGAAAGCCACACAAGCTATGAGAGCCTACCTTGCCAACCGGCCACGAAGCCTTGACCAGCAGGTGTTTCTCAACTACCAGAGCACCCATCTTTCCGTGCGGGGCGTGATGGATATTGTTGAGAAATACCGCAAACTCGCAGGGATCAGCAAGCAGTTCAGTTGCCACTCACTCCGGCACACCTGCGCGACGTATAAAGCGGTGAAGGGATATACCCCGCCTGATTTGCAAGACCTGTTAGGACACAAGAAGCCGGAGACCTCCCTGATCTACGTGCACATGGCACGGGATGCACGGCAACTAATGCAGCAAACCAGCCTATGAACAACACACGTCACTATCGTATTGAAAGACCGCCGAAAGCCTTGAGAAAAGCGAAGCTTGATAATATCGCCTTAGTCCCCGCTTCTCTCCTCTACCGGAAAGGCAAGTATCAGACCATTGCCAATAACCTGCCTGGTGAGGGTGTGCTGATTTGTGAGGCACACAAGAAAGAGCGGATCACTCGCATACTTGACAGCGTTGCAGACTTCTTCCGGCAGCACGGCCACTTTGTGAAGACACTCCCCTACTCGCTTCTGGTGTAGGTGTCGGAAAACCGGCCACTGCTCTCTCCATTAATGCTGGTTTCTCCAATTTTTCAGATAGTCTTCGAGGGCGACAATCAGTTCGCTATTGAAGTTCCGCCGGTGCCGTTTTCCTGCTTCTTTGAGATCGTTGATAATAGAGTGCGGGATGCGGACGGTTGTTTTGATCAGGGTCTCGTCTTTGTGTTGTTCGTGATCCATAGGATTTAATCACTGCAATTGTGCCTATTATACCCATGAAAAGGCGCACGCGCAAGAAGAAGATGCACAATAACGGCGTAGTGACAGCTTTTAGCCATACTGGTACTGGTACTTTTTAGCTTTCTATTGTATTTTCTAGGATCAAACTGTATCAAGATACCCTCTTATTGCTCTCCTGAACGGGGGAGGAGGGACAAAAGAGCATTCCCCTTATAACTATCTCTGCTCTTTTATGTTGCGGGAGCAATCTTCCCCTGTTTATCCTTGTGTTTCCCCTTATAGAAAAACACGGCCATTTCTGCTATGCTCTGGTATGGATGAAACTGTTTTCCCTGCCAAAAGACAAAGCAAAAAAACCGGCCAGACGGAAGCTGACAAAAGAGGACGTTCTTCTTGCTCAACGAATTGCACAGTTGCGAAAAGAGCGGGGATTAACCCAGGAGGAATTATCTGACATCCTGGGCATGAATGCACTCTACATCACCCAGGTTGAAGCAAAACAGCAGGGAGTCAGCCTGCCGATGGTCTACCGCATTGCAAAGGTCTTAAACGTTCCGCTCAAGGAGTTATTTTCCTTTTAAACTCTGGTAAGTTATAGGATGTAGCAAAAATCCGTCCGGCCAGATTTTCTGCAGGAAAAACTGAGGCTAAAATTTGAAAAATATAATCGGCCAAAAGAGCACAAGAAAAACTATGAGCTTGCGATATGCATAAATAATCAGTCTTAATGATGAGTAAGCGAAACAGGAAGCAGCCTATGATATAATCAGCCCGCTATGCAGAAAAAGAAAGGTGGATGGGTAGAGTGTTTCGTGTGTGAAGAAGATTTTTGGGTAAGTGGTATAACCGAAAAAGAAGCTAAGCAGCTATCAAAAACGGTCGTCATTTGCCCCGCATGTAGAAAACAAGCTGAAGAGGACGCCGAAGAAGAAGATCAACAAGAAAAATAACTTAATGGACTATGGACAAGTGTCAACACCTCAGCAGGCAAGGCGACAACTACGGCATCTCCTGTCAAACATGCGGCCAGGCTCTTGAAGGTTACGGCTTTGGCGGCTTCTTTGGCAGCAACCTTGCCGGCAACGAGCTATGTATCCACGTGTGGGTTAAGATAAGCGCCCAGGAAGAAAACTGTATGTACTGCTTTATTGTACGACCACGAGAAAAGAAAGCTAATTGACCTCTCCTTTTCAATCCGTTGGTAATTCCTTCTTTTCCCCGCTCTGCTTTTTAGCGAGGCTTGCGCTGCTGCTCATAGACCGTGGTACTCACCCGTTTTTCTTTGACGAGCATTTGCGGCGCGTGCGTTAAGGCAAGGCGGTGAATAGGTTGCGTCTCCCCTGTCGGAAAGGTCAGCGTATCTACCCGCAGAATGCCGGTGAGCACGACCCGATCCCCAGGCTTGAGGCTTTTCCGCTGGCTGAGTGTTGCCAGCTCGTTACTCGCTGAGGCTAACAGTTCCATATCAATATCCGGCTGAAAAATGCTTGGTTGCGCATGCAGCGAACACGACCACTCCCGCCGTTTTCCTGTGTCTTTGTAGACCGGCAGCGCCAGGACAAGGCAGTTCGCAAGCTCTCTTTCTTCCGGCTTCTCAGCTTCCAGCCCCGCAAGAGCGGGCTGTGTCAATCCGTTTTCTTTCCCGTTTCGTCCTCCCATACCGGCTGTCTGGAAGACTATAGAAGAAACACCTCTTTTTTTCAATCCGATGCACGAAGCCCGTTGCCTTCCCTCTCCCTATAACCAGTATTTTCTTACCTACCTCTCACCCAGAGGACATCCCTCCTCTTCTATACTGCACTCATCTAGAGCAAGCAGGCGGCAAAGCTTGACCACCAGAGCGGTTGAGTAGCGACGAATGTTTGCTTTGGCTCTTTGACAATTTGTTGCAGTTAGTTTTCAAACAGGAGAAAAAGACGTGGAGCAAACCACACCACCCAAACAGCAGGCCAGGCAGTTCACCCGCGATGATTGCAGCCGGATCACGGCAAGCACGCTTAACACAGTGCTTGAGCAATTAGGTATCCGGCAGATCGTTGAGGGCATTGCCGTTTTTCCGGCAGGCGAAGGTGCGTATCTGGTCGATGCGGTCATGCGTGACCTCGCAGCCAATACCACTCGATTGGCTTGACCACCGAGCAGATCAACCGCTTATCTGATGCGGACATGCAGCGTATTGCGGACATTTTACAAGCCCAACGGTTCGATGCTGAGTTTGATGAGGATGTGACGTTTACGGCACGCATTGTGCTTGTAGAAAAGGAGGAGACAGCATGAGTACGAGAGCAAAAGGTGTGCCATGACTGAGTTTCATTACGACCAGGCAACACAGGACTCGCTCTGGACACATGGAGTGGATACTACCGAGAGTCCCCAACCCAGCCGAGCAACCGTCAAGCACTTGCGGGAACGCCTCCAAGTAAGCGGAGCGTCTGTCCTTTCAAACGCTGACCTGCTCACTATTGTGTTAGGGACCGGTCCGTCCCCTCCAAGCATTATTCGTCAGATGCAGGCTCTTCTTGCATCCACGAGTTTGCAGGAACTATTGACTATTGACTTTGGCGAACTGAGTACCACACACCAGCTGGGCGATGCCAAGGCAGCGCAAGTGCAAGCAGTCGTAGAACTGGCAAGACGCTTAACGTTACCTCATGACACACAGCGGTATCAGGTTCTCAGTCCTGCGGATGCAGCCAATTTGGTTCGGGCTGAGATGGCCTTCTTAGACCATGAGGAGCTGCGCGTCCTCTGCCTGGATACGAAACATGGAGTGGTCGCCAACATCAGGCTCTATCAGGGTACCATTAACAGTTCTGTTCTCAGAGCGGCTGAGATCTTCAGGCCGGCGGTGACCCGCAACTGTCCTGGTATTCTCATTTGCCACAACCATCCCAGCGGAGACCCAACACCCTCACCAGAGGATGAACAGGTGACCTGGCAATTGGTTGAAGTGGCGAAAGTCTTTGATATTGACCTGGTCGATCACGTGATTATTGGCAGCAACCACCGCTTTTTCAGTTTGAAAGAGAAACTGCGGTGGTAGTTTTCCCATACTCATCAGGATGTCCTGATGAGAGGAAAGGAGGCAGGCCATGAGTGAACTTCTTACCAAGGAGTTACGCTACTACATGCCACGTCTCCCGCAAGCAGTTTTTCCAGAGGAGGAACGCCATGACCCAGGGACAGACGCCGTATTACCAAGCGGCCCGTTATCCCAACAAGACAACAGCAGGCAAAGCCTACACACCTATTGAACGGATTATTCACGATGCGGAGTGTGATCTTTCCGCCTACCGCTTCCTTGTCCCAAGCGAGGGCAAATGGTATGTGGTGGTGATCGGTGAACAACCGGATGCACAACTCCATGAGCGGCTAAAAACCATTCTCACGTCACTGACCAGAGGCGAACCGACTTCCCTTGATGAAGAGACCGTAACGTTTCTGCTCGCACGACGTGTGCAGCAGGCACAACGAGGCTCATGGGTTGAAGGACACTATCCAGCACCAGATGATGAGTAGATCGTACTGCGTTCCCGTAGGTTGTTTTTCGTCGTTAGGCAGAACAAGCGCATATTCCAAAAAAGGAGGGAATGATGCCAACCTTGAACCAATGCAGTTTTATCGGACGCTTAGGCAAAGACCCGGAGATGTCCTCCACCCCAAACGCCAAGGCAGTGACCAAATTCAGCCTGGCAGTTGACCAGGGCAAAGGCCAAAAACCGCTGTGGCTTACCATTGTCTGCTGGAATGAGCTGGCAGAACGGATGCATAAGTACCTGCAAAAAGGTCTCCTGGTCTTTGTGCAAGGCAGGCTTGTCGTGCGCCCCTATAAAGATAAGAACCAGGCGGAACGAGTGGCACTTGAGATTGTCGCCTCAACCGTCCAGATGCTTGAGAAAGGCACAAAGGCACCGCCTGAGTCAGAGTCTACGGAAGATGTCCCCTTTTAGTATGAGGTAGCAAGCACTCTGTTCTGAAGTTGACAGACCCAAGCACAGAGCACTTGCAATTTGAGCGGGAGTCCCGCATAGCCGCATGCTACCACATGCGGCACTCCCCTACCAAACGGAGTCACTTGTGAAACGGGAAAGGAGAAAGCAGTATCCCAAAGATTGGGAACAGTTAGCCAGAGCTTGTAAGGAGCGAGCAGGGAAACGGTGTCAGTTTTGCCGTATCACGCAAGGGAAAAAGAGAACATCCCGAAGAACAGGGAAACGCTATCCTGTGTACCTTCATGCAGCCCACGCTGAGCATGATATTGGCAATCCTTGCCCTGTCCTTCTCTGCCTCTGCCCTACCTGTCATGGCAGCTATGACTATCAGTACCGCATGCGCCAGAAACGGCTCAACCATGAGCGGTTGAAGCATCAACTGCTTCTGAAGCATGCGTAAGTATGCAGTCTACTGCAACACTGTCATTTCCTGGCCTGGTGAGGCTTGCACGAGCACCATTGCTCGTTTTGTAAGTTTTACCAGGCCATTTTTCTTTTTCCTCGAACACCTTTTCCAATGCCTCGCAAACGACCTACAATCGTTTTTCGCCGTGTTTTTTGCCTGATAACCTATCTTTGTATTCCCTCCTGAAATTTGGCGTTTTGGTATTGAAGAGATTACTTTCTGGAATTGCCTCTTGACACTCGCTTTTCCTTTTTGCCATACTAGACACAGTTTCAAAATGTACTGAAAAACCCGTTGGGCGGCTTTTAGTATATTGACTGATCTTATGATAGTCTCAATAGCCACACAAAAAGGCGGAGCAGGAAAAACGACGACAAGCATCGCACTCTCTGCTGGACTCGCACGAAAAGGGAAAAAAGTTCTTCTTGTTGACATCGATCAGCAAGCCAACTCCTCTAAAGTCCTCTTACGTCACTACCCTACGATCACCAAGGAGCAAAGTGTTCATGCGACCATCATTGAGAGAAAACCACTTCCTATTCATCAGACGGACGTTCCCAATCTCGATATTGTGCCGGGTCATATTCTGCTTTCCAATACAGACGTCGAACTGACCATAGCCAAAGACCGCCGCGAGGATCGATTAAAGCGTGAGTTGGACAAAGTAAAAGACACCTATGATTTTGTCTTCATTGATTGCCCTCCTAATCTTGGCTGGCTGACGATTAACGCACTCACCACCTCAGATCAAGTCATTATTATTGTTGCCCCAGGGTATTTTGAATTGGACTCTATTGTGCAGTTTTATAAGACAATAGAGGAGGTACAAGAGTTTTTTAATCCCAACCTGCAATTAAAGGGTATTCTCTTTACGCGCAGTGATCCCACGGTCAATACCAGGGAGTCTTTAACTATACTTCGGCAGTTGTACGCGAAAGAACTTCTTCCGGTGATTATTCCAGAAAACACCGATCTGCGGAACGCACATTTTAACAAGCAAGATATTTTCGGGTACAATCCCCATGCAAAGGGCGCGATTGCTTACGATAGGCTCATCAATGAGTTATTTCTATGAAAAAGAGGCTAGATACATCAGGAGTTATGAATGAGTTACGCGGGCAGTCGGTCTTCTTCCCTTCCAAAGCTGGTCAACCCGTACCTGAACAATCGGGAGCATCAACAGACAATAAAGCATTGGCAAGTTTACCAGCAAATCAGCAAGTTATCAATCCGGTACATGTACAAACGAGCACTCAAACAAGCTTGCAAGATAGCATAGATGCTAGCAAGCATGCTAGCACGCTAGCAATAAAGCCTGATATCATCGAACTTATCAGAAAGGTAGTCAAGACACCAGCAAAAGAAGAAGTGCTCTATGTTCGTGTCACCAGGGAGGAAAAAAACCAGCTGGGCGATATCGAATATGTGTATGACCGACAAGGTGTTGAAACCTCAGCAAATGAATTAGGAAGAATTGCCGTGAATTTTTTAATTGCAGATTATAAAGCAAACGGTGAGAAGAGTATCCTCGCAAAAGTCTTAACTGCATTGCATGCTTGATAGCACGCATGCTAGCATGCT
>WNGL01004254.1_pt1 | contig 22870 bp, 22 predicted proteins | sample 5400591 | NCBI WGS metagenome assembly WNGL01 (sample SAMN13153377, study PRJNA577476) | soil metagenome | isolation source: 80 cm soil or saprolite under Garry oak tree replicate 1 | place: USA:California | collected 2016-06-15 | reverse complement strand
GAATGGTTCGGAAAGGCGGGCGAGGAGCTGTACCAGAAGGTGCGGGGAAACTCCGACGATCCCGTGTCGAACGAGTGGGAGCGCAAATCGGTAGGCGAGCAGGAGACCTTCGAGGAGGACACCCTCGACTCCGCCTTCATCCAGGGGCGCGGCGTGGAGCTCGCCAGTGAGGTATTTCGGCGGTTCGTCGCCGAAGGGTTTCAGACGTTCCGCACGGTGACGGTGACCGTCCGCTTCACGGGATTCGTGACGGTCAGCCGCTCCCGGACGGGTCAAGCGCCCGCGGCGGCCATGGAGCAATTGCAGGCCGAGGTCCAGCAGCTGCTCGAGCCGTTCTTCGACGCGCGAGAAAATCCCAAGGGGAAGAAGATCCGCCTCATCGGGGTCCGCGTGGAAAAGCTGCTGCGAGCGCCCTAGAGGAGAGCGCGTCTCGTCATTGCCCTTCACCAAAGGCGCAAACGTTCGGGCCCGTCAGGTATGTGCCCCCGTGGGTTTCGCACCACCTCTGCGCGGCTTCTTGACCCGGGCTCGAACGGGTGCAGGTCGCGCCCGAGTACGTGCCGCCGGACCCTTCGCAGATTGCGCCGGCGCCGGCGCAGGCGGTGAGGGTCAGCGCGATCGCCCCGAGCGTCGAGATGAGAATTCCTTCTTTCATGGCCCACACTTCAGATGCCGATCGGCCCGGTGCCGATGCCGGTATCCCAAGGAAAATGCGACGTGCGACACCCATCGTCCTTGCCGCGCGTCCCAATGGTGGAGGTCACGGACATGCGGATCCTGCTGGGAGCGGTGCTCGTGGTGGCAATGTTGATGTCTGGCTGTGCCGGGTGGTCCCAGACGCCTTTCAGCGAGCGACAGTCCTGTGACGCCGTCGGGGGCCGGCTCACCTCTGATGGGCGCTGCCTGGCGGGAAGCCAGTAGCTCCGGCCGGGGGATGTCGGAGGGTATCGAGCCAAGACAGGTAAAACGTGCCTGCCGGCCGGGCGTTACTCCGGCGGCTATCCGCGGCGACGGCGCGAGGACCCCATCCCCGCCTTGCGGCGCTGGCCGCGCCGCCGCGGCTTCACCCGTCACGTCCTGGCCGACGCGGCAGGCACGCTTCTCAGCATAGCCCGTCCCTACCTTCCCCAGCCGCTGGCGTCTTAATCGACCTCGACCAGCTCCAGCGCTTCGCGGCTCGGCCCCTCGAGCATCACCGCTCGCGTGTCGCCGAGCTCGTAGGGCTCCTCGAGGATTCTCACGCCCTCGCCACGCAGCTTGGCGACCCAGGCGTCCAGATCGGCGACGCTGAGCGCGATGTGATCGTAGAGCTGCCCGCGTGTGCTCACGAGCGGCCGATCGCCCTGACGCACGTACCAGGGCAGTGCCACGTCGCCGAACACGACCGCCGCCGCGGGGGCGCGGAGCATCCCTTCCCGGTCGAGCGCCGGCCAGCTTCGATCGGGTCCCCGAGGCACCTTGCAAGTGGCCTCGGTCAGAGGCGTCTGGCTGGTGCGCCCTGCGAACACCGGCGCGTTGAGATGCTCCTGATACCAGAGCTGCGCGCAGAAGGGATCGTCCTGGTACATGTGCACGTGGTTGAAGCGCTCGGCCGGATGGTTGCCGGCGTATTCCACGAGCGCATTGTCGGGGCCCTGCAGGTAGCCGAAGCCGCCCGAGCGGGTCGGCTGCACGGCGTTGGCCTTGGCCTCCGCGATCTGGACCTTCGTCAAGCCGGGCGTGCGGCCGGTGCTCGGCCAGGTGTCGCTGCTCACGAGCACCGAGCCGCCCTCGTCCGTCGTGTACAGGGGCAAGAGCGTGACATCCGGCCGGCCCTTGTATGCTCCGAGGCTCGCGCGCGAGTCGGTGACGTGCCAGCCGAAGTGCCAGATCGCAGACTGCGGCGACGTCGCAGGCGCCGTGGCGACGCGGGTGAAGAGGACCAGGACATCGTTCGGCGCCGTGAGCGCGGGCAGCCCACCCCAGCTTGCTTTCGCGGAGGCCGGAAACTGCCGGCGGTAGAACTCGATCGCGGCATCGGGATCGACCGAGTTCAGGTGGAGATGGTGGAAACCGGGAGCGGGAAGCATGTGGCCTATCCCTCCGCGGGCTCTTGCGTCGCCGCCTTCTGCACGAGCTCCTCCAGCGCCTCGTAGGGCTGGGCGCCGACGACGCCGTAGCGGCCGACGACGAACGTCGGCACGCCCGTGATGCCGTATCGGCGCGAGAGCTCCCAGTCGGCGTCGACGGCGGCCTGGAAGGTCCGCTTCTCCAGCACCTCGCGCGCCGCCTCGACCGACAGGCCCACGCGCCCCACGATATCCAGGAGCACCGCGGGCTGAGAGATGTCGCGCGCCTCCACGAAGTACGCGCGGAAGAGCGCGTCGTGGATGGCCTCGCCCCCCGGCTGCGTGTCCGCCCACTTGCCCAGCTCCTGGGCCAGACGGCTGTTGTAGGTCATCGTACGCTCGCCGTACGGCAGCCCTTCGCCGTCCATGCGCGCCTTCATCTGCGCGTGCATGGCCTTCCGGTCCATGTTGCGCCCCGCGAACAGATCGGCGAGCGCGCGGCCTTCCGCCGGGGTGTCCGGGTGCAGCGGGAAATGCACCCACTCGACCTTCACGTTGTGCTCGGCCTTGAGCTTCTCAATACGCACGGTACTGAGATAGCACCAGGGTCAGACGTAGTCGGAGAAGATCTGCATCGTCACTGGCTGACTCATGACGCCTCCTGTGCTCACGGTACCTTGACGAGTTTCTGTAAGCTGCGCAGGCCGGGCGGGATGGGCCCGCGACGGCCCCAGTTCGTGAACGAGACCTCGCCCACGTAGATGTCGCCGCGCGAATCGACGGCGAGCCCATGCGGCGAGATGAATTGCCCCCGCTCGAGCCCCGCCGGACGATTACCCAATCGCGCCAGCATCTCGCCCTTCGGGCTGTGGATGCTGATCCGCGGCCCGATGTTCGGCATGTCCTGGTTCACCGCCATGCCGCCGCCGATCTCGCCGACGTAGAAGCGCGGGTGCGGGCCGCGCTCCATGAACAGGCCCGAGGGGCGGTGCATGTTGTTCCACTGCGTCTCGTACTTGCCGTTGCCGTCGAACACCTGGACCCGATGGTTCTCGCGGTCGGCGACGTAGACCCAGCCGTCGGCGTCACAGCAGATGTTGTGGGGGATGTTGAACTGGCCCGGATCGGTGCCCGGCTCGCCCCACGAGAGGAGCCGTGTGCCGTCGGGCGCGAACTTGTGGACGCGCGCGTTGCCGTAGCCGTCGGAGACGTAGAGATCGCCCTCCGGCGACAGCGCCGTGTGGGTGCAGCGGTGAAACGGCTCGCCGCTCATGTAAGGCGTGGGCGCCGCGGGGATGCCGATCGTCAGCAGGACCTTGCCCTCGAGCGTGCAGTGTCGAACGGTGTGGTCGCCGTCGTCGGTGAGCCAGAGGGTGTCGTCGGGCGCCACGTGGACGCCGTGCGCGCGGCGAAACACTCCTTCGCCCCAGGAGCGCAGGAAGTTGCCCTCGCGGTCGAACACGACCATCGGGTGCTCACCCCGATTGAAGGCGTATACGCGGTCCCGCGCGTCGATTCCGACCGCGGCCACGTCGGCGTTGAACTCCCGCCCCGGCGGCAGCTTCGCCCAGTCATCGACGACCTCGTATCGATAGGCGCCCGTGCCCAGAATGACCGGCTTCGCCACGTCAGCCTCCTTGGAGATAGTCCGCGAAATACTCTTCCGGCGAGATCTGACGGCCCGTCAGGCCCAACCGGAAGGCCTCGCCCGCGAATGCCTCGATCTGCGCCCGGTTGCGCTCGAATCCGTACGGGTGGAAATCCTCACCCATGACGGCCACGGTGTCCTCGAGCTCGGCCTCCAGCCACGGCGTGGCGTAGGGGAAGCCCTTCTGGGCCGAGGTGAAGCAGTCGTTGGCGGCGCGGAACGCCTCGGTGAGGCTCTTGGCGATCCACGGGTTCGCCTCCCAGGCCTCGCGTCTGATGACGATCAGATGCTGGGGAGGAAACGCGCCCGTCCTGCGAAAGTACTCCTGCTCGACGGGACGAAAGTCCGGGAACAGGCGCGCGATGGGCCCGCTCGCGGGATGATAAGCCTGCGGGCGCGGCGGGCTGTAGATCGCCTCCAGCTCCCCGGCGACCAGCATGTCCGACAGTGACCTGCCCCTGGCGGGAGCGTTCACGCCGGGAGGCAGCGTCTGGTCCATCGGTGCGGACCAGGGCGTGTCGATGTCCCCGATCCACCACTGGATGGCGGACGGATCCAGGCCAACGAAGCGCAGGAAGTGGCGGTACCAGATGGAGCCGCTCGCGGTGTAGCTGTACATGCCGATGCGCCGGCCGGCGAGGTCCGCGGGCTGCCGGATCGGGCCACCTCGACGGATGTACAGGTCGCGCGCCGTGAAGTTGCGCAGGGGAAACACGGGCAGGCCGACATAACGGTGATCGCCCTTGTCGACGCGGTAGAGGTACTGCGCCATGGACCACTCGCCGCCCTGGACCTCTGGGTCCTGCACGGCGCGACGGAGCATCTCGGCGCGCGCCGGCCACGAGCCCCGGCTGCCCAGGATCATCGTGAGGGCGATCCCCTCCGGCTTCACTTCGCCGGTCGCGAGGGGCATGACGCGGGCATAGTCGGCACAGGTGAGCGAGATCGGGATCTCTGCCATAGGCGCCTATCGTAGCCCAAGGGTGGATCGTGCGACAGGGCGGCAGCCGATGGACGACATGATGCTCGTCCGATCATGCGAGGAACCGATCACCCGGATCCAGGCGGTCTGCTATCATGCCGGGAAACCCGACAGGAGGAAGACCATGTCACGTCTCATGGCGACGGCAGCGCTGGCGTTTGCGGTCCTTGGCACGGCGGGCGGAGTCTCGGCCCAGGGGCTGGTCACCATGCAGAAGTTGTCGGCCCCGCTCGCGAACGAGCTGGTGGGCGACACGGTCGCGACCTGCGCGCAGAAGGGCTACGCGGTGACGGCCGTCGTCGTCGATCTCGACGGCGTCCGGCAGGCCCTGCTGCGCGGCAACGGGGCGCCCATCCACACGCTCGACAACGCCTTCTTCAAGGCCTACTCGGCCGCCTCCCTCACCCTCGCGCGCAAGGAAGACAGCACGAAAGCCGTCGCCGAGCGGATGGGCAAGAATCCGGCGACCACGGTGCCGCAAACACCCCTGCCCAACGTGACGTACGCGGTGGGCGGAGTGACCATCATTGTCGACGGGAAGGCGATCGGCGGGATCGGCGTGAGTGGCGCTCCGGGCGGGCTGATCGACGAGGAGTGCGCCCGGACTGCCATCGCCAAGATCCAGGGCCGGATGAAGTAGCACGCCGTTTGCCCCATGCGCCGAGGCGCTGACTACCTCGCGAGCCTGCGCGACGGGCGGGCCGTCTTCCTCGACGTTGCCCCATGCGCCGAGGCGCTGACTACCTCGCGAGCCTGCGCGACGGGCGGGCCGTCTTCCTCGACGGCGAGCGCGTCGATGACGTGACGAAGCACCCGGCCTTTGCCGAGTCCGTCCGGCGAATCGCCGAGCGGTACGACGCGGCCGGCGAGGCTCTCGACGTCACCACCTGCGTCGATCCCGCCCGCGGGGAGCGGATCGGGGCGATGTGGCTCATCCCGCGATCGGGTCGAAGACCTCGGGCGCCGGCGGGCCGTCCACCGGTTCTGGGCCGAGGGCTCGTACGGGCTCATGGGGCGGACGCCTGATCACGTCGCCTCGGTGCTCACCGCCTTCGCGGGGTGGCGCCAGCTCTTCGACCGCGTCGGTCGGCAATTCGGCGACAACGTCGTCCGCTTCTACGAGAGAGCGCGCGACGAGGACCTGTACCTCGCCTATGCCATCGTGCCGCCCCAGATCGACCGGTCTACACCAGCCCACAAGCATCCCGAGCCGTTCCTCCACCCGGGGGTCGTGAAGGAGACAGACGCGGGCATCGTGATCCGCGGGGCGCACTCGATCGCCACCTCCGTGACCATGGCCGACTGGCTCTACGTCAGCTACATCACGCCGCTCGCTCCCGGCGATGTCGACTACGCGATCTCCCTCGTGGTGCCCGTGAACGCGCAAGGGCTCCGGCTCCTCCCCCGCCGGCCCTACGCCACCCTGGCCACGAGCGTCTACGACTATCCGCTCTCCGCGCGCTTCGACGAGGTGGACACCACCGTCGTCTTCGACGACGTGCTCGTGCCCTGGGAGCACGTCTTCGTCTACCGCAACGTGGAGCTGGTGACCGCCCAGTTCCACGAGTCGCCCGCGCACGTGACGGCGAACTTCCAGTCGCTCGTTCGCTTCGGCGTCAAGCTCGAGCTGCTGGCCGGCCTCGCCATGAAGCTCGTCGAGGTCGGGCGCGGCGAGGGTGACGCCAATACCCAGGCGACCCTCGGCGGCGAGATCGCCACTTTCTGCGCCATGTTCGACGCGCTCGTGAAGGCGGCCGAGCGCTTCCCGCTCGTCAGCGAGGGCTACGCGCGCCCGGACCCGCAGTACATCTACGCGGGCATGAGCCTGCAGCGCCGGCTCATCGTGGACCTGTACCGGACGGTGCGCGAGCTCGCGGGCGGCGCCTTCCAGAACCTGCCATCGTCGGAGGCGAGCTTCCTGTCGCCGGAGACCCGCGCGCACACCGAGCGCTACTACCGGTCCACCGCGGCGGGCGCCCGCGACCGGGTGAAGCTGCTCAAGCTGATCTGGGATTTCATCGGCACCGAATACGGGGGGCGCCAGCTCCAGTACGAGATGTTCTACTCGGCGGCCCAGCCCGTGGTCAACCGCCGCATGTTCCGCTCCTACGACTGGGCCTCCGCCAAGGCCCTGGTCGACCGCCTCCTGTCCGAATACTAACGGGCCTCCCTAGCCTGGACTATTCGCGAGACAACGCCACCCTCACCCAGCCCTCTCCCTCTCCGAGGGAGAGGGATTCTCTTTGATCCCTCGCCCCCGCAGGGGGAGAGGGCCGCAGTTCGAGCTGAAGGGCGAAGCCCTGAGGCGAGGGCTGAGTAGATAAGGGAGGCCAGGATGCGGTTCGCGCGCTCGCGAAGAGTTCGCGCTAGACGCGCAGGGGGTCGAGGCGGCCCGCCAGGACGAGCAGGCTCTCGAAGAGGTAGTAGCTTCCCACGATGAACTCGCAGCGGTTCGCGCGGTCGTGTGGCCGCGCATCGGCGCGCTTGTTGAAGCATGCTTCGGTGAGCATTCCCGGAGGGCGCCGGTCATCAGGGCCCGTGGGCGTGAGGTAGCGCTCCACGAGCGCCTGTGCCGTTGCCTCCGCCGCCTGACGATACCGCGCGCGCTCCGCCTCCAACGACGCCACACGGGCAAGCTTGAGGAGGGCGGCCAGCGCGATCGAGGTGGCGGCGGTGTCGCGCTCGGTATTCGGGATGGCCGGGTCGTCGAAGTCCCAGAAGGCGACGCGGTCGGCCGGGGCATGGGCCAGCCACCACTCGGCGCCCCGCACTGCCGCGGTCCTCCACGCCTCGCGCGGCCGGTCGGCCAGCCAGCTCTGCGTCGAGAACAGCATGCCCCACGCCTGGGCCCGGCCCCACGTGCTCGTGTCGCTCACGCCCTTGTGCGTGTAGTGGCGGACGAGGCGCCCCGTGGTCGCGTCGAGCGAGCTGGACTGGATGAACGATCCATCGGGCCGGAGGTGGAGATGGATGATCGTGTCTGCGTGATTCATTGCGACCTCGCGCAGCTTGGCGTCGCCCGTGGCGCGGGCCGCCCAGAAGAGCAGGGTCGCCGCCTGCAGGCTGTCGATGCTCGTCTCGGTGCTTCCGATGTGGGTGCCTTCCTCGGCCTGCGCGCCGAGGGGGACGAGCTTGAGGGTGGGCGAGTAGAGGCGCCCCGCCAGGCTCCGCGCCGTCTCGATGGCGATCTCCTTCGGCCCCGCTGCGTTGTGGAGGATCGCCGCGAGCGCGGCGCCGTAGTACGCGGGAAAGGACTTGAACACCGTCTCCGCGCTGATCCTCGCGCGCAGCCGCTCGGCCAGTGGCTCCGCCCCGGCGCGGTAGCGCGCGTCCCCTGTCGCCGTCGCCGCGAGCCAGAGCATCCCGATCCAGTAACCGCCGGTCCAGTCGCCGTCGGGCGTCGTGGTCCACTGACCGGTCTCGGGATCGGCCCAGTGCGGGAAACCCTCCTTCACGCGCGCCATCGTGTCCTGCACTCGCGCGAGCATCCGGTCGATCGCCTGGCTCCACGAGTCATTGGTCATGGGGTCTCCTCGCATCGGCGACACGTGAGCTTGGATCGGGTGGGTCGCCTGTCCATCTTACCGCGCCGTCGCCGCTCGTCCTCGGCGCGATGGCGGACGGCGTCAGTGACGATGTAAGATCCTCGCCACGTGGAGAGAGCATGGACCTCAAGCTGAGCGACAAGGTGGTGCTCGTCACGGGTGCCGGTCAGGGTCTGGGGCGGGCCATCGGCCTCGCCTTCGCCAAGGAAGGGGCCCGCGTCGCCTTTCACTATCACTCGTCGGCCGAAGGCGCCGAAGCGGGGGCCGCCGAAGCCCGCGCGCTCGGCGTGAAGGCCACAGCCATCGGTGGCGACCTTCGCATGGACGACGCGGTGGCTGACGCCGTCGAGCGAGTCGAGGGCGAGCTGGGCGCCATCGACGTGCTCGTCAACAACGCGGCCGCGACCCAGCGCAAGCCGTTCCTCGAATCCACTCCCCAGGACTGGGCGCCACAGGTGGACGTCACGGTGACGGGAACGCTCCGGATCACCCACGCCGTGGCCGGCCGCATGGCCAAGCGGCGCTCGGGCGCCATCGTGAATCTCATGGGCGACTCCGGGCGGGTAGGGGAGTCGGGCCTGCTCGTCACCGCGACCACGCGCGCCTCGACCGTCGGCCTCACGAGATCGCTCGCGCGGGAGCTCGCGCGCTACGGCATCCGGGCGAACTGCGTGTCGATCGCCCTCGTGCAGACCGAGAATCTAGTGGCCCACGCCGGCGGCGCCGACGAGGAGCGCATGAAGAAGCTCCTCGCCCTGTACCCGCTGCGGCGCCTCGGCCGCCCGGAGGACGTCACCGCGATGGTCCTGTTGCTGGCCTCGCCGCTGTCGAGCTGGACCACCGGCCAGGTGGTGTCCGTCAACGGCGGCTACGCCATGGTCTGAGTTGATGTGGTTTGGTTCTGGGGGGGAGCGGCGTCGCTCCCTCGAGTTCACTCGCCTCGTGACTGGCGGGGCCCAGCCCACCGAAGCCCCTCGGCTCGTCCTGCGCGCAGACCCCCCCCACCGCATTGCGACTACGTGCGGCGCCCAGCCCACCGCATTGACACCGGGCAGGCGGGTCGAATACGCTCGGCGCGAGTTGGCCCAACTCTGGTTCCGGCCGAGGCGAGCAGGACCCGCATGAGGCGCCCCCCGCTGGTGGTGGTGTTCGTGGCGCTGCTCGTCATCGCGCTCGGCGAGACTGCGGGGGCGGTCATATCTCAGCTCCGCCCGCAGATCGTGCGCTACGCGCAGGCGCGCGTGGCGGCAAACCCCAGGCCTCACGGCCTCGCCGGCTCCTCCGAGTACGACGTCGAAATCACGGCACGCGCGGTCTATTCCGCCGAGGCGGGACTGTCATTCTTTCACACGCACGCGCAGGGGCTTGGTCCCCTCGTGATCTTCGCGAGCACGGTCACGGCCAGCATCGTCCGGTGGCGGTGGGCGCGCGGCGCCCTCTATGCCCTCTTTGGCCTGGGCGCGTTCTTTCCGCTGGGGTATCTGGCGTACTCCGTGGCCGTGCTCGAGCGGGGGCGCGACGCCGGCATCGAGCTCGCGGAGCGCTACGTCCTCACTCCCCTGGGCAGCGCCGCCATCGTCGGGCTCGTGGCGCTGGCCGTGCTCATTGTGGCGGGTCGCCGCCGAGGGGAGACGGCGTGACGGGGCCCGGCGCCGAGGTCTGGCGTGTGCCGCCTCTCGCCTCGCTCCTCGCGGCCATTCTCCTGATCGCGTGCGCCGAGGTGGGCGGCGCGTCCATGGTGAGGTTCAAGCTCGACCTGACTCGGTGGGCGCGCTCGGTCATGCTGGCGCGGCCGGCGGTGCACGGGCTGGTCGGGGTGCGCGACGTCGACGAGCAGGTCATCGACGAGGCGCTGGTGAAGTTCGATGCGGGCTTGCGGCTCTTCCACCTGCACGCCGAGGGCATGGGACTGGTCATCATCGCCACCACCATGACCGCGGCCACGCTGGTGCACTCCGACGCAGGCCGCCGCGCGCTCATCGCCCTCTTCACGGTGGGCGGCGCCGGGTACCCCTTCGGGTACCTGCTCTGGAGCGTCCTGATTCCCTTCTACGGCATCCAGACGGGCAAGACGGTCGCCGAGTGGCTCGTGTGGATACCCTTCGGAGGGGCGGCGATCGTGGCCTCCTGGTGGCTCGCCGCGCTGCTCGGCGCGCGCCTGGTGCGGCGGACCTGATGCGGCTCTCCCGCGTCCGTTCTTCGCGCGTTTGGCTTGGCTTCCTGGCCGCGGCATTCGTCGCTCTCGCCGGGGAGCCGGCGGCGGCCCATCACGTGGGCGCGTACGTGCCTCGCGACAACGAGATCTCGGCGAACTTCAAGCAGATCAAGTTCTCGATCCAGGCCCGGAAATTCGACGTGGCCCTGCGCCTCTTCGAGACGGGGGCGGTCCGCGGCGAGATGCGCGCGCAGGCCGCACGCCTGCCCGCCGGCCTGGAAGAGGCGACGCGCGCGGCCTTCGTCGCCGGGGATGGGCCTCGGAGCGAGCGCTGTCTCATGGTCTTCTTCGCCGCGCTCGTCCGGGACCTTGCCTTCGACGCCGACCGCCGGCTCGCCGGCACGAAGGAAGCGCCCGCGGCGCGCGTGGCGGCCGGCCAGAAGTTTCTCGAGGCGATCTGGCGCTACTACAACCTGGTGGACTTTGCCGTCGGCCAGTACGACCCGAAGGCCGCGGTGACGGTGCGTCTGGCGTTCGAGGAGGCGGAAGGCTACGCTCAGGGGGGGAAGACCGCCGGGGGCGGCAGCGCGGGTCCGGAGGCGAGAGGGGTGGCGGCGCGCGCCGTGAGGGCACCCGACCCCGAGAAGATGCGCGAGCCGGTCCAGCGGATAGCGCGGACCCTCTCGGGGCTGATCGAAGCGTCCATCACAGCCTGGCGGTAGTGCGAGCCGAGGCGGGCCGTGGATCGTGCCCCCCGCGCCGCGAGGCGAGCCTTACAACAAAGGAGAGACTCATGAGGAACAGGACGGTTCTCGCAGTGCTCGGGTCGTTCGCCCTGCTCGCAGGGCTGGCCGCGCCGGCGGCCGCCCAGAAGGTTGTCAAGATCGGCGACCTCGGCTCGAAGGTGGGCGTCTTCGAGGGCTACGGCAAATACCAGACCATGGCCATCCAGCTCGCCGTCGACGAGGTGAACGCCAAGGGCGGCGTGCTCGGCCACAAGATCGAGATCATCTCGGAGGACGATGAGACCAAGCCCGCCCCCGCCGTGCGCAAGGCCGAGAAGCTGATCCTGCAGGACGACGTCAAGCTCCTCATCGGGGCCGTGTCCAGCGGCGCCACCATGGCCGTGATGGACGTGACGAAGAAGCACAAGGTCATCCACTGGAACTCCGTCTCGTGCGCCGAGTTCATGCGGACCACCAAGTTCCACAAGTACTACTTCTCGAACCAGCCCGATTCGCGCATGCAGGCCAACGGGCTCGCCAAGTACATCGTCGACAAGATGGGCAAGCGCGTCTACATCTTCTACACCGACTACGCCATGGGGCAGTCCGACGGCCGGCAGTTCAAGACGGCGCTCGAGAAGGTGGGGGGCGAGGTGGTCGGGGTGGCGGGAGCGCCGCTCGACACCAAGGACTTCAGCCCGTGGTTCGGCGCCATCAACCAGACCAGCCCGGACGTGCTCTTCGTGGCCTTCGCGGGCACGGACTCGCTCCGTCTCATGACCCAGCTCCACTCCTTCGGCATGACCAAGAAGTACAAGCTGGCGGGCATCGACTGCTTCCTCCTGCAGCAGGATCTGCCCGCCATCGCCGAGCCCATGGAGGGCTTCGTCCAGCTCGCGCACTACTCCGCGTACAATCCGGATCCGAACATGCAGGCGTTCAACGCCAAGTTCAAGAAGAAGTTCGGCGTGGACGCCAACATCATGGCCGGGGCCTACGACGCGGTGCTGTTCTGGGCGGCGGCGGTGGAGAAGGCGAAGAGCTTCGACTCCGACAAGGTGGCGGAGGCGCAGGAAGGCATGTGCCTCGAGAACACCCACATCGGCCGCCAGTGCATCAGGAAGGAAGACCACCAGGTCGTCATGGACATGCACCTCTATCAGGTGAAGGGCGGCAAGAACCTGCCCATCGCGGTGCTCCAGGGCAAGGACACCATCGGCGAGCCGATGGTGGGCAAGGATCCCGTGGAAGGCTTCACCTGGGACATCAAGAAAAAGAATTAGTTCCAGGCCCAGAGGCGCATAAGCGTGGACTACGGCCCCCTCACCCTGCCCTCTCCCCCGCTGCGGGGGAGAGGGATGGATGCGTCCCGTCACGCTGCTCTCTTCACTCTGATCCCTCTCCCCCATTGGGGGAGAGGGCAGGGTGAGGGGCAAGTCCAGAGGTGCGCTAGGCGTTGGAGTATCTGAGCGCGGTCCTGCTGCCGCAGCTCCTGCACGGCGTGGTCTTCGGCGCCGCGCTGGGGCTGCTGGCGCTGGGCCTGACGGTGATCTTCGGGCTTCTCGGCGTGATGAACTTCGCGCACGGGGAGCTCTACATGTTCGGCGCGTACGCCGGGATCGTCGTGATCGGTCTGACGAACTCGTTCTGGGTCGCCCTCGTGGCCGCCCCCCTGCTCGTCGCCGTCCTCGGGGCCGTCACCGAGGTCGCCACCCTCCGCCCCCTCTACCGGCGCGAGCCGCTCTACGGGCTCATCATGACCTTCGGCCTCGCGTTGATCTTCCGCGAGGGCGCGCGCCAGCTCTTCGGCGGCGACATGCGCCGGATCCTCCCCCCCATCGAGGGCTCGATTCCGCTCCTGGGCATGACCTATCCGAAGTATCGATTGTTCCTGCTCGCCGCCTCCTCCGTCCTCCTCCTGGCCATCTGGCTCTTCTTCACCCGGACGCGGGCCGGCATCATCGTGCGCGCCGCCGTGCAGGACGCCGAGATGCTCGACGGGCTCGGCGTCAACGTGCCACGCGTCTTCACCCTGACCTTCGCCGGCTCGGCAGCCCTGGCTGCCCTCGCGGGCCTGTTGCTGGCGCCCGTGTTCACCGTGTATCCCCAGATGGGTGTCGAGATGATCCTGCTCGCCTTCATCGTCGTGATCCTGGGGGGCATGGGCTCGCTCGGCGGCTCGGTGGTCGCCGCCTTCGTGATCGGCATCGCCCAGAGCCTGCTCACGCTCTGGATGAACCCGCAGCGCGGGGCCATCGCCATCTTCGGGATCATGATCGTGGTCCTGATCGTCCGCCCGCGCGGCTTCTTCGGCCGCGAAGGTGTCCTTGAGTAACCTCCTTTCCTGGCGGGGGTGGCTCGTCTTCGCGGCCCTGGCCGCGCTGCCCCTGACCCCGTGGATGTCGAAGTACTACATGCTGCTGGCCTTCGACGCGCTCCTGTTCGGAGCGGTGGCCATGAGCCTCGATCTCCTGATGGGCTACACGGGCCAGGTCTCGTTCGGCCACGCGGCCTTCTTCGGCCTCGGCGCCTATGCGACGGCCGTGCTGCTCGAGCGGGGCGTCTTCTCTCTCTGGCTCTGCCTGGGGCTCGCGGTCGTCGTGGTCGGGCTCTACGCGCTCACCGTGAGCTACTTCGCCACCAGCCGGCGTGGCATCTACTTCGCGCTCCTCACCCTCATCTTCGCCGAGGTGGTCTACACGTTCTTCCGCTACACGCAGACCTTCGGCGGCTCCGACGGCATCCAGGGCCTGCCCGCCTTCCAGGCGCTCCCGGGGGTCGCCATCGACGCCCCTGCGCGCCTCTACTATCTCGTGGTCGCCTACCTCCTGCTCGCGTACCTCGCGTGCCGCGTGGTCGTCCGTTCGCACTTCGGCCAGGTGCTCGTGGCCATCCGCGAGAACGAGGACCGGGCGCGCTTTCTCGGCTACAACGTCCAGCGCTACAAGATGGGCGTGTGCCTGATCTCGGCCGTCCTGACCGGACTCGCGGGCGCGCTCTATCCGGGTCGCGCGGCCTACGCCACGCCCGATCTCCTGCACTGGAGCATCTCGGGCGAGTTCCTCATCATGGTCATGATCGGAGGCCTCGGGACGCTCGTCGGCCCTATCATCGGCGGGGCGTTCTTCATCCTGCTCCAGGAGAAGGTCTCGTCGTACGTGCAGTGGTACAACATCGTGGTCGGCGTGGTGCTCGTCCTGATCGTGCTCTTCGTGCCGCGCGGGCTCCTGGGCCTGCGTCAGGCCCTGTGGGGCCGACCCCGCGCGAGGCAGGTCGGATGAGCGCTTGCGCGAAGGAGCCCAACCGGCCCGCGATGTCTTCCACCTGGCAGGCAATCAAATGACCCCCATGCTCGAGGTCGAGGGCGTGTCGAAGAGCTTCGGCGCCCTCGCCGCCCTGTCGCGCGTGAGCCTCATGGTCAGAGAGGGCGAGGTGTTCTCCGTCATCGGCCCCAATGGGGCGGGCAAGTCCACGCTCTTCAACGTCATCAGCGGCCTGCACGCTCCCACCGCCGGCAGGATCGTCTTCCGGGGCAAGGAGGTCACGGGACTCGGGCCCGAGGTCATCAACCGGCGGGGCCTCGCGAAGACGTTCCAGATCACCAACATCTTTCCCGGCATCTCCGTGTACGACAACGTGCGCGTGGCTGCGCAATCGCGCATGCCCGTCTCGGGCCGTCTGCCGTCGCTCTGGCAGCTTCCGGACGTCGAAGGGCCCGTCATGGAGCTCCTGAGTGCCTTCGGCCTGGCCGCGCGGCGGGACGAGCTCGCCCAGAACCTCTCGCACGGGGAGCAGCGCTACCTGGAGATCTGCCTTGCCCTCGCCACCGAGCCTGCCCTGCTGCTCCTCGACGAGCCGACCGCGGGGATGACGCCGGGCGAGACGAAGGAGGCGACGGCGCTGATCCGCCGGATCGCCCTCGACCGTCACCTCACGGTCTTGCTCATCGAGCACGACATGAGCGTGGTGATGGGGATCTCCGACCGGATCGCCGTGCTCCACTTCGGGGAGAAGATCGCCGAGGGGTCGCCCGAGGCCATTCGCAGCGACCCCAAGGTCCTCGACGCCTATCTGGGCGGGGCGGATGAATGATGAGCCTGAGCTCATGACCACCGACCGGATCATCAATTGGTTCTGGGGGGGAGCGGCGCCGCTCCCCCCCCAGACTCCCCCACCACATTCTTTCCCATGCTAAGGATCCGGGATCTCCACGCGGGGTATGGGGCGACACCGATCCTCTTCGGCGTATCCCTCGAGGTGCAGGAGGGCGAGGCGGTGGCCCTCCTCGGCAAGAACGGGATGGGCAAGAGCACGCTCATGAAGACGGCCATGGGCTTCATCAAGCCGACCCGTGGCGCCATCGAGTTCGAGGGCAGCGATCTGACACGGATGACGCCCCACCAGATCGCCCGATGCGGAGTCGGCTTCGTGCCGGAGAACCGGCGGATCTTTCCCGGCCTCACCGTGCGCGAGAACCTGGAGCTCGGTCTCTCGGCGGTGTCCCACCGCTCAGCGGCCCTGCGTCGGGAGCGCTTCGACCAGGTGTTCGGCCACTTTCCCCGGCTGGGCGAGCGCGTCGACCAGCATGCCAAGACCCTGTCGGGAGGCGAGCAACAAATGCTCGCCATCGCGCGCGTCATGATGGCGGGCGCGCGGCTCATCCTGATGGACGAACCCACCCAGGGGCTCGCCCCCGCCCTCATCCGCCACATCCGGGACATGATCCGCGAGCTGACACGGCTCCGCATCACCGTGCTCCTCGTCGAGCAGAACGCGCGCGTGGCCCTCAGCGTGTGTGACCGCGGCTACATCATGGAGAAGGGGTCCATCGTGTTCGAGGGACTTTCCGCGGAGCTCCGGGACAGCCCGACGACCCGTGAGAAGCTGGGCGTCTAGCTCCTCGCCCGGGGGAAGCCGCCGCGGCTCCTGGCTGCGCGTGGGGCTGGCCGTCGCGCTTCTCGCCGGAGTGCTCTGGACTCTTCCCACCCGGCGGCCCGGGGTGGACGGGGGCCATCACCGTGATCACGCCGTCGCCCTCGATCCCTTCGAGAAGGCGGGCGTCGTCGAATTCACGGCCGGCCAGCGGGGGCCCGCCTTCCGGCTCCGCACGTTTCCCCGCGAGGGTTACGCCTCGCTCGAGGAGTTCAAGGGCAACCTGCTCATCCTGAACTTCTGGGCGACGTGGTGCGCGCCGTGCACGCTCGAGATGCCGACGCTCGAGACGCTGTGGCAGGCGTACCGGGAGCGTGGTCTGATCGTCCTTGGCGTCTCCGTGGACCGGGGCGCGCCCCGCGCGCTCCTCGAGCCGTACCTCGAGCACCAGCGGCTCACGTTTCCCATCCTGCTCGATCCCGAGCTCAAGACGGCCGGGGCGTGGCGGGTCACGGGCCTGCCCGCGACGTTCATCGTCAAGCCCGGAGGCGAGGTCGCCGGCATGGCGGCGGGCGCGCGGGAATGGAACAGCGCCGAGATGCGCGCGCTGCTGGAAACGCTGCTGCCGTGACCCTCGCCCGGCTCCTCGATCGCGCGGCCCTGCGAGACCCGGAGGCTCCCGCGCTCGTGGAAGGAGCGCGCCGGCTGACGTACGCCGACCTTGCCCGCCAGGCGGCGGCCGTCGGCCGCGGGCTCGCCGAGCTCGGTGTCGCCAAGGGCGACCGTGTGCTGATCGCGCTCAAGAACCGGCTCGAGCACGCGCTCGTGTACTGGGCCCTTCAGGGCATCGGGGGCGTCCCCACGCCCGTGAACTTCAGGCTCGCGGCCCAGGAGCTCCGCTATGTGGTCGAGGACTGCGGCGCCCGCGTGGCGCTGTTCGAATCGGCCACCGCGGGCGCGATGCTCGACGCGACGAGAGGATGGCAGGGCCGCCTGGTGTTCGTCGGCGACGAGGCGCCCGCGGAGGCAATCCCCTTCGCGGCGCTCCTGGGGTCGAGCCGCGCGCCGCTCGATCGTCACGTGAGCGAGAGCGATCCCTCGCTCCTCCTCTACACGTCCGGGACCACGGGGCGACCCAAGGGCGTGCCGAGGACGCACCGCAATCACCACGCGGGCGCCCTCGCGCACGTGATCCAGTGCGGCTACCAGTGGGGCGAGCGCACGCTCGGCGTCATGCCGCTCTATCACACCATGGGCATCCATTCGCTGACGAGCATGGCCGCGGTCAACGGGTGCTTCGTCTGCCAGGCGGACTGGAGCGCGCGCGAGGCGCTGGCCCTCATCGAGTCGGAGCGGGTGACCGCCCTCTACCTCATCCCGACCCTCTATCACGACCTGGTCCATGCCGCGGAATTCCCGACGGGCAAGGTCTCCTCGGTGAGGAAGCTCGCGTACGCGGGAGCGCCCATGCTGGCCGCGCTCGCCGAATCCTGCGCGAACGCCTTCCGCCCGGACGTGTTCGTGAACCACTACGGCTCGACGGAGATCTACACGTTCTCGGTCTGCCCCGCGGCCCACACCAGGCCGGGCTGCGCGGGGCGCCCGGGCGTCCATTCGAAGCTGCGTGTGGTCGAGGCGAGCGTGGAGCGGCGCGTGGGCCCCGACGAGACCGTGCCCGCGGGCGAGAAAGGTGAGATCATCGCCAGCCTCGACTCCGACGAAGCGTTCGCCGGCTACTGGAAGCGCCCGGACGCGGACGCCAAGGCGCTCCGCGACGGATGGTACTTCACGGGCGACATGGGTTACCTCGACGAGGCGGGCGATCTCTTCGTGGCCGGGCGCGTCGACGACATGATCATCAGCGGGGGCGAGAACATTCACCCGGTGGAGGTGGAAGAGGTGGTGGCGCGGCATCCGCGCGTGCGGGACGTGGCGGTCGTCGGCGAGCCCGACGACAAGTGGGGGGAGCGCGTGGTCGCCTTCGTGGTGCCTTCGGACGCCCGGCTGACCGCGGACGCCCTCGATCGTTATTGTCTCGACAGCCCCGCCCTGGCCAACTTCAAGCGGCCGCGGCGGATCGTCTTCGTGGAGGCGATCCCCAGGACGGCCTCCGGCAAGATCCTCCGCCGGCTGCTGCGCGATGGACACTACGTGGAGGTTTCCCGATGAGCCCGCATGGGGCGAAGAGGCCCGACCGTTGACCGACGTCGACCACCTCAGCGAGGTAGACAAATGAGCGAGTTCTTGAGAGTGGAGCGCGCGGGCGCCGTCGCCACGGTGTGGATCGACCGGCAGGCGAAGATGAACACCATGACGGTGGCCATGCGCGACGAGTTCCCCGGCATCTTCGGCTCGCTCGAGGCCGACGACGGCATCCGGGTCATCGTGGTGCGCGGGGCGGGGGGCAAGGCCTTCAGCGCCGGCGGCGACGTCGCGGAGTTTCTCACGCTGGCCCCCGCCGACCTCGAGCGCTGGGGCGACACGCTGACCTCGGCCGAGCGCTGCCGGAAGCCCGTCATCGCCGCCATCGACGGCTTCACCATGGGAGCGGGACTCGAGCTGGCCGTGGCCTGCGACTTCCGCGTGGCCACGCTCCGCTCGGAGTTCGCCTTTCCCGAGGTGAGGCTCGGCATGATCCCGGGCAGCGGGGGCACGCAGCGGGCGCTGCGACTGATGGGGATGACGCGCGCCAAGCTCTTCATGATGACGGGCCAGCGCATCTCCGCCGAGCGCGCCGAGGCGTGGGGGCTCATCACCCTGGCCGTGGCCAACGACGGCCTGGACAAGGCGGTGGACGCGCTGGCCGGAGAGCTGGCCGAGCGCGCCCCCCTTGCCCTCCGCACGCTGAAGATGGTGATCAACCGCGGGGCGGAGGCGCCGCTGGAGACGGCCCTCGAGCTCGAGCGCAAGGCCTACGCGTGGCTGCGGTCCACCCACGACTACGCGGAGGGTGTCACGTCGTTCCTCGAGAAGCGGCCGCCGAAGTACACGGGGCGCTGAGCGGTCCGTGACCACGCGGAGCTGGATCGGGCAACCCGTGAAGCGCGTCGAGGACGCGCGGCTGCTGAGCGGCCGCGGCAACTTCATCGACGATCTCACCCCGTGCGCCAACGTGCACCACGCGGCCATCGTGCGCTCGCCGCACGCGCATGCGCGCATCCTGGGCTACGAGGTGGCGGCGGCCCTCGCCATGGAGGGCGTGGTCGGGGTGATCACGGGCGAGGACGTGGCGAGGCTGACCAGGCCCTTCTCCGTCGGCGTCACCGCTCCCGTGTCCTACTACTCGTTGGCCACCGACAAGGCGCGCTTCGTCGGGGAGCCGGTGGCGGTGGTGGTGGCGCGCAACCGGTACCTCGCCGAGGACGCGGCGGAGGCGGTGATCGTCCGCTACGAGCCGCTCCCCGCCGTGGTGGACGTCGAGCGCGCCCTCGAGCCCGACGCGCCCGTGCTCCACGAGGCCGTCGGGTCCAACCTGGCGGGGCACCGCCGGCTCGTCTACGGCGACCCCGACCGCGCGTTCGCGGAGGCGGAGATCGTGATCCGCGAGCGCTTTCGCTATCCCAAGTACAGCTCGACCCCCATCGAGACCTACGGAGTGGTGGCGACCTTCAGCCCGCTCGAGGGCGCCTACACGATCTGGGCGAACTTCATGGGGCCGTTCATCATGCATCCCCTCACCGCCCGCGTGCTCGGGGTGCCCGAGAACAAGCTCCGCTTCATCGTGCCGGGGGACATCGGGGGGAGCTTCGGGATCAAGTCGAGCCTGTACCCGTACATGGCGCTGATGGCGGTGGCGGCCCGGCTCGCCCAGGTTCCCGTCAAGTGGATCGAGGACCGGCGCGAGCACCTGCTCGCCTCGTCGAGCGGCACCGATCGCGTCGCCTACCGTGAGCTCGCCGCCCGGAACGATGGAACCATCCTCGGCATGCGCTACCGCTGGCTCGACAACGTCGGCGGGTACATCCGGAGCCCGGAGCCCGGATGCAGCTTCCGGCCCAGCGGCAACTTCGTCGGCCCCTACCGCTTTCAGGATCTCGAGGTCGACGCCTCCGTCGTCATGACCAACAAGAGCCTGACGGGGCCCAACCGGGGATACGCGTGCGGCCATCTCTACTTCGAGACGGAGCGGATGATGGATCTCCTCGCCGAGCGGCTGGAGCTGGATCCCGTCGAGGTGCGGCGGCGCAACCTGATCCAGCCCGGGCAGTTCCCGTACCGCTCGCCGACGGGAGGCCTCTACGACAGCGGCGATTACCCCGCCGCCCTGGACAAGGCGCTCGAGCTCGCGGGATATCAGGCGCTCCGGGCCGAGCAGGCGAAGGCACGCGCGGCGGGTCGCTGCTTCGGCATCGGGGTGGCGCTGGCCGTCGACCCGTCCGTGTCCAACATGGGCTACGTGGCGACGGCGCTCGATCCTCAGCTCCGCGCCAAGCCCGAGTACCTGCCGAAGTCGGGCGCCGTGGATGCCGCGACGATCAGGGTGGATCCGCTCGGGCGCGTCACCGCCGTCCTCGCCACCACTCCTCAGGGTCAGGGGCATCAGACCGTCGTCTCCCAGATCGTGGCCGACGAGCTCGGGCTCACCCCCGAGGACGTCACCGTCGTCGACGAGATGGACACCTACACGCGCTTCTGGTCCATCTCGTCCGGCACGTACTCGAGCCGCTTCGGCTCCGTGGGCACCAGCGCGGCCGCCCTGGCCGCGCGGAAGCTCAAGGCGAAGCTGATCGAGTACGCGGCCCACCTCATGGAGCGACCGGCGGCCGAGCTGGTGTTCCGCGACGGCGCGGTGCGGGCCAGGGTCGGCCCGGGGCCCTCCTACTCCGTGAAAGACCTGGCGGGCCGGGCCCACTGGAACACCCAGTCGCTGCCCGAGGGCATGGAGCCGGGTCTTCAGGCCACCGCCGTCTTCGGATTCACGGGGTCGGACGCCGTCGACGAGAACGACTGCGTCAACTCGTCGAACACCTACGGCTTCATCGCCGAGGTGATGGCGGTCGAGGTCGACCCCGAGACGGCGGCCATCAAGATCCTGCGCTACGCCTCGGTGCACGACGCGGGGACGATCATCAACCCGATGATCGCGGAGGGCCAGATCTACGGCGGCGCGCTCCACGGCCTGGGCGGCGCCCTGTTCGAGGAGCTGCAGTACGACGACGACGGGCAGTGTCTGACGGGCTCCTTCATGGACTACCTGGTGCCCACGGCCTCCGAGGCGCCCGTCATGGACATCGCGCACGTCGTCTCCCCCTCGCCGCTGACCCCGCTGGGCTCCAAGGGGCTCGGCGAGTCCAGCTCCATGACCGTCCCCGCCGCGATCGCGAATGCCGTGAGCGATGCGCTGGGGCCGCTCGGAGTGCGGATCACCGAGCTGCCCATGTCGCCGACACGGCTCTGGGAGCTGATCGAGCGCGCCAAGCAGGCGAGAGGCGTCCCGCGCCCGTGAAGCCGGTACGGTTCGACTATCACCGGCCCGCGACCGTGGAGGAGGCCATTGCCCTGCTCACGCGCTACGGAGGCGAGGCCAAGCTCCTGGCCGGCGGCCAGAGCCTGATGCCGCTCATGAACTTCCGCGTGGCCCGGCCCGCGGCGCTCATCGACCTGAACGCGATCGCGAGCCTCGCCTACATCCGCGAGGACGACGGGCACGTGCGGCTTGGGGCCATGACGCGCCAGCGGGCGATCGAGTTCTCGCCCGTCGTCCGACAGCGGCTGCCCCTCCTGGCCGAGGCGACCGCGCTCGTGGGCCACCTCCCGATCCGCACGCGCGGGACCATCGGCGGCAGCCTCGCCCACGCCGATCCCTCCGCCGAGTACCCGGCGATCCTGACGGCGCTCGAGGGCACCGTGGTGGCGCGGGGGCCGCGCGGTGAGCGGACACTCGGGGCTTCCGAGCTCTTCGAGACCTACCTGACCACGAGCCTCGGTCCCGACGAGATGCTCGTCGAGGTGCGCGTCCCCGCCATGCCGGAAGGCGCCGGGTACGCCTTCGAGGAGTTCAGCCGCCGCCACGGCGACTTCGCCATCGTGGGCATCGCGGCCATGCTCGTCGTCCAGGGGGAGCGCTGCACGGCCGCCCGTCTCGTGACGGCGGGGGCGGGGCCGGTACCCATCCGCCTGCGCGAGGCCGAGGAAATTCTCGAGCGCGACGGGTGCTCGACGGCCGTCATCGAGGTGGCGGCGCGCCGAGCCGGCGAGCTGGTCGACCCTGACACGGATATTCACGCCTCGGCCGCCTATCGCCGCAACCTGACCCGCGTGCTGACCGGCCGCGCCTTGCGCCGGGCCATCGCGCGATTGGGAGGCCGCTGAGTGGCCGATCTTGCCCCGGTCCGGCTGACGGTGAACGGCCAGGCGCGGGAGGGTCGCTGTGAGACGCGAAAGCTCCTGGTCGACTTTCTCCGGGAAGACCTGGGGCTGACGGGGACTCACGTCGGCTGCGAGCACGGGCTCTGCGGCGCCTGTACGGTGCTCGTGAACGGCGAGGCGGCCCGCTCGTGCCTGATGCTCGCCGTTCAAGCGGACGGGGTCGAGCTGCTCACGATCGAAGGCCTGAGCACGGACGGCACGCTGCACCCGCTCCAGGAGGCCTTTCACGATCACCACGGCCTTCAGTGCGGCTTCTGCACACCCGGCATGCTGCTCACCGCGCTCGACTTGCTCCAGACCAATCCCCGACCGACCGAGGCGGAGATCCGTCACGGCCTCTCTGCCGTGCTCTGCCGCTGCACCGGCTACCAGGGGATCGTGAAGGCGGTGGAGGCGGCCGCGATCAGGCTTCGCAGCTCAACCTGACTTCTGCGGTCCCATGGAGTCGGTTCAAATCCGATCCCCGAAAACTAGACGCGGCCAGCACGAGGCCGCCCAAGATGAATCGCGGGATCAGTTCAGTCAC
>WNGL01005786.1_pt1 | contig 22871 bp, 21 predicted proteins | sample 5400591 | NCBI WGS metagenome assembly WNGL01 (sample SAMN13153377, study PRJNA577476) | soil metagenome | isolation source: 80 cm soil or saprolite under Garry oak tree replicate 1 | place: USA:California | collected 2016-06-15 | reverse complement strand
CGCAGGGTCTCCTCCGCCGTCTTGGAGAATCCGAAATCAATCGCTCGCGAGAAGAACTGTTGGCCATGATCGAGTCGCCGAGCGGCGAGCAATTCCTCCGTTCGAATAATGCCGAGGCGCTCGCGCAGTTCCGGTCCGATCAAATTCTGACCGCCATCTCCGCGCGTAAGCGAAAGATAAGCCGTCTCGTAGAGCGAACCGTTCGCCCACAACGCCATCAGGTTTGGGTTTTCATCATCGGGATGGGCAGCGAGGTAGAGGACCCGGCCAAGCACATTGAGTTTCTGCAAGGCGAGCTGAATCTCGCCACTATTCATCGGTTCGGGAAATAACGGCGCCGCGTCAGCCGCACTGGCCACGAAAAACGTCGCGGCCATGGCAACAGCGATGGCTGTTCCGCAACCGCGCGAAATCCTCTGGTACATCACGCGCAACGTCAGGCTTCCAGCTGTGAACGTTCCGCCAAGCACCATCGTTCCACGTCCGAGGATAGCCTAAGTTGGTGCGCTATTTGTTAATATCCTGCTTTGACTGCAGCCGATCGATCAGCGCTTTGATGCTTTGCTTCTGCGCGTCGGTAGGAGCGGAATTCTGTGCCTGTGTCGCTTCCGCCGCGGCACCGGCGAAGTCACCGGCCGCGGACTTGATGCGGGCCTGCGCCAGATGTCCGTAGACAGTTTGCGGAAACCGTTTGGCGACCGCTTGGAAAATGTCCATTGCTTCGGCGCCTTTCTTCTCAGACTGTAAGCGCCGGCCATAGGAATAAAGCTGCACCGCAGTCGCCATTTCGAGCGCATGATTCCAAACGGCCTTCGTCTCATCCGGGCGGTTCAGCGCTTTGAGGATGTCTGCTTTCGTGCTGAGGTTATCGAATCTCTCCTCGTTCTGAATCGAGGCATCAGCCCAGCGCAACGCCTCATCCAGATTGATCTTTCTGGTTAAACAAAACTGCGCGCCCTCATCCAAAGCCTGCCAGGTAAACTGGCCGCGACCCTTTAATTGGGCCCGGATGTTCTGCAGCGTCTGGTCGGAGTCCTTAATCGAGACAGTGAACGGGACGCCTAATTTCTCCCACTTCAGCACGACCGCCGTCGATTCCGGCTTCAAATCTTCGAACTCGAATTCGAGCGCCTCTTTCATCTCGGCGCGCGCGCGCGGTTTCACATTCACGCGCAAAGCATCCTCGTCCTGCTTGTAACTGTAGCTTCCCCATCCCGTATTGGTTTTTGAAAAGATCAGCGTCCAGGAATCCGGGTTCGGGATCATGTGCAGACCATAAATTCCTTTGGCCAGCGGCTGTCCCTCCACCGAAACTGGATCGCTGAATTCGATCGTCGTGTTTTCATTCGCGCCCGCACGCCAGACCTTGCCGTATGGAACAAGGGCACCCCAAATCTTTCGTCCGTTCACCAGGGGCCGATGGTAGGTGATAGTAATATCCGTCAGAGCAATACGTTGCTTGACCTCGGCGGCCTGGCTGACGTCGGGCAGGTTCAAATCGTTTTGGGCAAAAGCGGCCACGGTCAATCCAAAAATGGCAATACAAAGAGTAAATGGCTTAAGTGTTTTCATAATTTTCCGCGTCGTTGAGTGATTACCCTTCTCAGATTTCGGGAGTTCCGCTACCAGATAATTGTTTCTCTTCGCTTGAGCGCGTGACGATTTTCCGAGTAATTTGCGGCTGACACAGCCGCCTCAATGGCCTTTTAATGCTATTTGCATGCCTGCCATCGGGATCACTGGCGGAATTTCCACTGGCAAGACCAGCTTTTGCGAATGTCTCCGCGATATCGTTCCCGCTGCCAGTTTTTTCGATGCGGATCAGGAGGCGCACCGGCTTGTCGATTTTGATGCGCAAGTTAAACAAGAAATTCGTCTGGAATTTGGCAGCGGAGTCTTTTCGAGGGCTGAGGACTTGAATCGAGAGAAACTTCGCGCCATAGTATTTGGCGACACCGCTAAAAAACGCGCGCTTGAACAGGTGCTTCATCCGCGGATTCGCCGCAAATGGAGTGCGGAAGCGGAAACGCATCGCGACTCTCCCGATTTTTTCTTCGCTGATATTCCCCTTCTTTATGAAACTGGCGGTGAAACGTTGTGCGACCGAGTAGTAGTGGTCGCTTGCTCTTTCAAGACGCAATTGCACTGGCTGATGGCACGCACGTCGCTCGAACGCGTTGCGGCCGAACAAATGATCAACTCCCAAATGTCACTCGACGAAAAAATCAGGCGCGCGGACCACGTAGTCTGGAACAACGACGATCGTGTGGCGCTCGCCGCGCAGGCGCGCTCTCTCATTGCGCTCTGGCAGCAGCAGTCATGGACGAAAAGATAACAACCTCGACGTCAGCGACGGCGGAAACTACAGCTGCGGAACCAGTCCGGGCCGCAACATCGGTGACGCCAGGTGTAACTGGGAATGGAAGACCGGGATCAACGATCCCGGCTACAGAGCGTTCACTTGACTTAAATGAGCTGCAAGAGCTTTCGGGTGAAAAGCTGGAAGCATTGGCGCGTGATTTGGATCTGCATTTGCATCCGACGCGCTCGCGTCATCAGCACGTTCTCGATATCATCCGTGTCGCATTAGCCGCCGGGGTAACGGTCAGTGCGGAAGGCTTCCTCGATCAGGTGAGCGACTCGTTCGCGATGCTGCGCTGGCCGAGACTAAACTTTTTGCCAGTACCGGAGGATGTTTGTGTTCCGCGTGCAGTGATTGAGCAATATCGCCTGCGGCCCGGTCAAAAGCTTGCCGGGACCATACGGCTACCGGCCAATCGCGAGAAGTTTCTCACGCTTGAACAAGTCACAACGATTGAGGGCCAACCCGCGGGGCAGTGGACAGAACCGACTGATTTCGACAAGCTCACGCCGCAATTTCCGCAAGGCCGGATTATGCTGGAAAATCCAAAGACGAATTCCATCAGTGCCCGGGCAGTCGATCTGCTGGCACCGCTCGGGCACGGACAGCGCGGTCTCATCGTGGCGCCCCCGCGCGTAGGCAAGACCATCCTGCTCAAAGAAATCGCCAAGGCGATCCGGGTAAATCATCCGGAGATCGTTCTCCTTCTGCTCTTAGTGGACGAGCGGCCGGAAGAAGTGACCGATCTGGAGCGGGAAGTCGATTGCCAGCTTTATCATTCGAACTTCGATGAGAGCGTCCATCGACATGTGCAGGTGGCGGAGATGGTGCTGGAGCGCGCCAAGCGTCTGCTGGAAATGAAACAAGACGTGGTGATTTTGCTCGACAGTATCACGCGGCTATCGCGCGGGTACAACAATTTGCAACCAGGCAAAGGCCGAATCATGTCTGGCGGCGTCGAGGCGAAGGCACTTATCAAACCCAAAAAATTCTTCGGCTCGGCGCGCAATGTTGAAGAAGGCGGCAGCCTTACCATTCTCGCCACCGCGTTGATCGAAACCGGGAGCCGCATGGACGAATTAATTTTCGAAGAATTCAAAGGCACTGGAAACATGGAGCTGCATCTCGATCGTTCACTGCAAGAGAAGAGGCTCTATCCTGCGATCCACGTCTTGCAATCGGCCACTCGCCGCGAAGATTTGCTGTATCATCCCGAGGAGTGGGAGCGCGTACAGGAGTTGCGCAAGACCATGGCGGCGCTTCCTCCCATCGAAGCGATGGAAAAGCTGATCGAAAACCTCGAAGCGACGAAAACGAACGCGGAGTTGCTGTTAAGCGGGTTAAGGTGATTTCTGGTAAAATGACGATGCTCGGATGGCGAGGAAAAAATGACGATGCACAAATGACGAATGACGAAGGAAGCCCGAATGACCAGACAACGACGCAGCGATCGGAAACTTCTAGTCATTCTGGCTTCGTCATTCCTTCGTCATTAGACATTCGTCATTCGTCATTGCCGAGGGATTTGATCGCGAGCGCAACGCAGCTGGCCGAGTTGCTCCCGCAAATCGAATCGGTTGATCGCGTGGCAATCGATACGGAAGCCGACAGCCTCCATTGTTATCGTGAAAAACTTTGCCTGGTACAAATCAGTCTTCCCGTACCGGATGTTGTAGTCCCGCGACTGCGGGATGATGCCGGTCAGAAGCGGCGTGTCGGCATCGGTGACGCCGGCCGCGAGCCGCGTGGCCCAAAGGCGGGCCGGGATCACCGATCCCGGCTACCGTGTGACTATATTGTCGATCCACTGGCGGCCGTCGATCTTTCACCGCTATGCGCTGTGCTTGAGCGTAAAGAAATTGTTTTGCATGGTGCGGATTTCGATCTGCGATTGCTCCGTCGCGGCTTAAACTTGGTCGCGCACCGGATTTTCGATACGGTGATTGCCGCGCGCCTGCTCGGGATCCGCGAATTTAGTCTGGCCGCTCTGGTGAAACGGCATTTTGGCGTTGAACTCGGCAAAGGCTCTCAAAAGGCAAATTGGGCGCAGCGGCCGCTTTCTGCGCGGATGATCGAGTATGCGATCAATGACACGCATTATCTTTTGCCTCTGGCCGAGTGCCTCGATTCGCAGTTACGAGAATGCGATCGGCTCGACTGGTTACGGCAATCGTGTCAGCGTGCAATCGAGCAGGCCGCGCTAGAGCGTGTGCGGAATGAGGATGAACTTTGGCGCGTCCCCGGATCCGCCTCCCTGCGCGGCCGCGAGGCGGCTGTCCTGCGCGCGCTTTGGCAATGGCGCGAGAAGGAAGCGGAAACGGCAGATCGCCCGCCTTTTCATATTTTGCAAAATCACGAGTTGCTGGGAGCGGCTCTAAATTTCGCCTCTGGAAGGGTGCCTGATTACAGGCATTTTTCTTCGCGCCGTCGCCAGGCATTTCGCATGGCAGCGCAGAACGCAATGCAATTGCCTGAATCGGAGTGGCCGGTTTTGCAACGTCGATTCGGAACGCGCCCGAGTCAGGAGGCGATACGTCGCGCGGAAGAACTACGGCGTCGGCGTGATCGAGCAGCCAGGGAGCTTGATCTAGAGCAATCCTTTATCGCGCCGCGTAGCACGATCGAGGCGATCGCGGCGAAGGAAACGCGCGCGGCATCTTTGCTGGTTCCGTGGCAGCGGGAATTGCTCGGAATAAAGGCGTGAACAGCGCGGTCGCGTCCAAGCGACAGAGCAAAAATGTACGGGTGCGGTTTTTGATGCGACGCGCCCAACGCTGCTGTCATTCCGAGCGGAGCGGAGCGCAGTCGAGGAATCTCTCGTTATTAAGCTTAAGAATTCAGCAGGAAAAGACGTCTCAACCCATTCGGCCTATTCGGCCGCGCTCAGGCAAGACCCTCTCTCGAGATGACAAAGGCGAGAATGGGCATGCGAAAGCGTTGAAGGAATATTGGTCGCAGCGCGGTGTGGATTGCAATACCTCACGGCGAAAACAAGGTCCTACGGAATAACGAGCGTTTGGCCCACCGTGAGTTTTTTTAGATCGTGGATGCTCTCTTTGTTTGCGTCAAGAATCCCTTTCCAGCGCGCTGATGATTTGTAAAACTTCCGCGAAATCGACACGAGTGTGTCGCCTGGTCGAACAACATAAGTTCGTCCCTCAGATTTCCTCGACGCGGTTTTTTTTGAACTTGCATCGCGTGCTTGCGCTTTACCGGAGCCGATCGGCAGCGTTCCAGAACGCGCTTCAAGTTCTTTGTGCAGATTAAGATTTTCGTTTCGCAATCGGGCTGCCTCGGCTCGAGTGACGACAGAATCGCCGGACAAACTCGTGACCACCGCGATCTCGTCGCGTTTGACGGAATTCTTCACGTCGCTTGCATGAGAGCCGTTCGGGCTCAGCGCGAGATAACGCTTGAAATGATGCAATGCATTGAGCGGATCATTCATTTTGTCATCGTAAAGTAGCGCGAGCTTGTAATGGATCTCAGCACATCGTGGGCTGTCATCGAGCGCGGCTTCGTAAAGGTTGATCGCGCGGTCAAAGTCTCCCTGGGTCGATTTCCTGTCCGCGTCTTGCACAAGTTGAGCGTAGCGCGAAGTGGTCAAGCGATCGCAGCCGATGAAACCGCAGGCGAAAAAGACCGACAACCAGATACAAGCCACGCTCGTCTTTCCTGGCAAGGCACAACGCCAGGAGGACGCAGTGGGCCAGAACTTGTCAGCGCGCGTCATTGTCGCCAATGTGTTTAGTTGTGAGGCCGCGCGCACTTCAATTCTTTTTCTTCACGAAGGCAGTTTCTTTGCTTTTCGTTGCGCCTTTACACGCAAGTCTTTCGGTCGGACAAATCTACGCACTCAATTTTGTCGACGTCGATGGACACACACTTTCCACCGCCGACGGTCACATTAGCGTCGTCGTCCTGGCAACCAAGGCAGATTCGGAGAAGGCGCGCGCGGTCGGGGACCGTGCTCCCGAATTTTGTCTCGGCAATCCGAGTTATAGAATAATTACGGTCCTGAATTTTACCAGGAAGGACATCCTGCTCGGGCGCAAAATCGCGACTATGTTGGTGCGGCGTCGCCTCGACGAAGAGGCGAAGCGCCTTCAGCCACGATACGAGGCCAAAAAAATTACGCGCAATGCGAGAGACGACGTCTTCGCGGTGGCGGATTTTGATGGGACGGTGTCGTCGCAACTCGGCGGGCAGCCCGAAGGAACGGATTTCCGCGTCTTCGTCTTCGGGAAAGATGGCGAGTTGCTGAAGCAATGGGACAATGTCCCGCCCGCGGATGATCTGGCGGCAGTGTTGAAATAGTTCGCCTGGTTGCTAGCGACGGAGGCGAGCTCCCGGAGCCAGCGTTCCTAGCTAATATTTCGGCATGGCTGGATCGATCTTATCCGCCCATGCGTCGATTCCACCCTCCAGATTATATGCTCGCGTGAATCCAGCGGCGCGGAGTAACTCCGCCGCGTGTGCGCTGCGCGCGCCACTTTTGCAAAGGAGGACGACCTCCTCATCCTGCTGGAGCTCATCGAGGCGTGCCGGCAATTCGCCCAGCGGGATTAGTTTCGAATCTTCGATTCGCGCGATTTCGTATTCAAACTCTTCTCTTACATCGATAATCGTAAAACCCCCGTTGCCTTCCATTTTTCGCTTCAGCTCGTGCACGCTGATTGTGGGGTGGTCATCGTGATCGCGCGCCGGGTGGGGACGTACTCCGCAAAATTGTTCGTAATCGATCGGCGAAAAGATTGTTGGATTCTCTCCGCAAACCGGACATTTAGGATCGTGTCGCAGGTTAAGCTCTCGAAATTTTACTTTGAGCGCATCAAAGTGGAGGAGACGCCCGATGAGCGGTTCGCCGATGCCGACAATCAATTTGATCGCTTCAATCGCTTGCAGCATTCCGATAATCCCGGGCAAAACACCAAGCACTCCCGCTTCCGCGCAGTTTGGCACCGTGTCCGGCGCAGGCGGCTCCGGAAAAAGGCAGCGATAGCATGGCCCAGTCAGGTGAGGCGCAAACACAGTGGTTTGTCCTTCAAAACGGAACACGGAGCCGTACACATTCGGCTTGCGCGCAAAAACGCAGACGTCGTTGGACAAATATCGCGTGGGAAAATTGTCCGAGCCGTCCACGACCACGTCGCACCGCGCGACAAATTGGGATGCGTTTTCGCTGGAGAAACGGCATTCGTGCAATTCGATGTCGATCTCCGGATTGATATCGCGCAGCCGATCCCGCGCGGATTCCAATTTGCTACGGCCGATGTCCTTTGTTCCATGGAGAATTTGGCGCTGCAGATTTGAAAGATCGACATCGTCGAAATCGACAATTCCAAGTGTCCCAACCCCGGCCGCGGCGAGATAGAGCGCCGCTGGCGATCCGAGACCGCCGGCGCCGATGCACAAGACGCGCGCAGCCTTTAACCGCCGCTGCCCTTCAGGAGGTTGGAAATTCTTTCGTGCGCAATAATGCTTTTGTGCATGTTCGAACCTTATTCTAGCACGAATCCTAGCTTGTGACCCAACGCCCAGCCAATTCAGCTTCTGCGTAGGGGAATCAGTAAAACAAGAGTAGAAGTCGGTTCGCTTTCTCGGTGCGCCACGGCAGCGGCGAATAATTCAACGCGAGCACCACTGCAAAGAACAGGATGAAGATTAGCGAGTTGAAAAGGATCCTCAGCGAATGGGAGCGGAACTGAGTTACTGCGCGTAAGTTGGCTGACGCGACTTGAATCATCCATCGGATTACTCTCTCACGATTACCGGTGTGCCTTCTGGAGCATTCTCGAAGAATGGCTCTGCCATTCCTTTAGGCAAGCGAATGCAACCGTGCGACGCGGCATACGGTGGGCCATTCCTTTAGGCAAGCGAATGCAACCGTGCGACGCGGCATACGGTGGGACATAGCCTTCATGCATGGCGTAGCCGCCGTTGAAATGCATGCAATAGGGCATTTGCGCCCCATCGAAATGCGTGCCCGGCGGCCGGCGGTCTTTGCGCACGTCGATGTTGGATCTCACCACGTTCCCATAATCATCGACGTAATCACCGAATTCGCTTGAAACGTGGTCCCTATCTTTCGAAACCACCCGGTAATGACCAGGAGGAGTAGAGAACCCGGGTTTGCCGGTGGAGACAGTCGTTTCGCCCACTACGTGTTTGCCTTTGTAAAAGTAAGCTTTCTGTTCGCTGACATGGACGACAATTTTTGGTGGCCCAGAAAAGCCATCGTCATTCCAATAGCCGGCCGGCCGTGGTGCGAATACGGCGAGCGGATGTTCGACGTAAGGTGGAAGTTCTTCGCAGCTGCAAAGGACAAGGCCAATTGCGCCTGCGGCTGTGATCTGGAGCAAACGGCCAAGTTTCATAGAGCCGCGCACAGTATGTTAGGGCGGTACAGTATTCAATCGCAAAAGATGTCGATCTTAGATGGATTAGAGGGGCGAATCCGTGTCGTCGAATTATTCGGCAGACGAAACGGCATCCGTCCCTCCCGTGTGGTTGACGCTATCGGCTAGAGGAAATACGCTCGGCATCATGGCCACCGTACAACCGCCGATTAATCTGAACAGCTGGATCGAAGAGAACCGGGAAAAGTTCAAACCGCCGGTGAGCAATCGTTATCTCTATGACGGACGCGACTTTTTCGTGATGGTGATCAAAGGACCCAACGCGCGAAATGATTTTCATCTCGTCGATTCGGAAGAGTACTTCTATCAGTTGAAGGGCGATATCAAGGTGCGCATCCGCGAAGGTGAGCAGATGGTCGATCATATCGTGCGCGAAGGCGAGACGTTCTTCATCCCGCCGAATGTGCCGCACTCGCCACAGCGGCCGGCAGACACGATTGGTGTGGTGGTCGAGCGCCGGCGGCCGCCGGGAGAGAAGGAGCACGTCATCTTTTATTGTGAGAATTGTGGGGCGTTGGTGGAAGATATTCACTTCGATTGCGCCGACATCGTCGAGCATTTTAGCCAGGCGATGCTTGATTTCTGGAACGATGACGCGCGGCGGACATGCAAGAAGTGCGGCAAAAAAGTCGAGAAACCGGTGCCGATGAAATCGCTGTAGTGCGCGCTGTCCTCGGCGCACCAAAGTCCGCTGAGACATCGGACGCCACAACCCTATGAAGATCGACCTGCACACGCACATTCTGCCATGTGATTGGCCGTCGGAAGACAGGCATCCTGCCTGTCTCGGCCGACAGGCATCTTGCCTGTTGCTTCTTTGCAGAAACCGGTACTTCCAACTGTGGACGCCGCTCACATGAAGATCGACCTGCACACGCACATCCTGCCGCACGATTGGCCCGATCTTGATAAGAAATACGGCTATCCTGGATTCGTTCGCCTTGATCATTACAAGCCATGCTGTGCGCGGATGATGATGGGCGACCGCGTCTTTCGAGAGATCACCGACAACGTGTGGGATCCCAAGCGCCGGATCGAGGAGTGCGACCGCGATGGTGTTTCCATGCAAGTGCTGTCCACCGTGCCGGTGATGTTCAGTTACTGGGCGAAACCGGCCGACGCCCTGGATCTTTCTCGGCGATTAAACGATCACATCGCTGAAGTCGTTCGCCATCATCCGAAGCGATTCGCCGGCTTGGGGACGATTCCGATGCAAGATCCGGATTTGGCGGCGGGCGAGTTGGAGCGATGCGTCCGCGAATTGGGCTTGCGTGGCGCACAGATCGGCACGCACGTGGATGCGAATCCGCACTCCGGGCGAATCGACACGTTAAACTTCGGCAATGCATTCCTTCAGCCGGTCTGGAGCGCGGCCGAGCAGCTCGGTGCAGCCATCTTCGTTCATCCGTGGGACATGCTTGGCAAGGAGCGCATGCCGAAATACTGGCTGCCGTGGCTCGTCGGCATGCCGGCCGAGACTTCGCTTGCGATTTGCTCAATGATCTTTGGTGGCGTGTTCGAACGCTTTCCGAAGCTCCGCGTCGCCTTTGCGCACGGCGGCGGCGCGTTTCCATTTACGATCGGTCGGATCGAGCACGCGTTTCACGTGCGGCCGGATTTGTGCGCGACGGACAACAGTGCGAACCCTCGAAGTTATCTCGCTCGCGAAAACAAAAAGGGTGACGTCGCCCCCGCGCGGTTCTACGTCGACTCGCTCGTTCACGATCCCGACGCGCTCAAGTTGCTGCTCAAACTCTTTGGCGCGCAACGCGTCGCGCTTGGCTCGGACTACCCGTTCCCGTTAGGCGAAGCCAATCCCGGTAAACTCATCGAATCGATTAAACTTTCGGCGAAAGATAAGGCGCAACTACTCTCCGGCACCGCCCGCGAATTCCTTGGCCTCTGATTTCGACATTCGGATTTTCTCTGCGAAGCAGCGCTACATCTCATGCCGGATCGCCCACAGGTCATGAAACACCGGCTTGAAGAGCGATTCCTTTAGAAACGGCACGCCCGGCGATCCGCCAGTGCCTTTCTTCGCGCCGATCGTTCGCTCGACAAGCTTGATGTGCCGGTAGCGCCACTCCTGCAATCCTTCGTCGAAATCAGTCATCAACTCGAAAAGGATCGAGCACTCGGGCGAATTTTTGTAGAGGCGAAGGGTTTCTTTCTGCACATGCTCGTCGGGTTCATTTGGTTGCGTTACGTCGCGATTCTTTAAGTCTGCAGGAATCTGCGCGCCGCGCGTAGCAAGAAAGTCATAGAAGTGATCGACCACGCTGCGTTCGCCGAGCAGCTGTCGAAGCCGGTCGTATCCCGGGAAATCCGGCTTCAAGTACGCGAGTGTTGACGCACGTTTGTATCCGAGCGCGAATTCAATCTCCCGAAACTGCACGGATTGAAATCCCGATGCCGTCTCGAGCCGGTCCCGAAAGCTCGAAAACGATGATGGCGTCATCGTCTCGAGGATGTCCACCTGCGCCACGAGCACCTTCATGATCGTGCGCACGCGCTTGAACGTGTGGCTCGCGCCGAAAAGATCGCCCGCGGAAAAATCTCTCTTTATCTTCTCGAACTCATGCAGCAACTGCTTGAACCACAGCTCGTACGTCTGATGGATGATGATGAAGAGCGTCTCGTCATGCTCCGGTGGACTCGAGCGCGGCTTTTGCAGCGTGAGTAGCTTTTCCAAATCCAGATAACTCGCGTAAGTCAGTGGGGGCATGTCGATCCTGGATACTAGATGCTGGATGCTGGATGACAAAACGAGATTCTGCGGCGCTTACGCGCAGCCGGTGCTGGTTTCGGCACCTTCGCCGACACGAACTTTGCTCAGAGTTCGATCAAGAGCATGAGCAAATTAAGGTAGGAACAGGAAGCGGAAGATTACTCCATCTGTCGTAGATACTCGCGGTCCCACGCTGCCGGAATACTTTCGCGAGAACTATACGGCCCGGGCTCGTACGCGCGCGATGCGATCCCTTGCTGGCTCAACTCGCACACGTGCCAGTCCTGTTTATTGGTCATGTCCCAGAACTCGATCGCATCTTCAGGGTTGTAGCCGGGGTCGCTGACCCCGGCCGCGTCCGGATGAAAAAACCAATCACAATAAATCAGCGTCCGTTCCGGAGACTGCGGCCAGAGTTGATGCACCATTACGTAATCCGGATGCATGCTCAGTAGCATGTTTGGAAAAATCGAATAATAGTAAACGCGGTGGAAATCCTCGGCACTGACATCGCCAACGGGCAACGCGCAGGCATTGCCGCTCATCGTGAGACTGTTGCCTTTCGTGATCCGCATGAAGCCACCAAGAAACGGCCCGTCGGCGAGATCGTTCTCCGCTGAATCGTACGGCGTCAGTTTCGAAAGCGCCGGATGCACGCCCGGGCAGTGATAGCACTCAGAATAATTTTCGAAGATCAGCTTCCAATTAGCCCGTACGTCATATTCAATCCGTTTTGCGGAATGCAGAGTCGGCAAATTCCAATGCGAAAATTTTCCCGCTAGCGGCGCAATCCATTCCTCCAGTGGAGTAGGGGAGTCTGCCAGATTCACGAAGATGAATCCTTCCCACAACGCCAGGTTCACGGCGTGCAGCGAATAATTCGCTTTATCAAAACCCGGAGCGCCATCCATGTGCGGCGCACCGATCAATCGTCCATCGAGCCCGTACGTCCATGCGTGATAAGGACACTGAATTGCGGACGTATGCCCGCTTCGATCTTCTCGGAGTCGCGTCCCGCGATGGCGACAAACATTGTAGAACCCGCGAATTATCGATTTTTGATCGAGAACAATGATCAAGGATTCGTTGGCAACATTTGCTACGAAATAATCGCCAGCCTTTGAAATCTGACTTTGATGTCCAACCAACACCCATTGCTTTGCGAAAATTTTCTCCTGCTCCTTAGCGAAGACGTCAGGTGATACAAAATACCGCTGCGGCAAAGTTTTCGCGCCAGACGTAAAAGTCTCGGCGGTCTTCCGAAATCCTGGCTTCGTTTTCGTCTGCGCTACCGTGGGCACACTTGAATGATCACACGCAGCATGGGCGTCCGTCAAAGGTTGGATCGGCCACGACGTGTGTAGAGGCGCTTGTGCCAAGCGCCTAATTCAGATTCAGGTGCTTGTTACAAGCACCTCTACAACTCATCAACCTTTCAGCACCGCCTGGTGGAATTCATACCAATCGTCAAGATTGTTCAGGCTCACCGCGTCTTTCGGAGCGGAAGCGTCGTCGGCAATGCCGCACGCACCCAGAATACCCTGGCGCGTGGCGTCATCGGCGTTATAACCGCGCACCGCGGCGTTATGCTTCTCGATTGCTTTGCGGCTAAGCGATTTGGCGTTTTGCTTTACCCATACTTCGAATTCGGGATACGCCGGCTTGTCCTGCTTGATGTAATCTCTTACTGCCTGTTCATCGAGTCCGAGCGCGGCAAGAGTCATCGCATCGAAGCCTTTACCGACGGCCGGATAACCGGAAGCAAGTTTACCCGTCGCCTCCAGAGAGACCTTTTGCCAAAGACGCGGGAGATGCACAACGCCGAGTGGACCGGCAACGCCGGAGCTGATCAGTGGAACGTAGGTATCGCTCATAGTAATCGTCTTTCGTGTTAATATTTTGATTCGCACCCGCCGGAGCCGGCGAATGCTTGGAGAAAATTTAGACTAAATGAGCCACAAGCGCGAAGACAATTCAATTCACCCACGATCGTGCATTAGACAACCGGCTTGGAAAGTGGCGGCTGCAGCTGCGGCGTCGATGTTTTCCCTGACAGCAACGCACGCTTGGTCCCAGCCAGTGCCTGGGTCGCTGGATGTTCACTGGAACGAAGGCGCTTCGGATTGCTCGGCAACTCCGCAAGACGCCCTTCAAATCCATACTTACGATCCGGAAACGTTTATCTTGCGCCAGAGTCCTTGCACGAACTTCGAAGCAAATTTTCTCTATCTTCTCGTCGGCTCCGACAAAGCTCTTCTGATCGATACCGGGGCCGTCGCGGATCCGAAAGAGATGCCGCTGGCCAAAACGATCTTGAGCCTATTGCCGGATAAGGACCATCAGAAAATTCCACTCCTGGTAGCGCATACCCACCGCCATCTCGATCATCGCGCCGGCGATCCTCAGTTCGCGTCGCTTCCATCGGTCCAAATCGTGCCCATAGATTTGGAGGGACTTCGAGCGTTCTTCGGTTTCACTGACTGGCCCAACGGTTTTGCCCATCTGGATTTGGGCGGCCGAATTGTGGACGTAATTCCGACGCCCGGACACAACTCGACCCACGTGGCATTTTACGACAGCAGAACCGGGATTCTTTTTTCCGGAGATTTCCTGATGCCTGGCCGATTGCTGATCGAAGATGCCGCCGCGTACCACGAAAGCGCCCTGCGGGTTGTCGACTTTCTGAAAACGCGTCCGCTCACCCACATCCTGGGCGGGCACATCGAGTTGAACGCTGTGGGACAGGCCTACCGATTCGGATCTCATTACCATCCCAATGAACACCGGCTTGAGTTGGCGAGAGAAGATTTAATAGCGTTGCCAGCCGCGTTTGAAAGCTTCAATGGTTTCTACGCGCGACATCCGAATTACATTCTTACCAATCCCATTCACAATCTTGTGGCGCTGGCGATTATTGCCGTCGCGGTATTGATTTTCATCGTGTGGGGAGTGCGTCGCTTGCTGCGCCGGCGCCGGCGTCGTGCTCGACCGAAGTCCAGCGCGACCTCCGAAGCGTGAGCAGCTTCTCCAGATCGAGATAGTTCACGTAGGTCAGCGGCGGCATTTCTGAATGCCCGCGCGCGCTGAGCGCGCGCGTCAATGGCGGCGGATAAACGAAACAGTCGAGTCTTGATTTTAGTTCGCGATCACTTCAAAACTCCCGTCACGCATAGCTTCTTTGCTTGATTTTATGGGGTATCAGCTGTGGACATCGCCAGTGACGGGGTATCGGCGCATCGGAACTCGCCTGAGTGAGATTCGAACCTTGTTTGAGAGAGATGTAACGGTGCGCTCAATTTATGAACCGCTAAAATCCTGCTTGGCGGATGCGAACGCGGCAGAGATGGCACGATTACTAGATGAACGCGGCTTCGATGTCACCGGCGTAAAGGAACAGAACAAGGATTCAATTACACAATTTGTGACGGCGGCCTCGCTGAAAGGCGGCGGCAGTGTTCGAAATCACGCCGCGGACATAGCGATCGGGGATCTAATCGCTGACGCGACTCCCCTTGCGAAGATATTCTCGATCTTGCGCAGTCGCGAATATTCCTTCGTCCTCGTCGGCGATGATGTTGCGGGAATAATCACGCGGGCCGATCTGAACAAGCCTCCTGCAAGGATCTATCTTTTTGGACTAGTCTCGCTTTTGGAAATGCATCTCGTGTTTTGGATTCGTAAAGAGTTTGGTGACGAGAATTGGAAAAAGCATTTGAGTGAAGGGAGGATTGGCAAGGCTGTCGAACTGCACGAAGAACGCCGACGAAAACACCAAGACTTGGATCTCTGTGACTGTTTACAAATTTGCGATAAAGCGAAACTAGTTATGGCGCGAGATGGATTGCGGCAGCTCTTTGGCTTAAACAGCGTCAAGCAGGGAAAGGAGAGTTTTGAGCGTGTTCAAAATCTCCGAGACCTATTAGCCCATGGTCACACGACTCTCATCCAAGGCACTACGTGGGAAAATCTGATTCAAACTATAGATTGGACGGAACGGTCGCTGGAAGCGTCGGATAATGCGATCGAGAAATTCGCAAAGGATGCTGGTCGCGATTACGTTGAAAAGTTTTGGGGCGCCTCAGTGTAGCAGCGGCTGATCTTTTCTTGTTTTGTCAAGATCGGGGATTCCGTGCGCGGCAACTGATAACATCGATCTGAGCTGTGAGCGTTAAGTTGCATTAACGACATATTCCTGAAGACTGAAGAGTGACCGTCGCAGAATTTAAGTGGGCGTTGAAGAAAGGTACTGGACCCGGAGCTCAGTGGCGCAAGGCCGAGTTCCATGTTCACGCCCCGGCTTCTTCTGACTATCAATATCGAGAGGCTGATTCTGTCGCCAAGCTTGGGGAAGCCTTAAAGTCGCAGGAGCTGTCATTTGCCGTCATTTTAAAGCATGAAGCATTTCCGTCTCGCGAAGAACTGACAGCACTTAATGCGCATTGCCCTAATAGCAAACTCATTCCCGGAGCAGAGATCAATGTTTTCGTAGATGCCATTTCGAAAAAGGTAAACAAAGATTATTTTTTTCACTGCATCCTCGCCGTCGATCCCGAGTCAGACGGTGACTACCGCTATATTCTGAATAAAGCCCAAGAACGCTTCTCCCATCGTTCAGGTTCTTATCCAGCCGGATTTACCTCAAGCATTCTCGATCTGGGACGTTTCTTTCGCGAGGAGGGAGCGCTCTTTATTCCTGCTCATCTGCACCAGGGAAAGTCGGCTGAAAATTCACGAAGTATCGATGACATATACGGTGACGAAGCATTCCTTGGATTTGTTCGCGACGGCGCATTCGATGCGTTGGAAGTCCGCGATCCGACGACTGCGAGATTCTTCGATGGTCGACAGAAGACAAAAGACGGTTTGGAGATTCCTCATAGCATCTGTGTCGCATCCAGCGACGCCCACCACCATGAGCACATCGCATCGCGTGGGCGAACTACTTGGGTTCGAGTGGAAGACAACACCTATCGTGAATTGACAGCAGCGCTTTCGTTCCGCCATCGCGTTGCGCTATCGCGTCCGGTTGAGTCGCATCCGCGTATCATAGGAGTGCACATCGTCGGTTCCTTCATTCCGGATGCCTGGGTTAGTCTAAATGAAGGTTTGAACGCCCTGATCGGTGGGAAGGGGGCGGGGAAGACTGCGCTGCTTGAATGTCTCCGTTTTGTACTCAACACGCCGGTACCCAAAGAGCGCGCAGAATCAGTGAATCGGCACATTGATCATGTACTAGGGCCTTCCGGTTATGTAGAATGCCTCGTCAAACGAGACGACGGAACTGAATCCCTTTTAACAAGACGAGCGGACTCAAGAGACAGGATCAGTGTCACCGATTTCTCTGACAGCATCAATTGGAGAAATGCCTCTGACGGACCACCGTTTCCAATTTCAATTCTCGGCTGGCACGAAATCGAAGCTGTTGCTGACAGGGCGCAGGCTCGCGTTGAATTGGTTGATCGCGTGGGCGATCCCTCGGTCGTCCGAACCGCCCATGAAAAAATCAAAGAGCAGATTGAACGTGCGCGCGACCGAGTTCCACTGCTACAGCGGCAAATTAAAAAACTCGACGCAGGGTTGAAGGAATTATGGGAATTGTAGCGCAAGCGCGCGACGCTCGCGCGCCTCGAGAAAGGCGAACTTCTAGCCCTTCAAAATCAGTACGAGTGGTTCTTGCAAACCGAGCAGCGGCTCCAATCTCTTCGTACTGATGTGTCTGTACAACAAACTAGAATCCCCGATGATTACAAAACGAAGCTAACTTTTCCGATTACACCCGTGCCGGATCCAACCGCTGTCGGATCTGCAGCCGCCGCAGTCGCTAATGTGCAGCAAGCCCTGACCTCTATGGTCGAAGACGAGGCGCAAGCGATGGGCAAGGTCCAGAAAGCGCTGACAACGGTTGATGCATCGGCTGTCGGTGCCGCTGAGAAAATCACAGCTGCGTTCGGCGAGTTCAGAGAAAAGGTTTACACGCCCAAAGTTAACCAGCTTCCTCCCGAGGATCGCGACATCCTCAGCAAACAGATTCAAGTTCTAGAAGAAACGAAACGGCTCCCTGTTGCAGAGAAAGCCTGTGAAAATCTGCTCCGCGAAGTGCACTCAGCGGCAAAAGACTTGAGCGGAATTTGCAGTGAAATCTGTGATCTTCGCGAAGTAATCGCCACTCATCGACAAAACCTAGTCACTTCTCTAAATAACGAACTTAAAGACGTTAAACTGCGTTTCTTAGGCGATTCTAATCAGGCGTCTCGAGAGCGTTTTCAAAATCGTTATGGCGCGGAAGCTACAGCGTTGCTTGGCTGGCTCGGAACTTTCGGCGACGGCGGTTCATATCAGAGACTCAAAACTCTCTTCGACAAGCTTGCAACCCTTCAGCTCGATGAAAAAGAGTGGAAGATCAGCGATCTGCTTTGGGATATTAAGTTTGTAGAATTTCTCGAGGTTATAGACGACGATGATATTGAAGTTTCGCTGCGAGTAGGAGAGGCAGGCTTCGTCGCGATCCAAAATCTATCTGCCGGACAGAGATGTGTTGCGGTGTTTCCCATCCTTTTGCGGAATACTCAGGCACCACTCGTAATCGATCAACCAGAGGATAATCTCGGCAACCGTTATATCGCTGATGTCATTGCGCCCGACCTCTTAGTTAGGAAAACGAGCCAGCAGCTTCTCGTGACATCCCACAACGCGAACTTAGTCGTACTTACTGATGCGGATTTAATTGGTCATCTCGATTCAGACGGCTCTAGATGCAGTTTTCTGCGCGCGGGATTCCTTGCCTGTCCGACGAGCACTGTTAAGCAATCAGTGCTCGATGTGTTAGACGGCGGAGAAGCTGCGCTGGCCGCACGCCAGCGTAAATATGGCGTGCAATGATCAGCGAAACAGCAGGATTGAAAACGCTATGATCGACATCATCAGAACGATGAGGCTGGCGTAGACAATTCCATCTTGCAGACGCGCGCGCTCTGTTGCTGCCGCATACGGGATGCGTGCGAACGTCACCATCCGCCTTCGTGGCACGTCGGCGTGACGGGTGGTGTAAAGCCGGTGCTTTAATGTTTTTGCCGCGACGCCTTTCGACGGCGCCAGAGGCTTCTACCGATGGGGAGTTGATGTGGGTCTGACCGCTCTCCCCCGAGTTCCCTCCCTGGCTGCCTTCGGACCGATGATTGTCATCTGGTCGGAAGTTGTCTGTTGCCTGGCTGGCAGGAGAGCCTGCATTGCCGAGCTTGCCTGGTTGCTCCACTGATTAAAGGGCGTGTCCCATCCGAAATAAATCAGGGTCCCGACAACAAGTATTTCGAGCAACAGTCGCATAACCTCAGAGACTGACAGAAAATCCCCACCAGGATCAATCGGAATCTGCACAGCGGAAAGGCGGCCGGGATCACCGATCCCGGCTGCTACAACGGCTCCACCGCGCTCTCGTTACGGCAACAACGGAGCGATAAGGGCTCGTTCTTCGGGCAAAAGGTGTTCGGCGCCAAGGTTGCGCGCATCGCCGCGGGCGCCTTCTTCGTAGCCGTTTACCGCGAGAATGGCAGCACGAACCGCAAGCGCGCCGGGAGGCTCAGAGCCTGTTGCGCGCACGGTACGGAAGACTGCCAGGGCATCTTCTTTGCGGCCCAGGCGAAGTCGCGCCAACCCCAGGGTTGCGCGAGCGGACCAATTCCACGGTTCCTGCGCAACAAAGATCTGAGCTTGTCGCTCCGCCGCTTCAGCTGCGCCGTCCGGCAGCTGCCGGAGCAATAGCCGCAGATAAGCATCTTGATTTCGTGCGGCCGCGTCGTCAGGCCAAAGCTGGACAATCTCCGCCGCGACAGTTTGCGCCTGAGCGGTTTGTTCGGACGCCAATGCTATGCGTAACCGGCCGGCATAGGCTGCGCGATTTTTGGGTGCGAGTTTGATCGCTTCGGAGTAAGCCTCATCGGCGATGTCACCGGCATGGTTTTGCTCGGCGTATTGTGCCAGGGTGAACAACTTTTCCAGTGTGTTGGCGGCGTCCAGAGCGCGCCGCCATTCATTAGTTGCGGCAGTGGCTTCGCTGAGATGTGTCCGTGCAGTGGCCAGATACATGTGTTGGAGAACTGGGTCGATCGGAAAACGCTCGCTTGTAAGTGCATCTTTTACCTCGTTCCAACGTTGAAGCGCTGCCAGGGCATTCAGATGCTGCAGAAAAAGGTCCTGGCGACGTGAGGCCCGTTCTGTGGGCAACAATTGCAAGGCCTTTGCCGGCCGACCGAGATTGTTGAGCCATGCTGCAAGCGCGACAAGCGTCTCGTCGTCTCCATTTCGGAAACGCTCCACTGCTCGGGCAACATATTCATCGGCCAGTGCCGGATCGTGCTGAGCGCGCAGTTCGAGCGCGAGCAGCTTATGATAAGGCCGGCCTTCCTGGTGATTTTCAAGAGCGTTCGCTACATCGAGTGGCTGCATGGTGGGCCCGCCCGAGGCGGGTTGCGGGGTAGGTCCCAGTCCAAAGGACAGAGAGCCGGCCCCGAAAGCATTCAGGGTTCCAGGCGTCGTTTGCGCACTCGCCACGCCGCCAAGCGAAAGAGAAGCATTGTCTCTGGCAGAAGGCGCAGGCGCGCGTGGCTGCTCACGCGCCAGGAAAACGAGCGCTTCAAGCGACACCGCATTCTTTGGGTCGCGCGCCAGATCTTCGATTCTTTTCCAAGCGTCGATGTAGGGCTGCGAATCACGCGTAGTGACCGACAGGACGAGGATGGCGGCAGAAAGGATGTCGTAAGGCTTTGCGAGTTTGTCGGCCAGCGCACGCTCCGCATAATCAACTGCGAGAACTGCATCGCTCCGGCGAACGGCAAGTTGACCGGCCAACACAATATCGACAGGCGCTGGGCCAGCTCGCTGGGCAAGCAGCGCCTCAATCTGCGGCGCGGCTGCCGTTAAATCGCCGACTGCAAGAGCAGCTCCGGCAAAATCGCGCCGATCTTCGATGGTAAGCAGATGTTGATCGTCAAGCTTCTTCCACCAATCTAACGCTGGCGCAGACTGTCCCGCGCGTGACAGAAGGCGCCCGATCGCGCGCCAGGCCTCCGGTTCGTTTTGGCGCAACAGATACGCGTCGCGCGCTTTGGCATTGGCGTCGCTCCATTGTTTTCTTTCGATCATTGCGAACACCTGACGCGCAAGGCGACGAGATTGCCAGGCCTTAATTGCTCCGCCAAGCCGGGGAGCGGTGAAGTAGAGGACGGCGGCGAACACCACGATGACCACGGCGGCGAGCAAAAAGAACAACCTCAACCGTCGCGAGCGAAGCTCTTCGAGCGAAGTCAGATCGGGTTCGTGCGTGGCCGGACGAGGGCGTGATTGCCGACTACGCACGAGAGACGTTTACTACGGCGTGGCGTCGGATGCAATGCAGCCGCCGTCGCCTTGCCTGCGCCTAAGTGCGACGCCAACGACCCGCTTTTGTCCGGCAGCCGCCGGATGGCAGGAGAGAGCGAATTAATCGGCGGCGTTGGTGCCAGCAGAGCCCCACAACGCCAAGCACGCCTCCGATGACGGTAGCGGGTTCTGGAACGATCGCGTTAATTTGGAGATTGTCGAGATAGGTATGATTATTTGCGTTGTTGGTTGTACTCCCAGTGAAACAAACTTCGATCAGGGCGTTGGCTGTGTTAGCAGCTCCACTTATGTCAAAAGTGTACAAGTGGTAAAGAGTGTCTTGGGTTATGGTGACCAATCCCTCAGGGGTAACGGTAAAGTTAGCGCCGCCATTTGTGCTGTAGCGGACTTCCATTTGGGTGAATTGTGATCCATTTCCGAGGCTCGCAAGCGCAAAACTAAGTGAAGCTTGCACGTCCCCTGCGGTGTTCACGCCAAATCGGAAACAGTTTAGTGTACTAGTGCCATTAGTATTACCTCTGAGGTCAAGCGCCGAATCCGTCGTCGGCACGTCAGGGATAAGTTCATTGAGTATGGTGCCGACCAGGGGGGTTGGAAGAAGACCGCCAGGCGGAAAGGGATCGGTGGGGGAGTTGAGAATCGTCTGGTTTTGCAGGAACGGATACAGGCCTCCCGGACCCGGCGCCGGTACCGAGGTGAAAGTGTTACCTTCGAAATTGAAATAGACTAATACATCCGCATCGGCCCTGGGGGCGAGAGCCCCAGCGAGTAAAAATGCGCCCGCGACTGCACTAAAAAGCCAAGGAAATCTCCGGAAGCGGACTGGCCTCTTGCGACTCCCAATCCGGCAGCTGCCGGATAAATCGGGCGACAAAATTTTCTTAAAATTTCGCGTATTACCTCCCAAGTTTGAGATTGCGCTCGTTTGTAGCAAACCCCGCCGGCAGAGCAAGACATTTTTTAGATTTTTTTCCGGGGCGCAGCCTTGCGCAATCACCCTCGCGTATGTCCCTAAGCGCGCCGCAAACGGCCCGCCCTTCGCCCAGCTACGGCATTGCCGGAGAAAGCGAATCAACCAGCGGCGTCAAATGTGTCGTCCTCAAAATTGAAATAGACTAATACGTTCGCGTTCGCCTTGGGAACGAAAGCTGGGTCAGTGCCGCGTTTCTAAATAAGGAAGGCGACTGGTATTTCTGCCAGCCGCCTTCTAGTGGTCTTCTTACTATTTATTACTTTCGTTTACGTTATTGTAAAAGAGGTCCCGTTTTTTCTTAATGACAATGGCCCGGGCCGGTTACACCCATGTTATAGTTATATAGCTCGTTCGTGAGCGTACTCGTAGCGCCGGGACTTAGGAGTCCGTTGCCGATCGGCGGCACAATCAGCGTGCCGATTAAAGCGCCTGCGCTGGTGACCGCCGATTGAATGGCTGCCGGGTCCGCTCCGTTGGCGATGTTGAGTTTTGCGGTGATTAACTGATGCGCCAGGGCGACCAAACCATTGCCTGCTGCGGGGCGATTGAAGATTTGCAGCAGTTGCGCTTGCGGGTAGTTCAGGGTGCCGAGCATTACGTTTTGGACCGGCCACGTGTTTGGATAATTTTCCCAATAGCCCTGCGTATCAGTGCAGCCGCCTGTGCCGCCACCGCATGGACTTGTGGAGCACTGGCCGTAGCTGAATGGGCTTCGTTGAAACTGGTTGTTTGCATGCGCAAAAGCGCGAAACGCATACACGGTGTTACAATCCAGCGGCGCATTACATTCATTGCTGGTTCCGCAAGCGTCAATCAGAGCGTCACTAATAGCGATTTGAACTTCGGCATCCGGAGTAAGGTCGTAGTTGGTGCACAGAGGCACACCTGAGAAATCAGCTCCACAAAAGCTATTTTCGTCCGAAGGCCACCTGCCTCCGAGCGCGGCCAGGTCGGCCGCTTTCATCCACTGAACGGAAAAGCCAGCGGGCGTTCCTGTGGCCCCAGCCCTGATCG
>WNGL01005930.1_pt1 | contig 22876 bp, 20 predicted proteins | sample 5400591 | NCBI WGS metagenome assembly WNGL01 (sample SAMN13153377, study PRJNA577476) | soil metagenome | isolation source: 80 cm soil or saprolite under Garry oak tree replicate 1 | place: USA:California | collected 2016-06-15 | reverse complement strand
GGCGGGCGTCACCGCGGGCATCGACCTCGTGCTCGCCCTGGTGGAAGACGACCTGGGCCGGGACGCGGCCCTGGACATCGCCAGGCACCTGGTGGTGTTCCTGCGCCGCCCGGGCAACCAGTCCCAGTTCAGCGCCCAGCTCGCCGGGAAGCTGGCCAACCGGGAACCGCTCCGCGAGGTGCAGCGGTGGATCGCCGACCATCCCGGTGCGGACCTGTCGGTGGAGGCGCTGGCCCGCCAGGCCAGCCTGTCCCCGCGGCAGTTCGCCCGGGCCTTCGCGGCCGAGGTGGGCATGCCGCCCGGCCGCTACGTCGACCGGGTCCGGCTCGAGACGGCCCGGCGTCGTCTGGAGGACACCGCCGACGGGGTCGAGCAGACCGCCCGATCCTGCGGCTACGGCACGCCCGAGGCGATGCGCCGCGCCTTCGTCCGCGCCCTGGGCGTCAGCCCGGGCGAGTACCGCCGCCGGTTCCGGCCGGCTGCCATCGGCAACTGAGTCAGTCCCGACTAAGGAGAGTCAATGCAGATCGCCATCCTGCTGTTCGACCGGTTCACCTGCCTCGACGCGATCGGCCCCTACCAGGTGCTCAGCGGGCTTCCGGGCGCCGAGGTGTCCTTCGTCGCCGAACGCCCCGGGCCCATCAGGGACGAGGAAGGCAGCCTGGTGGTTACCGCACAGGCCGGGCTGCCCGACGTGCCCGGTCCGGACGTCATCGTAGTGCCCGGCGGCCCGGGCCAGAACGATCAGATGCAGGACGGCCCGGTGCACGAGTGGCTCCGGGCCGCCGACCAGGCAACCACCTGGACCACGTCGGTCTGTACCGGATCGCTTATCCTGGCCGCGGCGGGCCTGCTCACCGGGCGCCGCGCCACCACGCACTGGCTGGCCCTGGACGAGCTCGGCCAGCTCGGCGCGACCCCCGTCACCGACCGGGTCGTGTTCGACGGCAAGTACGTGACCGCCGCGGGCGTCTCCTCCGGCATCGACATGGGCCTGACCCTGGCTGGCCGGATCTCCGGTGACCAGGTGGCCCAGTCCATCCAGCTCATGATCGAGTACGACCCCCGGCCGCCCTACGACGCGGGCTCACCGGATCGCGCCCCGGCCGAGATCGTCGACGGCATGCGCGCCCGCAGCCGCTTCCTGATGACCGGCCGCCGCGGCTGAACTAGAGGGCCCAGACTAGCGGGCCCAGACGTCGGCGAACACGCCGTCGCGCAGGTCGTAGTCGTACCGGTAAATCTCGTGCCCGTCCACGTAGGCCCGCTCCGCCCGGCTCATCACGTCCAGCGGGTCACCGGACCAGATCACCAGGTCGGCGTCCTTGCCCACGGACAGCGAGCCGATCCGGTCGGCGCAGCCGATGATCCTGGCCGGGTGGATGGTCACCGCGCGCAGCGCGGTCACCGGGTCCAGGCCCTCCTTGACCGCCAGGGTGACCTGGTGGATGAGGAAGTGGATCGGCACCACCGGGTGGTCGGTGGTGATGGCGATCGTCACCCCGGCCGCCGCCAGCCGGCCCGGGTTGGCCAGCGACCTGTTGCGCAGTTCCACCTTGGACCGGCTGGTGAACAGCGGGCCGATGATGACCGGGATGGACGCGGCGGCGATCTGGTCGGCCAGCAAGTACGCCTCGGTGCCGTGGTCGATCACCAGGTCGTAGCCGAACTCCCTGGCCATCCGCATCGCGGTCGCGATGTCGTCGGCGCGGTGACAGTGCTGACGCCACGGGATCTCCCGGCGCAGCACCCGGCTCAGCGCCTCGAGCTTGAGGTCCCGCTCCACCGGCGCCGGATCCTGCCTCGGCGCGGCCAGCTTGGCCTGGTAGTTCTGCGCCGCGACGAGCGCGCTGCGGATCACCGCCGCGGTGCCCAGCCGGGTCGACGGGGTCTCGTTCCGATGGCCGTAGACCCGCTTGGGGTTCTCGCCGAGCGCGGACTTGAGCCCGGCCGGCTCACGCAGGACCATCTCGTCCACGGTGCGGCCCCAGCACTTGATCGCGGCCGTCTGCCCGCCGATCGGGTTGGCCGAGCCAGGGTTGACGTTGACCGCGAGCACACCGCCGCTGATCGCGTCGCGCAGGCCCAGGTCGGCTGGGTTGATCGCGTCGAGCGCGCGGACCTGCGCGGTGACCGGATCGGTCCGCTCGTTGGTGTCCTGCCCGGCCCAGCCCTCGGCCTCCTCGGACACGCCGGCGTGGGCGTGCGCGTCGATGAAGCCCGGCAGCACCCACTTCCCGGCCGCGTCGACCACCTCGGCGCCGTCCGGCACCGCGTAACCGGGACCCTCGACCGCCGCTATCTTTCCGTCCCGAAGCAAGACGGTCCCGCCGTCGATGGGGTCGCCCTCGATCGGCACGACCCGGCCGCCGGTAATCGCGATAGTCTGCGCCACGCCTTGTCTCTGCAACCCGAACCTCCGCCTAGCCACTGGGATGACGACGGAACCAGCCGGAAATCATCATCCGGGACCGGGCCGGTAACGCGCCCTTGCCGATCGCCTCGACCTCGTCCGGGGTCAGCTCGACGCTGGCGGCGGCGATATTCTCCTCGGCGTGCCCGACCGAGCCGGTACCCGGGATGGGCAGGATCTGCGGGGACATGGCCAGCAGCCAGGCCAGCACGACCTGGTGCCGGGTCACGCCGTGCCGCCGGGCGGCGGCGAGCACGGCCGGATTCTTGTCCGACTCCTGCACCGGCGCCCACGGCAGGAACGCCAGCTGTTCCTGCTCGCACAGGTCGATCAGCGATTCGGACCTGCGGTCGGCCGCGTTGTACCTGTTCTGCACCGACACGATCGGGACGATCTGCTGCGCCTCGCGCAGCTGGGACTCTGACACGTTGGAGATCCCGGCGTGCCGGATCTTGCCCTCGTTCTTCAGCTCGGCGATGGCGCCGATCGAGTCGGCCAGCGGCACCGCCGGGTCGGGGCGGTGGAACTGGTACAGCGGTATCTGCTCGAGCCTGAGCCGTCGCAGGCTGCCCTCGCAGGCCTCGCGGAGGTGCGCCGGCCGGCCGTCGGCCTCCCAGCGGTTGCGGCCCGGCCGGATCAGGCCGCCCTTGGTCGCGATGACCAGGTCGTCCGGGTACGGGTAGAGCGCCTCGGCGATCAGGGTCTCGCTGACCTCGGGGCCGTAGGAGTCGGCGGTATCGATGAAGTTGATGCCCAGCTCCACCACCCGCCGGAGCGTGGCGATGGCCTGGTCGCGGCTGGGCGGGTCGCCCCAGATACCGGGACCGGTGATCCGCATGGCCCCGAACCCCAGCCGGTTGACGGTCAGGTCGCCGCCCACGTCTATGGTCCCGGCCGCCGCGGCGGTTGGCTGCGCATCCACGCGATACCTCCTCCTCGTCACGCTCAGCCTCTCACGTCTCTCCCCGCGTGCGGGGGGAGACGAAGGGACTGAAAGGGGGTTGAGGGACGGTCCCCGCGTGGCGCGGGAGAGGACCAGCAGCGTGCGCGCCACGCGGGGAGAACCGGAGGCCTCGCGGCTAGTGCCCCTTCTTCTTGTGGTGCTTCTTCTTGTGGTGCGCCGCCGGGGGCGGCCCGCTGGATACGGTGACATCGGGCTTGAAATGGGACGGCAGGAGGGGCTGGTCCGGCTGCTGGAAAGCGCGGAGAACCTTGTAGATCCTGACCGTTTTCACGTCAACGGAGTCGGGCTGCTTGTGCTTGTCCTCGCAGAGCAGCACAAATTTGTATTTTCCCGGCTTTGTCTTTCCAGTGACCTTGATGAGCAGGTTCCTGCCCTTGCTCATCCGGATCGACCGGGGCAGCATTTTCGAGCTGATGACGCGGGTGTCGCCGCGCTGCGAGCAGCCCACGATCACCGCGAGCTTCCCGCCGCCCTGGTAGGTCCACCTGGGTACGATGCGCAGCGTGGCGCTCGGCGCCGACGGCGCGGGCCTGGCCACGGCCGCGCTGGCCGCCATCGTTCCGGCCAGGCACATCGAGGTGCTTGCCGTCACGGCCGCGACGGCGGCAGCGAAGGTGCGCTTCAATTTCCCCCCGGGCTGATCAATTTCGGCTGTCATCCAAGGCTGCCACAATGACCGGCCGAAATCTGGTAAACGGCTAAGGCGTGTCGCGGAATTCAGGCGCTGATAAGTGCCCGGGCCTTGGCCAGCTTGACCGCCTTTTTCAGGGTTTCTATGTCATAGGCGCCGTAATGCCGCTTGCCGTTGACGAAGAACGTTGGGGTCCCGGACACATTGGACAGGTCGGCGGATTCCAGGTCTTCGCCGACGTGCGTCGCCCCCGCGTGCTTGCGCAGGTCGGCGGCGAACCGGTCGGTGTCGAGGCCGAGCGAGTCCGCGTACCCCATGAGGTCCCGGGGGTGCAGTGCGTCCTGGTGGTCCAGCAGCAGGTCGTGCATCTCCCAGAACGCGCCCTGCCGGGCGGATGCCTCGGTGGCCTCGGCCGCGAGCTGGGCGTTCGGGTGGACGTCGTTCAGCGGCAGGTGCCGCCACACGTACCGGATCTCGCCGTAGTCCCGCAGCAGTTCCCGCACCACGGGCTCGGCCATGCCGCAGTATGGGCACTCGAAATCGCCGTACTCCACCAGGGTGACCATCGACTCCTCCGGGCCGCGGATGTGATCTCGCTCCGGGTCCACCGGCACCGCCAGGTCGGTGATGACCTCGGCGGTACCCAGCAGCGCGCGGAATCTGGCCTGCACCGGCAGCTTGTTCACCAGCCGGAAGATGACCCAGGTCAGAGCGGCTGCGGCCACGACTGCGGACAGGATGCCGAGCTTCGCCTCGGCCAGCACGTCGCCGTGCAGTGCCAGCGACGCGATCAGCAGGGACACGGTGAAGCCGATCCCGGCGACCGTGCCGGTGCCCGCCACCGCGCCCCAGCCGACCGACGGCCGCACCCGGCCGTGGCTGAGCTTGCTGACCAGCCACGCGCACCCGGCGGTGCCGAGCGGCTTGCCCACCAGGTACCCGAGGATGATGCCGAGCGTGACCGGCGCGGTGTAGGCCCGGGCCAGGAACTCGGTGTTCAGCACGATGCCCGAGTTGGCCAGCGCGAACAGCGGCACGATGACGTAGCTGGTCCAGGGGTGGAAGAGCTGGGCCAGCCGGTCGTTCGGCGAGATCGCGGTGCGCACCACGGTGCGCGCGGACTGGGCGAGTTCGGCGGTGGGCTGCTCGCGGAACAGCCGGAACGCCTCGGATGCCTGTTCCAGCGATTCCCGGGTCGCCGAGTACGCGTAGGTCAGCAGGCCGAAGACCAGGCCGACCACGATCGGGTCCACGCCCGACTTGAGGAACGCCACCCAGGCCGCGATCCCGATGAGCAGGTACAGGATCCCGCTCCTGTTGCCGCGCGCCCGCAGCACCAGGACCAGGGCGATGAACCCGAGCCCCCAGGCCAGCGCCACCATCTGGATGTGCCCGCTGTAGAAGATCGCGATGACCACCAACGCGGTCAGGTCGTCGACGACCGAGAAGGTGAGCAGGTAGGTGCGGACGCGATCCGGCAGCCTGCGCCCGACCAGGGCGAGCGCGCCGAGGGCGAAGGCGGTGTCGGTGGACATCGCCATCCCCCAGCCGTGCATGGCGGGATGCCCGGCGTTCACCACCAGGAAGATGGCGATGGGCACGGCCATGCCGGCCAGCCCGACCAGCAGCGGCAGCGTGAGCCTGCTCCGTACCCGCAGCTCGCCCACGTCGAACTCGCGCCGCGCCTCCAGCCCGACGACCAGGAAGAACAGCGCCATCAACCCGGAGTTCACGAATTCGCGTACATCGAGAGACACGTTCGAGCTGCCGACGGTCACGGACAGCGGGGTCGTCCAGAACTTCTCGTAGGACGAGATGCTCAGGTTCGCCCAGATCAGGGCGAGTACGGTGGCCGCGGCCAGCACCGAGGCGCTGCCGGTCTCGGTACGCAGGAAGCTGCGCAGCGGCGTCTCCATGCGCCGTACCCACGCCGTCTTCTGCGAGAACGGCCCCCCCGTCTCCTCGCTGACCTCCGCGTCCTGCGCGCCGGTCTCTTCAGCCGCGGCGGCGGCCATGTCAGCATCAGAGACCTCGATGACATCACGTGCCTCTGACGATGATTCGCTCATACTCTGCTCATTATCTGGCCTCACAGGCGTCCCGCGTCGACGATGCGCCGCAGGAAGCGCCGGGTCCGTTCGTCCGACGGTTCGCTGAACAACCGTGCGGGCGGCGCCTGTTCCACGATCTGCCCGTCGGCCAGGAAACACACCCGGCTGGCGATGTCGCGCGCGAACCCCATCTCGTGGGTGGCGATCAGCATCGTCATCCCGCCTTCGGCCAGTTCCCTGATCACGTCGAGCACGTCGGCCACCAGCTCCGGGTCGAGCGCGCTGTTGAACGGCTCGTACGCCCTCATCCCGGCACTCCTCGTCCGCGCCTGCAAGATCAAGAGAATTATTATCCCGAACGGGCGGGCGCGTGCTCCCGCGACCCGGTCAGTCGCCGCGAGGTGAAGGGCGGGCCCCGCCTCCTCCTGACCGGGTCGGCCCGGTGTGCCATCGACCCGCTGGTGGGTATTAGTCCCGTGGCGAGGGAGGGCTGGGATGGCTTTGATGTTCCTCAACGGAGACGGGATGCGCGGGGGGCGGGCGCACTACACGATCGAGGGCGTGCCGCTGGTGGGGGAGCGGCGCACCGCGGCAAAGTACCGGTTCTTCTCGGTCCGCGACGAGTTCCCGGCCCTCTACCCGTCCGCCGACGGCGGCGAGCCGATCCTCGGCGAGCTGTACGACGTGCCCATGGGACCGCTGAACGCCCTGCTAGCCACCGAACCCGCCGAGCTCGAGCTCTCCATCGTCGAGCTCCAGGACGGCGAGCTGTCGTTCGCCATGGTGCTGCGGGAGGCCGAGCACGCCCTCGGCATCCACAAGGACATCACCAGCCACGGCGGCTGGCGCGCCTACCGCGCCAGCCTGGGCTCCTAGGGCGGCGCCCGTTACTTGGCCGGCGCTTTAGCCATAGTCGTTTAGGAGCTAGGGCTCGGCTCCGGCGGCGCGCACGCCGCGTATCCACACCCCGGCCACGTCCGCCGGGGTGGCCAGGGCGAACATCCTGGCCAGCGCGTCGGAGGTGTCGCGGGCGTGACGCAGGTTGACCGCCAGCGTGCTCCCGTCGGCCGGGCGCAGCCAGACCGCGTCGAAGTCCTTGCCGACCGCGAGGTCGCCGACCCGGTCCTCCAGCCCGAGCGCCCGGGCGCCCGCCCGGGTCGCCAGGTACAGCAGGTGGGCCGGCGTCAGGCTCAGCCCGGCCGGGCCGAGCAACTGCTGGACAAAGTAGGCCTGCAGCGCCTCCTTGGGCAGGAAAAGCCCGGTGCCCGCGCCCACGTCGGAGCCGAGCGCGACACCGATCCCGTACTCCACGTGCCGGCGCAGCGGGAAAAGACCGCTGCCCAGGGCGCTGTTGCTGGTCGGGCAGTGCGCGACCGAAGCGCCGTGCTCGGCCAGCAGGGCGAGCTCGGCGTCGCCGGGGTGGACGTTGTGCGCGAACACGCTGCGGGAGGTGACCAGGCCGTGCCGGCCGTAGGTGTCCAGGTAGTGCCGCGCCCCGGGGAACAGCCCGGCCACGGTCGCGACCTCGGCCAGGTTCTCGTTGATGTGCGAGGTGAACCAGACGCCCTTGCCGAGCAGCTGCGCGCAGGCGTCGAGCATCTCGTCCGAGGTTGACAGCGAGAACCGCGGCGTGACCGCGTAGCGCAGCCGGCCGCGGTCGTGCCAGCGCAGGATCAGGTCGGCGCTGTCCGCCAGCGCGGTCTCCGGTGAGTGCAGCAGGTCCGGGGGCAGTTTCCGGTCGGACAGCACCAGGCCGGAGGTGATGTTCAGGCCCCGCCGCCCGGCCGCGGTGAACAGCTCGTCCATGGCCGGGGCGAAGTGCGAGCCGAACACCAGCGCGCTGGTCGTACCCGATGCCACCAGGCCGTCGATGAACTCCCCGGCCACCGCGCGGGCGTAGGCCCGGTCGGCCAGCTTGCACTCCTCGGGCAGCGCGTACCGCTCGAGCCAGTCGAGCAGCGGCAGGCCCAGGCCGCCGATCGCCCGGATCTGCGGGAAGTGGACGTGGGTGTCGACGAATCCGGGCAGCAGCAGCCCGCCGTCCAGGCGAGTGACCTCCTCGCCGGGGTGGGCGGCGCGCAGCTCCTCCAGCGAGCCCCGGGCGCGGATCACGCCGTCCCGGACCAGCAGCGCGCCGTCCTCGGCCAGCGCGCCCTCATCAGCCAGCCCGGCCGGGTCCCCGGTGAACGGGTCGCCGGGCGTGTCGACGACGGTCGCGGCGTAGATCGTCACCGGGTCACCGTCACGGCGGCGCGGTCTCCGACGGCGGACAGCAGCGCGGCGGCGACCGCGACCGCGATCACGGCCGGGTCCTTGCCGGTGATCCCGGGCTGCCCGATCGGGCAGGTGATCCGGCCGATCGCCTCGGGGCCGTGCCCGGCGCCGGCCAGCTGGGCCGCAAAGCGCGTCCACTTGGCGGCCGAGCCGATCAGCCCGATGCTGCCCAGCGGCTGCGGCAGCCGCAGGGCCGCGTCGCACAGCGCGTAGTCCTCGGCGTGGTCGTGCGTCATGATCACCACGTGCGCGCCGCGCGGCAGCTGCTCGAGCACCTGCTCGCCGAGCAGCGTGTGGTGGATGCTGACGTCGGCGGTGCCGTCGATCACGTCCGCCAGCCGGACCCGGTCCAGCTGCTCGGGGCGCGAGTCAACCAGCAGCAGCCGGACCGGCAGCCGGGACAGGATGCGGGCCAGCTCGTAGCCGACGTGCCCGAGGCCGAACAGCGCGACGACCGGCCGCACCGGGAGCGGCTCGAGCAGCAGCCGGACCACCCCACCGCAGCACTGACGGCCATGCTCGTTCCTGGCGTGCGGGTTGAGCCTGGCCTCGTGCACCTGCGGCTCGGCGGCCCCGGACCCGATCATCTCCCTGGCCCGGGCGACCGCGGTCGCCTCCAGGTTGCCGCCGCCGACGCTGCCCCAGGTGCGCTCGCGGCCGACCACCATCTTCGCCCCCGCCTCGCGCGGCGCGTGCCCGCGCACCTCGGCCACGGTCACCAGCACGCCGGGCTGACCCTCGTCCCGCAATTGCTGGGCGGCCTTGAGCCAGTCCATCGTCACACCCCCGCGTGAGCCGGGACCGGCTGCTCGGCCTGCGCGGCATCGCGGGCAGAAAGAAGAGCCCAGAAGACGGCTTCCGGGGTGGAGGGGCAGCCGAGGTCGACGCTCCAGCCCGCGGGCCCGAACTCGGCCACCGCCTGCCGCAGCGCCTCGCGCATGCTGAACGCCTCCATCAGCGGCGGCTCGCCGACCGCCTTGGAACCGTAGACCACGCCGGATTCGGTGGCCCGCTCGAACAGGTGCACGTTGAACACCGGCGGCATCTCGGAGAAGCTCGGAATCTTGTAGGTCGACGCGGCCTGAGTATTGAGCCGCCCGCGGTGCGATCCGTCCGTCTCGTCCCAGAGCAGCTCCTCCAGCGTCAGCCAGCCGACGCCCTGCACGAAGCCGCCCTCGATCTGGCCGACGTCGATCAGCGGGGACAGGCTGTCGCCCACGTCGTGCACGATGTCCGCGCGCCGCAGCCGGTACGCGCCGGTGAACCCGTCCACCTCGACTTCGGCCACGGCGGCGCCGTAGGCGAAGTACTTGAACGGCTCGCCCTGCATCCGCTCGGCGTCCCAGTGCAGTCCTTCGGTGCGGTAGAAGCCGGCCGCCCACAGCTGGACCCGCTGGAAGTAGGCGTTGTGTACCAGGTCGGCCCAGGCGATCCGCTTGTCATGGAAGCCGATGCCGGTGACCACGCCGTCGGCGAACCGCACGTCGTCCGGGTGCACGCCGAGCTGGCCCGCGGCCACGGTAGCCAGCCGCGCCCGGATCTGGTCGCAGGCGCTCTTGACCGCGCCGCCGTTGATGTCCGCGCCGGAGCTGGCCGCGGTGGCCGAGGTGTTCGGCACCTTGTCGGTGCGCGTCGGCGCGAGCCGGACCGTCCTCATCGGCACGCCGAGCGCGGTCGCCGCGACCTGGATCATCTTGGTGTGCAGGCCCTGGCCCATCTCGGTGCCGCCGTGGTTGATCAGCACCGAGCCGTCCTTGTACACGTGCACCAGCGCGCCGGCCTGGTTGAACGCGGTCAGGTTGAACGAGATGCCGAACTTGACCGGGGTGATCGCCAGCCCGCGCTTGGCCTCCGGGTGGGCGGCGTTGAACGCGGCCACCTCGGCCCGGCGGCGGGCGAAGTCGCTGCACTCGATCGCCTGCGACCAGACCGCCTCGAGCCGTTCGGCGTGCCGCACCGGCTGGCCGTACGGGGTGGCCTGGCCGGGCGCGTAGAAGTTCCGGTGCCGGAGCTCGTGCGGCTCGATCCCGAGCGCGGGCGCGCAGCGGCCCAGGATGTCCTCGATGACGATCATGCCCTGCGGCCCGCCGAAGCCGCGGAACGCGGTGTTCGACGGCCGGTTGGTCCTGGCGATCCGGCCGGTGACCTCGATGTCGGGGATCCAGTACGCGTTGTCGATGTGGCACAGCGCCCGGGCCAGCACGGGCTCGGACAGGTCCAGGCTCCAGCCGCCGTTTGACGTCAGCGTGGCGCGCAGCGCGCAGAGCCCATGGTCTGAGTCGAAGCCGGCCTCCCAGGTGGCGAAGAACGGGTGCCGCTTGCCGGTCATGGTGATGTCCTGGGTGCGGTTCAGCCGCAGGCTCACCGGGTGCCCGGTGAGGGTGGCGCCCAGCGCGGCCACCGCGGCCAGCCCGTGCGGCTGGAACTCCTTGCCGCCGAAGCCGCCGCCCATCCGCAGGCACTGCACGGTGACCTCGTGCGCGGGCAGGCCGAGCACGTGCGCCACGATGTCCTGGGTCTCGGACGGGTGCTGCGTGCTGGACTGCACGAAGATCTGCCCGTTCTCGTCGACCAGCGCCAGCGCGGCCTGGGTCTCCAGGTAGAAGTGCTCCTGGCCGCCGATCTCGAGCTCGCCGCTGAACCGGTACGCGGCCCGCTCGAGCCCGGCGGCCGCGTCGCCGCGGCTGACCGTGCGCTGGTGGCCCTGGTAGCTTCCGGCCTCGATGGCGTCGTGCACGCTGACCAGCGCGGGCAGCGGCTCGTAGTCGACCTCGACCCTGGTCGCGCCCTGCCGGGCCGCCTCCAGCGTCTCGCCGAGCACCCAGCAGACCGCGTGCCCGTAGAACATGACCTCGGTGGGGAACAGCGGCTCGTCGTGCTTCTCGCCGGCGTCGTTGAGCCCGGGCACGTCCTCACCGGTCAGCACCCGGACCACGCCGGGCTCGTCGTAGGCGGCCGCGGTGCGCAGGCCGGCGACCCGGGCGTGCGCGTGCGGGGCCTGGACCGGCCAGGCGTGCAGCGTGCCGAGCGTGCGCCCGACCAGGTCCTGGGTGTACAGCGCCTCCCCGGTGACGTGCAGGTCCGCGCTCTCGTGCGAGACCGCCAGGCCCACCACGGGCCGGTCGGGGCGGTCGGCCAGCGATCCGTATCCCTTACTCATGGCTGGCCCCTTCCGTCGGCCCTGCTTGTTGAGTCTGGGCAAAGAACTTCAGCAGCGAGTTGCGCAGCATCGCGATCCGGTAGGCCTGGCTGGCGCGATGGTCGCTCATCGGCGTGCCGGCCCCGGCCATCTCCTCCGCGGCCGCCGCGACCACCTCGCGCGTCCACGGCCTGCCCGCCAGCGCCTGCTCGGCGGCCAGCGCCCGGATCGGCGTGGCGGCCACCCCGCCCAGCCCGATAAAGATGGATTCGACCGAACGGTCCTGGCCTAGCCTCAGCGCATAGGCGACGGCCACGCCGGAGATGTCGTCGAACCGGCGCTTGGCGATCTTGTGGAACGCGGTGACCGGGGCGACCGGCAGCGGGATGCGGATCGTCTTGATCAGCTCGTCCGGGCGCTTGACGCTCTGCCGGTAGCCGGTGAAGTACTCGGCCAGCCGGACCTCCCGCTCGCCCCGGCTGGAGGCCAGCACCAGGGCGGCGTCCAGCGCGAGCAGCGCGGGCGGGGTGTCGCCGATCGGCGAGGCCGTGCCGAGGTTGCCGCCGAGCGTGGCTCCGTTGCGGATCAGCCGCGACGCGAACTGCGGCCACAACTGGTCCAGCAGCGGCACGCGGGCGCCCAGCCGGGCCTCGATCTCGGACAGGCTCAGCGCGGCGCCGATATCGATGCTGTCCCGGCCCACGGTGAGCTCACGCAGCTCGGCGATCCGTTCGATGCCGACGCTCAGCGCGGCCCTGGTGTGCCTGATGTTCAGCTCGACGCCCCAGTCGGTGGACCCCGCCACCAGCTGGGCGTCCGGCTCGGCGGCCAGCAGTTCCACTGCCTCGGCCAGGCCGGCCGGGCGGACGTAGCGGCCCTGGGTGTTCGAGCTCGTGGTGGCGGCCGGGGCCGGCGCGGGTGCGGCCAGCCGGGCCAGGAACGGATCGTCCGCCGTGGGCTGGCCCAGGGCGTAGGCCGCGTCCCTGATCGGCCGGTAGCCGGTGCAGCGGCACAGGTTGCCGCTGAGGGCGTGCAGGTCGAAGCCGTTCGGCCCGTGCTCGCCGGCGTCGTCGTCCCCGGCCGGGCGCTCGCCGTTGGCGGTGGCGCGGCTACCCGACCCGTTCGGACCATGACCAGGCGCGCCGGTGACCGCCGGCTGCCGGCCCGGCCGGTAGTACTCGGCCGCCATCGAGCAGATGAAGCCGGGCGTGCAGTAGCCGCACTGCGAGCCGCCCCGGTCGGCCATCTCGCGCTGGACCGGGTGCAGCCGGCCGGGCCCGTAGGGCTGGCCCAGGCCTTCCGCCGTCACGACCTCCTGCTGGTCGAACGCCGCGGCCGGCACCAGGCACGCGTTGATCGCGACCCAGCGGGTCCGGTCCGGCCCGTCGTCGCGGGCCACCAGCACCGCGCACGCGCCGCACTCGCCCTCGGCGCAGCCTTCCTTACAGCCGGTCAGCCCGCTGCCGCGCAGCCACTCCAGCAGCGTGACGTGACCGCCGACCTCGCCGAGCTCGCGAGGCCGGCCGTTGACCACCACCCGGGGCCCAGCCGTCCGGGGCCCAGCCGTCCGGGACTCTGCTAGTCGGCGCTCCACCGCACACGCTCCTGCCTCCGCCGCCGTCACCCTGCCGCTACCCAGGAGCGGTCCGGCAGAACGCGTCGGCGCGTTCCCTTGCTGACCTTCTGACCATAGCTCGTCGCGATCCAAATATCCATACAAGAATGAAAAGTTTTTTCCGTATCATGGATACCTGTCGCTGACGCTGGCGTGACCGGTTAGTCAGCTAGCGAGCCAGCACCCCGGCGTGCCCGCCGCGCCTCCAGCCGCCGGTCCTTCCGGTCCTTCCGGTCCTTCCGGTCCCGCCGGTCCCGCCGGTCCTTCCGGTCCCGCCGGGCTCGCGGCGAGTCACACTGGCCCCGTTTACCTCGTAAGTATGCTTATTCGCATACCAGTACGATTAACGCCATTTCTTTGGGGAAGATTCGGGCATTGGGGAGATCTCGGGGGACTATGGTGCACCCAATCTTCCCCAAAGCTCCGATCCTCCCCATTCTTTTTCCAACCGGATGCAACATTTCCACCACGGGCACCAGGAGGCTCGCCGGCTATCAGTGCCTGGCGATGTCGCGTCGACGCGGGGTCAGAATCCCGGCACGGCCTGCCAGGCGCGACCGGGGTCCGGCGCATCGTCGCGGGTCACCGTGCCTTCGATCAGCCCGTACGGCCGGTCCGCCGCGTAGTACACCTCGTTGTCGTTGGGCAGGCCGAACGGGCTCAGGTCGACCAGGAAGTGGTGCTTGTTCGGCATCGACATGCGGATCTCGGCCACCTCGGGGTGCGCCTCGAGCACCTGCTCGCCCATGTAGTACAGGGTCTGCTGCAGCGCCAGGCTGTGCTTGACCGCGAACGACTCGATCAGGATCCGGCGCACGTCGGCGTAGCTCTTGGCCCAGTCGACGTCGGTGCCGGCGTAGCGCCAGCGCGCGGTGACCGCGGTGGCCAGGATGCGGTCATTGGTCTCGGTCAGCGAGGTGTACCGGTCACGCGGGAACCCCCAGAACTCCGACCCGGTCGACTTCAGCACGACTAGATCGGTCAGACCGGACACCACCCAGGCCGAAGGGCCGTCGATGGTGACGACGGTGGTCCTGGTGCCGCCGCCGGCCCGGGAGAACGCGTGCCCGTGGTCGGCGCCGTCCACGCCGATCCGGTCCCAGCCGTACTCCTCGATGGTGATCTTCGCGCCGGTCACCCACTCGAAGTCGTCCACGAAGTGCCTGCCCAGCCGGAGCCCGAACTCCTCGATCTCGCCCACCCCGTACTGCTGGCGTTGTCGCCGAGCAGGTGGGCGTCGGCGAAGTCGCCGCGCAGCGCGGAGGACACGTTCAGGTCCTTGATCTGGTGCCGGTCACCGTCGCGGGTGATGTGCACCAGGCGGACCTCCGCCTTGCCGTACTGGTTGTCACCGAAGGTGATGGCCATGATTAGCTCCTGAAATGGAAATGATTTACCGTAATGTGGATAACTAGTGCCGGAACAGTGCCCTGACCTCCGGCGGCAGGCCGTCCAGGAAGCCCAGCCCGGTCCGCGCCCCGGCCTGCCGGTCCGCTTCGGCCGCCGGCAGTCCGGCCGCCCGCAGCAGGCCGGCCAGCTGCGGCCCGGGCAGCAGGCGGAGGAACCGGTCGGCCAGGGCCTCCCGCGCCGCGGCGGTGGGCCTGCCGAGCACCCGCAGCCGGGCCATCCCGCCGTCGGGGTAGATGTCCAGCCTGACCTGCCCGGTCACCGGCCCGCCCGGCACGGCGAAGCGGTGCCGGGTGTCCGGCTGCAGCGCGGTGCGAGGCAGCAGGTCGCCCCCGTCGCCGGTGAGCGTCGCCCAGCCCGGGGCGTTGCCGACGAAGTGCGAGGTGTCGAGCTCGACCACCTCGACGGACCCGGTGCAGGCCAGCCGCACCTCCACCCAGTCGTTCGCCTGGTCGCGCCGCCTGGAGGTCTCCCAGCCGTCGCCCATCACCCGGGCCTGGCCCGGCAGCAGCAGGTTGGCGGGGGAGGAGTAGAACATGTTGCTGCAGCCGGTCACGACGGCGCCGTTCTCCAGCGCGGCCAGGTCGATGGTGGCGGGCAGCAGCCGGGGGTCGGGTACCGGCTCGCCGTAGACCCGGAGCCTGGCCACCCCGCCGTCAGGGAACATGGTGAGCCGAACGTGCGTGGCCCGCTGCCCCGGCTCGACCTCGAAGTCGTTCCTGGCGTCACCAGCCACCGGGCTGCGCGGCACCAGCGTCGTCCAGCCCGCCTCGGCCAGGTCGGCCGGGGAGGGATACCCCTCCGCCCCGCACGCCTCGACCGACACCTCAGGCGGGTAGTTACCGGTGAAGTAGGACGTGTCGACCACGACCCGGCGCACCACGCCGCCGCAGCCCAGCCGGACGATGGCGGCGTCGCTGCCTGGCTCCCGCCGCCGGCGCGTCTCCCAGCCGTCCATGATCTGGCCCTTGTGGCCGAACGTGTGCGGCCGGAACACCGGCTCCTCCGGCTTGATCAGGTTCTCCCGCTCGGCGAACAGCTCGTCGTTGGCGTAGATCACGCTCCCGCCGAGCGCCCGGCCGGCCAGGTCGGGCCACGCCTGCTTGTCCTCGCTGTTCATGCCGGTCACCGTCCCTGCCTCGTCTCCTGGTACGTTCATGCCCCGGCCGCCACCCCGGCTAGCCGGTCCCGGGCGATCATCTGGCCGGTGTGGCGGAGCAGCCGGGCCGCTTCGGCGTGGCACCGCTCCCCTCAGTCCAGCAGGGCGACGACTGCGGTCGGCGCGTCCTCACGCCGTTCGGCCAGGTCCTCGAACTCGGTCACGTTGTCGAGCTCGGTCCCCATCGAGATGTTCGTGACCCGCTCCAGGATGACCTCGACCACCACCGGCACCCGGTACTCGGCCATCAGCTTCTTGGCCTCCTCGAGCGCGGGCCCGATCTCGCCCGGCTCGGTCACCCGCACCGCCTTGCAGCCGAGCCCTTCGGCCACCTTGACGTGGTCGACGCCGTAGCCGCCGACCTCGGGAGCGTTGACGTTGTCGAAGGCCAGCTGCACGCAGTAGTCCATGTCGAAACCGCGCTGCGACTGCCGGATCAGGCCCAGGTAGGCGTTGTTCACCAGCACGTGGATGTAGGGCAGGTTGAACTGCGCGCCGACGGCCAGCTCCTCGATCATGAACTGGAAGTCGTAGTCCCCGGATAGCGCCACCACCGGCGTGTCCGGGTCCGCGACGCGGACGCCGAGCGCGGCCGGCGTGGTCCAGCCCAGCGGGCCGGCCTGGCCCGCGTTGATCCAGTGCCGCGGCCGGTACACGTGCAGGAACTGCGCCGCCGCGATCTGCGACAGGCCGATCGTGCTCACGTACCGCGTCTCCGGGCCGAACGCCCGGTTCATCTCCTCGTACACCCGCTGCGGCTTGATCGGCACGGTGTCGAAGTGAGTGCGCCGCTGCATGCTCGCGCGGCGGTGGCGGCATTGCTCGACCCACGCGGTGCGGTCGGCGAGCCCGCCCGCCGCGCGGCGCTCGCGCGCCACCTCGACGAACAGCCGCAGCGCCGCCCCGGCGTCGGAGACGATCCCGTAGTCGGGGGCGAAGACCCGGCCGATTTGCGTCGGCTCGATGTCGACATGTACGAACGTCCGGCCCGCGGTGTAGGTGGCCAGGCCACCGGTGTGCCGGTTGGCCCACCTGTTGCCGATGCCCAGCACGAAGTCCGAGGCCAGTACCGTGGCGTTGCCGTACCGGTGCGCGGTCTGCAGGCCCGCCATGCCCGCCATCAGCCGGTGGTCGTCGGGCAGCGCGCCCCAGCCCATCAGCGTCGGCACCACCGGCGTGCCGGTGAGCTCGGCGAACTCCACCAGCAGGTCCGCGGCGTCGGCGTTGATGATCCCGCCGCCGGCCACGATGATCGGCCGCTCGGCCTCGGCCAGCATGTCCAGCGCCTTCTCGATCTGGGCCCGGGTGGCGGCCGGCCTGTACACCGGCAGCGGCTCGTAGGTGTCGATGTCGAAGTCGATCTCGGCCAGCTGCACGTCGAACGGCAGGTCGATCAGCACCGGGCCGGGCCGGCCGGACCGCATCAAATGGAACGCCTGCTGGAACGCGCCGGGCACCTGGGCCGGCTCGAGCACGGTCATCGCCATCTTGGTCAGCGGGCGGGCGATGGCCGCGATGTCCACCGCCTGGAAGTCCTCCTTGTGCAGCCTGGCCACCGGGGCCTGGCCGGTGATGCACAGGATCGGGATCGAGTCGGCACTCGCCGAGTACAGGCCGGTGATCATGTCGGTGCCGGCCGGCCCGGAGGTGCCGACGCACACGCCGATGTTGCCCGCCCGGGCCCGGGTGTAGCCCTCGGCCATGTGCGAGGCGCCCTCGACGTGCCGGGCCAGCGTGTGCGTGATCCCGCCGTCCCGGCGCATGGCCGCGTAGAACGGGTTGATGGCCGCGCCGGGCAGACCGAACGCATTCGTGACCCCCTCCCGGCGCAAGATCGCGACCGCGGCGTCCGCGGTGGTCATCCGTGGCATCTTCTCTACTCCTGTCGTTCGTGTCGGCCGGACAGCTGGCTGACCAGCTTGAGCAGCGCCGAATGGTCCAGCCCGCCGTCTCCGGTCGCCTTCAGCGACGCGACCAGCTGCGCGACGGCGGCGCCGAGCGGGATCACCACGCCGGCTTCGCGGGCGGCGGCGGTGACGATGCCCATGTCCTTGTCGTGCAGCGCGATCCGGAAGCCGGGCTTGAAGTCGCGGGCCAGCATCGTGGCGCCCTTGCGCTGGAGCACGGTGCTGCCGGCCAGACCGCCGCCCAGCACCCGCAGCGCCGCCTCGGTGTCGACGCCGTAGGCCTCGAGGAACACGATCGCCTCGGCCAGCAGCTCCAGGTGGCCCGCCACCATGAGCTGGTTCGCGGCCTTGACCGTCTGACCCGAGCCCGCGGGCCCGACGTGCACGACGGTCTTGCCCACCGCGTCGAACACCGGCGCCGCCGCCGCGAAGTCCTCGGCGGCACCGCCGACCATGATCGAGAGCACCCCCTCGATGGCGCCGGCCTCGCCGCCGGACACCGGCGCGTCCAGTACCCGGAACCCGCGCTCGGCGCCGTCGGCGGCCAGCGCCGCGGCGACGTCCGGCCGGATGCTGGAGAAGTCGATGATCAGCGCCCCGACCTTGGCGTGGGCGAAGACGCCGTCCTCGCCGGCTAGCACGGCCCGCACGTCGGGGGAGTCGGGCACCATGGTGGCCACCACGTCGGCGTCCGCTACCGCCCCGGCGATGTCCTTGGCGCCGTGGCCGCCCGCCGCGACCAGCTGCTCGACCTTGGCCGGGCTGCGGTTGTACCCGGTGACCTCGAAACCGGCCTTGACCAGGTTGGCGGCCATCGGGCCGCCCATGATGCCCAGCCCGATGAACCCGATTTTCGTCATCATGAACTCTCCTCCTGAGTCGGCGCGGCCCGGCGCTGCTTGCCTGGCCGCCCGCGGCGGCGCTCCCGGGGCAGCCAGGCCAGGCTCGCCTCGGTCGTCCCGGTGGGCTTGTACTCCAGGCTTACCCAGCCCCGGTAGCCGCGGCGGGCCAGGGCGGCCAGGTACCGGTCCAGGTCGAGCTGGCCGCTGCCGGGCTCGCCGCGTCCGGGCGCGTCGGCGATCTGCACGTGCGCGACGTACTCGGCGTACCCGGCGATCGCGGCGTCGAGGTCGTCGCCGTTGCTGGCCAGGTGGTACAGGTCGCATAGGAAGCCGACGTTGGCGGCGCCCGCGGCCCGGGCCTGCCGGACCACGGCCACGGCGTCCGCGGCGGTGCGCAGCGGATAGGGCTTCGGCCCGCTCACCGGCTCGATCAGCACCGTGCCGCCGAAGGAGGCCACGGCCTTCGCCGCCAGCCCGATGCTCCCGGCCGCCAGCTCGTCCTGGGCCGCCGGGTCCACGCCGTCGACCCGGTTCCCGTACAGCGCGTTGAACCCGCGCACGCCGAGCCGCTCGCCGATGCCGGCCACCACGTCGATGTTGTCGCGGAACTCCGCGCTGCGACCGGGGATCGACAGCACGCCGCAATCCGGGCCGGCCAGGTCCCCGGCGAAGAAGTTCAGGCCGGCCAGCGCCACGCCGGCCTCCTCGATCGCCGCGGTGAACGCGTCCACCTCGCGGTCGGAGGGCACCGGCACCGCGAACGGCCACCAGAACTCGACCGCCCCGAACCCCGCGGCGCGGGCCGCGCCCGGGCGCCGGAGCAGCGGCTCCTCGGTGAACAGCAGCGAGCAGTTGGCCAGGTAAGGAAGCAAGTGATCTGACATTTTTTCCGTATCCTGAAATTTTTTTTCCGTTTCTTGGATTAAGACTAGACTGCGACCCGTGACTCGTCAACCATCCCTGGTGTCGTTTCGCTGGCGCTCGACACGTCGGGCATTTCTGTTATGTGAATTACGTTTTCTGTACTATGGAAGACGTGAACGATCCGACTCAGGACGCCGCAGCGCTGGCGCCGGCTGCTCAGGGCGCCGCCGCCAGTTCCAACGGCACCCGCGCGGGAGCGGCCGGTGGCGTGCAGTCCATCGAGCGGGCCTTCGACCTGCTCGAGATGCTGGCCGACGCCGGCGGCGCGCTCGGCCTGTCCGAGCTCTCCACCGTCTCCGGCCTCCCCCTGCCCACTGTGCACCGGCTGATGCGCACTCTGGTCAACCGGGGTTACGTCCGGCAGGAAGCGTCCCGGCGGTACACGCTGGGCTCGCGCCTGATCCGGCTTGGCGAGATCTCCAGCCAGATGCTCGGAACCTGGCTGCGCCCGTTCCTGGCCCAGCTGGTGCGCCTCACCGGCGAGACGGCCAACCTGGCCATGCTCGACGGCGACGAGGTCGTCTACATCGCCCAGGTGCCCAGCCCGCACTCGATGCGGATGTTCACCGAACCGGGCCGTCGGGTCCAGCCGCACTGCACCGCGGTGGGCAAGGCCCTGCTGGCCGAGCTTCCGCCCGGCGAGGCGCGCGCCCTGCTCGAGCGGGACGGCATGCCTGCCTACACGCCCGCCACGATCACCGACCCGGACCTGCTGATCGCCCATCTCGAGGTGATCCGCAAGCAGGGATACGCCGTCGACGAGGGCGAGCAGGAGATCGGCGTCCGCTGCTTCGCGGTGGCCGTGCCGGACGCGCCGGGTTCGCTGGCCATCTCCACCTCTGGCCCGCAGACGCGGATGACCGACGCCGCCGCCGCCCGCATCGTGCCCGCGCTCCAGCGCACCGCCCGCGAGATCTCCGAGACCATCGCCGCCGAAGGCGCGAGCTGATCCCCGCACGGGCCTTCTTGGCGCGCCTCGCGAGCACTCGCTCTCTGAATCCTCCGATGGGGCACAGCCGACCTCAGGCCTTATGTTCCACCTTGGCGCCATGTTCTACCCTGGCGCCGTCGTCGGGGACGTCCACCGCGACGGCGCCCTCGCGCACCGCGATCTCCACCGCGGACTCGGTGCCCTGGCGCCGCCACGACCAGTGGTTGAACACGATGTTCAGGGTGAACACCACGATCACCGTAGAGGTGATGCTGGACCCGAAGATGACCTGGAAGTTGCTGGGGAAGTGCTCGTAGAAGGTGGGCGCCACCGCCGGGAGCAGGCCCGCAGCCAGGGACACCGCCACGATCAGCAGGTTGTTGTTGCCGTCGAAATGCACCTTGTGCAGGGTCTGGATGCCAACCGCCGTGACCATCGCGAACATCACGGTCGCGGCGCCGCCGATGACCGGTCCCGGCACGCTGGCGACCACCTGGCCGATCTTCGGCAGCAAGCCGAGCAGGATCAGCATGGTGCCGCACGCGGTGACCACCCACCGGCTGCGCACCCGGGTCAGCCCGACCAGGCCGACGTTCTCCGCGAAGGCGGTGTCGGGGAAGGAGTTCAGGAATCCGGCCAGCACGGCCGACAGGGCGTCGGTGGCCAGGCCGCGGGCCAGGTCGTTCTGGGTCAGCTTCTTGTCGACCATCTCGGAGACGGCCAGCATGTCGGCAGTTGACTCGGTGTAGGTCACCAGCATGACGATGCACATCGAGATGATCGCCGCCGCCTCGAACTTCGGGTGGCCGAACCGGAAGAACCCGCTGAAGCCGACCCAATCGGCGGAATGCGTGCTGGAGAAGTCCAGCAGGCCCATCGGCCAGGCCACCAGCGTGCCGATCGCGATGGAAAGCAGCACGGCGATCTGGCTGATGAAGCCGCGGAAACACCGGGTGATCACCACGATGAGCAGCATCACCAGGCCGGCCAGCGCGATGTGGGAGACCTGCCCGTAGTCCTTGGCCGCCGGATTGCCGCCGGCGATGAGGCTGACGTCGGCGCCGATCAGCGACAGCCCGATGACGCAGATGACGGTGCCGGCCACCAGCGGCGGGAAGAACCGGATCATCATCGAGAACGGCTTGGCGATGAGCAGGCCGAACACCCCGGAGCAGAGCATCGCCCCGTACACCGCGGCCAGCCCGTACTGCTGCGCGATGATGATCATCGGGCTGAGCACGGTGAACGTGGCGCCGGCCACCACTGGCAGCCGCACCCCGAAGATCTTGCCGATGCCGACGCTCTGGATCACCGTCGCGATGCCGGACACGAAAAGATCGGCGTTGACCAGCAGGCCGATCGTGGATATCGGCAGCTTCAGCGCCCCGCCCACGATGAGCGGCACCGCCACGGCGCCCGCGTACATGATGAACAGGTGCTGGAGCCCCAGGACGAACAGCCGGGGCGCGGGCAGCACCTCGTCCACGGGATGAACCGCCGGCCTGCCCCCAGCGTCGGGCGGCACGGCTTCGGGCGCGTTGGTCAGTGACATCACAGCTCCACTCGGGCTATCGGCCGGTTGCGCGGTCCGCAGCGGCTATCGGCACGGCTTCGGGCGCGTTGGTCAGTGACATCACAGCTCCACTCGGGCTATCGGCCGGTTGCGCGGTCCGCAGCGGCTATCATTGTCTTCCGTATCGTGAAATATTATTTCCGAATACCAGATAAGTTAACTCCGTCGCACCCCCCGGTCAACCCCCGTTCGCCACTTTCCACCCGGGCTCTTGTCGGCGGCCCGAGCCGCAAGCCTAGACTGAACGTTCAGTCAAGACTGGGAGCCTCCGGCGTGACCACCGAAGCGTCCACCGACGCCACGCTCAAACAGATCATCGCGGAGCAGGAGGAAATCTTCGTCCGCCGTCAGCCCAAGTCCCAGCGCCTGGCCATCTTCGCCAGCGCGGTGCTGGTCTTTTCCGGCGTGATCGACGACTTCGTCATCGTCGACCTGCTCTCCTCCAACGCCGGGAACACGCCGATGTCGGTGCTGGTCTACTCCATCCAGCGCGGCGGCAACGGCGGCCCCGCGCTGAACGCCCTCGGCACGATCATGCTGGTCATGTCGTTCATCATCGCGATCATCGGCTACATCGGTTACCGGTTCCTGACCCGCGGCGAGCGGGGCAGCCGGATCGAGGCCCTCACCACGATCGCGGGCAGCGAAGGCTGACCGCCGGAGTCTCATTTTTATCCCGAACGGTCCGGGCGTGTGCCCCAGCATGATCCGAGGAGCCCACCGGAGGGAGAGCCATGCTCGAGGACCTGGTGTTCGACGACGCCGGCTCGCCCGCGATCGGCCTGGTGCCGCCCGGCATCTCGTGGGAGCAGGTATACGACCACATCAAGATCGCGCACCACCATCTGCTCGTGCCCTCGGACGCCGACGGGGACTACACCGGCGTCTACTGGACCGGCCGGGAGATGGCCCTGGTCAGCGACCTCGGCTCCGACCAGGAAGAAGCGATCGAGGAGTTCCGCGCCTACCTTCAAGAGCACGACGAGATCTAGCGTCCGCCGTGCTCTCACCTCGCGCCGCCGGATCGGGCAGGAACGCGCCGAGGA
>WNGL01002373.1_pt1 | contig 22878 bp, 28 predicted proteins | sample 5400591 | NCBI WGS metagenome assembly WNGL01 (sample SAMN13153377, study PRJNA577476) | soil metagenome | isolation source: 80 cm soil or saprolite under Garry oak tree replicate 1 | place: USA:California | collected 2016-06-15 | reverse complement strand
TCTGCGCATCGACGGTGTAGTCCGCGCCATGAAACCAGAACCGACGATTGGCGGCGCGGTGAATACCGAGCGGGCCGCGAAGGGCACTCCCAAACGCACTAGGCTCGATGGAGTCGTGCTTGGGAAACACCTCGATGCCCTCTCTTAGACCCGAGCCCTTCACCGGTACTCCCAAACGCGACGCAATGTCGTGAATGTAGGCACGGCAATCTTTCGCCAACAGCGGCCTCGCAAGAAAAATCCAGAGATGCCCACCTCGCCTGCTCAACTCGAGCGCCGGTTCGACTCCGTCCTGGATTAACCGGCACTGTAGCTTCAGCAGATCCTCCATCGCATTCTGGTAATCGGCATCAATGGCTAGCCATTTGCAGCGCTGGTTGTAGGGATTAATCGCGTACAGGCCAATCGTGATTTCTCCGTCTAGGTGACGGCGGATTGTGGATTCGGTCAGTTCCACGGGTGCCCCTGTCCCCACCTTCTTAGGCGTGAAATAGTAGTGGCGCCCGGTCTCGGGGTGAGGCCGAGCGGATTGCAGTGTGTATGCTGGGCGGTTAACGAACAACCGCCGATAGTCTTGAATGATTTGCCGTGATATCACTTCTTTTGTCTCCTTCCCGCGAGCGTATCGCGCGCCTTACCTTTTGTTTGCCTTTTAAGGATCTGAACCGCTTCTCGGACATTCCATGTTGTGTGTAGCCAATGTCCATGTCCAGTACACACTCAAAATATTCTCGCTGTCAACACAAAATGGAATATACTGTCCAGAAACGGAGACTAAGGGGCCGCTAAATGACTTCTCCCCTCATCGAACGCGTCGGCCAGCGGATCAAGGAGTTCAGGACCGCTTATGGAGAGCGCGGAATCTCTCAAGAGGCGCTAGCCAGCAAGATGGGCGTAGCAACCAACACCATTTCTCGTTGGGAGACCGCAACGGTCAGGCCGACAATAGAAGACTTGGAGAAGCTTGCGCGTTTCTTTGGGAAATCGATTGAGGAATTCTTTCCCCGGAGGGAAGTTGGCACCCGGCAGGGCCAGAGGATGGAAGCTCTACTCAGAACGGCGGAAAACCTCGACGACAAGGAACTAGACGAAGTCCGGAAATTTGCTGAATATCGCCGCGCGCGGATGATTTACGAAGCAAAATCTCCTGGTCGCAGGAGATCGTGAAAAATGAACCGCAAGGCCTATTACCGTGACATGCAGGCGCTTGCTCTTGAAGTGCGCAAACGGCATGGCCTCACACGCGCGGACATCAGCATCAAGCAAATGTGGAAGGTGTACCGGGCCGAGGGAATCGAGCGTATCGACTTCTGGCCAAATCTCAAACGCATTCGGGCAGCATACTTCAATGATGAATGCGGCGTCTCAGTGATGCTTGCCCGGGGGCTGCCAGACGAACCCACCATCTTCAGCATGGCCCACGAGCTCAAGCACCATCTCGTTGATAAGGATCTGATGGTTACGCTCTGCGGACCGGCCGACACCCCACCCATCACCGACGATCGAAGAGCAGTGGAGATTGGGGCTGAGGTCTTCGCTGCCGAGTTCATTTATCCAGAAGCGGATTTCGTGCGGGACTTCGAGAAGATCGGTGGCCCGTGCAATCCAAGCGCGCTCGTCAGACTGAAAGAGGCCACTTCGACCACTCTCAGTTATCAGGCGATGGCGAAACGGTCGCTCAGGCTTGGTTTACTCCACTACAGGGATGAGTTCCGCGTCGAAGTCGTGCATTGGGGATTGCTCGAAAAAAGGCTTTTCGGTCGCAGATTGAGTGATGCCCGAAGACAACAGCGTCTAGCCAAATGAGTCATCGGGCATGCTTCCGACTCGCACCGGGATAGAGTATCCGCCTTTTCACCGAGAGCTCCTTCCCTAACAGTCCATCGTAACCTTCCGAGCGCCAAGAATTTGCACAAGGCTACCGTTGGCGTGTATCGCATGCCGACCGTGTTCCCGGTGCCACTCGGGAAGAGTTGAGGTTCGATGGAGTTGCTCCACAACCTGCCGCCATCCGAGGGAGTTGTAGGCCGAGAAGGGAATTTCCCCTTCCTGAGTGGCGACTGGGGTCATGCTCGTCTCAATCGCTGCCAAATTCTGGACAACCAGATCCTGGAACCATTGACCGTAGACGATAGTTGTCACCCATTCGCCGGTTCCTCGCTCGTCTCTCTCCCAGGTTGGGCTTGCGATCCTTGTCCGCGCAGAGCACTGCCGGAACACGTCCACAAAATCGACCACCGAAAACCCGGATGGCGCCAGATCAGGGCTATAGTTCCGGAGGATCGCCATCGCAAGTCGCGCATAGGTTAGTGCCTTACCGCGACCAGAGTTAGCGATGATCTGGAGATCCCTGTTAAAGCGTTCAAGATTGAAGAATCGCGCGATTGGAACCCAGAACCCAGTTCTTCGGTTGACGATGAGCGGGCTCATGACACCCGAATCGGGATGTTCATTCGGCGCAACAGACCCCTCCGCGGAATCAGATGGCTGCAGCAGGTCCAAGACATCGCTGAATTGGCTAATGGCAGCGGTTGGGAACCAATCACGCAGCGGTTCCCATTCTGTTGACATCTGCGAGCCGAGGTCTGCGGCGAGTTGCGAAAGAGTGTATCGCTGCGCATAGCGCCGGTCGTCCGTCACGTCCTCGTCCCGGCCTGTGAACATGATCGGCTGAAAAACGACGCTGAAGACCTTATCGACGTTCCGGAGCGCGAACTCCACAATCGGACCGGCTTGGTCATTGTTGACTCCGTTTGCGACTGTGACTTGCAAGGTTATGCGGAGACCGGCGTTCGCCAGATTCGACATCGCCTGTTGTTTCACCCGGAACAGATTTGAGACTCCCCGGTGGCTGTTGCTTTCGTCGGACACTCCATCTAACTGCAAGAACACACTGTGGAGACCGGCTTCACGGGCTTGTTGTGCAAAGTCGGCGTCCTGAGCGAAACGGATTCCGTTTGTAGCGACGTGTAGCCGTTTGAAACCCATCTCTCTGGCCGACCTGATCGCATCGAGAAAAAATGGCGAGATCGTTGGCTCGCCGCCAGAGAACAAAATGTTTATTTCCCGCCGAGGCTTGAATGAGCGGGCGCGCTCCAAGATGAGCTTGATATCGTCAAGGTCTAGCTCGTGGACGTGACCGACGGCATTGGCGTCCATAAAGCACGGCCAGCACTTCATGTTGCAGCGATTCGTCAGATCGAATACCAGGAAAGCACCGCGGCCACATCGGACACTCGAAATTCCGTGGTTGTGAACCAGCTCGTCTTCGGTGCAGGCGAAATCCGGGCCGGGATAGAGACGTTCCATGCGCCGGAAGAACGCCGCGTCAGTCGCTAGCACATCTTCGAACGGTCCGTGGATCTGGCAAATTTTACGCATGAGGACGCGGCCGGCTTCTTCGATAATCTCCGCGTTGATGACGCCGGGATCCCGTTTGAGAACATTGATATCTGCCCGACCATCCAGCACCGCATTGCGCGTTTCGATCACGCAGTCTGGACAAACGGAACGGGTAGTACGCGGAACTCCGAGAGGGATCGCAGAGCGCGATGGGCGGTCCGATGGTTTGCCGGGCGCCCATGATGACGCCCGCTGACCTTTCCGCGCGGTGCCCAGCGGAACGCGCCAAGCAATTTCTGAAATTGCGCAGAGCGCTCTTTCAATTAGTCTTTGCGATAAGGCATTGGAAATGCGAGGCATGACATTCTCCTCAGGCTGGACAGGATTTTTGTTTGGGAGTTTTGCAGAAGGTAGGATGGAGGACTCCAAGAAACTGCATCGGCCTAACCCAAGCGACTAAGAATTTCCAGTCAGATTAAGGTAGCCGCTGGACACTTGTCAAACGGAAAGCTCTGCCGTGTCATACCACGAAATGTCACCCTGCAATTTGAATTACCATGCCGCCGAAAACAGCGGCGTCTTCAGGCGCTGATTTCTACTTGGCCTTGACACTCGCTTCGCTCGACGTGTGACTGAACCCTTGCCCGTCTACATAAGACTCCTCCGCTAGAAAACGAAGTCACACAATCGAAGCCCAAAACCAAAAACTTCGGTTGTCATTACAGCGCCTTCTCATGGAAGGAAAAAATGAAACGAAGAGATCAAGAACAAAACCATCGCGGCCGCTATCTTAGTGGCGCGGCACCTGAAAAACCCTGAAGACCTGCACGAATCCCGCCCCAGCCCCAGGACAGAATCGTTAATTGCTAGTGCGGTCCAATGGGCGGAGCGAATCATGCGAAGGGTTGAGGGTGTGTATCGGTGAGGCCCGCGTCCCAGGATTAGTTCCGGTTGGTCGCTAGCCTTGATCGGAAACGCCTCGAGCAGAACACTTCGGGGTTGGAAGAAAAAGTCGACCCGAGGCGTTTTCGATAAGGAGGCAATTGCCAAAGATTCGCGGCAAGGTATCGCCGCACCGTCAAGTCCTGCGGTACAAGTTGCAAGGCTTTTCGGAATACCGTGGTGGATTCTTCCAGTTTGTGGTCGATCGCGAGTAAAGTCCCAAGTGTACTCAGGAATTCCGGATTGTGCGGCTCAAGTTTTACCGCCTGGCGAAGTTCTGCTTCTGCACTCGGCAAATCTCCAGAGCGGGCAAGCTGAAGTCCCGAATCAGCGTGAGCTTGGGCTTCGGCTCTCCCGTCCGCAGCGTAAAGTCCTGAGCCCGTCAACAACAGAATCAAACTGCTCACCATGAAGAACGGACCGAGCCCTACGAGGACGCGCGCTTGGCGTTGCGATCTCATCCCTCTCCAAACTCAGTGCGCCAAATATGGCACGAACCCGCGAACTTTGGTGCGCAAACGATACACCGAAGTCGTGGCCGTAATGTAGAGTGTGCGGTAGTCCTTGTCGCCCCACGCCAGATTCGCCGGTTGTTCAGGCGTGACAATGGTACCGAGATGATGTCCCTGCGCATCCCAGACCCAGATTCCTTTTGGCCCGGTCACAAAAAGATCTCCTCGCTCGTCGACTTTGATTCCGTCCGGAACGCCATCGTGCGGCTCACCTTTTTCGTCACCGAAAATACGGCCGTTGCTAAGACTTCCGTCAGGGGTGACGTCATACTCACGGATATTCTTCTCTGCGCTGTCATCCACGTAGAAGTGCTTGCCATCGGGAGAAAACGCCAAACCGTTGGGCTGAGTCAAGTCTTTGGTCAACAAACGAACGCCGCCTTGTGCATCGAGGCGATACACGCCCTGAAAGGAAATCTCCTGCTTTTCTCCCTTCACCAGATCAAGCGTGGAATCGGTGAAGTAGATTGCGCCGTCGGTTCCGATAATCACATCATTGGGACTGTTGAACTTCCTGCCTTCGTACTTGTCTGCCAGCACTGTGTAGTGCCCGTCCGGAGTTACCTCGATAATGGCGCGCAACACGCTGGCGCAATCGATTAACCGATATTTCCGGTCATACGTATTTCCATCCGGATCACCAAGTGAGATGACTTCTTCTTTACGTCCGTCCACGTGCAGCCGATAAATCTTGTTCTGCTCTTCATCGCTAACATAGATAAAGCCCGCGGGATCCCACACCGGCCCTTCGGTAAAACCAAAACCGCTCGCTACCCGCGTGATCTGGGCCTTACGGTCGAGCAACTCCCAAAATTCGGGCGAGTCTGCACGCAACTCGAAGCTTCGTGAAGCATCGGCACGGACCCGAATCAGGAAACACCAAACGAGCAGAACTACGACGCTAGAAATGATTGCTGGCCGGATAAATGGTTTCACAAAGATGTCCCTGCTTTCAGAGTAGTGCCTCAAGGCTGTGAATTTACATTCACGCGCTTCCTACTCTTCCTTCCAGCCTGAACGTTAGGCTGAGTATTGCGGCCGAGGCTCATCAAGTAACTGGCAAGGTCATCGAGTTCCTGGCGGCTTAGCCTTGAGCCGTAGTCGGCAGGCATCAAGGATTCCGGTCGATATTCGACGCTTCGCAGGTTCGATTTCTCGAAAGAATGGAAGGCACCGTCCAAGGTTTGAAGTTGTAATGAGAAGTTATCTTCATTGCGAGCGATACCGGTGAAAGTGTGACCATCAAGCGTGGTCGCGACAACGGTTTTCGTGCGTTGCTCCGGGTTCTTGTTGGGGTTCGTGAGCACGCCGCGAACTTCCTCCGAGGAATGTGTACGCCCATAGCTCGACAGGTCCGAGGCGATATACCCACCTGCACCATTCACCATATGGCAGTCGGCGCATGCAGCTTTCCCGAAAAAGAGGGCTTTGCCGGCCTCGGGTGATCCAGGTAACACAGAGATCGCGCCGCTGCCTTGTAAATTATGGAGGTGCCGCACCACAGCTTGAATCTTTGAATTGCCGAGGGAGCGAAATGGCGGCATACCGGTTCCGGGGACTCCCTCTCGAATAATGCGCAGGAGTGCAGCATCGGATAAGTTTTGCACATCCCTCCTGGTAGCAATATCGGGCGCGAGTTCGCTGCCGTGGCCGTCGAGACCATGGCAACTGGCGCAGCGTGCAGCGAAGATCTGCACGCCCTCCATGAAAGCCGTATCTGATGAATTCTTCGAAACGGGGTTCTGTCGAGCGTGCAGGAGAGCAGCGGTGTAAACTGTGGTTAAGACCACTAGGCGGACGAGGATTAGCGCACAGGTCCGGCCACTAGCGTTCCACTTGGTTCGCGCAAGTTCTCTCGGGCGGCGCGCAAATCGTGCGGTCATTGACACGATATCTTGCAATCGAATCCAGCTTCTCGAAAACATAATATGGCCGCTGTTCATATGTACACCAGCTGTTTTCACTCCGTGAAAAGTCGCTCTTTCCAACGGCTCCCCAACAATGATAGAGTCCGCGCACATATATACAACGGGAGGACCCAATGAACAACTCGCCACTCTCTCGAGTCGGCCGAAAAGGCTCTCTGGTTATCGCGATCGTGCTAATTTGTGCTGCCGGTTCGGTGAAGACCCGATGGGACCTGTTCGCGCAATCCATGCCAGCTTCTGCCGCTGTAAGCGATGAAGCAGCTCTCCTTGATGGTTTTCGTCGCGTGGAAGTCGCCTCTGTCTCCGACGCACTTGAGCAGACGACCGGTCGTCGAATGTATATGTCGCACCGAATGCAACCGATTTTCACCTCAAAGTTCGCCGGTTTCGCTGTAACCGTGAAGCTGAAGAGAGACGAAGGAAATACCGACCCAAACGCATTGAACGGGATGTTGGCGACAATTGATCAGGGGGCAGCCAATTCGGTGTGGGTGATGGTGGTGGAGGATGGCGCGGACATCGCCGGGATGGGAGGCTTGATGGGGACTGCCATGGCAGCGCGGGGCTACGCCGGAGCCGTGGTCGATGGTGGAGTGCGCGACCTCGCGCAGCTTCGCAGAATCGGATTTCCAGTTTTTGCGCTCGGAGCAGTTCCTTCGACATCGATTCATCACTACAAATTCGACGGAGCTAATATTCCGGTTCTGTGTGATGGCGTAGAGGTGCATCCGGGCGACATCATTGCTGCCGATAGTGATGGCGTAGTCGTCGTTCCTCGGGTGCGAGCGAGTGAAATTTTGGCGCGCGCTCAAAAGCTTGATTTCGAAGAGCATTCCATGTACCCCTACATCGAGAAGTACAAATCAATTCAGGAGGCAGTAAAGAAATTTGGACGGTTGTGAACTCCGGCCTTGTCCAATCTGTCATTCCTGTCAGATAATTTGCGCATTCATTTGGACGGGCCGCATTTTTCCTTGTGACAGAATTAATGTTCTAAGTCGCGAACTCCGCCAACCTGGCGGTTGGAAAGGAAAACCAATTAACCCAGCAAGAATCTTAATGACGACGTGCTTTCTAGGCTGCGTGGCGTTGGCTGCTGGATACGATTCTCCGCAAACTGCAGCGTCAAGCTCAATCAACGTGCTTCCTGCGCAGCTCATAGTCCAGCCGCCGGCTGAAAACTGGCTTTCCTACAACGGCGACTACTCGGGAAGACGCTACAGCTCTTTGTCGAAAATTACTCCTGACAATGTCACTCAATTGCGCGCGCAATGGGTATTTCATTCAGACAATTCCGATCGGCTTGAGGTCACCCCGGTGGTGGTTGATGGTGTCATGTTCGTCACTTCAGCCAACGACAGTTATGCCTTGGACGCGCGGACCGGTCGTATTGTCTGGCATCATGCAATGCCAACGTCCGAAGGCTTGATCGACGATGCCTCACGTCACCTCAACCGTGGTGTTGCCGTGTGGCATTCTCGCGTGTACATGAACACGGACAATGCACATTTACTTTGCCTGGATGCCCGCTCCGGCCACCTGATTTGGGATGTCCCTTATGCTGATTGGAACAAGAACTACGGCGCGACCAGCGCCCCTCTGGTGGTCAAGGACAAGGTAATCGTGGGCACTTCCGGAGGTGACGATGGAGTTCGCGGCTTCGTGGCCGCATACGATGCTGAGACTGGAAAATTGTCGTGGCGTTTTTGGACCATTCCTGCGCCGGGAGAATTTGGGTCTAAGAGCTGGCCAGGAGACTCTTATCTGCACGGTGGCGGCACCACCTGGATGCCGGGCACATATGATCCGCAACTAAATACGCTTTTCTGGGGAACGAGCAATCCCGCTCCGGATTTCGAAGGCAGGACTCGTCCCGGCGATGACTTGTACACGGATTGCGTGCTGGCTCTGAATCCTGATACCGGCAAGCTGAAGTGGTACTTCCAGTTCACCCCACATGATGTATTCGACTACGACGCGACAGAGACTCCGGTCCTCCTGGACACTGACTACAAAGGCGCACCGCGCAAACTGTTGGTCGAAGCAAATCGAAACGGCTATATTTACGTTATCGATAGAGTTAACGGAGAGTTTCTTTCTGCGGTTCCATTCGTAGAAAAACTGAATTGGGCGAAGGGCGTTGACAGCAAAGGTCGGCCAATACGTACCGATGTGAAGCCCAGCCCAAGGGGATCCAACGTGTGTCCTGGATACACTGGCGCGACTAACTGGTTTTCACCTTCGTACAATGAGTCCACGCACTTGCTGTACTTTATGGCGCTGGAACAGTGCCAGACCTTCTTTTCCGCGCCCGATCCGGAACGCTTCAAAGAAGGCCGGACATTTTACTCCACCGGGGTAAAGCACATTCCTGGCGAAACCTCCCAGAAAATTCTTCTGGCGTACGATGTCGCAAATGGCGCGGTTGCATGGAAATATCAGCAAGTTGGTCCGGGTCATTCTTCAGGCGGTACCATGACTACCGCTAGCGGACTCGTCTTCTTTGGAGATGATGCTCGGTCCTTCGAAGCAGTAAACGCGAAAGATGGCAGATCCCTGTGGCATTTCAACACGGGGCAGGATATCAGTGCTTCTCCGATGAGCTATGCAGTTGACGGCAAGCAGTACGTAAGCATTGCGGCGGGAAGTGACGTTTTCAGTTTCGCGTTGCCATAATCAGAGGTTGTGGAAGCGAATTCTCAAAAGCAGGAGGTTTTTTTATGTTTTCCGATTCAGTGACTCGCAGGAAGTTCGCCACTGTGCTTGCGCCGGTGTTATCCGCGCTCGGTCTTACAACGCTAGTCCAGAAATCCGCTAAGGCCGACGCTGCGCCATCCCAAGACCCAGATGTTCACAAACTAAACGACGAGGGCAAGCCTGCAGACGGGGCCCAGATGATTACGCCAATTGTTGCCCACAATGGATTGATTTACATTGCGGGACAGGGTGCACACGATCCCGGCTCGGCGCAATCGTGGGATATTGGCGCCCATACCACGAAGGTATTGGACAACGTGAAGAAGCTAGTCGAGGCCGGTGGCGGAACAATGGATCGCGTTGTGCAACTTACTGTGTTCCTCGCAAAGATCGACGACTACGACGGCATGAACAGAGTATTCAAAACCTACTTCCCGCATGGAGGACCCGCCCGCACTACCGTTGCCGTTGCTGCTCTTCCGGGAAACTCGCTGGTAGAAATCAACTGCGTGGCTGCGTTGCCCAAGAAGTGACTGGAAGAGGAGCTCACATATGAAACTCAATTGGAGCCGCCGTGGGTTCCTGGGAACTCTAACTGCAATCGCAGGGTCATTTTTCGTGCCCCCCAGGCTGCTAGGTGCAAAACCGGCGCAGCGGGAATCTGCCGCGAGTCTTACTGGCTTTGGACAGTCCGGAGATCCGTACCAAGAGCTCGGTGTGGCAACTGTGATCAATGCAGAGGGCACTATGACCATGCTCGGTGGATCGTTGATCCGTGCTGAGGTCGAAGCCGTAATGGCCCAGGCAGCACGCCACTTCGTAAGCATTCCCGGCTTGGAGGCCGCGGCAGGAAAGCGCATCGCACAAATGCTCAAACTGCCGGAAGGCTACAGTGCTCTAGTGACTTCAGGTGCGGCTGGGGCAATACAATCCGGACTCGCAGGCATCCTCACTGGCGACAACGAGAGCTTCATCAAGCAATTGCCAGACCTGACCGGAATGAAATCTGAAGTCATCATCCAGAAGTCCCATCGTAATCCGTTCGACCATCAGCTCCGAGGAACCGGCGTGAAGCTGATTGAAATTGAGACCCGCGACCAATTGCGGCGGGCAGTCAGCGAACGTACCGCGATGATGCATTTCAGCAATTTTGCCAATGCCGCGGGGCAAATCAAAGTGGATGAATGGGTGAAGCTTGCTAAGGAGTTCAAACTGCCGTGCATGAATGATGCGGCGGCGGACACTCCCCCTGTTTCCCACCTTTGGGACTACGCCGATATGGGCTATGACCTCGTGACTTTCAGCGGCGGCAAGGTGCTGAGGGGCCCGCAGTGTGCCGGTTTGTTGATCGGACGCGAGGATCTGGTGCATTTCGCGTTACTCAACAACAGTCCTTACGAGGACACGCTCGGCCGCGGTCAAAAAGTTGGTAAGGAAGAAATTGTAGGAATGATCAAGGCATTGGAGCTTTACCTAAACGAAGATCACGATGCACTTGCCAGAGAGTGGCAGCAACGCCTGGATACGGTTTCTCGACAGATCACCAAAATTCCTGGCGTAAGCACGTCGTTCTTCACTCCCGATATTGCGAATCATGTTCCCCACATGCAAATCACGTGGGATGCCAAGATCTCCTTGACGCCACAGCAGGTGTCGCAGACCTTGCGCGCTGGGCAACCATCCATCGTAATTGGCGGCGGTGAAGGGCGTCCCGGCCTGGCGATGTGTTCCTTCATGCTGCAGCCTGGTGAGGAGCAAATCATCGCGGAGCAGTTAGCCAAGGTCTTCCGGGAGCATTCGGCATAGCGAGGTTCAGTTTCAGTCTGCCCTGCGATGAGTATTGCCGGTCACAACGCGACGCGGGAATCTAAAGCAACCCACGTGCGCTGGGTTCTCGTCCTCTGGATCTTCGTCCTGAGTGCGATTGCTTTTCTCGATCGCGTCAACATCTCCATCGCTGGACCGTCGATCGCAGCAACCTATCACTTGAGTAATGTGCAACTGGGATCGATATTCGCTGCGTTTTTGTGGGGCTATGCTCTGTTTCAAACCATCGGTGGCCGGGTGGCTGACCGGGTGGGCCCTCGCCGAGTGCTCGCCGGGGGAGTTGTTTGGTGGGGAATCTTTACGGCTCTTACTGCGGCCGTGCCCTCGGGCATAGGGTCTGCGCTCGCCTGGTTTGTGGGCGTCCGGTTTCTGCTGGGGGCAGGTGAAGCAGTGATGTTTCCTGCCGCGAACCAGTTTGTATCGCGCTGGATTCCGGGACCAGAGCGCGGGCTGGCCAATGGATTGATATTTGCCGGAGTCGGAGTTGGCGCCGGTCTCTCTCCTCCGCTCATAACTTACTTGTTACTTCATTATGGATGGCGGGCGTCATTCTGGGTCTGCGCGCTGTTTGGTCTGATCGCCGGCATCGTGTGGTACGTGGCAAGCCGGGACACTCCAGCGGAACATCCCAGCGTTTCCGGGCTGGAACTTGCGACAATCTATTCGGGGCTGAGCCTGAATCCGCAAGCCGCGCGCTCTGATAGCAAGATAAAGCTTGTTCCATGGAGCAGAGTCCTGACCAGCAAAGATGTGCTTGCGGTGACGCTCAGTTACTTCTGCTTTGGATATGTGGCCTGGATTTTCTTCAGTTGGTTTTACATCTATCTTGCCCAGGCGCGGGGCCTTAACCTGAAAGCAAGCGCGTTTTATGCCATGCTGCCGTTTGTCGCCATGGCGGTATTTTGCATCCTCGGTGGGCGAATCAGCGACTATCTCACGCGCCGCCATGGTCCGCGTTTGGGTCGTTGTGTGCTGGCGTCAGTGGCTATTCTTCTCGCAGGAATTTTTGTGGCTTCGGGTGCGCTGGCAGAAAACGCGCGGATCGCCAGCGTGGTCCTCGCGGGCGGAGCAGGGGCACTGTATGTCTCCCAGAGTTCATTTTGGTCGGTGACTGCCGACCTGGCGGGCCACTCTTCGGGTTCGGTTTCCGGTTTTATGAATATGGGCGCTCAGATCGGCGGGGCCGTAACCGCGCAACTCACACCCTGGATCGCAAAGTATTTTGGATGGACGGCATCCTTCCTGGTAGCAGCAGGTTTATGCACGCTGGGTTCGGCTGCGTGGCTTTTTGTTGACCCTGTTCGCACCCTCGTCACTAAGGAAGCAGGGATTCGCCGCGAGAAATGACCTGGTGTGGTTGCCAAACATACTTTTTCTGTCGAGAGCTCCACTTGGGATTTCTTCGAGTTTGAGCAGGGTGGATCGGCGAAGAACCGAGCTAATGGATCAAACACGTTGAGGGGCCAAAAACGGCGATGTGGGAACCAAAAGATGAGGTTCTGGACGAATCGTCGCTAGCCTTGATCGGAAACACCTCGGGGCAAACTGTTGGGTGGAGTGGGGATCTCAATCCGAGGCGTTTCCGATCAAGGCTACGGAACGGCAGCCATTCCGAAACCGCCGCGGGTTCGTGGTCAGTCACGGTATAGATTCCAGCGTCGGGATTTCGACGCCGGAGAGAGTCGCTGAAGCAGGCTCTGCGGCAGCCTGGTTGACCAGCCTTACATCGGGCGCTGGTGAATGATCGTCCACAGCGTTCCGAACCTATCGCGAAGCTGGCCAAAACGAGAAGCGAAGAACGTCTCTGCAATCGGCATGCCTATCTCACCTCCTTCTGCAAGAACTGCATAAACCCTGTCCGCGTCTTCAGAGGAGTCGAGGGCGAGGAACAGGTAAGAGCTTCGGACAGGTTTAAAGTGACTCTTCGGTACATCGTTTGCGATCAACTCCACTCCTGCAATGCTCATGCGGGCATGAACGACATCATTCTCCGTGCCGGGCTCCACCTCATATTCGACCGGCAGCCCGCTTTTTTTCATCATCATCGTGATCTTTCCGCCAAGATGCTTTTCATAAAAGTGGAACGCCTCTTCGCAGTTTCCGCCAAAGTTGAGGTGAGTGTAGAGTTTCATTCCATCGTTCTCCTTTTGAAGCTGTGAGTTATGGCCTTTTCATCCAGGCCGACTTGTATGCCTTCAAGTAAAAGAAGGTCAGAAGTTGGCTCCGATTCGGACACAATCGTGCCTTTCACCTACAACGCGAAGGCCGATCACGACTGTTGCATCGTCTCGTCGTGGGTCAGGAAAATTAACTCATTGCCATCGGAGTCCTTCACTGCAGCCCATCGTTCCAGCGAAGACGGGTTGAAGCCGGAGCTGACTTCCAATCCTTTTCCACGCAGAGCGGAGGTTGTCTTTTCTAAGTCATCTACCAAGACGCCTATGTTCTTGGATTGCCCTGAGGCGCCTGGATCCAGCAGGTCGATGCAGATCGGGACGCCGGCAATCTCAATCTGCACAAACTCCTTAGGACTCTCCCGCAGAACTTTGCAGCCGAGCACGGTAACCCAGAATCGGCGTGCTTGTTCCAGGTCGCGCGTGTAGATCGTTACAAATTCAAGCCGCCGGATTGATAGGTCGTCCATAGTTCCTTCCCGCCGCCCAATTAATTCTCCATACAATCGGTCTCTTACCTGCGCCACACGCTGAGTATGACGGCCATGAGGGGCAGTTTCACGAGCCAGTCACCCGCGTGGATGGCGGTGAGCTTCCATGGCACGTTGTCCCACACCACCGCACCCACAAGGATCATGAAAACAAACCCGAACCACAGCCAGACTCCAAGCTGCACCGCTGCCTTCCACTCGACGACTCCAAGCAGTACGACAAAGCGAGCGACCACATAGGCGATGACGAATTCCCGAACCAATTCCGCAGCCTTCTTCCATGCCGGCACTTTCCTCATGTCGGCCGTTGTCCGCGGGTCTTGGTCAAGCAGATCCATCCGCGCTTTGCCGAAGGCGGTGTACCACAGCGAGCTCATCACAAACGCCGCAACGGCCGCCACAACGACGCTTAAATAATGGATTTCGAGCATAACTCCCTCTTTGGTGGTGGCCGTTCGAGCCATCGCGGACTGATTCCTCACAACTACCGAAACGGAGCCCGCCGCCAAGTCCTAGGGCGAGACTCTCTGGCTGATAGCCAAGATGTTTCCCTCGCTATCCTTGAACCACGCAGTCTTTGCCCCGTCCGCGTTCGCGATGCTGTTCTCCATCTTGATCCCCGGTGGGTCATACTCTTCGAACACCACGCCTCTGGCCTTGAGCTCACGAACTTCGGCGGCGACGTCATCCACCGCCCAGAACGCGGTGCTCGCCTTTGACGTACCCGCGCCGGCTGACGGGTACATGAATACCCACGAGCCGTCTCCGCATTCATAGATCACGCCTCCCGCGTACTCCTCTTTGGGCTTCAGCCCCAGCTTCTCTTCGTAGAACTTTCGGGCTCGAGCGACATTGGTTACCGGAATATACGGAACGATTCGTGCATGTTTCAGCATCTGATTCATCCTCCCAGGCGCGTGCGCCGGTCAACGCGATATGGGTTACACGATCATCACGCGGCGGATTCCGACGCCGTATAGTTTGACAGCCATCCGGCGCTGATAAGGTCAAACACACCCTCGAAGGGCATGGCTCGGCGATACGCCCAATAGCCTCTTCATGTGCATCGCCAGGTGGCTCTGATGAGCAAAGCCGACGTCCACGGCGATTTGGCTGATCGGCAGCGTGCCCTCTCGCAGCAGCAGTGCCGCACGCTCCACGCGCCGTCGAATCACGTACTGGTGAACCGGCATCCCTGTCGCCTTGCGGAATGTGCTGTTAAGGTGCGAGGCGCTCATCCCGGCCACATCCGCAATCGTGTGCAGCGAGAGGTCGCTCCGCAGGTTCTCTTCGATATAGGACTGCACTTGACGTAGTTTGTGCCGAGGCATGCTACTTTCCATCAGCGAATTGGTCCCCGCTACCGAACTGTGGTTACGCAACAATTGCACAGCTATGGCCGTAGCCATGCTCTCCATAAAAAGACGCCCGCTGGGGAACCCGTTCTGCACCTCGGCCATCAGCGCCCACCCGATATGTTCGATCTGCAAATCGCGGACGCGAAATCGGCTGCGAATCTCAACGCGGTCTCCGAAGCCGGACTCTTCAGCTACGTCGCGCAACAGGCGCCGTCCCAACCTAAGCACCAAAGCCGTATCCGCCTCCTTCATTTCCCAGCGGGAAGGCACACAGTCCGGGATGATGTCGATGTCTCCGTGGAGTGCCAGACCGGAATGGCTCCGCTTGCCGTGCCTGCAGTCCATTCTGACCGGCCTCCCTATGTGAATTGCGACGCGGAGCATCCAGCTCCGGTACATCGAGCACGCCGGGGCCATCGGACTGCAAAATCACACGCAATACATCGGAGCGGTCCTGGGAGTCCAGAGACCGTACTTGCGTCATTGGCTTGGGCGGAAATGCGAGAGTTGGGTCAATCATTTCGCTGTTTACCTCACGCTGAGAGACCGCTGGGCCATCGACCTTGACTATCCCGGCTCCGGTCTCAAGCAACTGCCGCGAACGCCTACCGCGGTTGCATCTGTCGAGTTAGGGATACGATGCTTCGGCGCCCCGAGATGTTCGTCGCGCAATACACATTTAACCACCTTATGTTCGTCTTCGATCCGGTTGCCGAATGTATTCCAGGGCCATCCCGGCTCAGTGGCACAGGTTTTCCTCCGAACCTGCTCAAAATTGTCCGATTTTGCGCGGCGTCCCAGCGCGACGAGACTAGCATCGCCAATGAGAGGTGACTCTGCACGTTCCGGCGCCTGTGATGAAGAATCCAGCGGTAACCGGACTTCAATCAGTGAGTGTTATGGGTTATCGAATTCGCCATTGCGTCGAATGTCCGAAGTGCGTCACTCGATACTTGGTCGCTTGCAGTCCCTACCGCAACGGGTCTTACCTCGTTCCCACTGTTGCTGGCTCACTGGAGGAATACACGCTGTATTGCTCCTGCGGGAGATTAGCAATCGCCAGTCGATGGAGGTGGAGCGAGGTGAAGACTTATGAAGTCTCGAAAATAGCCTTTGATCGTGGATACGGCACGCCCGACGAAGTCTTCCCAGTTAGACGACCAGCCACGTCATCCAGTGGGCGCCAGGGCATACGCTGTTGGTTGTGATGGTGCATGCGGCGGACGAAGAACGTGCTGATCGCGCCGGGATTTAGACCGATGGCATCGACCGCCACTTGGCACGCGTTTTTGGACCGGGTAGCGACATGTGATGGATCACTTTGTTTAAGGCTCGAGTGATCGCCGCCTCGTCCAGTCGGCGCGGGAAGTGGGGAAAAGTCGTGCAGTCAAGGACGAGTGAAGCGGGAGAGCGCGTCGCCGTTCATAGTGCTCGTGCCTCGCCTTCCCGCTACGTCGAGTCCTCTTAGCATATGTGGCACAAGATGGCCAACAACTGCCCGTGAACTGGTGTTACCCAGCTGCATCGTTTGCCGGCCACATTGTGAATCTGCTACGAAGTGTTTGAGTCTAGAAACCGGACGCGAACTGTTCATGTAGCGGCATTTTGTTGGCATAGGAGAAATGAGGTATATGAGTGCGATTCGCGCCGCGATGCCCGCGTCACGGCAGCGCCCCTTTGCGGCGATTTTCTGGGGTGGGTTGTTTGCGGGCGTATTCGATATCACTCAAGCTTTTATCGGATTCGGCTTACTGGGAGCGACGCCGTACCGGATCCTGCAGCACATTGCCGGTGGAATTTTGGGGACGCGTTCTTATCAAATGGGATGGGTCTCCGCTGCGATTGGTCTTGGGTGTCACTTCACTATCGCGTGCACTGCCGCGGCCGTCTATTACATGGTAAGCCGTAAGATACCTGTGCTCGTCGAACACGCTGTTTTCTCAGGACTGCTATATGGCGAAGCAGTATTCCTGTTCATGTACTTTGTCGTACTGCCACTCTCGGCTTTAGGTCCGGCTCGGTTCAACATAGCGACCTACATTACCGGGCCCATCGGGCATCCTCTTCTAGTGGGACTCCCGATCGCCTTTTCCGTCTGTCGCTTCGCAAGCCCGCTAGAGCATGCTTCTTGACGATTAATTCCACATGATGCACCGATCCGCAGTGCTTTCGAGGCAAGAGCGACGCCCACGTAGGCAAGGCTCTCGAAACCAAACTAACCTTGGTTCAGATTTCGTCCGCGTGGAACAGCCGGGAAGGTGCTCCGCACGGACGAAATCGTTACGTGGAATTGCAGATCAAGAAAGCAAGGACGAACGGCGAACGCGCCAAGCTGTCAACGTTCCAAAACCCTTGCGACAAAATGGCCGAGGCAATCGTAACGACGGAGGCAAGCGAGGACACGTCGTCAAGGTTCGTCCCGATCCAGCTTGTCGGGTACATCGTCCTGACGCGCCGTCTCCCGAGCAGGTCGAACGGGAGCGGGCAGTGGAACGCAAGCAAATCTAGAGGGAGAAGCTTGCGATTACGACCCGCCATCGGATACTGGCGACCGTCTTGCAACGGACTTCGGCTCCGTTGACGAAGGCGCGTACGCTAAACGGAAGTGTTCGAACTTGAAACGGAAACACGTTGTCGGGAAAACTCTCCCTCCGGAACTGCCGTAAGCGCGCAAAAGATGTGGTTGCATGTTGGACGGCATCAAACAAGCCGTCGAACCAGAAGTATTGTCTGGTCGTCTCTCTGCTCTCCGTACTCTCGAACCCGTGCTCTGAGTTCCGCTGAGATCTCTCGGAGTTCGTTGTTTCGGGCGCTCTGGATGATTTCTTGTATACCGGCCATTCCAAACTCACGACCCTTGGAGTCGAACGTTTCTGTGAAGCCGTCACTGACGATCGCAAGGATATCGCCGCACTCAAAGCGAAGCGTACTTGAAGTAAAATCTTGATCTGGCAGAATTCCCAACGGCAGGTTTGAAACTGAGCACTCTTCAATCCTTCCAGCAGATGCACGGTAATGCAAAAGCGGAACGTGTCCTGCAGATGAGAATGCTAGATCGGGACTGCCATCCCACGCTGCATAGGCAAAGGTAACAAACGTGTTTGGTGTCAATAACGCCTTGTTCATATCGGAAAGCAGCGCCGAGTCGTGTGCCCGCGATGCCTCCCACATGCGGACAGCGCCTTTTGTCATGCTCATGAGCACCCCGGCGGGAACTCCATGCCCAGAAACATCTGCGACGTAAGCGAACCAGCGACCGTTCGCCGCAATCACGTCGACAAGATCTCCCCCGACAGTTCCGCTCGGGAAAGAAGCTCCGAAGAATTCAAATTTCACTGGTTCTGAATGACAGCTCCGGCACAAGGGAACGGTGAATTTCAGCCGCTAGCCTGATTTCAGTATGCGCGGCGAAGAAGCGCTTGCCTTCCCGCTGGAAAAACAGAAGAAATAACACGTATCCACAAATGAAAGAGATCAGGACGCCGGCAGCATCCACCCGTAGTTTGTCCTTGAATGCCGCAGCATCCATCGCTAAGGTCGGCATATTGCTATACACGCGAACAAGCAGCCAAAGGGCGGGGACTTGCACTGCCGCAAGCGGGATCATGGACTTGAACATCCTGCGGATGCCTAAAAAGGCCCAGCACACCCCAAAACAGGACCTCACCACGACGTTTATGGTCAGCTCGCTCACGGTGGTTTTCTGAAAGTTCAGGCTGTCGAAAATGAATCCGAGCGATCCAAATAGACAGAAAACCCCCGCGAGAAAAATAAGCAAGGAACTATTCGGCAACGTTTTCCAGAAAGTTGCGCTACCCGTCCAATTCTTCCAGTTCATGCGTCACCGGCCCATCGCTTCAATTCCGCTGCAGTGTTGATCGTGCGGAGAACAGAATACGCAAGCCGACACGATCAATATAAAGCATGATGTGATGATGAAGATCGTTGCGCAATCGTCCGTCAGCGCGGCTGTACTTGCGGAGACCGCATCGGCATAGATGGTGTGGAAATCGGGAGAGGTGCCAGCCATCCAGTAGTGAGGTGCCTGTCCTTCGGGCGGCACTCCTTTCTCAAGGTAACGAGTGATCCTTGCATAGCGGGCAGCAAATAGCGAAACAAGCATATCCAACGTGTGCTGGTGGAAGCCGCGAAGCTGGCGCCGAAAGAGGACCATGATCTGGGCAGAAAGCATTTGGATTTGCGTAGACAAAACGCACGGCACTCTGTGTCACAGCATGACCTTACCCCCATTCACATCACGCACGTGGCCCGTAATCCATGAAGAAGCATCCGAAGCCAAAAACAGCGCGGCCGCGGCCACGTCTTCTGGTGTGCCGATTCGCCGTAGCGGCAGCTGTTCGGCCACCTTCGCTTGCATGTCAGCGGACATAAACTGTTCAATTCTTTCGTTCCGGACGATAGATGGCGCTATCGCATTGGCCCGAATACCGAACGGGCCGAGTTCCAATGCGAGGTGGCGCATGAACATGAGAGTTGCGGCCTGCGCCGCTCCGTATGCTGCGGACCCCAGGGACACTGATCGCCCGGCGGTCGAACTGATGAGAATGATGTTTCCTCTACCTCTGGCTTTCATATCCGGCACAAACGTCTTTACGGAAAGAAACTTGCTATTGAGATCGGAATCCAGTGTTTTCCGCCATTGCTCTTCAGTTATGTCGAGAACTGGAACGGGATTGCCCATGCCACCTGCGAACGCAGCGAGCACGTCGAGAGTTCCGAAGCGCTCGTAGATGGTGGTCCGCAATCGGGCCAAATTCGTGGCAGATGTTACGTCTGCGACAATACCAAAGCAATCTCCACCCTCACTTCGAATCGAATGCTCAACGCGGCCGATTGCCTGCTCGTCACGGCCGTTCACAACTACGTTCGCACCCGACCGAGCAAACGCGCGTGCAGTCTCTGCGCCGAGCGCCTTTGATGAGCCAGTTATGAGAACCATCTTCCCTTTTAAATCGGAATAACAAGCCATCGCATCCTCCTCATACATTGCCACCAAGCAACCTGCTCATCGCAGCAGCAAGAAACCCAGGCACAGAAAAAAGACGTTGTTTATAACATGCATAAAGGCGGTGTTGAGAGTGGACTCGGTTCGAATGCGAATCCAACCCGTGAACACGCCAAACACAAAGGCGTAAGGCATGGCGATTTGGATAGATATGCATTGCGGCAAACAGGACTGCCGCGACGACAATCGCAAGGAGGTCGGGCAAATGATGCCGGAGCCACTGAAGCAGGGCACCACGAAAGAACAACTCCTCAAAGAGCGGAACCAGGAGACAACCGCGGGGTATGGCAATCGCCCAAGCGGCCGTCGGTTGGCCCTGAAGCCGCTTCACATCAGTTGCGCAATCCTCCGGCCTGCGCGAGGAACACTTGTAACTACGGGACCTGTGTAGCCATATGCAGCAGAGCACTCGCCACCTGCCTGCTGATCGATCAATAGAAACAGCTGCTGTCCGATCAGCCGGTCAGTCCAGTAGTCATACCACCAGGCGATCGCGTAAGCGAAGCAAAGCTCCCTTGCCCGCCTCTCAGCGGGAAGCGGATAGTATTTCCGCCCTCTGGAAGACGTCGGGATCAAGGAACCAGCCCGCCGGCAATGAATCGCTGCAAGTGACCGGAGTAGACGCCAGTCCGGAGGCCTTCGAAAAGTATGCTCCAGGTAAGCGGGTGTTGCATGTTGCGACGCACGGATTCTTCTTGCAGGGCAACTGTGAGTCAGCAGCGCAAATGGAATCCGATCCGAGCAAGCGAGATGAAAAACTCCTGAATGCGACCGCCGAGAATCCGTTGTTGCTATCAGGCCTGGCATTTGCGGGGGCAAACCACCAGAGTCCTACGAACGCAAATGAGAGTGACGGCATTCTGACCGCAGAAGAAATCGCAGGCCTGAACCTGGAAGGTGTGGACTGGGCGGTGCTTTCCGCCTGTGACACGGGAGCCGGAGAAATCAGAGTCGGCGAAGGAGTTTTTGGCCTCAGACGTGCGTTTCAGGTCGCTGGAGCGAAAACGGTGATCATGAGTCTCTGGCCGATTGAAGATGAAACCGCAGGGCGCTGGATGGAGACGCTATATCAAGAACACTTCGTGAATGGGAAGAGCACAGCGGAGGCTGTGCGCACCGCTAGTCTGCACATTCTGAGGCAGCGCCGGGCAAAACATCAAAGCACTCACCCGTTCTATTGGGGAGCATTTATTGCAGCAGGTGAATGGCAGTGACTATGCGGTCGCCCGCCTCAAAAGTTCACCTAAGAGCAGGTGTGCCGTGAGTGTGTGCTGTGCTTTGGGATCGCAATCGGTTACTCCCCTGGTTTCAACATCACCGCCGTCTGCTTCCGTGCGGCTTGGTTAACGGCAAGTTGTTGATCTCTCAATGGCTTAGAAGCGCAAACTGCTTCAGGCGTTCTGACGGCCGATCAGTCGCCTCATGGTTCGTCGCATCTCGCTGGCGCTCAGTTCCCACCGCAAGTTCCCGGCCCACCCCATTGAATCTCCTTATTATTATTGTTTGTCGATACCAAGCATCTGCCGCAACCTTGTCTTCAGTATCGTGTCTGCAGGACCCTTACAGCCCTGTTCAGCCAGTTTTCAAAATCCTGAATTTTTACAACATGCGTAACCTCCGGATGCCTGATGTGCTCATTCCTGCCCTCTGCCGAAAGGCCGGAGTACCCAGGGCCGACGCGCGCGGCAACATCACCAGCCATCGCGGACGTTCCACCATCGCATCGCAGCTCTTCAACGCCGAAGAGCCGATGACCCTCTTCGAACTGCAGGACTGGCTTGGCCATACTACGCCCGCAGCCACTCAGCATTATGCGAAGATCACGCCAACGAAGTTGGCAAAATCATACGCTGATGCTGGGTACTTTAAGCGGAATCTGCGCGCAATCGAAGTGCTGGTGGACCAGGAAATCGTGCGCAGCGGACGGGCCGCCAACGAACCGTGGAAATTCTATGATCTTGGACACGACTACTGCACGTACGATTTCTTCGACCAGTGCCCGCACCGGATGGCCTGTGCTAAGTGCGGCTTCTATGTGCCCAAGCAGTCCTCACAGGCGCAGCTTCTGGAGGGCAAGGCGAATCTGCTGCAGCTGCGCCAAGACATACCGTTGAGCGAAGCAGAAGTGGCCGCCATTGATGAGGGGCTCGCCGCCATGGAAGACCTTCTCGGAAAGCTGGCGGATGTTCCGACACCTGCAGGGCCGACACCGCGCGAAATTGAGAGCCGTTCTCAAGGAGCAGAGAGAGGGGAGAATTGGCGCGTTTCGTGTCCAACCAGGGGGCTTTTCAGCATCGTCACACAGACTGCCAACTTCTGGTTAGCCGACGATCCAATCCAAAACCGTTGCCGCCCGCACGTAAAGTGACGAACACCGCGCTCCGCAGGACTAACCCGCCGGATCAAGGAGGAGGCATGGGCGCCGTTTGCTTCGTCTCTGGCTTCAGGCGACGGCGTCTTACCCACAGCCAATTAGCGGTGGCGAGAAGTGCTGTCACGCACATCAGAAGGGCCTCACGCCGTTCCAGGCCGGTCATCAGCGTCAGGGAGATTGCGACCCCGCAGATGCTGAGCACAGGCC
>WNGL01003819.1_pt1 | contig 22879 bp, 4 predicted proteins | sample 5400591 | NCBI WGS metagenome assembly WNGL01 (sample SAMN13153377, study PRJNA577476) | soil metagenome | isolation source: 80 cm soil or saprolite under Garry oak tree replicate 1 | place: USA:California | collected 2016-06-15 | reverse complement strand
CTCGCGCTCCAGGGTCACCGTGCCATCCGGGCCATACTCACGGAAGACCTCGAATGTGCCCACGTAGATCCGCTGGGATTTCCTGACGGCCCCGGCCGTGCCCGCCGCTCCGGCGGATCCCGCCCGCCGGGTCACCTTACGGACGCGCTGTCCGGTCGCGTCGTAGACGTAGTACGTCATCTCCCGCGGGCCGGTCTCGTCGTCGCGGCCCGCGTGCCGCGCGGTCGCGTGTAGCCGGTCGCCGTAGTCCCACCGCATCAGCGGTATCTCCGGCATCGACGTCATGTTGCCCTGCTCGTCGTAGCTGAACCGCCGCGGCGGCGACGGGTCCCGCGCAGGCCAGGCCCTGGTTAGCCGGTTGCTGTGGCGGCCGGGCTCGAGCAGGCTCGGCTCGTCGTAGCGGTAGGCCCTCGTCCAGCCGCCGTACGCAGGGTCCGCGGAGCGGTGCCGCGTAAGCAGCAGGTTGCCGACCTCGTCGTAGACGTAGCGTTCGATATAGCGCGCCATGGCCGTCCCGTCGCCCGGCTGCGGCAGGCCGGCCCGCGGCGCGCCGGTGGCGCTCGGCGGCACCGGATGAGGGTGACCCGCGCCGGCCTGGCCGAGGTGCTCCCGCCCGGTCGCCTCGATCAGCCGGTAGAGCGCGTCGTAGGTGTAACGGGCCGACGGGCGGACCACCTGGTTGCGAAAGAACGACCGCTGCTGTGCCCGGTCGCTGACCTGCGTCGCGTTACCCACCGCGTCGTAGGTGTAGCGCAGGTCCTGCAGCCGCCGGGAACCCCGCACGGTGACAAGATGGGCGAGCCGGAACGTCAGCGGGTCATAGGAGTAGGCCGACGAGATGCCGTTGCCGCGCTTGACCAGCGTTCGCTGGCCGCGAGCGTTGTACTCGATGCGTTCAGCGAACACGGTAGTCGCGGCAGCACCACGGAGCCTGCCGTCGAGCCGGTGGAGGAAACCAGCCGGATCATAGGACGGAATCAGCACGCTGTCGTCTGGCGTGGTCATGCTGACGGGCCGGTTCAGCGCGTCGTAGCTGGTGCTCGCGGCGTACTCGCGGCTCTCCAGCGGGACGTCCGCAGCCCAGTCGATGACGTTGCCGGCGTATCCGGCGGCGAGCTGCCGGGTCGAGCCGAGCAGGTTCCCCTTGAAGTCGTAGGCCGAGCTGACGGCGATCCCGGCCCCGTCGAACTGCCGGGCCACCCGGGTGCGCAGGTTCCTGGCCTCCGGGTGAGCCGCGGACTCCCCGTAGTCGATGCGTTCCTGCAGCGCGACGCCGGTGATCCCTGGCCCTGCTACATAGGTACGCACCGGCCGGCGCAGTGCGTCGTACTCGGTCCGCAGTACGAACTCGCGAGAGGTCCGGGCGTGAACCGCCTTGCCCAGAACGTCGGGCAGCGTCTGGCCGCCCCCGGTGTCCATGCCGGCGTGACTAACCTGGCCACCGAGCATCGCGAAGCCGTAGCGCATGGCCGCGCGGCCGAGTGCGTCGCGCACCTCGTGCTCGTTGCCCTGGATGTCGAGTGCGCTGTGAGTCCGGCAGAACTGGTCCGTCAGCATGCCGTTTTCCAGGACACGGTTGTGGGTGACCGTCAGGAACGTCCGGCCGAGTGTGTCGAGCCAGCCCCGGGTGGGCGTGCCCGCGTGGGCGGCGGTCTGCTCGGCGGCCCTCTGCGCCGCCCGGCCCAGCTCGCCGGCGATCCTGCGCGCGTACCAGGTGGCCCAGCCGCCCGGCTGTCCGGCCAGCATGGCGAGGTAGCGGCCCGCGTAGCCGAGCACGTCCGGGTCATCTCGCGGGTCGAGCAGGACCGTGTCGGCAGCGTCCCAGGCATCCTGCTGCCACGGATCGAAGGTGGTCTTGGCGTAGCTGGCGTCCGGGTTCAGGGTGGCCACGACCCGTCCGGGCGGATCGTAGAAGAGCACCGTGCTGACCCCCTCGGCCCGGGCGAACTCGAACTCCGGCGTCGTGGTGAAGAACGGCTCGTATCGCCGGACCGGCTGGCCCTTGTTGTTGAACACCGTCCAGCCGCTGCCGATCCAGCGGTGCCGGACTTCCGGGCCGTTGCCGGTGACGGGACCGGCGGCGGCCTGGCCCTTGCGCTGGACCTCGCGGCCGAAGCCGTCGGAATAGCTGAACCGGCGCTGGATCTGCGTCTGCTGCCCGGGCGCGAGATCGCTGACGTGCGTCTCTCGGGCCAGGGTGGCCACTCCTGCTGGCCTTTCGCCCCGGCTTCGCCGGTATGCGTCCAGGTCATAGAGCATCCGGGCAGTGGCCTGCCCGAGGAACTCGTGTCCGCGGCCGAACGGGTCCGCGAAGTACGCTTCGACCGCCGCGGGTGGCGAGTCAGGCTCGAAGCCGTCCAGGATGTCGCCGAGCTGCTCTTCAGGCTTGCCCATCATGGCGATCCCGCAGACCCGGCCGAGCGCGTCGAACGCCACTGCGGAGCGGTTCCGGTTCGGGTCGCTGACTAGGTGCGGCGCCAGCACCCGGTAATCCAGCGCTATGGCGGTGACCTGGTCGGCGGCGTCCCGATCACCGGCGGTGACCAGGTTGCCGAGCGGGTCCCGCGTCTGCCGCACCAGCAAGTCGTAGCGGTCATAGCTGATGGCCGTGGGGTTGCCGAACGGATCGGTGAACCTGTGCGGCAGGAAGAAATGCAGCCGGGCGTAGTTCAGCTCGGCGGCTGGGTCATCGTTGTCGCCGGGGGAGTAGAAGACCCGGCCCGACGGAAGCCGCCACGCCCCGCCCTCCCGGAGGTAACCGGCCGCCCGGAGCATGCTAGCGTCGACGTGGTCCCCGTACAGGTCGGTGACCAGGCTGTCGGTGAACGCCTGGCGGTAGCTCCGGTACGGCAGCGCCAGAGCCGAACAGCCGCCCGGCCGGGCGCAGTTCGACAACCTCGAACGTTCTTACCTGCGCGGGCATCGGCGTGCGATGAGCATCGCGCAGCTCCACCGCGTTGGTGTAGTCGTTTTCCTTATAGGTCAGTCGTAGCCGGCCCTGCGCTGCCTGGCCCTCCTGGGGTAGCTCCGGGTCGGGGTAACGACGCCCGTAGCCGGCCGACGCCGATCGCAGCGGATTCCCGTAGTCGTCAATGGCGAGCACCACGTCGTGGATGATTCGCGGGTCGGCTCTTATCTCGCCATCCGCCATCCGGTACAGCGTGCGCTCGTAATGCGCGGTGACGCTCTCGCGGGCGTGGGTCAGCAGGATCGCGTGGTAGTTCTGCGGACCGCCCGGGACCGGCTCGATCGCGGGCTGCAGCAACTCGATGGTGTAGTTGTGCTCGGTCACCAGGTACGGCCGTCCCTCGGCCTCGCTGCCGTCGAGCGCGTATACCTCCTCGCGGAGCGGCATGCCTTTCAGCGCCCGGCACGCCTCCTTGGCTTCGGTTCGGGACAGCCGCCACGGCCGCGGTGGCTGGCCGGCTAGCCGCAGCGTCTTAGGCAGCGCCGTGTCAGCCAGGTCCGGGTCACTGCCGCCCGGCTGGCGCCAGTACTCGCGGGCGTACTGCCGGCTGACGAAATCCTCTCCCGGGAATACGCCGGTATGCAGCCAGGTCCGTGTCAGAACGGGCGGCAGGTCACTAGCCCTGTCCGGGTTCCCGGATCCGCCCGTGCCGGCCTCGAGCACGGCCAGGTCCTCGGTGTCCCAGTGCTCGACCATGCCGAACCCGCGGAACTCGCGCTCGAGGCCGTCGTAGTACCCGTGGTGGTACGCGTGTCGGGTGGTGAACCGGTTGCGATTGATCCGGTCGATGGTAACAACCCGCTCGACGACCTGGACGGGGAATGGCAGCCGGGTGATCCACGGTTCTCCGGCCGCCTGGTCGGCCAGGTAGAACCTGGTGGACGGGGCGTAGCTGATCAGGGTCTCCGCGCCGAGGTTGTTGATGACCTCGGTGAGCAGGTACGGCTTGCCCGCGGTCATCAGGTCGACGTAGCGCACCTGCCGTCCGGCGTCGCCTGGCAGCGGTGAGGACCAGACCAGGCATGCGGTGCCGCTGCCGAGCAGGTCGGCCACCATGACGTGGGCCAGGCTGTCCAGCCGCGGGAACGCGTGCGGCAGGAGGTGCGGCTCACCGTAGCCGTTGCCGGACTGGTTGAGGTACACACGGGTGCCGCCGGGGTGCAGGTAGACCAGGTCGGCGCTGCCCGTGCCGTCCACGTCAGCGAGCCTGACCCGCCGCTGGTCGAAGTGCCCGGGCTGGTCCATCCAGGGGCTGCGGTCCATGGTCACCTTGGCGCCGAACCGCCCGAAGCCGGTGTTGGGCCAGTAGCAGACCTCGCCGTTGCGCACCCGGACCAGGTCCGGCAGGCCGTCACCGGACATGTCCGCCAGGTAGATGGTCTGCCCGGGATCGGCGAGCATCAGCCGCGGCCCCCGCTCCTCGCCCCACGGGCGGGCGGAGAAGGCCCGCTGCCCGTCGCCGAAACCGTCCAGGCCGAGCGATCGGTACCAGGTGAAGGCGTCGTCGCCGGTGATCAGGACGTCGGCGAGGCCGTCCCCGTCCAGGTCGGCCATGCGCAGGTCAGGGTCGTCCCACGAGATGTTCGGGCACGAGAGGAACGGGCGGAACGGCTGCCAGCCGCCGGCTTCGGTCCGCCGGTAGCAGCCGGGCATGGGGCCTCCGAGCTCGGCCAGATCCAGGTGCCCGTCGCCTGCCAGGTCGAGCAGTTGCTGCCGCGAGCCGCGCCCGGCCATCGCGGGCTGGCTGGCGAGCATCCGCGGCGGCGTGAACCGGCCCCCGCCCAGGTTGTGCCGGTAGTACCAGGCTCCGCCCTGCCGGGCCAGGATTCCGGACAGTCCCTCCCCGTCCAGGTCCACCCACTGGTAGTCCGTGCCGTCCACCCCGGCGGGCAGGCTGGCCAGCGCCTCCGGGCTCAGGTCGCGGACCTCGGTGCCTACCACGGCCCGGCTGTAGCGCAGCTCGAGCGGCGGCAGCGACGCACGGTGGTAACCGCCGTCCCGCCGCCGGTATCCCGTATGAGTCACGGACGCCACCGTCGTCATGCCGCTACCGCCGGTGCTGACGTAGGCCAAGTCGGTGGACGACACCAGGCAGGCCGCGCCGATGCCCGGCTCGTCCGGGAAATTGTGGAACATGAGCACCCGGTGGCACCGGCGGTAGGTGCGCACCTCGAAACCGGGCCGGTATGTGGAGAACGGGTCGCTACGCACCGGCCAGGCCTGGTCGGGTTGAGGCAGCGGGGCATCCTCCCGGTGGTCGCCGTAGTCGAAGACGACCTCGAACAGCCAGCCGCCGCGAGGCCCCCGTCCTGAGCGAAGGGCGTCCAGGCATGGCCACCAGGGCTCCCGGTTGGCATAGCGGATCCGCTTGAGGTACCGGTTCGCCGACCGGGACCGCGCGGTGCGGTTGCGCTCGCTAGGCAGCGTGGCGTCGATCCCGGTGCTGTCCTCAAAGACGTAGTCATAGACCGCGGCGTTGCCGGCGTCGTCGTAGGTCGCGCTGATCAGCCAGCTGAACACGCGTGAGGAGTCGGCGGGGTCGGCGATGCGGCTGGCCGCGGTCGCCCCGTAGACCGTGGTGACGTTGGCGCTCGTGATCTGGCGCCAGTGCGTCTCGCCGGTGTCCAGGTCGCGCCAGCGTTCGATCTGGGCGAACAGGCCCTCGACCCGGGGCCGGTAGGCCTGGACCAGGTAGTCGCGGCCGCCATCGGCCCGCCGTACGGGTGGCTCCTGCCAGTGGCCGTCCCGCTCGGCCCGGACCGGGACCAGATCCTCGGCGCCGGCCAGGATGAACGTGTCGGCGTCCGGGTCATCTATAAAGCGGGGCAGCCCCTTGTCGGTCTTGCGGGTGACAGCCGGGAGCGTCATGCTCCAGCCCAGCCCGAACGGGCCGTTGCCGGAGCCGGAGTCGTAGCTCAGGCTCAGCGACGGGCCGAAGCCCGCCCGGCCGGGGCTGGTGGCCACCGGGACCGTCAGGTTGGCGGTGCCGGTCGCCGCGCTGACCGAGAACTTCTCCCCGATGTCCCGGATGGCGCCGCCGCCCCTGGGCAGCGACACCGACGGCGGTGCGGGCGGGCCGCCCTCGGCAGGCTGCCACCCGCCCGCAGGTGCACCCGCAGCGGCACCGGGCATGTCAGGAACGGCCGCCCCGGACGCAGGAGCCGGGAGCTGGGAGCGACTGCCCGGCTCCTCCGGCAGCGCCGCGGGATCGGCGGGAAACACCGCTCAGCCTTCCGGATGGCCGGGCGCGGCGTCGTAGCTGGCGATCACGAATGCGTTGTGTATCCGCCCTACCTGCGCGGGTATCTCGAACGTACAGGTAACCGGATGGCCGTCCTGCAGCGGGCCGAGCGGGTGCTCGCGCAGGCTGATCGCGCCGCAGAAGAACCCGGGCCATGCCCCGTCGGCGACGCATGCGAACTCACGGACGTCGTCGCGGTCGGCGTCCTGCGACTGGAAGCGGACGATGTGCTGGCGCCCGGGTACGGCGTCGGGCGCGGCGAACATGAGCAGCAGCTGGTCGATGCCCTGCACGCGGCGGCCTGGAACGAAGGGGAACATCGCTCGCGTGAAGCCCAGCCTCAGCGAGCGGTGTCGGCGGTCGCGGTCGGTCGGCTGGTGCTCCGGATCTGGCCTGCGCAGCGCCGGCCAGGCGTCGGGGAAGTCATGGCGCACGTCGAACAGCCGCAGGCCGTCGCCGGGGAGGCGGCCGCGGGCATCGAGGGCGGCCGCCTCGCGCAGCGCGGCCCCGCCCTCGCGCGCCGTGTAGTTGAGGTGAAGGACCGCGTCGGTCAGCGTGTCGAGGTCGAAGTAGTCGTTCTCCTGGGGCAGTTCGATGCGCCACCGGCTGACGGCCCCGAGGAACTCGAACGGGAGGCGCCGCTCGTCCCTGAAGTTGAGCTCGAACAGGCCGGAGTCGTTCTGGCCGCTGGAGGTGGCGATGGATTCTCGCGCGGCATATTCGCGGACGACGCGCGGGTCGTCGTGGCACGGTTCGTACTCGCTGCGGCTGGTGCCGTCGCCGCAGCAGCCATGGGCCGGGGGACGGGTTTCCGGGTGGATGCGGGTCATGCTGCTCAGCAGGGTCAGGCGGCAGTGAACGCCGGTGTACGGGCCGGTCACGCAGGGCAGCGTCAGCGTGACGTTCTTGATGCGTCGCGTGTAGTGGCCGGGGTAGTCGAGGTCGAACATCCACTCGGGGATGCTGATCTCGCACCCGCCGGTGATGCGCAGCCTCAGGTAGGCGGCCGGGAAGTCCAGCCGCAGCGAGAAGTGCCTGGTGAGCTCGTGCTCGCGCCGGTTCTCGTCGAGATACGCCTTCTCCATATGCCGGAGGGCGAATTCCAGGCGCTCACCCGCCATGAGACCCTGGTGGAGGTCGTCCCAGGTCTCCTCGGGGATGAACCGCCTGGTGGTATGACCGCGCTCGAAATGGAAGGCCCGCTGGGCCTCTCGCGCCGCGTGATGCGCCAGCTCATACATCCCGGCGTGCAGGGCGGTGGTCTCTTTTTGCAGCCACAGGTAGAGATCGGTGGCGGTGAACTTGTCCCGCAGGAAGTCCTGGACCTCCGCGGCGTGCTCGATCTGCCGCTGCTGGTTGTTGAGTTCCCGCAGGGCCTGATCCCGCCGCCGGTGCGCGCCGAGAGTCTGGAGTTCGATCTGCTGTATCTCGATCGGCAGCGTCTGCGTCTGATGGAACCATTCGGTTGACCGGCGCTGCCAGCCCGCCTGGGTCATGTCCATCCCCGCCGTCGTGCTCTGGATGTCCGCGATCGCCTGCATCACCTTCGCGATCGTCTGGAACAGGCCTGCCAGCTTCGTGCCGATGGGAACCTGGCTGAACGTGGACATGGCGCCGACGAAGAAGTCCGGGATGATGGACATGACCTCGCCGATCACCTCGGTCACGTTGGCGGTCGTGCGGGTCTGCAGAGCGTTCGTGGTCAGGCTCAGATTCTGGATCTCGTCATTGATGAGACCGACCTGGTACATGCCGGCGTAGTAGAGCAGGTTGGCCTGATTAACTTCCTTGGTCTGGTGGAGGGCCTGTACCTGCCAGTCGGCGTCGCGCCACTGGTCCTGGCGGATGGCGATACCGAGGGCCAGCATCTCGCGTTCCTGTTCCGCGCGAATCGCCGCCAGGTACTCGGCGTCGCCCTTCTCGTAAGCGGACAGCAGCGCGGCACCGAGTTCGCGGACGCGCCCGGCCAGCTCGATAGCTTTCTGGATTTGCGACAGGAAGCGATAGGGGCTCGGACGGCCGCACCAGTCGTCGTCCGCGCACATGCCGGAGACAGCGCCGGGCAGGTCGGCGAGCTGGCTATCGCCGAAATAGCGCATGTCCCGGCCGGGTCGGCCATTTCGGAGCCGGCCCGCGTTCAGGCAGCGGCGGATCAGCCCCAGACGGTCGGCGACGAGATCGTAGAGATCCAGCAGCTGCGGGTTGAGGGGCGCGTAGGCCGGGACGAACGTCGCGACGGTCGGCCAGCGGGACGGCTCAGGCAGCAGGACCGTCCTCGGCCGCTGGCCGGTGATCTTCGCGGCAAGGTCGTAGAGGACCCGAGCCTGCTGGAACGCCTCCGGCGAGCGACGCCGGCGCATCAGCGCGTCCCCCCAGTCCAGCAGCGTACGGCAGTAATGCAACGTCACAGCGCGGTTGCGGGCTCCTTGCTCGGTGACGTCGGTGCTGTCACAGCAGGCACCCTGCTGCGGGGTTCCGCGCTCGTCGGCCGCTGCCTCCTGTCTCTCGATCTCGTCAGGCGCCGACGGCTCTTGGGACATGTCCGGGCAGTGCACCCAGGCGCAGTCCTGCCCGAGCGGGTCGAAGGAGCGCCGGTACCACCTCAGCGCCAGTTCGTAGCGGCAGCGCACCCGGAGGGCGTCAGCCACGAGGAGCGATGCCGGGAACCATGCGCCGGGGAACAGCCGGGCGCCTGGCTCGTGATACGCGAAATAGGGATACGAGAGCAGGCCGCCCGGGTAGGGGGACGGACTCTGCGGGGCTGGCGGCTTCAGGGCCCGCGGCAACGCGACCGCGTGGTCCGGCGGCAGGTCGTACCGGAAACCCGGGGGCGACTTGTCGGCGCCATAGCCGGCCGGCAGCGGCGCGCTGCCTGCCACCTGGAAGTAGAGGGAGTCCCCGGCCCGGCCGAGGAATACCAGATCGGGGGGCGCATTAACCTCGACGTATTCCTCGGACCTGCGGGGCTGGCCGAATTGGCCATTATGGACGCGGCACCACGCCAGGCGGACGGCCGGGTCTGGCTGCCACTTGGCCAGCAGCGACGGTACCTGGTCTTCTTCGTCCCATTCAGCCGACTGCTGCTGGTACTGGTCGTAGTAGGAATCCTGGAAGCCGAATTGGTAGCTGCCGGTAAAGCTGGCGTCGCCATCGCTCTGGGCGTCCGTCTCGGCGGTATAGGAATAAACCTGCGTATTGACGAGCCAGAAGTAGTATTCATCCACGAGGACCGGGTGGTCGCGTCCGCATTCGCTGCAGCACGCCTCGCGGCCTGTGTTCCCGTGCGGGACGAACCCGCCTGCGGCATCGGGTGTATCGGCCGCCGCCACACGCACGAAACGTGTTCCCAGCTTGATGGCCGACTCCATCCACAGTGGCAGCGTCGGCGCGGGCATGCCGCCGGCCGCGGCCCGCGCCAGTGCCGGGGCTGGGCCGGGCGGCGCTGGATCGGCGGCGCCGCCAGCCTCGATGGCGGGACCCGGCGGGGCGTCGGGGCCGTCCTGGGCCGGGGGAGGGGTGACCGTAGCCGAGCTGACCTGCGGTACCGCGGCTAGCCAGGTGGGCTGGGCGGCATACTCGGGACTGCCGAGGGTGGCGAGCCCTTCGCGGCTGGCCGACTTCGGGAGCGGGGACAGCGGGCGGAGTTCAGCTGGAACGCGCCGCTGCAGGAGTTCGGGCGCCTGCTCGAGATCCGCGTCGTCGTCCGCCCACCAGTCCAGGCCGCCGGGTGCCGCCAGGCTCAGGGCCGAGCTGCGCAGTTGCGACTCGAGGAACCGGAACGCCTCGATGCGGCGCGCCTCGCGGAGCTCGTCCCACTCGATCCAGCTTTCCCGGTAGAGCTCTCTTCGCCTGCACCTTTCCCAGGTCCTGTAGTTCTCGAACCGGCTCTCCCACAACCTCGCGAACTCGCTGGTTACCGTCCAGCCCGGCTCGAGGCCGAGGCGGCTCCGGCGGACGAACGACTGGACCGCCGTGATCGCCTCTTCGATCCGGCTGGCCCGCTGGCAGAGGCCGGCTTCCACGTCAAGCAAGAGGAGGTCGCTGAGGTCACCGGGCCCGGTGGCGAACTGTCCCGGTTGCCACGGCAGCGCGACCCGGTTCATATGGCACAGGTAGGCGATCAGCGCGTGGCGCCCGCGGTCACGCAGTCCGTCATTGAGGCGCTTGAGATCGTGGTAGCGGCGCGGTTCTCCGTTGTCCAGGTAGCCATGGTTCGCGAACGCCACGAGGTTCGCGTTGCCGGTCTCGGTTTCGGCCGGGAGCTCAGCGCTGGGATCGTCCGATGCCCACAGGTCCGGCCGCGCGGCGGCGATGTCCCCGGCGGCAAAGGAAGACTGCAGCTCCCGCAGCCAGCGGTCCGCATGCCAGGCGCGCACCACCCAGCGGTCGTCCTCCAGGTCGGTGCTCGTCACCGCGTAGACCGGCGTCTGCTGACCCTGGAAGTACCGCAGGTCAAGGCGCCAGTGGCGCGCATCCGCGCCCACATGACGCAGCAGGTAGGCCGGGTCGGCGGGTTGTTTCTCCTGCGCTTCCTCGAACAGGTGCCACAGCTGGCGCCCGCAGCGCCGGTGCACCTCGGCGCGGGCCGCGGTGTAGTCGAAGGCCCGTTCCCACCAGTCGAACATCGCCTGAGTGCGCTGCGGCGACGGGGCGGTGCGAGCGTCCTGACCGGGGGAATGGTAGTCGTCCCGCACCGGCAGGAAGTCCAGGGCGAACTGCGCGGAATGGCGGGTGAACCCGTCGCCCGCGCGGTAGAAGCTCACGCCGGCGAACTGGGCCGCCTGCTCGAGCATGTAACCGAGTTCCGAGGTCCCGTGCGGCTGCCGCTGGGCCGAGACCGCGAACCGGTGCGCGAACAGCAGCGACTTGAAAGCCCGCTGGTAGGTGCGGCGGATGTCGCGTAGCGAGCTGACGTACGTTCTGTCCAGGTAGGCCGCCGCGCCGGGGCTGAGGCCCGCGATATCCGCCGCGAGCGTCCGGTCTTTCTGGAGCACGAACAGCCGGCTGTGCGGGATCTCAACCCGTCGCGCCCCGCTGTCCGGCCCGCTGTATTTCACCTGGAAACCGGTGTGCTGTCGGCGGACGGGCTCGTCACGGTCGAACTCCGGGGCAGGCTGGATCAGCTCGGCCGTCAGCTGGTAGGCGCCTCGCCTGAGCGGCAGCGAGGACGACCTGTGTTCCTCTTCGCTGTCCCAGTGATGGCTGAGGATCACCCAGCTGCGCTGACCGCGGCGGAGCACCACGCGCCACCTGCGGTGCTCGGCCGCCTCGAAATCGGGGCTGTCTTCGCCGAGGGTCGGCGCGCCTGCCCAGAACTCGTACGTGCCATCGTGCTCGATCAGCAACGCCCCGGACCAGGTGACGCTGAAGCCCTGCGCGCCGCCGAGCCAGGAGCCGCTCGCGTCGTCCATCAGGAAGCCGTTGTGCACGCTGACGGATCGCATCTGCTCCGGCGTCAGTGCGGCGCTGAGGCTTGGCAGCACCGTCGGCACCGGGCAGTTGTCCCGGTCACGCTCTGCTCCGAAGCCGGCCAGCGGGCCGGAGGTGTCGCGCCAGGCGATCGCCCCGCCCTCGGGCCGGTATTCGGCGACGAGGCCCGTGCCGGCCAGGCCGAGGAGCGCGGCGAGGGCGCTGCCCGCGGGTGCCGTCCAGGTCAGCGCGGGCGGTGCACCGGAATCGTCTTCCCAGCTGGTGGCGGCCTTGTTCTCGTCCGCGGCCAGGGTGCGCAGTATCAGTGCCGCGGCGGCGCCGTCGTCGGGTGCATCCTGCCCGGTGGCCGCCGCGACGTGCCGGGCCAGGTGCCGCGCTATGAGGTGGCAGCGATGACGGCAGAGCAGGAACTGGTGCCGGAAGTACCTGAAGCGCTCGGCCTCGTCGGCTTCCTCGATCAGCTTCCGCTGCGCGACCTCGAAATCCTCGAACAGCAGCGCGAAGCCGGCGAGCATGGCGCGCGGCTGGAAGAACAGATCCTGCACGGCGCCCTGTTCCGCCTGGTTCAGGTCATAGACCTGGGTGAGCTTCCTGATGAGCGCACGGTCGGTGAGCGGCACACAGGCACATAGCTGGCCAGCCTCGGAATCGTACTCCAGGGGCCCATCCGGCGGGTTGTTCCACATGGACGCGGATGTCTCGTCCGGGGCCAGGTCGCATGTGAAGCGCGCCGCCTGCGGGCTGGCGTGATGCCCGGACCGGGCCAGCATGCCGGGGAAGAAGTGCTGTCCGAGGGCCGCGACGTCATCGGGCGCGAACCCGAATTCTGAGTGCAGGGCGGCTTCGACGTGCCGCCACGGCCATTCCTCGTCCTCGCCGTCGGCTACGCGTGCCTCGAGCATCTCCCGGCGCAGCCGCCAGAGCGCGAATTCTGGCTCGTCGTCAGGAAGCCCCAGCGGCGAGTCGAGCGCCTCGTTCTCATCTTCCAGCGGGAATGGGTCGTCGCCGTCCAGGTGGGCGTCACCGGTGAAAAGGAAGACCAGTTCACCGACGCTGAAGCGGGACGCGTAGATCTTCGCGAGCACCTCCGCGAAGCGCAGCGTATGCGTCGGTACCGTGTGCCAGGTGTCGGTGTCCGTCTCGGGGTCGAAGCCCGCCAGGCGGGACAGCGGATCAAGGTTTTCCGTGAGCAGCCTGACGAGGTGCGCCGAGCGCCGTTCGCATCCGTGGCGCTGCTGGGCGTGCTGCTCGATCCGCCTGATCAGCTGCTGCACCGCCCACTGCCAGTGAGCCGTGCCCGGCCCGGCCCACAGCGCCAGCAGGTGCGTGCGGTCGGCGTCAACCGCTCCGGGCTGTACCGGGGCCGCCGGATCCGTGAGGTCCATCCCGAAGTCGTCGCGCAGCATCTGGAAGGCGGCGAGCTGGCGGATGAAGTCCGGGTTGGCCACGCCGCCGGCCCGCAGCTGCAGTACGTCGCAGATGTCCCGCAGCTGCGCGAACGTGTACCCGTCGCAGGACTGGCGCAGCTTGCGCCATAGCCGGACGAACACGAGCAGCGTCGTGAGGTCCTGCTCCGGCTGATCCCCGGGGAACCGCAGCCAGATGTCATCCGGGCAGCACGGCTCGCAGCGGGGGAATTCGCCCTGCTTGGGGCTGGCGCCGTTGCGGAACGGCACGAAGCCCGATTCCCACAGCTCATAGAACTCGCAGTAGCTGAGGCAGGTCTCCGCGAGGAACGCCGGAAGCCAGACCGTGCCTTCTTCGTCGCCTGGTTCCTGTGCGGCAGCGGCCCACGGCGCGGCGTCGATCCCGGCGGGAGCCTCGGCCGGCGCGCAGGGCGGTGCCGCGGTGCCCTGGAACAGGGTGGTGTATTCCTCGGGGCTGATGCCGAGGTACTCGATGGCGGTGTCGATGCGCACCGGGTAGCGCCACAGCCAGGACTGGAACCCGGCCGGCTCGTTGGCGGGATCCAGCGCGAACTCGGTGATGCACTTGCGGAACGTCCGCATCGCCTCGAAACGGCCGCCGGAACGGCCGCCGCCGAGATGCCGCAGGTAGGTCTGCGAGACGTCGAGGGCCTGGGAGTACGGCAGCTCGCAGGACGAGAAATCCGCCTTCAGCTTGTCGAAGACGGCCGGTTCGACGGCGGCGTTCGCGGCGCTGGGCGTAGCCGGCGTGGAGTACGCGGGCTCTGCCGCCAGGAGACGCCCGGGACCACCCTCGTCCTCGCCGGGCCCGGTCGCCGGAGCTGGGGCGGTGTCATAGACCGTGCCGCCCGTCGGCGTCTCCGCCGAGGCCAGGTATTCCAGGCACTCGTTGACGAGGTCGATCAGCGGCAGGGAGGTTTCCAGGTTCGCCGGGCTCGCCGCCAGTTCGCCTACTGGCCCCCGGCGCTCGGCCAGCGCCGTGCCCAGGGTCGGTGCGGTGAAGACGATGATGGTCCCGGACGCTATCGCGGCGGTCAGTGCCTGGCTCAGCGTCACCGTCGTCGCATCAGCGGCCGTCACCGTGGTCCCGTCCGCGATCCCCTCAGCGGTAGCAGACATCCCGGCGGATTCGTCGGCGGCCGACGCGAAGGCGAGGGTGGTGTCACCAGCCGCCGCATCCGCCGCGGTGACCAGCGACAGCGGGGGGGCGGTCACGGCTTCGCAGGTCGAGAGCCCGGAGACAGTCAGCATCTCGTGCAGGTAGGCGATCGGGCCGGTCGGCGACAGGGAGGGCGGCGGAACGCAGTTGACCAGCGTGCCGTCGGGGTTGACCGGCTCGAAGGCTCCGCCGGCCTGACCGGAAGCCGGTGATGGCGGCGCCAGGTCTTTCGCTTTCCCGTACAGGGCGCTGGCGGAGTCATACGCGATGGTGCCGGTCAGGGCCTGCTGGAAATCGGCGCCGGAAAGGCTCGTGATGTCTGCCGCGCTCCGGAAACCGCGCGCGTACAGCGCCTCCATCACGGAGAAGCTGAAGCTCACCGACGCCGGGGGAGTGTATCCGCCGCTGATCGTCGGCGCGTTGGCGGCACTGGCCACCGCCGCCAGGTCGTTGACTGCAGTCATTGCCTCGTCGAGCCACGCCTGGGCGGTCAGGTCACTGGTGAATACGGTTTGCGCCGCGTTGGTCAGGTCGGTGCCTGACACGGCGTTGCCGAATTTGAAGCCCGCCGGGAGGACACCGGCAGCCTGGCCGATCGGGTCGAAGACCGGCAGGTCGAACGTTGGCGGCGCATCCGCGGGCGGCAGCTTGGCATGGGTGGCGACGGACGAAACGGTAAAGAACTGCTGCACCGCGCGGATGAACGCGCGAATCCGGACGGCGACATTGCCGGCTTTCTGCGCGCCCTGGCCGGCCGGGGCGCCCGGGGTGGCCGCCGCAGTGAACGGCGGCAGCCACTGCGGGCTCCCCGTCACGGTAAAGAACGCTGTCCACTGCGCGGCCGTAACCTGCTTCAGCGTGGCGACGGTCGGGGCCGGCGTCGGCGGTGACGTCGTGGAGGGCAGCCAGGCCGCGATCTGGTCGGCCAGCGTGCTGGGGATTACCACGAATGTGACGACTGACCCGCTGTGCACGTCGGCTCGGACGCCGGTGCTGAGGATGACGGTCGTCGCGGTCACGCTCTGCACCGTCGTGCCCGCGGCGATATTCGCGCCGAGAACTGACATCCCTGGGTTGACACCGGTGGTCGTGCTGAAGGTCAACACGGTGGTGCCCTGCGGGCAGTCCGCAGTCGTCGTGGCGGTGAGGGGGGCGAATGTGATGACCGAGCCACTCGGCACCGTAGCCAGGATGCCCCGGCCGAGCGTGACGGTTGTGGCCGTCACGCTCTGCACCGTCGTGCCCGCGGCGATATTCGCACCAGAGACCGGCATGCCGCGGCCGATACCGTTTGTCCCGCCTGGCCCGAAGGTCAGCATGGTGCCTGGCAGGCAGTCCGCGGTGGTAGTGGCGGTGAGGGGGGCGAATGTGATGTCTGAGCCGCTCGGCACGTCGGCCGGGACGGCTGCGCCGAGCGTGACGGTTGTGGCCGTCACGCTCTGCACTGTGGTGCCCGCGGCGATGCCCGCGCCGGAAACCGACATCCCCGCGGTGATGCCTTCGGTCTTGCCGGAGCCGAAGGTCAGCACGGAAGTGTTCTGCCCGCAGTCCGCGGTCGTCGTGGCGGTAACCGGGTCGAACATGATGACCGAGCCGCCCGGCACCGTAGCCAGGACGCCCATGCTGAGCGTGACGGTAGTCGAGGTCAGTTTCTGGACCCTGGTACCTGGGGCGATATTCGGGCCGGCCACCGGCATCCCGCTGCTGATGTTGTTCGTCCCGGCGGGACCGCTGAAGGTCAGCGTGACGCCGGGGAGAGACTCTGCGGTAGTTGTAGCCGTGACGGGAGCAATAGGCGTCGCCGGAATTATGAAGAACGTGACGACCGAGTTGCTTGGCAGGTCGGCTGAAACATTCGCGCTGAGCGTGACGGTCGTCGCGGTCACGCTCTGCACTGTCGTCCCTGCGGCGATATCGGGGCCGGCCGCCGACATCCCGACCCTGATCCAGCTGGCTCCGTCGGCTCCGCCGAAGGTCAGCAGGGCGGTGCCGGACGGGCAATCCGCGGTGGTGGTAAGCGTGACCGGAGGAGTCGCGAAGTTGAACACGAGCACCGCGCCCGCCGGGACGTTGCCGAGGACCTGCTTACTGAGCGTGACGGCCGTGGGGGGGACGCCCTGGACCGTCGTGCCCGCGCCGATGCCCGGGCCGGATAGGTGCATCCCCGCGCTGATCCCGTTGGCCGCGCCCGGACCGAAGGTCAGCACGTTGCCGCCGGACGGACAGTCCGCGGTAGTCCCCGCCGTGACGGGGGCGAATGTGATGATCGAGCCGGCCGGCACGTCGGCCAGGACGTCGGTGCTGAGCGTGACGGTCGTGGCGGTTGCCCGCTGTACGGTGGTGCCCGCGACCAGGTTCGGCCCGGACACCGGCATCCCGGCGGTGATCCCGTTGGCCGCGCCCGGCGCGAAGGTCAGCACGTTGCTTCCGGGCGTGCAGTCCGCGGTAGTCGGTGCGACCACGGGGGCGAACGTGATGATCGAGCCGACCGGCACGTCGGCCAGGACGTTCGCACTGAGAGTGACCGTCGCGGTGACGTACTTCACCGTTGTGCCCGGAGCGACGTTCGGCCCGGACACCGGCATCCCGGCGCCGATTCCCGTCCCGGCCCCGAAGGTCAGCACCGAACCCGAGGCGGTGCCGGCGATGGTGGATGCCGCGAACGGGGTGATGATGTAGCCCTGAGTCAGCGCGTTCAGGTCGAGGTCTACGTAGCCGTCCGGCTCCGCCGTCGCCAGTTGCTGCGCCCAGATGTTGAAGTCCGTGTTCTGGTAGGTCAGCGGTGGATTCTGGGGCAGCGGATCCTCGGCGGACAGCCACTGGCCGATGAGCGAGGCGAGAGGCCATCCGGCGAATACCGTTACCGACGGGCTGTTCGACGCCGCCGACACCCCCAGGGCGACAAGGCGGCGCGCCGCCTGGAAGGACGTGATGTCCGGCAGGCCGAGGCTCTTCTCGGTAAAGGCCTCGCTATCCTTGATCACCAGCGCGTTCTCCGCCGTGCTGAACTGCTGTAGCAGGCGCTCGATGGCTTCGCCTGTCGCCATCTGGAATCGCTGCGCCGGGGTCGTGGTCTTGTCGAGGTGCGCGCCCAGTGCGTAAAAGAACGCGGCCGGAACCCCGAAGTCCAGGCCGCTCGTCCCCGCGCTGCCCAGACCTGTCACCAGGAGCTGGCTCTGCACGGCGGCGGAGAAGGACGACGCCGGATCGACGGGGAAGCCGAGCAGGGCGGCCGTGGATCTGACGCTCATCTCCTCACACGCGACCGCCGCCGATACCGCGGCGACAAATTTGGTAAGCCGCTCGGCATTGGCATTGCGAGTGGAATAGAAGCTGCTCAGGTTGCCTTCGAACTTCTGCCTGTCCTGCTCGTAATTGTTGCTGGTATTGTCCTTCGTGCTGACGGTGCCGCCGCCGCCGGGATTGGGAGGATTGGTATAAAGTGATTCCAGGGGATCCGGGGGGGCTGGCAGGGTGTTTTGGTAGCTCCAGATGATGTCGTAGGCTATGCGCGTGCACTCGGCCGGCGAACCGACCAGGGTGAAGATCGTAGCGCCCGTAAGCGGGTCGTTCGCCAGGGCCGTCTCTATTGCCGTATGGAGTAGGTCGAACGGCGGCGCCGACCCGTCATCCGGTATTTCCAGAGAGATAGGGTTGGTGCCGGGCTGGGGCGGAAGAGCGAGGTAAAGGCTCGTGTTGCTAGCCGCGATAGCCTGGTACTGGTCCGGCGTGTCAGGTATCTTATCCGTGCTTACCTTTACGTTGTGATACGTGTTGTTAAGGGGAATGACCTCCGAGCCGCGAGTGGCCCTGATCTTGATGTCGAGGTAGTTAGGGAGCGGCGGCGCCGGATTCAGCGGGATGACCACGGTAGCCACGCTCGCGGGTACGAGCGCCACGTGAATCCCGAAGAAATCGAAGACAAAGGCCGGCTCGAGATGCTGGAAGATCCCCGAGCTCAACGGGAAGGTGAACGTTACCGGCTGGCCTGCGGGGAGATTGGTGCGAAGCGGCTTGGAGAGCGTAACCGTCGTCGAGTCCACTTTGGTGACACGTGTGCCGGGCGCGATACGGCCGTTAACAGGATCCGGATCCGGACTCAGCGTCATGCCGGTCGCGATTCCCTTCGTCCCATCCGTATCGAATGTCAGCGTAGTGAGCGTTGCCGACTTCGGCGTCAAGTCGAAGGAGGCGAACGGGGGATTGAGCGTGAAGATGACGGACGCAGGCGTGCCTGACAGGGCTTGTGACACCACCACGTCCGTCGGATTCCTCGCCGGGCTTACCTCGGCGACGGAAGTGCCGGGGGCGACGGAAGGTGTAATGCCGGGGGCGACGGAAGGTTCGCTCACCCCCATTCCGACGGTAACACCACTCGCGTCGGCGAAGTGCAGGACGAGGAGCTCGTCGCCGATGGATGTGGCTGGCCCGCTGGTGGACAGCGGGAAGGAGTAGCCGGTATTGCTCAGCTGCGAGCCGCTGGGCAACTGGCCGAGGAAGGAGACGACGGTGCCCGCTGCCACATATTGCGCAAACTTTCCTTTGACATTTACTATTCCCGGCGCAGTCGAAGTGGCCTCCGTTACGTCGGTGACGTACATATTAGAGTTCGGCGCGATCGTCGTCTTATCCGCGCTGAAGACAAACATGCCTACGGAGATGCCGTCCGTCGAGTTAAATTTCAGCGTCGAGCCGTAGTTGTCGTTGCCCTTGTCGTAGCTCGTCGGCTCGGCCGTCGGCACCGAGACCGCTGCGATGTTCCCGGTCGCGCCCGGCGGCTGGGAAAGTATCAGCGGCGAGGCGTAGGCGATATCGCTGCGCGGAGCCTGTGTATACGCGTCGAATACCTGGAGAGCCAGGCCATCGAGGTACGTACCGAAGGTGGCTCCGTCGACGGGAGACTGCGGTACCAGGCGGATCACGATATGCGGCTGGTCGGCCATCTCAGTCTTCCTTTACCCGTCACCGGACTGGAGGCCAGCCGTCATCTTACACGCACATTCGTGATCCATCACGCCACGCCTTCACTTAATGCGGCGATGCTGTGAGTAGATTCGCTTCAAGCTGCCGGTTACTCGATCGAGGACTGTTCCTCGCCGAACACGAGATCCTCGTTATCGAGTGACAGCCGCCAGCCTGGCTCGTACACGGTCAGGACCCTGACGCTAGTTCGGCATTGCCGCCGGGGAATCCCCCGAATCAGTGATATTCACGACGAGGTTCCCGACGGCACGCCCGGCAAGCTGGCCGTCCAGCCCGGTTCCGGTGCCGCGCTGGACCGTGAGGCCCGTGCCCGGCCCGGCGCGGCCGAGAGAAACTGCGCGGCCAGTTCGGTGCGGGATCTGACCCCGAGCTTCTGGAAGATGTGCCGGAGATGGGTCTGCACGGTGTTCTCCGTCACGAACATCGCCGAGGCGATCTCCCGGTTCGTCTGCCCGTGGGCAATCAGGTCGGCGACACGGCGCTCGGTGTTTGTGAGGCCGTCTACCGCAGCCCGGCAGGCCATCTTGTCCAGCTCGCGCCGGGCCTTGTCCGCCCACAGCGGCGCGCCAAGTCCCTCGAAGATGCCGAGGGCCTCGCCGAATGACTCCCGGGCGGCCGACTTGTACCGGCCCCGCCGCTCGATCATGCCCTTGACTAGCAGCGTCCGTCCGAGTTCGAAAGGCATGGGCAGGTGACGGTGGTGCGAAAGCGCACGCTCGCAGGCTGCCAGGGCCCCTTGACAATCACCATCCGCGGCCGCGAGGTGCGCGCCGCAACGTTCGCCCGTCGCCAGCGCCCACGGCCGCGCGAGAGCCTGTCCCCGCGCCTGGAGCTGGCTGGCGAACGACCGCGCGAGGTCCATCTCGCCGAGTGCGGCCAGCGCCTCGATCTCGTTCGGGAGGTACTTGACCACGCTCGGTTCGCCTAGGCCGACGGCAGCGTTCGCGTCCGCAAGACGGCCCAGATGTGAGTGCACCGCCTGATGGTCATCGAGGGACAGCGCGATGAACCCGAGCACGGAAAGCACCAGGGATGTGAGCGGGACATTCCCGGTTCGCTCGGACAATGCGAGCGCCTCGGTCGCAAGCTCGCCTGCATCCTGTACCAGGCCGCGGTGCGCGCGGACCAGGGCCAGGGCATACAGCGTGGCCGGCCGCATCGGCTGCTGGTGACTCTCACCGGCCACGCGGCAGCCTTCCAGCGCGTATTCCTCGGCGGTATCCCAGTTCCCCGCCCAGCATTCGAGTTCGCTGAAGTGATAGAGGAGGAACGGCAGGGACGCCTCGTCGCCACGGTCGAGCGCGTGGCGGTAGCTGCTGGCCAGGCGCAGCCTCGCGGCATCGAGCTGGTCGCTCCATTTCAGGATCACGCCGGCGGCCGCGGAGGGGTCGAACATCGGCAGCCGCCCGATAGGCTCCTCGCCCGCCGACGCGTCGAGGGCCTCGGCCCTGTCGAGCGTATCCAGCCTGACGCCGTTGCCCTGGAGGAACTCGAAAAGGGCGACGTGGGCGAGTGAGTGCGCCGTCAGCCGCGGATCGGCGGTCCGGTCGGCCGTGCGGAGCGATAGTCGCGCCCAGCGGGAGGCGCCCGGCAGGTCACCAGCCACCAGCCGGGCGAAGGCGATCTCCTGCTCTGCGTGCGCGCGAAGGGCCTGGTCCTCGGACGCATTCTGCGCGGCCAGGCGGAACGTCTGCTCGGCGAGAGGCCAGCCGTTCTGGTGGTAGTGAATGGTGGCCAGCCGGAGGAGCAGCGATGCGCGGGCCGAAGGGAGGACTGGATCAGCTCCCTGCTGCGGGCGATGTCGCCGGCGCGGAAGTGATAGTCCGCCGCGCGGACGGTCCGCGCATGGGTGCTGCCTGACTGGGCGGCGGGGGTCAGGCGGACCGCCTGTTCCTGCGATGCCGCCGCATCCTCCGGGGCGCCCCGGGCGGCCGCGTGCCTCGCGGCTTCGTCGAGCATCCCGGCAATCTCCTCGCTCGGCCTGTCCGCGCCGAGGGCGACGTGCCAGGCGCGTTCCTCGATGTCCTCCGCCGCCGCCCCCAGCCGCCGGTGGACTTCCCTGCGCTCATTCAGCCTCATCCCGCCGTAGAGGGCCGACCGCAGCAGCGGATGGGTGAAGCGCAGCGCGTCACCATGGCGCTCGATGATGCCATCGTCGACGGCCTGGTCGATAGCGGCCCATGACTCCCCGTCACCACAGGCCGCGCTGATCAGCTGCTCGCGCGGGCTGAAGGAGGCGGCGACGAGGTGGCCGACACGTCGCGCATCGGGCGTCAGCCGGTTCACACGGCGGCGCACCAGGTCACTGAGGCTCTGCGGGATGGGGATCGGGACCGGCTCATTGGCGAGCTGCGCCCGCGGGTGCTCTAGCAGGCCGCGTGCGCATTCCAGGGCGTAGAAGGGGTTCCCGCCGCACGCCTCGTACAACCGCGTGAGAATGTACCTCGGCAGGACCGCACCTAGCCGTGACCGCAAGATCTCGCCGATAGCTCCCAGGCTCAGCGGCCCCAGCCGGACGCGCCGGAGACGATCGGGCGGCAGGGTGCGGTCCAGCCCGACCGGGAAGGCGGCGATGTCGTGGCGGAATGTCAGCAGGATGGTCACTGGCTCGCACTGCAGGCGGCGGGAGCAGAACTCCAGCACGCCGGCGGACGGGCGGTCCAGCCACTGCGCGTCATCCACGGCGATGACAAGCGGCGTGCCGGCCGAGAGGATCCGCAACGCGTCCAGGACCCCTCGAGCCAGCACCCGCCGTTCCCGTGAGGGCCGGCCCGCCGGCTCAGGGCCTTCAGGCGTGTCCCGGAGAAGCGCGGCCTCCACTGCTCTCCTGGCGGGGGCAGGCAGTGCGGGCAGGACCTCGCCCGCCACCTCGCTCAGCAGGTCATCGAGGGCTGAGAAGGCGAGCGGCTTTTCCGCGGACGCCGGCTGGCACGACAGCACCCGGGATGACCGGCGGGCTGCCTCGAGCACGTGTTTCCACACCATGGTCTTGCCGATCCCGGGATCGCCGGTAATCGCCAGCGCCGACGGTGCCCCCGAGGTGGCGGACAAGAAGGCGCAGATATCGACGATCTCGCCATCTCGCCCGATCGGCACCAGATCCACGCGCACCCCCCAAGATCGGGTCTAACACATCCCGAATCCGGTGAGAACCCCGGCGGCGAACTCCGTGAATGCACCTGAAGCGAACCGGAATCTCACTGATTCAGGGGATTCCCGCGTTTCCCAGCGGCAGTAACGTCAGCGGCGAGGGAAGGACCGACGTGCCTACGTACCTGGTCGAGCGTTACTGGCCCGGCGTGACGAGCGAGCTGCTTCTCGAAGCCGCTGACCGGGCCCGGCATGTGATAGCCGAGATGACGAGGGAGGGCACCCGCATCCGCGACGTCAGCTGCATCCTGATCCCCGCCGAAGAAGTGGTCTTCTCGGTGTACGAAGGACCGTCGGCCGCCGCGGTCCGCGAGCTCAGCGAGCGCGCGGGCATCCCGGTCAGCCGCATCGTCGACGCGATCGCGATCAGCGGGGCCGGCCAGACCGCGTTACCGGAGCGCCGCCGGGCCGGCGGGCTGGTCCCGGGCAAAGCTCTCCCGCAGCCTGAATTTCTGGATCTTGCCGGACGGGGTCATCGGGAAGGCGTCCACGAACACCCAGTGCAGGGGTGTCTTGTACGG
>WNGL01002371.1_pt1 | contig 22884 bp, 21 predicted proteins | sample 5400591 | NCBI WGS metagenome assembly WNGL01 (sample SAMN13153377, study PRJNA577476) | soil metagenome | isolation source: 80 cm soil or saprolite under Garry oak tree replicate 1 | place: USA:California | collected 2016-06-15 | reverse complement strand
CACGGCGCCTCGTGAGGCGCGCGATCGAGTCTCCGAGGACGTTGATGTAACGATTCAGCTCGGGATCCTGGATGATCGGTAGTTGCGCATTGATCTGTTGCGCATATTCCTGTCCCATCTGCACTTCCTGCTGCTGCGAGATGCCGCACGCAACGAGGGAGCAGGTGATCGCAATTCCTACGAGGACTCGCTTCATTGGTGCTCCAACGATGAGATTCCAAAAGAGACGCGGAGGCAAGTCCCATTCCAGCTGAGCCCTGCACAAGCCGCGCGTGAAACTCCTTACACTTGCCCGCGATCTGAGGCGGAGAAAGGCTCGCGAGAAGCACTCACTCTTCGTCGCCGAAGGCGTGCGCTCGGTCGAAGAGTTGCTTCGCTCCGAACTCAAAATCCGCGGCGTTCTGGTCGCTCCGCAACTCTCCGACGCGCCACGAGGACAGGCGCTGCGAAAGTCGCTCGACGAATCACGCGTCGAAGTAGCGGAGGTTTCCGAGAAAGATTTCCGCTCGGCGGCAGAGACCGAGTCGCCGCAGGGCGTGATCGCGATCGGAGAAGTTCCCGGTCGCTCACTTGATACACTCGAATTGCCGGAAGTGTGCCGGCTGATCCTGCTCGATGGCGTGCAGGATCCAGGGAACGCCGGCACCATCGTCCGCACAGCGGCGGCACTCGGCGCTACAGCGACCGTTGCGCTGCCGGGCACGGTCGATCTGTGGAATGCAAAAGTTATTCGTAGCTCCATGGGCGCCCAGTTTCACCACAACGCCTTTCATGCCGGGCTTGACGACGTCCTCAGCTTTCTCCACCGCAAAAACATCGATTTGTGGGCGACCGATGCAGCGGGTAGCACGCTCGACAAGGCGGCCGCACCTGCTCGACTCGCGATCGCAGTTGGGAACGAAGGGTCCGGCTTGTCTGCACCCATCCGTGCGAAAGCGCAACGAACGGTTTCGCTTCCGATCGCGCGCAACGTAGAATCCCTGAACGTCGCTGTTGCGACCGGAATCATTCTCTACGAGCTTCGATCATGATTGAAATCCTTGAAGGCATATACGTGTTCGCGATTGGAGCTGCCCTCGGCTCGTTCCTCAACGTCTGCATCGGTCGTTGGCCTGAGGGCATGTCAGTGGTAAGGCCGAGGTCCCGCTGTCCCAAGTGTGGCCACCAGATCAAGGCGAGTGAGAACATTCCGATCCTGAGCTGGCTGATGCTGCGTGGTCGATGCAGCAATTGTCACCAGCCTATCTCGATTCAGTACCCAATCGTCGAGCTGCTGGTGGCCCTGCTCTGGCTCGCTGCGTTCCTTCAGTTGGGGATGACCTTCACTGCCTTCCGTGTTGCAGTTTTCGCCACCGTTCTGCTCGGCATCTCGATCACCGACGCCAAACACTTTCTGATCCCCGACGGTTTCACGGTTTTCGGATTGTTCTTCGTGCTGTTGACGTCGTTTGTAGCGTTGTACCTCGGAGAATCAGAGCCTTTCGCTCGTCCGTGGGATGCGATCCTCGGCATGTGTGTCGGCGCCGGCGCGGTCTCGATTGTCGGCTGGCTCGGCGAAGTTTGGTTGAAGCGACCGGCGATGGGTTTTGGGGATGTGACTCTGATGGCAGTCGTGGGTGCGGCGGTTGGCCCGACGCGCGCGCTCCTCACGATTTTCATTGCAGCAGTCATCGCTCCGATCGTTCTGCTAGGGATCGTGTATCCACTCTCGGCGCGCGGACTCGGTGACGACAAGGGTCAGACGGAGCTCGCTCTCGAGGCGTCGGGAGGATGGCGCAAGCGCGAGCTGCCGTTCGGCGTCTTTCTTGCGCCCGCAGCGCTGGTCGCGTTGCTTGGCGGAGACGCCATCATCGCCTGGTATCTGCGCATCTCCGGACTCTGAGCTATTCGAGATCGGTCCGTCGTATTCCTCTTACATGTCTGCAATGAGCGCTCTGCTTAAGCGAAGTTTCCTCCTGGCCGCCGGTCCACTGCTCACGCTGGTATCCGCGTGCGAGAGCCAAAAACCGAAGTACGAAGGTCCGTACGCTGCCGAAGTCGCGGAAGCAGTTCCGATGATCGAGAAGGCGGTCGGGCTCAAATTCAAGACGCCGCCAAAAGTCGAAACACGCTCGAAGGAGCAGGTGCGGGATTTCGTGATCAAGCAGTTCACAGACTCGCTCGCCAGACACGACATCGGCGGTCAGGAGGCGGCCTACAAACGGTTCGGCATGATACCCGATACGCTCAAGCTGCAGCCATTTCTCACCAGCCTGCTCGAGGAGCAGATCGTCGGTTACTACGATCCGCACACCAAAGTGCTCTATGTCGTCGACGGCGCTCCGAAGGACATGGCGTCGATGACGATCACCCACGAGCTCGTGCACGCATTGCAGGATCAGTACATCAGCCTCGATTCAGTTCAGAAGATTCGCGATGACAATGACCGGCTTTCCGCTGCGCAGTCGGTTTTCGAGGGACAGGCAGTTTACGAGCAGATCTCTATAATGCTTGGCGGGTCGAACATTGCGATCAACCTTCCCGGCGGTTGGGATCGCATTCGGGAGATGATACGCGAGAACCAGGCATCGATGCCGATTTTCGCGGCAGCCCCGAAGGTGATACAGGAAACGTTGATCTTCCCGTATCTGAGCGGGGCCGAGTTCTATCGAAATTATAAAGAGCGGAAATCGGGATCGATAATCTACAAGGACATGCCGGTGTCTACGGAGCAGATAATCCACCCGGCCGCTTTCTTCGGGACTCGCGACAATCCGACGCGAGTCACGCTGGGCACGCTCGCTAACGCGACGAAGGTTTATGAGAATGACCTGGGCGAGTTCGAGACGAGACTATTTCTCTACCAGCAGCTGAACGATCAAAACGAAGCCGTACGCGGCGCGAGCGGATGGGATGGCGATCGGTACGCGGTCGTGAACACGCCGCAGGGCCAGGGAATCGTGTGGCTGACGGTGTGGGATTCGCCGGTCGAAGGGGGCGAATTCTTTCATCTCGCCGGCCAAGCGGTTGAAGCGCGTTACTCTACGAAAGCCGCTACCGGGTCGACCGAGCTCGTCAAGAAGTATTCAGGCGGAGGAAGAACGATTCAGGTCTCGACGATGGAAATCCAGGGACGACCAGTCGTCATCTACGCCGACGTTCCGGCGGGAGCGAATCCGAATATCATCAATCCCGCGCAGGTTACGCTGAGCCAGTAGCTTCTATAGCCCAAGCAGCTTCTGACCGACATAGGAGACAGCTCCCACAAGAGCGCCCAGCACGTAACCGGCGATGATGATCATACGCAGCTCCTTCTCGATCACCATCAGGAGAATCTCCTCGACACGCTCGACACTGAAAGCCATCACCTTCCGCTCCACCATCGACTGAACGTCGAGCTTCTTCACCAGCTCCGGAATCTGCTGGTCGATCCAATCCCAGATCACAGGGGCAGCCGAGGCTGCCAGACGGCGCGGGGCGTCGGGATCCTTTCGCGCTTCGACATCGCCGATGATGTCGGAGATTGGCTTCTGCAAATAAGCGAGAATCGCGTCATGAATCGCCTTCGATATTTCCTCCCTGACTTCTGGTTCCTCCAGCAATCCGACCACTTGCTCGACGCCGTCCCTCTCGATCGCATCGAGCACCGAATCGAACTTCTTCTCGGTCATCATCAGCTTCGCGAAGATGCGCTCGTGAAAGCGCATGTCATCGACAAAGCGGTTGAACATGGTGTGCAGCGCGCCACGGACTTTCACCCGCGTCGCCGGCTGAGCGAGGAAGCCACCGAGTTTGGTCATCGCGACGGGTAGGTAAGACGTCGTGGCCCCCTCGAGTGCGGTGACGACCGCTGGAGGCACTTTGTCGATCAGCGGATCGCGCGAGGTTAGCATCATCGCGATGACGTCGCGGAGCCGCGCCTCGAATGCTTCGCGGAACTCGGGACGCGAGAGCTCAGTTTGTAGATCGCCCGGTGTGAGGAGCCGCTCCCCGACGGTGCGGCCGAGACTTCTCGCCAGTCTCGCCTGATTCTTTGGTATCGCTCCCTGAAATCCGAAACGCGGTTGCTTCGGATTGAACAGCATCCACACCGCGATGGTATTGGTGATCCCGCCCGCTACGGTGCCGACGAATACTTGGATGCCGAACTGTACCCAGGGATTGTTGGGGTTCACTTACTTCGTGACTGCTCCTGCGGGCTCGGCGCGATTGATCGACGCGGTAGTCGAATCGCCAACCGCGTTTTTCGCCGGTACATCTCCGTGGGGCTCGGCCGCGTCAGCGTAATGCCCAGGAAGTTTGGGCAGAAGCGCGAGGTGAATGATCTCGTCCATTGTGGAAACGAACGTGAACGTCATGCTGTTCACGACCTCGTCCGGAATGCCGCGCAAGTCCTTCTGGTTTGCCTTGGGGAGAATCGCCTGCCTGAGCCCGGCCCGATACGCAGCCATCACCTTTTCCTTGACACCACCGATCTCCAGCACTTTTCCGCGGAGCGTCATTTCACCGGTGAGCGCAATGTCACGACGGACGGGGCGCCGGCTCAATACGCTCGCGATCGCCAGCGTGACCGCTGCACCGGCGCTTGGTCCGTCCTTTGGAATTGCGCCGGCGGGGAAGTGAACGTGCAGATCCACTTCCTTGAACTCGACGTCCTCGACGCCCAGTGTGTGGGCGCGCGATCGAACGTAGGAGTACGCAGCGTCAACTGACTCACGCATTACGTCGCCAAGCTGACCGGTGACCGTGAGCCGTCCCTGGCCCGGCATCCTTAGAGCCTCAATCACCATCAGGTCGCCGCCTGTTGCGGTCCAGGCCATTCCGGTCACTGCACCGATCTCCGGCTCCTGCTCCGCATCCTCGAGTGTGTAAGTCGGGTTTCCGAGAATGTCTGTCACCATCGGATTGTCGACGACCCACGCTCCCTCTTCACCATCTGCCTTCTTACGGGCGCGCTTGCGCATCAGCGCGGCGATGTTACGCTCGAAATTGCGTAGTCCCGCTTCCCGAGAATAGCGATTCGAGATGAACCCGAGCACTTCGTCGGTGAATTGAATGTCCTTGTCGCTGATTCCGTGTTCCTCGAGGAGGCGCGGAAGCATATAGCGCCACGCGATCTCGACTTTCTCTTCTACGGTGTAGCCGAGCACGCGAATGACTTCCATGCGGTCGCGCAGGGGAGCCGGGATGTCGTAGAGATTATTCGCGGTGCAGATGAAAAGAATGCTCGAAAGGTCGAACGGCAGGTTGAGATAGTGATCGACGAAATTTGAGTTCTGCGATGGATCGAGAACCTCGAGCATCGCTGCTGTCGGATCACCCGAGGGACCTCCCGATGTCATTTTATCAATCTCGTCGATCATCAGCACCGCGTCTCTCACCTGCACACGACGAAGCGACTGCAGAATCAGACCCGGCATCGCTCCAACGTAGGTGCGGCGATGACCGCGAATCTCGGCCTCGTCGCGCACCCCGCCAACCGAGATGCGGTAGAACGCGCGCGTGATCGAAGTGGCGATCGCTTCACCGAGCGACGTCTTGCCAGTTCCGGGAGGGCCGACAAAACAAAGAATCGGACCATGCGGATCTCCCCCGCGAAGCTTTCGCACCGCCAGATACTCCGTGATGCGTTCCTTCGCCTCCTTCAGTCCGTAGTGCCGGCTATCGAGCGAGTCTTCGACTTTCTTCAGGTCGATGATCTCGTCGGTGACGGATCGCTTGTTCCAGGGAAGAGCGAGCATCCAGTCGAGATAGGTCCGAATGACCTGATACTCGCTCGACGCTTGTGAGAGATTGCGCATGCGCTCGATCTCGCGCCGCCCTTCCTGCGCCGCCTTCTCGGGGAGATTTGCTTCCTCGAGCTTCTTGAGAGTCTCGATCGCTTCTTTCTCTCCCGGATCGCCCTCTCCGAGCTCCGATTGAATCGCACGGAGCTGCTGGCGCAGATAAAACTCGCGCTGGTGCTGCTCGATTTTTATCTCTGTCTGTCGCTTGACGTCTTCGGCGACGCGGGCGCGTCCCACTTCCCGCTCCACGCGCCCCAGCAAGAATTTCAGGCGCTGGCCGATGTTGAGGCGTTGAAGGATCTCGTCCTTGTCCGAGACCTTGAAGTTGAGATTGGTCGCGGCGAGATCCGCGAAACGTCCGGGATCCGAGATGTTCATCTTGAGAATCGCCGGCACTTCGTCCGGAATTCGCTCGATCAGCTCGGCCAGCGTTTCGGCGCCGGTCACGATGCGGGAGATGAGATCGTCCACTTCGCTTGGATCGGGTGGGATCTCTTTTGCTGGTTTGATCCGAACAATTGGGAAGGGCTCGGTCTGTACTACTCCCTCGACGACGAGGCGGCGCAATCCCTGGAGTGTGATCTGCACGGTCTCACCGGGCAGATTGATGCGCTCATGCACCCGAGCTGCAACGCCGACCCGGCCAACAAATCGCTCCGGGTCGAGGACATCGTCGTGATCGCCACTTGCCACCACCAGCCCGACGATCAGACCCGCCTGCTCGTTGGCCTTGAGCAGCGAAAGATTCTCGGGCGCGCCCATCTGCACGGCAATGGTGCCGAGTGGGTATACGATCGTCGATCGAAGCGCCATGAGTGGCAGCGTCGATGGTAGGTCGGATTGCAGGATGTCGTCTTTACGCTGGGCAGGCGGCATTCAATTCCTCTAGAGCGACGTATTGCTTCAGTTGTTTCAGAAGTTAACGGCGCCTAAGTTTAAAGGCTATGTTCGAAGACCTGAGCGAAAAGCTCGAAGCCACGTTCGCCCGCCTGCGTGGTCGCGGTGTTCTGACCGAGGCCGACATCAAGGAAGGGCTGCGTGAAGTTCGTCGGGTATTGCTGGAGGCCGACGTCAACTTTCAATTGACGCGCGAGTTCCTCGAACGTGTCGAAAAAAAAGCGACCGGTGTCAACGCGCTCAGTACGGTCTCGCCCGGCCAGCAGCTAGTCAAGATCGTCCACGAAGAGCTCGCCGCAATGCTCGGCGAACGCCGTGAGGGATTGAAGCTCGGCACCGTACCACCCTCTGTTGTGATGATGGTCGGGCTGCAGGGATCCGGTAAGACGACCACAGCTGCCAAGCTGGCGAGAAAGCTGAAGGCCGAGGGTCGCTCGGCTCGGCTCGTCGCTGCAGATGTGTACAGGCCCGCCGCCATCGATCAGCTGGAGACACTCGGACGCGACTTGTCGATCCCAGTCTACGCTGATCGCGGGACGACCGATGTCGTGAAGATCGCGCGTGCCGGAGTCGCCGAAGCTTTACGCGAGCGCGACCGAGTCGTGATTATCGACACCGCCGGCCGCCTGCAGATCGACGAGCCGATGATGCAGGAGCTACGCATGCTCAAGGAGGCGTTGCGTCCGTCGGAGATTCTGCTCGTCGCTGACGGCATGACGGGGCAGGACGCGGTGAAGATCGCGCAGGGTTTCGATCAGGCGCTCAACATTACTGGCGTGGTATTGACCAAGATGGATGGCGACGCGCGTGGCGGTGCGGCGCTCTCGATCTACGGTGTAACGAAGAAGCCGATCAAGTACATCGGTGTTGGCGAGAAGCCCGATGCCCTCGAGGAATTCCATCCGGAGAGAATGGCCGGACGCATTCTTCAGATGGGGGACATCGTCACCCTGGTCGAGAAAGCGCAGGCTTCCTTCGATGAGGCCGAGGCGAAGCGGCTCGAGAAGAAAGTCCGCAAGGAAGGAATGGACCTCAATGATTTCCTCAACAGCATGCGCCAGATCCAGAAGATGGGGCCGCTCGAGGGAATTCTGAAAATGCTGCCGGGGGTGAACACGAAGGCGCTGAAGCAGATGAAAGCGGACCCCAAGCGGATGAAGCACGTGGAAGCGATCGTGCTGTCAATGACGCCGGAGGAGCGCAAGAATCCCGGAATCATCAATGGCTCACGGCGCGCGCGGATCGCCAAGGGCGCCGGGCGTCCGATCAGCGACGTCAATCGGTTGCTGGATCAGTTCCGCGAGATGCAGAAGATGATGAAGAAGATGGCCGGCGGGGGGCGGATGGGAATGCCGTCCATGCCCGGAATGTTCGGAATGAGGTAGGCCGATCAGCTCGGCGTACGGTACCGGCCGGTTCCGTCTCTTCCCGGCTCCCTCGAGACTGATCGAAAGACAGTGAGCCGCATTCGTGTGGCGTTGCGACTCGCACTACTTCCCGCACTCGTGGTCGTGGCGCTCGCGTTCGCCTGGCGCCTGGGCTATTTCGAGCTCGCCAGCCATGAGCAATTGGTTGCCTTGGTTCGGCAGGCGAGGCACACGCCAGCAGCCGGGCTCGTTTACGTAATTGCTTATGCGCTGATCGCCGCGCTCGGACTGCCGATTACAGTGCTCTCCATTATCGGTGGCGCGCTTTTCGGCACCGCCCGGGGCGCAGCATTGGCTTGGTCGGGAGCAATGGCCGCTACTCTAATCGCCCACGCCATGGCTCGGTCCATCGGTCAGGAATCCGTGCGTCGACTGCTCGGACGCCATCATTTGCTCGATCGCCTGCGGAAGCGGTCGGACTTCTGGTTGCTTTTTCGCCTCCGCCTTGTTCCGGTCGGACCGTTTGCGGTGCTCGACTACGTTGCCGGGCTCGTCGGTGTGTCCCTTCGCGTGCTGTTGCTGGCTACGGCATTTGGAGTATTGCCGACCGTGGCGGCATACGCCTACGCAGGCGCAGAGCTGGTAACCGGTTTACAGCAGGCAGGAGAGGCCCGATTCCGCGCTCTCTGGATCGCGGCCGGGGTCACGGTTGTCATGATTTGCATCTCGCTCGTGCCGACAGCCATTCGACAAATGCGCGGGTGAGATCGAGGCGAATGGCGGGCTCGGTTACACCGATCTCGACTCGTCAGAAAATCGCGCGTAGGAGCAAATGGGTCGGTAGATAAATCAGGATGGGGAATCCGATCATCAGCGCGAACACCCACAGTTTGGGTGGGAGGGGCCGTCGCGGCGGAGTGCCAAATCCAAAAACCCAGTTGATGTTGTGTTCCGGTCTCGTCAGCAGATATGTGGCGGGCAAAACGATCCAGGCGATGATGGTCATCACGAGCCATGCGCGCGAGTCGTAGCCAAGTGAAGAGACGAGCCAAATGAGCGTGAACGGAAGCACGATGTGGTATAGCGAGAGGCCACGCATGAAGAGCGGGCGCCTGGTGTCGAACATGTAATCCGTTAGACTGGAGAGACTTTTCCCCGTCAGTAACCGGACGGCAAAACTGAGGTTCCAAAACAACTCCGGCGCCAACACGCCGACAGCGGTCGTGCTAGCGACCAGCGAGCTCTCCAGCCAAAGCGCCGCACCGGTCGCGAACAACGCGAGGTCGGAGAACCACAGAAAGTTGAGTGGTCCAGCGTCTGCCTTCCGCGCGTACGCCGGCAGCAGTACCGCCGCGTAGAGGGTGTATCCGAGCTTGAGCCAAAGCGGGACGAGTCTCATTCCAGAAACTCGGCGTCGAGGTCGCGGTGCGATCTGGAACCTACAGAACTGAAGCGGGGAGCGGTTAGCGTCACAGCTTTACTGCTCGGAGCTTTATAACCCATTGTAGCCCAACGGAGAGGCTTGTGTGCGGACGATGGCGAGCTCTTGGCTAAGAGGCGCAACGCTCTACGCTCCCCGCTTTAGTTCTATGCATGGCTAGTTAGCGCAGAGAACTGTATGCCGAGATGGTGACCAATTAGATTGTAGGACCAAGTTTCCCCGGGTGCGCACCGGAATCACCGGCGTCGCGAGGAGCCCGGATTGGGACGCGAACGAGGCGTCCCGCCAACCACCCTCTTTCAAGGGAGCAGTACGAGATGGTAAAGATTCGTCTCCGCCGCGTTGGGCGGAAAAATGCGCCGTTCTATCGCATTCTCGTCGCGGACTCGCAGAGTCCACGCGATGGGAAGTTCATCGAGGTGATCGGTCAGTACGCCCCCCGGAAGAGTGAGGGTTCGCTCCAGGTCGACGAAGCGAGAGCCAACTACTGGCTCAACCTCGGCGCCCAGCCGACCGATACTGTGCGGTCACTCCTTCGGCGAGCTGGCGTTCTCAGACGGCGCCACGAGCAGAGGCTCGGGATCGAGCGCAAAGACGAAGCTGTTCCGGTCAGCGAAAAACCGGACGAAGCCGCCGCCGGCGCTTAGACCGGCCAGTTCTCCAATGCCTGGGCCCGAATACGCGATCGTCGGGCTGATCCGCAAAGCACAGGGAATTCGCGGAGAGGTCATCGTAGAACCTCTGACCGACAAGCCGGACGTGATCTTCGCGTCCGGCAGTCGTGTTTTTGCGGGCACGCCGAGTGGGGATTTGGCGCCTGCTCGCGATGTGAGAGGAGTCGAGGAAGTCCCGACGCTCACGATTTCGGAATCGAAGCCGTTCAAGAAAGGGCTCATCGTCAAATTCGAGGAGCTGGGTGATCGAGACAGCGCCGAGCTCTGGCGAGGGCGGTATTTGCTGGCGCCGTTCAGCGAGCTGCCGCCGCTCGAGGAAGACGAGGTGTATCTCCACGACCTCATCGGAATGCACGCGGTGAGCACATCGGGCGAGCAGCTCGGTACTGTGACGACTTTCTACGAGTTGCCTCAGGGCCTGGTTCTGGACATTCAGACCGCGCGCGGAACGGTGATGGTTCCATATCGTCCCGAAGTGATCGTCCGGACCGACCTCGAAGAGCGAACGGTCGTGATAAACGAAAAACTCGGATTCACGGACGATTTTTCCGGGAGCGAAAGCTGACGTGCCGCTCAGAGTAAACGTCGTCACGATCTTTCCCGAGTTTTTCACCGGCCCGCTTGGCTTGAGCATTCCATCGCGAGCTGCAGCGGCGGGAAGTGTCGCCTACAACATCGTCGATCTGCGAGATTTCACGCACGACAAGCACCGGACGGTCGACGACTATCCGTACGGGGGTGGTGCGGGGATGGTGATGAAGCCGCAGCCGTTCTTCGAAGCAGTCGAATCGCTGCAGACGAAACCGCCAATCGTGCTGCTCTCGCCGCGTGGTCGCGTCTTCACACACGCCGATGCCGAGCGATTCGCTGCCGGTGAGGAGCTGACGCTGCTTTGCGGGCACTATAAAGACATCGACCAGCGCGTCGCCGATCATCTGTCGACTGAAGAAATCTCACTCGGTGATTTCGTCCTGAGCGGCGGCGAGGCTGCAGCACTGGCGATCATCGATGCGACCGTGCGGCTGCTGCCCGGCGCGATCTCTGACATCGATAGCGCGCGTGGAGACTCTTTTTTTGGGAGGGGACTGAGTGCGCCGAGCTACACACGTCCGCCAGATTTTCGTGGGCACACGGTTCCGGAAGTGTTGCTGTCGGGGGACCACGCACGGATCGCGAAATGGCGGGAAGAGGAGGGGGAGAGGCTGACGAAGGGCCGCCGATTGGGGAACTAACTGCAACGGCAACTGAACAAGACGTCAGCTGGAGCCTTGCAGTTGATGCTCGAGTTACCGACAGGCTTTGACTGGCATAACCCCGGTTTTAGGTTTACTTTTGGTGGCTAGTCGGGAACCCACTAAACAAGTCCTTATCAGGCTGTAACTCCAGCCCAGAGCGTCATATGCATCCCTTCATCGACACCCAAAAAGAGTGGCTCCGCGACAACATCCCGCCGTTCCGCGCCGGGGACACGCTCCGCGTCAACGTTCGCGTGCGCGAGGGTGACAAGGAAAGACTCCAGGCTTTCGAAGGTGTCTGCATCGCCAGACGTGGTAGCGGGGTCAGCGCAACGTTCACGGTCCGGAAAATCTCCAACGGCGTCGGCGTCGAGCGCATCTTCCCGGTTCACAGCCCGATGATCGCCGACATCAGCGTCGTTCGCCGCGGGCGCGTGCGTCGCGCCAAGCTTTACTACCTGCGCCATCTGACCGGCAAGGCGACCCGTATCAGAGAGCGGAAAGCCAAGGTTACGGTGCCGGGCTCGGAGACAATCGCCGAAACGGCAACCGAGACTGGCGTCCAGGCCTAGCTCTTTAGTCGCTTAGCGAGCGCAGAGCACCATGCAGGACGAGGTCGAACAGGGAGCTCCCGACTCGACCCCAGACTCTCCCAGTCCGGCTCCGAACAAGAAGCGTCGCAAGTTTCGCTGGGCACGTTGGACAACCATTGAGCGCGACCTCCGCCGAGAAAAAGGTCCGCTCCTGGCCGGAGTCGACGAAGTAGGCAGAGGCCCAATCGCGGGACCGGTTGTCGCCTGCGCGGTGATAATGCCAGCCGAGACTCGTGCGATAGCGGGAGTGGATGACTCCAAGCGGTTGACCCATGATCAGCGCGTACGCCTCGCGGCAAAGATTCGCGAGCGCGCGGTTGCATTTGCGCTTGGAGCCGCTTCGGTGCGGGAGATAGATCGAATCAACATCTACCAGGCGAGCGTGCTCGCAATGCAGCGCGCATTGAGTCGCCTGAAGGTGACGCCCGACCACGTCGTAATCGACGGGCGATCGATGCGTACGCTTCCAATTCCGCACACCGCGATAGTACACGGGGATGCACGGTGCTTCAGCATCGCTTGTGCGTCGATCCTCGCCAAAGTGACGCGCGATCTGCTCATGACGCGACTGAGCAAACACTACCCGCACTATATTTGGGAACACAACGCCGGCTACACTACGCGTGAGCACGTGACTGGGCTCACGTCGTACGGGATCACTCCGCATCATCGCAAGAGCTTCTGCAGAATCAGCGATCTGCTGCTGGAGCTTCAGCATCAGACCGAGCTGGACGATCTCGAGCAACGAGTGCTGGATGACGTCGGACTGCCTGACGAGGAAGATCTCGACGACGAGATGATTGCCGCCGTCCATCTCGACGTCGACGACCTAAGCCAGAGACTGGAACCCGAGCGGTAGCCTCGCGCGGATCACAATACCAAGAGGAATCGACGTGCCGGATGCGCTCGTTGGACTGATAATGGGCTCCAAGTCCGATTGGGAAACGATGCAGCACGCCGCGCAGATTCTCGACGCCCTCGGTGTGCCACATGAGACAAAAATCGTGTCGGCGCATCGGACGCCGGACTTGCTCTTCGAGTACGCGCAATCAGCCGAGGAGCGTGGTATCGAAGTGATCATCGCAGGAGCGGGCGGCGCAGCGCACCTGCCGGGCATGACCGCCGCCAAAACCACACTTCCCGTTCTGGGCGTGCCGGTGGAATCGAAAGCGCTGCAGGGCATCGATTCGCTGCTCTCGATTGTTCAAATGCCCGCGGGGGTGCCCGTCGGAACTCTTGCGATCGGCAAGCCGGGCGCGATCAACGCCGCGCTGCTCGCCGCGTCGATCGTGGCTCGAAATCGACCCGAGGTGAGAGAACGGCTGCGCGCGTTCCGCGCCGAGCAAACCAACGCAGTGCTGGCTCAACCCGACCCGGCCGCGACCGAGTGAGAATCGGCGTACTGGGCGGCGGGCAGTTGGGAAGAATGCTCGCGCTCGCCGGCTACCAACTCGGACTTGAATTCAGATTCTTCGATCCCAACTCAGGAGCTCCGGTTGGACAGATCGGGCAGCTGATCGCCGCGGACTACGGTGATCAGCCGGCGCTGGGCCGCTTTCTGGATGGCGTCGACGTCGTCACTTACGAATTCGAGAGCATACCGATTTCGACGGTGCGGTTCGTGGCCGAGCGCGCGAAGGTCTTCCCGCCGGTAGAGGCTCTGGAGATTGCGCAGGATCGCTTGCTCGAGAAGCGACTCTTTCAGGAACTCGGAATCCCGACACCTGCGTTCGCGCCGGTCGACACCTTGGAAGATCTTCGCTCCGCCGTGTCGCGCATCGAGTTACCAGTGGTGCTGAAGACGAGACGAATGGGCTACGACGGAAAAGGTCAAATCGTAATACACAATGCATCGTCGATCGAAGCCGCATGGAAGCAGTTGCAAGGCGCACCATTGCTGGTCGAGAGTTACGTGTCCTTCCAGCACGAGCTGTCGGTCATAGGAGTTCGCGATAAGGCAGGGAGAGAGGTGTTCTATCCGCCGGTCGAGAACGTCCACCGCGAAGGGATTCTGCGAATGTCGACGGCGCCGGCGCCAAGCGTAACTCCGGAACTGGCTGCACTGGCGATCGATTACTGCCGGCGCCTAATGGATCGGCTCGAGTACGTAGGCGTACTGGCGCTGGAGTTGTTTTCCGTCGATGGTTCTCTTCTCGCCAATGAGATGGCGCCTCGCGTCCACAATTCAGGTCACTGGACGATAGAGGGCGCCGAGACGAGTCAGTTCGAGAATCATCTTCGCGCCGTGGCGTCGCTGCCGCTCGGCGTGACAACGCCCCGCGGAAGGTCCGTGATGTACAACATCATTGGACCCATTCCGCCCGTTGAACGCGTAATGGCGGTTGAGGGGGCGCATCTGCACCTGTACGGCAAGGCACCCACGGAGAAGCGAAAGGTGGGTCACGTCACGCTGGTGGCCCAGACTCCGGGCGGACTGGAGCGCGGGACAGGCCAACTACGGAGCGCTTTGGGATTGGCCAGTGACAGCCCGTAACTGGCCGGTTGGGGCGCTCGAGAAGCGCGCCGAAGCGTCCCCGAAACCGGTTCAAACTATCGATTGCCAAGCGCTGTCATATCTGCAGCCACAGGGAAGACATATTGCCATGCGTTCAAACCTTTGAGCGGTCCAAGCTATCCAATCACGCAACAAGGCCCGGACAGCGATCGAATGGCGGCGGTCTCCAACGTGGTACGCGTAGCGGTGGGTGATTCCGCGGATGTGGCTCTCGCCGCAGGCGGCGATCGCCAGGCATTCGAGCGGCTGTACCGGACGCACGCGAACAGGGTGTTCTCACTGTGCACGCGGATGTCCGGGAGCAGAGCGAGGGGCGAGGAGCTGACGCAGGACGTATTTGTGCGGACCTGGGAAAAGCTCCCGCAGTTCAGGGGTGAGAGCGCATTTTCGACCTGGCTGCACCGCCTTGCCGTGAACGTGGTACTGAATTCCAGAAAGAGCGAGGGCAAACACGCCTCGAGAACGGATCAGAATGATGTGGACGACGAGCGGTGGGACGAAGCAGCGCGTGCTCCACTTCACATTGAGAGGATGGACCTGACAGAAGCGATATCAAAACTGCCGGCAGGAGCGCGAAAAGTTTTCGTGCTCCACGATGTAGAAGGGTACAAGCACGAGGAGATCGCGGAGATGATGGGTATCACCTCGGGCGGAAGTAAGGCGCAGCTCCACCGCGCGCGACTTCTTTTGAGAGAGGCACTCGAACGATGACAACGCTCAACATGACTTGCGACGCATTCGATGCCGCGCTCCCCGATTATCTCGAGGGTACGCTGGATGCCTCGGCTCAGGGTTCGGTCGAGCGTCATTTGAATGAGTGTGTGCGTTGCGCCAGCTTGCTCAGAGATATCGAGAACATCCGCAAGGAAGCGGCGGCGCTGCCCGATCTCGCCCCTTCACATGATCTGTGGCAGGGAATCGAGGCCAGGATAGCGGCGCCGGTCATTCCACTCGCGGCACGCCCGGAGCGTCAAAGACGTTTCGCGCCCACCTGGATCGGAATCGCGGCGGCAGCACTGGTGGTAAGCACTGCGGGAATTACTTACATGCTTACTGCCAGATCAATCCGCTCGGGGCAGCCTGCGTCTGTCGCGCGGGCAACATTGCCTGGCGCCGCGTTGCCGTCGAATACCACTCCGGACTCGGGTGCACCGCAGAGCGCAGCCGCGCCGGCCGAAGGTAGTAGCGCGAACACAGAGCGCGGGGGGACCACCTCGCGTCCGGCGCAAAGTGATGGTCCAGTTCGTTCAGGCAATTCCTCGGCAAGTCTTGTGAATCGGGTCGTTGCCGATCAGGCGAGCTCAGATGTCGTCTATGGCAAAGAGATAGACATGCTCCAAAAGATCGTGAGCCAGCGAAAGACGCAGCTCGACTCGGCGACGATCGCAATCATCGAAAAGAATCTCCAAATAATTGATGCTGCAATCGAGCAGAGCAGGGCGGCGCTCGCCAGAGATCCCGCCAGCCAGCTCCTCGGCCAGCAGCTGACACACGCGCTCGACAAGAAAGTCGAGCTCCTACGCACGGCGGCAATGCTGCCGGCAAGCACATAAAATGAACAACATGAATCCTTCGCGAGTCCTCGCGATTGCAGCAGTGGTGGCGGCTTTTCCGCTTTCGGCGAAGGCGCAGGACGAGTCAGGGGTCCAGATACGTGGCCTCACTCGCATAGACACTACGGTCAGACTGGATCGCGGCGGTGCAGTCGATCTCTCACTCATCTCCGGGCGCATTCGCGTGACCGGATGGGATCGTGCCGATGTAAAGGTCTCGGCCTCAGTCGAGAGCGGGTACTTGCGGTTCAGTGCAAACTCGTCGAGAGTCACCCTGAGTGTGGAAGACAACGACAACTACGGTCGGAGGGGCCGCGGTAGACACAACAACGTTGGTGACGCGCGCTACGATGTATCAGTCCCGCGCGGATCACGGCTGATTCTGGAAGCAGTATCGGGAGACGTTACGGCGAAGGGCTCGCAGGGCGAGATCGAGGCATCGAGCGTCAGCGGTAACGTCGATGTGACCGATGGCCTGCGTACAGTAAGCGCGGAGGCAGTATCGGGAGATGTCCATGTCGGTCAAGTCAATGGAAATGTGCGCGGAGAGACTGTCAGCGGAGAGCTGCGCGCTGAGAATGTCTCCGGCAACGTCGAGGCGAGCTCAGTGAGCGGCAGCATCCGCCTGCTAGGAATTCAGTCCAAGGATGTTCGCACGGAGACTGTCAGTGGAGACATCACGTACGCGGGCACCATCGAGCCGTCGGGCAGATATGGTTTCGAATCGCATTCCGGCACTCTGCGACTGGATATTCCCCGGGGCGCGGGAGCGCAATTCAGCGTCGAGACCTTCAGTGGCGACCTATCGACGGATTTCCCGATCACGCTCCCACCGAGCAGCAGGCGAAGGGAAGGTCGCGTGGAATTCACGATCGGCGATGGCAGAGCGAGAGTAACGGCTCAGACATTCAGCGGACGCATTGTGATCAACAGCGGTTCAACCACCCGGAGAGAAGATGAATAGAACGAAACCACTGGCGATTCTCGCTTTCCTGTTCGCCGCGCCGGTGATCGGTGCGCAGCAACAGTACGGGCGCGATTCGGATATATGGCGCTGGGACGGTCGGGTCGACTCTGGTCGATGGATGCATGTCTTCAACCTGAATGGCACGGTGGAGTTCACGCCGAGCTCGGACAACATGGTTCATCTGGTTGCCGAAAAGCGTTCGAACGGACGCGAAATGGACGACATCCACTACGAGGTAGTCCAGGCCGGCGGCAACGTGACGATCTGCGCGATCTGGAACAACAACTCGCGCTGCGAGGACGGCGACATGGAGCAGAGCCGACACAACGATCACAATGAGAACCACTCGACCGTGAAGTTTACCGTGCGAGTACCTCGCGGCGTCAAAGTCGGTGCTCACTCCGTAAACGGAGGGGTCTCGGTGCGTGACGTCGGAACCGAAGTTCGCGCCAACAGCGTGAACGGTGGTGTCACCGTTCGCAACGCCAGCGGTCCGGTTCGCGCGACGACGGTCAACGGCGGGGTCGATGTCAACACCGCCGTCGGGCCTGTAACGGCCGAGACGGTCAACGGAAACGTCGATGCGCGGATGGCGTCGCTACAGGGCGACGATGACATGGACTTCAAGACGGTCAACGGATCAGTATCGATCTACGTTCCGGCTCGTTTCGACGCCAACTTCCGATTCGACACCGTGCATGGTGGAATCGATAGCGACTTCCCGCTGACGATATCCGGCCGATGGGGGCCGCGTCACGCATCGGGTAGGATTGGAAACGGTGGGCGCGACATCAGAGCAAGCAGCGTAAACGGAAGCATCGAGCTGAGAAAGCAGTAGCGCAGCATTGCTTTGAGGACGACGCAGTGAAGCGGAGGCCAGTTGCGGACGTAGCGGTACTCCCGGATCACGCCTTCCGCTACCATGCGCCGATCTGGTGGGGCAACCGCCTGATGATTGTCCTTGAGGGCACCGCGTTCGCAATTCTCGCTGCCAGCTACTTCTACATTAGTCGCAACTTCGACACGTGGCCGCCTGCACGTACGCCGCCTCCCGACGTCGGCGTTTCGTCCATCAATCTTCTTCTGCTGGTCGTCAGCGTGATTCCATTCTGGTATGCAGCGAAGGCCGCGCGTGTGCACGAGCCTCCGGCACGCGTGGGGCGCTGGCTCATGCTCGGCGTCCTCTTCGGAATCGTCGCAATCGTACTCCGTGGCTTTGAGTTTCATGCTCTTCACACGCGCTACGACTCCAACGCATACGGCTCGATAACCTGGACGATTTTGGGAGTGCATCTCGCGCACCTGCTTGCCGGTACGATCGAGACGTTTCTGATCGGGCTGGTGATGTTGGTCGGACCTATCGAGAAGAAACACTATTCCGACGCCACGGTGATGGCTGTGTACTGGTACTTCATCGTGATCTCGTGGCTGGCGCTGTATGGCATTGTGTTTCTTGTGCCGAGGCTCATATGACGCCAAGAGCCGCGTGACGCGCGTGACATCGCGCGTACCTCTCATGCTGCGCTAGCCGGACCCGCCGCTGTTTTCTGGGGATTCAGCGCGAAGACTTCGGCGCGCCGAGCAGACTCAATCCGACGTAAAGCGAGCGCTGAGAGCCGGGCTCGTAAAACTTGCCGCCAGCCGCGTTCACACTGACCGAGGAAACCCAACGTTTGTCGAAAAGATTCTGCACGCCAATTGTCAGTTCGGCGGATGAAACTCCCAGTGCCGCGCCGCTGATGATTCTCGCGTTGACAATCCCATAGCCGGGAGAGCTTTCCGAGTTGACGTCGTTGACGAACATCCTGTCGGCGAGCGTTGTCTCCATCACCAGCGTCGCGAGCGGGTTGTGCAACGCCGCGCTCGCCTGGAACGCTTGTCGAGGAATGCCGGGAATTCGATTTCCAGCGTAGTGCGCAGTGTCGACCGTGAAGTCGACGAAGCGGTAGTTCGCGTAGGTGTATGCTCCCCCGATCTCGAGCTGTCGAAGAGCTGCTCCCAATCCGAGCTCGAGGCCGCGCCGCGAAGTGCGACCAGCGTTGCGGAAATATCGTCTGCCCCCGCTGGCCGGAATGTCGAATGGAATCAGCTCGTCGTGAACGGCAGTGGCGAACAGGGCGGCATTGTATTGCAGGCCACTTGTCCCCGCGCCCTTGAACCCGAGCTCATAAGTAGTCGATCGTTGTGGCTTGAGATCCCGGTTAATTCCGCCTGCGCCACTCGGCTGGTTTCCCAGCTCAGTCGCGGTGGGCGTCTCGAACGCAGACGAGATGTTGGCGTAAGCGCTGTGCGAATCGGACAACCGAGCGAGCAAACCGACCATCGGGCTGATCGCATGGAGCAGCCGTCGCCCTGAATCGTCGGGGTTTGTAGCGTTTATCAGTCTGTCCTTGACGCGAAAACGCACCGCGTCCGCGCGCGCCGATGCAGTGAAGGTGTAACGCTCTCCGAGATCCAACTCGTCCCGCACGTATGACCCGATGGACGAAACGATTTCGCGTTGATCGAGCGTCAGCGTACCCCGCTCCACACCAGTGTCGGGACAGGTTGCTGTTGGTATCGTTGGCCGAGGGATGTTGTTGCAGTTGGTGAAATTGCGGCGCAAATCGTTTTGCAGCTGTACCTCTGTTCCGATGGTGAACCTCTGGTCGGCGGCGAGCAGCGAGAAGGGAATGGTGGCGCGCACATTTCCGCCCGACATCGTGCGCCCAAGATCCACAATGGCGAACGTGAGTGGGTTGTCCAGTGCCCTGGTGCCGAGGTATCCGGATGCCTCGATCTCGCTGCGGCTTCCGGTGCGACGCGCCGTCAGGCCGAACTGCGACTGAGTTACCGCCTTGCGCGCGCTCTTTCTAATGGACAGCGGGTCCGCCATCCGCGGGTCCAGGTCGAACTGCGCTCGAGTAATTGCACCCGGGTTCTCGGCCACGGGAGTGTGAACTCCGAGCCATTCGAGCGCGTAAGATCCCTCCTCATTGTCATAGGACACGCGCGCGAATCCGTTGTTCGTACGCTGTCGCGAATAGTCGCGGTACCCATCGCTCTCGGTCCGCGCGGCATTAGCCTGGTATCCAAATCCATCGGTGGCCCCGGCCGTCTTTGCGACGAGGCGGCGCGTACCGTAAGCGCCGCTCCAAAAGCGAACTGCCCCTGAGACCGGAACGGGCAACGGCTCGCTTGTTCGGATATCGACGACACCGCCGCCAGCATTTCCATAGAGAGACGAAGCGCTTCCCCGCATTACCTCCACACGACCGACGGATTCGAGGTCCAGATAATCGACCGGCGTCTGGCCGTCAGGCAGGGTCAGCGGAATCCCATCGCGAAGTACCCTGATGCCGCGGACACCGAACGCGGACCGCGCGCCGAAGCCACGAATGGAAATCCGCGGATCCTGGGACGGATTGTTCCGATTCGAGACTGACAAGCCCGGAATGAGCCAAAGCGTTTCGTCGAGCGATAGATGTCGCTGGCCCGGGCGCATTGAATCCGGGGTCTGGGCGGTGACTGCGAAGGGAAGTCGCAGCAGAGATCTGTGGGCTCCGCGTCCGACCTCGATAACAACCGGCTCGAGGCGAGTCGCCGCGGTATCCTGCGCGTGCACATTGTGAAACGGGATTGCTGCCGTGACGACAAGGGTAGCCACGGTTGCGTAACCCTTCGAATCCATGCTGCTATATACTGACCAGAACAGACGCGCTCAACTGCCGGCACGTCTCGGTGTCGTCGCAAGTGGGCTGTGCGACGCCTTGGTTCAGCCTTCGTCCAAAACCTTTCTTACGGTCTGTAGCAGCGCGTCCGACGTGAAGGGTTTTTGCAGAAAGCTCTTCGAGGGCTCGATGAATCCGCGACGGATGATGTCGTCGTCGGTGTAGCCGGACATGTAAAGCGACTTGATGCGAGGGCGAATGCCCGCTAGGCGCTCCACCAAACCTCGGCCATTCATCCCGGGCATTACGATATCGGTGAGCACGAGATCGATTCTGCCTTCTTCCCTGGTTGCGATGTCCATCGCTTCGCGGCCGTGCTGCGCCACGATGACGCGGTAGCCCTGCTTCTCGAGAATTCGTGAGGTGAGACCACGTACTGCCTCTTCGTCTTCAACCAGAAGAATCGTCTCAGATCCTCGTGCCGCTTCCTTGGCAGTGACTTTGTATTCTCCCGTTTTAAAAGCGGCAGCCGCACTCACTTCCGGGAAATACAGCTTGAGGGTAGTTCCTTTCCCGGGCTCGCTGTAAATCCAGACGTATCCGCCAGATTGCTTTACGATTCCGTACACCGTTGCCAGCCCGAGCCCCGTTCCCTTTCCCGCGTCCTTGGTAGTGAAGAACGGATCGAAGGCGTGCTCCCTTGTTTCTCTCGTCATTCCGACGCCGGTGTCGCCCACCGCCAGCATCACGTAACGGCCCGGCACGACTGGGGCGTGCTCGCTGGTGTAGTTCTCATCCAGCTCGACGTTCCTCGTTTCGATGCTGATCGTGCCGCCCTGGGGCATGGCATCGCGTGCGTTCACGACGAGGTTGACGAGGATCTGTTCGATCTGACCAGGATCCGCGACGACGTATCCCCGCGCAGTGCAGCCCGACACGATCGTGACATCCTCGCCGATGAGGCGGCGAAGCATTGGTTCTACGCTGCCGACAACGCTGTTCATATTCAGCACTCGCGGCTGGAGAATCTGCTTGCGGCTGAAAGCGAGCAGCTGCCTGGTCAGAGACGATGCGCGCTCGGCTGCGCTCCTGATCTGCTTCACGTCTTCGCTGCGCGGGTCCGTCGGGTCGAAGCCCTCCATGATGATTTCGGTATTGAGCCTGATTACCGTGAGGAGATTGTTGAAGTCGTGCGCGATTCCACCGGCGAGTCGACCGACAGCATCCATCTTCTGTGACTGGCGGAACTGCTCCTCGAGATTGCGCCGCTCGGTGAGATCGATAGAGACACGAACATATCCGAGCACCGTTCCCTGCTGGTCGCGGACAGGCGATGTGGTAAGGAGTGCGGGGAAGGCCTTCCCCGATTTTCCCTGCACCAGGAATTCGCCGGTCCAGCTTTCTCCGGGAGCACCACGCTGACCGATCTCCCCGCCATGCTCGCGCAGGAACGGAGCTGGCGTCAGCTCCTGAATGGATTTTCCAACCGCTTCCACTGCCGCCCAGCCATAGAGTCTTTCCGCGAAATCGTTCCAGAAGATCACTATGCCTTCGGGATCGGTTGCGACGACAGCCTGCTGCACTGCATTGAGCAGCTGAGCCTGGAACCTGATCGCAGCCTCTGAGCGTGATCGCTCCGTCACGTCCGTCATTGCTCCAATCACGCGAACCGCGGCACCGCTGGTGTCGCGCGCGATATAACCGCGATCCATCACGTTCGCATACGTGCCATCACTCCGACGGTAGCGATACTGGTCGCTCCAGCTGGTGCCACCCTGATCGAGCACTGCGTGAATTCCCGCAACGACTCTGTCGCGATCTTCCGGGTGGATGTGATCGTACCACCACTGAATCTCGGGATAGATCTTGTTCTGCTTGTGACCGAAGACCGTTTCGACGGAAGCGTTCCAGACCAGCGAGTTTGTTTGTAGGTCCCAGTCCCAGATGACATCATTCGTCGCCTGCGCCACGAAGCGGAATCGCTCGTCGGTCGCGCGCATGGCTCGCTCAGCCTTTCGCTGGTCACTGACGTCCACCACAATCGCAACGGCCGCCACGATCTCGCCATCCGAGTCCACCACTGGCGCCGAGCTCATTCGGATGAAGCCGTCGGTCCCATCGCCGCGCCGGATCCGAATTTCCTCCCCGCCCACGCGCTCTTTGGTGGTGACCGTTCGGGCCAACGGCCATTCGAGCGCGGAGTACGGACTGCCGTTGTTATGGAAAC
>WNGL01002367.1_pt1 | contig 22885 bp, 27 predicted proteins | sample 5400591 | NCBI WGS metagenome assembly WNGL01 (sample SAMN13153377, study PRJNA577476) | soil metagenome | isolation source: 80 cm soil or saprolite under Garry oak tree replicate 1 | place: USA:California | collected 2016-06-15 | reverse complement strand
ACATGCCAGTTCGTCGCGATCGCGGTGTTCATCACCTGACGGGCATGAAGGGGCCGAGACGCCTTGGCTGCCACCCGGTCCGGTAGGCCCCGGCCGCACACGGGGATTGCGGCCCGAGTGCCGACGCTTGTGCCGGTACAGCGGGCGGCCTTCACCTGTGGGGTTCCAGAACTCGGCCACCGGTCTTGACCTGGGCGTCTACGCGGCTCGCTCGTATTCGTTGATGAGGCCGCCGAGTACCGGCCGGCGCCTTATGGAGTTCGACCCGCAAACCGGCGAGCCGGTGCTGTGGGCTGAGCCATTTGCGAGCCAGCGTGGCCGAAGCGCTGGCCACGGTCACGCCCGCCCTGACCCGCGCCGCGTCAGCGTGCCCGTCGGCAACCCAGCTGCGCACGGCCCTGTACCAGCACGCCTTCAACCCCGCCCACGCCGCCACGGCCGACCCGGCGACGTGCGTGCAAGTACCTGACCTGCGGTTTTGCGCAATATCTGCTCAATCACATACCTCCAGCGCCGTAGGAGGCACAATTAGGAAGCTGCCGCACACTAATGAAATCGGGATTGAACAGTCGAATTTCACCTTACTCATCGGATATATGTCTGTTTAGGGCGGGATCGCCAACCCACTGGCCAGCGCCGACTCTGAGACTCGTGAGTGGCTTCGTTCCCGCCGATCTGCTACATCTTGTCGCGGACCTGCTCATCGCCAGGGTCGAGGGCACGGCGAACCGGAGCCAGGCATCGGCTGCAGGCGCACGCCAACCAAGGCGTGACGCCGGGCCGACGAAGGAAAGCCGACACGTCCGCGACCAGACCGGGGCGCTGCGCGTGACGGCTGCTGACGCCCCGCTGGAAGCCAGTAATCGAGGTTGCCGCAGGTGGTCAGGGTGTCGGGGTGCTCGGGGCCGAGGACCTGCTTGCGGATGGGCAGCAGCGCGGCGAACAGGCCGGGGAAATGCCAGAAGAAAGGAGCCGGCCATGAGCGATGCTCAGGTATGGGGCCCGGGATCCGCTGGCGGGCGACGGGCTGCATCCGGTGCCGCCGCTAGTAGGCTGCGTCCTTTATACAGATGGCGTGACACATACAGATGGCGTGACGGAGGCATACAGATGGCGTGACGCAGGCCTGAACCCGCGCGGGGGGTGCTATCCCTGGCCGGCCGGCTCACCGAATTGGCCGCAACCCGCGGGCGGCATCCACCAGGGCCTGCTGGAGCAGTCACGTGAGGATCTACCGGCCACCCCGGTCGATCACGGGCATCTGCCCACATTCCAGCCCGCCGCCCACCGGATGCGGCAGGTTGCATAGCTACCGCGCCCTGATGTAGTCGATGCGGATGGAGAGGCGCGGCGTGCTGGGCTATGGCGGTGACCGGTCTTCAGCTGGCCAGGAGGAACTCATCCGCTCTGCGATCCGCGGCTGGCGGATCAGTCTCATCGACCTCACAGCGGCTAACCCGCTCCTCAATCTACGACCGGGCAGGACCGGGATGATCGAGGTGTCCCGCCCGGCTGCTGAAGACGTCCTCGCCCGCCTCAGGGCGGGTGGTGTTTTCGCTTTCCGTTCCCTGAAGCCATGGCCGGCCGCGCCTGGGCTGGACGCGGAAGCACACACCCAGCCATCGGATGAAAGCAGACGGACTGCCGGTGCGGCGGCTGCGGTCCCGCCCCCAGCTCCGTACATCCTCGATACGAGCAAGGACCCATACGACCTCGATGCCGCCCTCCGGGCGTTCATGCGGCACTCGAACCAGCAGTACCTGGACCGGGGGTTGCCGGTCCTGTACCTGGCGTTTGGCACCTTGACATGGGCTGACCGGGATGGGGCCTGCTGCACCAGCCCACTGCTGCTGGTGCCGGTCCGCTTGCTGTCGACCGAGCCCCGGCAACCGCCGATGCTGGAGCCGGGCGAGGATGACCCGGTCATCAATCCGGCGCTCAAACTGAAGCTGTCTAGGCACCGGATCGCGCTCCCCCGCGTGAATGACCTGGCAGGGGTCACGCTGAGCGGGCTGCTGGACGCGATCCGCGCAGCGGTTGCTGACAAGGATGGCTGGCTGGTCGGCGAGAGCGTGGTGCTCTCGTGCTTTCCGTCCATGAAGGAAGCGATGTACCAGGACCTGCTCGATCATGAGGACCTGGCCGCGGCGCATCCGGCGGTAAGGGCCCTGGCCGTTCGCGGGCTGACCGGGGCCGGGCCCGCCTTCGGTGATATAGCCGGGCATGAGAACGGCACCCGCGCAGCCCCTGAGCTCCCGCCGGTGATCCTGGACGGCGACTCCTCACAGCGGGCCTGTATCGCGGCCGCGCTCGCCGGCCATTCGTTCACGATGGACGGCCCGCCCGGCACGGGCAAGAGCCAGACGATCGCGAACATGATCGGCGCACTGCTGCACGCAGGCAAGACCGTTCTGTTGGTGTCGGAGAAGGCCGCCGCGCTCGACGTGGTGCGGGACCGGCTGACCCGCGCCGGCCTGGGCGTGTACCTGCTGGATCTCCATTCACACAAGGCGAAACGCAAAGAGGTGGCGGTGTCGCTCGGCAAGGCGCTGGACACGGTGCCCGCCGCGCCTGCGGCGGTGCCGCCCACGGACGTGGCCAGCATGCGGCCGGAGCAGCTCAACGCGTACTCCAAGGCCGTAAACCGGGTGCGGGATCCGCTTGGGTGCTCGCTGCATGACGTCCTCGCGATGATCGCCAGCCTGCCCGGGGTCCCCGCTGCTCCCGCCCCGGATGTTGCCCCGGTGCACCTGACGGCCGAGGTGCTCGGCGAAATCCGCCGCGCCGCCGCGGCCCTGGCGGCTGCCTGGCGGCCGGCCGCGCAGGGCCGGTCGTTCCCCTGGCGCGGCGTGACCGAACGGGGCGCGCTTGACGACCGGCTCTACCAGGCGGCATCCGCCCTGGAAGCACTCGCCGGGGCGGTCTGGGTCAACCAGAGGCTGGCCGACGCCACCGGGCTGACCCGCCCGTCCGACGCGCCGACCCTCGCCCGGCTGCTGGAGCATCTACAGGCATGGCCGGAGGGCGTGCCGGATGAATGGCTAACGACGGACACGCTCGATGCGGTGGATGCGGCGGTCGCCCAGCTCGCCGCCGCACTCACCGCGATCGCCGCTCGCGAAACCCAGGCTTCCCAGATGGCCGAAATCTCATGGCGGGCGATACCGCAGCGGGACGCGCTGCCCGCGGAGGGCACGAGGGCCCTGGCCGCGCTGAACCCGGCCTGCGCCGATGTCGGCCCCCTGGGCGCCGGGCAGATCACCAGGCTCGCACGGGAGTTCTCCGCAGCCGCTGACCTGCTGGAAAAGCAGCTGGGCACGCTATCCCGCCTGGCCAGCATGCTCGGGCTGCACGCTCCGGTAACCTTCACCGACGCCAACGATCTGCTGACCCTCGCCGAGCTGGCCGCAAAACCCGACCGCCCGGAACGAGTATGGCTGTCGGTGCCCGGTTACCAGGCGGCCAGCGCCGCCGCGCAGGTTCTCTACGATGCCCACCGCGCCCTGGCCCAAGCGGAAGCTGACGCTAGCACCTACTTCACCTCAGATGCGCTTCGCCACGACGTGGGCGACCTGGCGCAGCGGTTCACGAACGACCATCACGGCCTCGGCAAACTGTCTGGGGGCTACCGAGCCGGCAAGAAGACCATCGAGGCCATCACCAGGGAGGGGATAGCCGGGGAGACGGCGCAGGAGCACATCGGGCTCGCCGCCGCCTGGAAGCACGCTGCGGGAGCGCTCGCCGCCGCCGAGAGGAATCGCGCCGCCCTGCTCGGCCCGCACTACGCCGGCCGGGCCACAGATTTCGCCCGGCTCGGCCGGGCGCTCACCCATGCCGCCACCGCCGTGCGCTGCGCCCGCGGGCAGGACCTTTCGCAGGCGGCCGAATGCGTCTCCAGGGACGCGGCGCCGAACCGGGCTGTCACCAGTATCGCGACGGAGACGCGCCAGGAACTGTCTGCCTGGCAGGCGGTGCTCGCGCCGGCGCCCGCGCTTGCCCCGCGCCCGGAACTGCTGAACGGCATGATCACAGAAGCGATCGGGTGGCTGCGAGCCCACCTGGGGCCACTGCACGCCGCGAGCGAGTTCACCCGCGCGGTCGGCGAGGTTGTGGGCATGCCGCTCACCTTCGGCCAGGCCCGGCAGGTGGTGGCCCTGCGGGAGGCCGCCGATGCCGCGCACGCACAGCTGGCCGCGCGGGATGCGATCTTCCAGGAACTATGCGGACAGCTGTACGCGGGAGCTGCGACCGATGTCATGGCGGTGCGGGACGCGCTGGTGTGGGCGCAACGGCTGCGCGCGATGACCACTGGCGGGTCAGGGCCGCTCACCCCCGCGCAACTCAGTGCGGCCGAAAGCGCCGTCCCGGCCGACCGCCTAGCCAAAGCCGCTGATGCATGGCACGAGGCATGCGCGGCCCTACTGTCGGCGTTCAGCCCGCAGCGCCGCCAGGAACTGGCCGCCGAACTCGACGACTACCAGGCCGGCAATGAACTGCTCGAAGCCATGTTCAACGACCCCAGCGGGCGTGACGAATGGCATGCCTACCAGGCCGCACGTGCCTGCCTGGCCGCCCACGGCATGAATGCCGCCGTTGACTCCTGCATCACCGAACAGGTTGAGCTGACCCAGGTACCCCAGGTGATCGAACGGGCACTCCTGCAGCAATGGGCTGAATACCAGCTGCGGACCGATCCGGTCCTCGCCCCGCTGCGGGCGGTGGGGCGTGACGCGCTGGCCAGCGAGTACCAGCGGCTGGACAGGGCGCTGAGAGCGGCGGCCGCCGAAGACATCATCCGCGCCTGCAATGCCCGACGCCCACACAGCGGCGCCAGCGAGGCCGCTGTCATCCGCCGCGAGGCGGAAAAGCAGAACCAGCACATACCGGTGCGAGAACTCCTCGAACGGGCCCGCCACGTCACCCAGGCAATCAAGCCGTGCTTCCTGATGCTCCCTCTGGCAGTCAGCCAGTACTTGCCCGCCAGCATGCACTTCGATGTCGTCATCTTCGACGAGGCCAGCCAGATCAGCCCGGCTGATGCGATCAACTGCATCTACCGCAGCAGCGCCCTGATCCTGGCCGGGGATCCCAAGCAGCTGCCACCCACCAGCTTCTCCCACAGCAGCGGCCGAGGCGATGGGCAGGACCGGCCGGCCGAACCCGAAGAAGCCGCCGACCCCGAATCGGTCCTCGACCTCGCGAAGCGGTCCGGGGCGTTCGGCAACCTCACCCTGCCCTGGCATTACCGGTCCCGGCATGAGGCGCTGATCGCGTTCTCCAACGTTGCTTTCTACCAAGGCCGTCTGGCCCCCCTGCCCGGCGGGGACAGCGGCGGGCCCGATGCCGGCCTCGAACTGTTCTACGGCGAGGGGACCTACCGGAGGGAAACCTCGCCGGACAAACCGGACGAGGCCGCGCGGGTTGCACAGCGGGTCATTCACCACTTCGACACCCGCCCGGCCCTCAGCCTGGGCGTGGTGACCTTCAGCCAAGCCCAGGCCGACGCCATCGACACAGCCCTCAGCGAGGCCCGCCAGCAGCGGCCCGACCTTGACAGGTACTTCACAGCTGGCCGACTGCGCGGGTTCTTCGTCAAGACCGTCGAATCAGTGCAAGGCGACGAGCGGGATGTGGTGATCTTGTCCATCGGCTACGGGCCAGGCGAGCACGGCCAGCTCAGGACGGACTTCGGCCCGCTCAGCAGGCAGGGCGGGTGGCGCAGGCTCAATGTGGCCATCACCCGCGCCCGCCACCGCCTCGAAATCGTCAGCAGCATCCACGACAGCGACATCCCCGAATCTGCCAGCGAAGAGCTAAGGCAACTCCGCCGCTACCTCAACTACGCAGCCCAAGGCCCCCGCCCGTAGGGTTCCAAAACCATGTCAAGGTCTTTGACCTGCAACGTCGCGGCTGGGCTGGTGGCCGTCAGGCTGCCCGTTCGTACAGCCTCTGCCGTTTGGCTTGGAGATGTCCTCAGGCCGGCCGGCCATTTTCCAGGACCAGCCTGAGTTTGCTGAGATTCTGCGCCACTGCCCCGTACGCCCTGGCCGGCGTTCCCGGTCTCGACGCAGACGTCATACACGGCGGCCCAATCGCCGGCACGGTAAGGGCGGATCTTTGCGGTCAAGCCTCCAGCCTCCTGCGGCATCGTGGAGCATTCACGCATCATGGAGCGTTTGGTGGCCATGATCAACGGTAACGCTCTTTCTCCACCGCTCTCCTTCAGGAATGCCATCCCGGTCGGAGCGGACCGGGCCGCCACCACACCGTCGCTGGGTCGTGGCGACGGCCCGGATCTCGGGTTAGTCGCCGGTTATGACGCCGAGCAGCTTGCGGCGCTGCACGGCGAGCGCGCGGGGACGGGGTCGTGGCGGCGCCTGCGGCCCACTCACGCCATACCGGCCAGCGGTCTCTGTCGTGCTCCTCCTGGTCGAACTCCGGCCTGGAACGGACCCCGACGGCGCGTCGCGAACTACAAGGCAGAGGCCCTGCCAAGGTGCCGGGCGAAGAACCGCAGCGAGCTGTCCGTCTCGAACGACGGCAGGTCTCCGTGCTTGCCGGGGTTGGCATGCAGCGTCTTCTGAGCTGAGGCCAAGGCATCGAACAGTGCCAAGCTCTGCTCCCGCGGCACCCGCTCATCGTCCCACTGGACCAGAAATTGCACCGGCACGGTGATCCGCGCGGCGGTCTCGGCCAGCGCGGTCGACCCGAGCAGGCCCAGCACCGCGGCGCGCACTCGGGGTTCTGCGGCGACGAACGGGCGTGGTACTCCGCTCGCGGAGCGCGGCGTCAGTTCGCGGCCCCAAGGCGCCGTTGATCGCCAGTGGCGTGGGTGCCTGCGGCTCGTGTCCGAGTAAGGCGGCCATCGCTTTCGCCAGCTTGCCCCGGGTGAACGTGGTGGTCTGCTCACCACGGCGGACCTCGACGCTGCGCAGCGACCAGGTTTTCTTGCGGCAGCCGAAGATGGCCACGAGCACCTTTGCACCGACGCCCAGACGCAATTCCGCCCGGTTGCCGTCCACGCTGACCTCGGGCATGACATGCGCCCTGGCCCGCAGATAAGCCGCGTAGTGGCACACCATCGCAGGAACACGAGCGGGACTATCAGGCATCCGGGGGCTCCTCACCGGGATTGGTCAGCCGGTCAGGGTTCATGCCGCAGAGCGCCCAGACCCACCTTGCCTCCCGTCTGCGGTGTGGGGTAGGTCCCCCACCGGTCGCTGAACATGGCGACCAGGAACAGTCCCCGGCCGCTCTCGGCGTAACCAGCCGGCCCGAGCATCCGCCCGCGCTGAACCCCTGACCCGATCCGCCACGCAGCCACCCAAAGCGACACCAGTCAGTGAGCTACGTCACACACGCTACAAAGCCCCGCCCTGCAAACGAGACACAACGGCAGACCCAGCCAAAGTCCAACCAGGTCAGCTCATCAGAGGCCAGACAAGACACCAGGTCACGCGAACACGCGTTCTGCGGACGAAAAGGACACGCACTGGTACGGCTATGCCAACACCACCCTCGGGCGCGCCATCCGTGACGCGGTTGGCGTGCGCGCCGCGTGAACCTGAGCCAGGAGACCGTGATCTTCGTGCGCGAGGCAGCAGACGAGTAGGTCTTTCGCCCCCGTGTGCTGCATGTTCGGACGCCGCAGATTGCGCATGCTGTCATCCCGATCCGGGTGGACCCTCCCGTCGCGATGAGTTCACGGGCCGCGTACCGTCATACCCGGCATGGCGTACGCACCAGTGAACGGCCTCCAGCTGTACTACGAGACGCGCGGATCCGGCCGGCCTCTCGTACTCCTCCACGGTGGCCTGTTGACCATCGACCTCAATTTCGGGCCGTTGCTCGAACCCCTTGCGGCGAGTAGGCAGGTGATCGCGGTGGAGCTCCAGGGCCACGGGCACACCGCCGACACCGACCGCCCGATGACGATCGAGGCGCTGGCCGGTGATGTTGTCGCGCTGCTCGACCATCTGGGGATCGCCGAGGCCGATCTCTTCGGCTTCAGCCTCGGCGGTCTCGTCGCGTGCGCGGTCGCGCTCGGCGCGCCCACCCGGGTCGGCAAGCTGATCGTCGCCTCGGCGGACGCCCACCGCCCGCCGGGCCGGGAGAGCGCGCCACTCGACGACGACCGCATGCCGGCGCCGGCCGACTTCCAGGCGATGCGCGACGCCTACGACGCGGTCGCTCCCGACCCCACGCACTTCGACGAGTTCGCGGCCAAGAACTCGGCAATGGTGCACGAGTTTCCTGGGTGGACCGATGAACTGCGATCACTGCAGGTGCCGACCCTGCTGATCTTCGGCGACCGCGACTTCTCACCCTTGGCCGACGTGCTGGAGATGTTCGAACTCCTGCCGAACGCGCAACTCGCAGTGCTCCCCGCGACCACGCACGTCGGCGTGACACAGCGGCCCGGCGAAGTGTTCGCGCTGATCACGCCGTTCCTCGACGCGTGCTGAGCGGCGGTCATGCGCACGGCGGCAGTTCCTGGACCGCGCGTGTGTCAGTCTCCTGTACTGATCCTGGGCTCCGGCGGGCGGCTCGCCTTTCCCTGTTGTTCCGAAAGTGAGCCGTTGCAGGAGGAGGACGGGCGGATGAGAGTGCTGTTTGAGCGGGTAGCCGGGATCGACGTCCATAAAGGACATGATCAAGGTGGGGGTCCGCACGCCGGGACACCGGGCGTGGACCCGCACCTGTGAGGTGCTGGAGTACCGGACCTTCTACGGGGTGCGCGAGGCGCTGCCGGAACTGGAGCGGGCCGCCGAATCCCCGGTGCTCACCGGCGCGGGCATGGGCGGGCTACGCCCGCCTGTCCGCGGGCGGGCAGTTCGCGGAGGATGTTGCCGCCCATCTCGGCAACCTCATGTGTGCTGCCGGTCGGCAGCGACTGCTCGTTGAGGGTGAACCCGTAGATGTAGCTGTCGAGCACCGAGTACGCGTGGGCGGCCGCCTCAATGGAGAACCCGGCCTCCCGGAGGCTTCCGAGCACAGCGTCATGGTGTCGCAGCGTTTCAGGGCCCTGCCGCCTGCGGGACTCCATCAGCCCGATCGCCCACGTGTGGCGAGAGAGAACCTCTCGCGCCGCGACCGCCCGCTCGCGCATCGCCGCCTTCCAGTCCGGCCCAGCCGGAGGCGGGCCGATCTCGCCGAACACGACATCGACCATGCCGTCGAGAAGGTCGTCTTTGCCCGCCACATGGTTGTAGCGCGACATCGCCTCGACCCCGAGTTCCTGGCCGAGCTTGCGCATGCTGAGCGATTGCATGCCGTCGCGGTCGGCGAGGTCGATGGCGGCACGGATTATCCGCTGTGAGCTCAAGGGAGTCGAAGAGCTGAACAAGATACAAGAACCCAGCGATCCTGGCATCACCATGCGGGCGATCGTCCAGGACGCCTACGGCTCCGCCGACGTCCTGCACCAGGCAGAGGTCGAAAAGCCGGCCATCGCGGCGAACGAGGGTTTGGTGAAGGGGCATGCGGCCGGAGTAGACCGGGGCACGTGGCATCTCATGGCCGGCCAGCCATACCTGATGCGGATCATAGGCTTCGGGCTCCGCCGTCCCAAGAAGCGATATGACCTGGTCCTCGACATCGGCGGGCACAGCCGCCTATCGCGGGTGCGGCGGGGCCTCACTCCCACGGGAACACTCGTCATCGCGGGTGGCGAAGGCGCCAAATGGACCGGGGGCGGCCGGCATCTCCGTGCGCTCACGCTCTCCGCGTTCGTGCGCCAGCGACTGACCATGTTCGTCTCCAAACACCGCCAGGCCGACCTCGAAACGCTGAGCCGGCTCATCGAGACCGGCCAGATCGCTCCGATCGTCGACCGGACCTACCCGCTCGCCGAGGTACCTCACGCCCTGCGCCGCATCGAAGCCGGGCAGGCACGAGGGAAGATCGCCATCACGATCTGAGCCCCGCACCGGGTGTCCGCGCGTCACCCGGGCGCACTGCCACACCCGCGCGGCCGGCCAATGACTCTGGCCGGCTGCGCGGGCTGGCATAGCCGTTACCCGATGCGGACCACCTGACCACCGGTCGGGCATAGCTGCGGGCCCAGGCCCGCCGCCGGTGCGACGCTGCAATTGGAGACGTAGATCGCCCCGTCGGACCCGGCGGCGAAGCCGGACGGGAAGAACAGCCTTCCGACTCCGAGATGGGTCCGGGTCCCGTTCGGGTCAATACGCACAACATCGCCAGCGGGATCGGAGGTCGGGCCCTCGCTGAGCCCGCCGGTCTCGAATTCGGTGGCGTAGAACGCCCCGTCGCTCCCGAACCCGCATCCCTGCACCGTGGTCAGGCCGGTGGCCCAGACCGTCGGCGCCTGGCCTGGGACGACCCGCCAGACGCGCGCGTGTCCCGGTGAGTAGAAGCCGCCAAGCAGTTCTCCCACGTAGAACGCGCCATCAGGGCCCCGGTCGACGCATGTCGGCACGGAGTCGCTTTGCGAGCCCGCCGGAACACCGAAGAAGGCGAGGACCCTTGCCGCGCCGTTCCGCTTGACCGCAACCAGCGTGTTGGCACCCGCGTCCACGACGTAGCGGTGCCCGCCCGAGTAGAGCACCGCATTGGGGTTGGCGTCGGGAAAATCGTTGGGCGCGAGGTCGGTCCGGGTCGAGGTCCAGGTCCAGTCCTGGTCACCGACGTCTGAGACGTCCCCAGCCGACCCGTCCGGCTTCACCAGCCACAGATGGCCGAGCTCGGCCAGGGCGGCATCGCGCAGATCCGCGGGGATGGCGCCCTCCGGCGGAACCCCCTGCGAGTTCAGCCCGAACTGGCCATAGATCTTGCTGTCTGGCCCACGCGACACCGACACCGGCCCCTCGGCAAACGCCCCGCCGGGCCCGGAGACGGAGATAAGCCCGGTGACAATGCGCTTGACGCCACTGGCGCTCAACCAGTCGAACGACCCGGTCAGCCCGGCGCAGCTGACTCCTTCCGGGCCCCCGGCCACGCAGACGTCGCCGCCAGCACCCGCCTCAGCCAGGTAAAGACTCCCGCCGGGCGCTGGCGCAAGCCCACGCGGGTTGCTGAGATGGTCGGCGATGAGGTGAACGCCGCCGGTTCCCCGCTCGTCTGTGCCCCTGCCCCCGGGGCTGCCATCACCCCGACAGCGGCAATCAGGCCTGCGGCCGTGAAAATTCCGGTCAGAGTACTCGATCGGCCCATGGTTTTGCCCTCTTCCCCCTGACGCGCGAACGCGCCCTCGTTACCGACACCCTGAATCGCGTCAACGGGCTATGCCCGGAAATTGAATACCCCGATGCTCAGCCGCTCCCAGCCAGGCGCCGACATGATTTGTCCCTCTTAGGGTGGCAATTAGCGCAATTTAGGTCAAGAGAATGCAAAATTTTTTAATTTTCCTTGCCGGAGCTGCGACCGGGCTTGACGAGGCCACCTCGGTGCGACGGCAGCGGGATCTGCCCGCCTGCCAGGACGATCTTGACCTGCCGGGGGGAGAGGCTGTGGTGCGCGTGGTAAGTCTCGCCGGTGCCGGTGTCGCGGATGGGTGATCTGTCCACGGTTGGTCACGGCGTCCCGGGCGTTTTCCAGCGTGAGCCTGTGGCCCGGCTGGATCCGCTGGTAGTCGGCGGGATTGGTGAACTCCAGTGGCAGGATGCCGAAGTTGACCAGGTTCTGCCAGTGGATACGGGCGTAGGACTTGGCGATGACCAGTCGCAGACCGAGGTAGCGGGGGACGATCGCGGCATGCTCGCGGGAGGAGCCCTGGCCGTAGTTGGAGCCGCCGACGATCGCGTGCTGGCGGGCCTGACGCGCCCGCTGCGGGTAATCCGTGTCGATGTGGGCGAACGCGAATTCGGCAAGCTTGGCGATGTTTTTGCCGGGCTTGGAATAGCAGAGCCCAAACCGGTGGCAGGCCGAGCGAAGTGCGCCGCGATCAGCTTCTGCGCCACATTGAACGTCACCAGACTCGCCTCCCCTGCCGCCATGAGTCAGCTACCCAGCATCCGCCCATACCCCACCAGCGCCCGCCATACCGGCGCTGACCCCCCGCCCCGATCGCCTACTGCGGTTCTGGGGGAGACACAGCTTGGTTCGGTGCTGGGAGTTGACCCGCCAGCCGTTTGGCGTGGTGATTCTTGGCCACAGCCGTGACCGCCAGCGGTCTGCCTGAGGTGGGGCACTGACGGCCCTACTTTTTTTCTTTCGCCAAACGGCTAGCGCGCGCTCCAGTGCCTCGTACTTAAGGCTGCCCAGCGTCGGCGCGCCTCTGGCCTGCTCGTCTGCCAAGGGCGCAATCGAGGCGCCCGCGGCTAGCCCGGCACGGTGGACCGGACTCCCGGTTGGGCTACCGCCCGGCGGCCGGGTCGAGGACGGGTTTGAGATCGAGGATCGGGGTGCCGTCGATCGCTTCCAGGTCGCTGACCTGGATCCGCAGGCCATCGATGGCCAGTATCTGCACCTTGTGCAGGCCGATCGGGTTGGGCCTTTTAGGTGAGCGGGTGCTGAACACCCCCAGCGGAGGGCTCTGCGGGTTGTCTCCGGGTACGGTGCTTAGCTCGTCGCGCAGCGCGCGGTCAAGCGTCTCTCCGCCACGATCCCCTGGCCAGGCCGCAGGCCGTGGCCGTGGCTGGTTTCCGGGCACAGCGGAAGCATGCGCAGCGCTAGCCGCGGCGGGGGCGCCGGGCCAGCACCGACACAAAGATGGCGACGACGACCGCGATCAGCCCGATGATGAAAAACGTCTTGAGCATTGCGAAGATCCAGCCAATGGCCATGAAGGCAAGCCAGATGGCGAGGATCGCGCCGAGGATTGTCCATATCATCCGGCCCATGTCACCAGTATGCGCCCGGCGGGCGGGCGGTCGTGCTGACTGGTCGCGTATCCGGACTCCTCTTGCCGGCCTGGCGTCAGGCGCTCGCCACGTACCGCCAGAAGTCCCGCATCAGAGCGGGCGGGGTCGGTCCGGCCATCTCTAGCTGGCTGAGCAGGATGGTGACCGCGCCGGTGGACGCAGTGATATGCGCTGCCGTTCCGGTACCGCCGACCCAGCCGTAGCGTCCCGGCACGTTCCAGGGGTCGATGGCCTCGACGTCGACCGAGCCGCCGAACCCCCAGCCCTGGCCCTCCAGGAACAACTGGCTGGCATCGCGCTGGGACCGGGTCAGATGATCGGTGGTCATCTGCCGCACCGACGCATCCGACAGCAGCCGGCGGCCGCCGGTCCCGCCGGCCAGCAGCATCCGGGCGAAACGGTGCCAGTCGTCGACGGTCGAGACCAGCCCGCCGGCGCCGGAGGGGAACACCGGCAGGCTGCTCCACTGCCCGTCAGGCGCATCAACCAGCTGCAGACCGCCCGCCGGATCGGTCCGGTAGTAGCTGGTGAACCGCTCCAGCTTGTGCGCAGGCACCTCGAATCCGGTATCGGCCATGCCCAGCGGCTCGAACAGCCGCTCAGCCAGGAACTCGGGCAGCGGGCGGCCCGAGACCCGGGCAATCAGCACGCCCAGGATGTCGGAGCAGGTGTTGTACAGCCACGCCTCCCCTGGCTGGTGCAGCAGCGGAATGCGCGACAGCGCCGCCATCCATTCGTCCGGCGCGGCGACGAGGTGCGGCTGCGGTGGTCCTTGTTTCAGTTCGGTGAACAATAGTCCGACCGCCGGCAGCGAGAAGTCGGACGGGAAGCCGTACCCAGCGCGGAAGGTGAGCAGGTCGGCCACGGTGATCGGCCGGACCGCCGGGACGACATCGCCGACCGGACTGGCTGGCGTGCGGACGACGGTTGGTGACGCCAGCTCCGGCAGCCATTGCCCAACCGGCTCGTCCTGCGCGATCCGGCCATCCTCGACCAGCATCATCACCGCCGCGGCGATGATGGGCTTGGTGATCGAAGCGATGCGGAAGATCGAATCCCTGGCCATCGGAGAACTGCCCTCGGCGTCGGCAGAGCCGACGGCCTGCACCTCGACCCGGCCGCCGCGAGCCACCAGGGCCACGACTCCCGGCACCGAGCTGTTGCCGACATGTGTCTCCAGGATGTCGTGCAGGTTGCTCATCGGTCCCTCTTTACCAGTGCGTGGTCGGAATGGAAAACGATCGACGCGGCGAACAATCATCGGGCCACGCCGCCGGATCCGGCCTAACTAACAGCCACCGCTCACCGTAACCCCAGTCCCAGCGAGGGCTACGGCCGTTCGACCGTTACCATGCCGGCGGTGGCGACATCGGTGTCTTGCAGCTGCCAGCCGTACTTGGCCCGCCCCGGGGCCCGGGGCACGGTGATGCGCATCGCGAAGGCGACGGAACCGTGGGCCGGGATCTGCCGGACGGGCCCGCAGTTGAGGTAGAAGTGCTGCTGGACGGCCACGGCCCGGGCGTTGCCGAGGGCTACCACCAGGTACTGGGTGTAGGAGGGGCAGGGGGACAGGGAGACCCGCCTGCCGCTGGTGTTGTGCAAGGTCACCGCGTAGCTGGCGTCCGTTCCCGCCGTCAAAGTGGCGGGCATCCTGACGGTGGCCCTCAGCACGTTCAGGGGCGAGGTGCTGCCCGGCGGCGGCCCGGCCGGCGCACCGAAGTCGCTGACCAGCAAGCCACAGATCAGGTTGAGCGGGGCCGGGAAGGCGACCCGCACCTGGCCGCGGCCGACAGCTATGAACAACGTCTTGTAGCTGGCCCGGCCGCCGGAGGCCAGGGCACGGCACCCGTCGCGGTAGGCGAGCGTCACCCAGCCGCTTCGCCCGGGCCGCAAGTTGGCCGGTCCCGGCCCGACCAGATTCCAGCCGTCGCCGTGGTCGACGCTGGTCAGCGTGACCACACTGCCGTCGGCCCGGACCCCGGTCACCGCACTGGGCCCGCCGGACAGTGTGCAGGGCAGGCCGCTGTGATTCGTCAGCCGCACTTGCTGGTACATCGTGCCGGCGGCCGGCCCGGCTCGGCCGGGCCGGCCGGTGAGCTGCCAGGCTCGGCAGGCAGGGTAGGCGGCGACCGGGCTGGGCGGCGGCGAGGCGGTGAAGGCGGGCGCTGGCCGGTTCACCCAGCGCACAGCTCCGGCCACCAGCACGGGCCGACCGCCAGACGCGCACCCGGCCACTAGCAACACCGCGCAGGCCAGAACAGCCGACCCGCGCACTCGACCTCGCACAACAATATCGACGCCCCAGCCGCCGGAAAGGCTGCACCAGGCCCACTGCTGCGGACCGGAACGCCCCACATTGACGCAACCGGTCGGTTGCTATAGTGTGGCAACCGATCAGTTGCTACTTGTTGGAGGCTGTCATGGGATTTCCCGATCGCATCGAGCGGGTCGTCGAGATCGCCCATCCGCCGGCCAAAGTGTGGGCTGCGCTCACCACGGCCGAGGGTCTGGGCAACTGGTTCGGCGACCAGGCGACGATCGACCTGCGCCCGGGCGGATCGGCCCAGATGACGTGGGCCGGCGGCCACGTCGCCGAAATGCGGGTCGAACGGGTCGAGGAGCCGACGGTGTTCGGCTTCACCTGGCACATCTACGGCCTGCCCGATGACGATCCGCGCCGTACTTATGTCGAGTTCACGCTCGAGCCGGCCGGTGCGGGCACGCGGCTGACCGTGGTCGAATCCGGCTTCGCTCAGTTGCCGGAGGACGCCTACCGCAAAGCGTACGACGGCAACACCCGGGGTTGGGCGAGCGAGCTGGGCGAACTCGTCGACTACCTCGATGCCGCCTGACATCGAGGCGATCGCCGAACAGGTCTTTGCCGCCCTGGCCGACCCGAGCCGGCGCGCCATCCTGGCCGCGCTGGCGTCGGGCGGTCCCGCTACGGCGACCGACCTGGCCGGGCGCCTGCCGATCACGCGGCAGGCGATCGCCAAACACCTTGCCCTGCTCGCCGACGCGGGCCTGGTGACGGCCGAACCGGGAGAGCGGCGCCGGGTACGCTACCGGCTCCGCTCCGCCCCCATGCAAGTGGCGCAACAGTTCCTGGCCGCACTGGCCCGCGACTGGGACGGCCCGCTCGACGCGCTGAGGGACCACCTCAGTCGGTGAGCACTCTGCACCACCGCGAAGTTGGAGGGAATCATGAGTGATCAAAGTCTCACCACTACCCCCCACGGTGGAACTTCGGCGCGGCCAGAAACTCGTCGGGCGACAGCCGCGACCGCAGCCGCGCTGCCGGTGACGCTCGGGCTCGCCGCCGGCCGGGTGCGGGCCGTGCCGCTATTCGCCGGGTCCTACCTTGCCGTCTGGGCAGTCGTGGGCGTCGCGGTGTATGCGGTGTACCGGCCGCACGGGTCTTTCGCCGCCGGCGCGGTGGTGATCGCGGCAGGTGTCTACGAGTTCACGCCGCTCAAGCAGCACTTCCGCCGGCGCTGCCGCGCGGGCGTCCGCTCTGGATTGGGGTTCGGGCTCTGCTGCGCCGGCTCGAACATCGGGCTGATGCTGATGCTGGTGGCGGTGGGCGTCATGAGCGTCACCTGGATGTTCGTGGTCGCCGTCCTCGTCGGCGCCCAGAAGCTGCTGCCCGCGAAAGCAGCCATCGATGTTCCGCTGGCGCTGGCGATCGCCGGACTGGGAGTCCTGATCGTCATCGCGCCCTCGCTGGTTCCCGGGCTCACGCCACCGATGTGAGACGTCACCGGTGGCGCGGGCCACGCCCAGCTGTTGTAACGACAAGAAGGAGACAAAACAATGACCGATCACAAGACCGGAACACGGGAAGAGTGGCTTGCGGCCCGGCTGGAGCTGCTCGAGGCCGAAAAGGCGCTGACGCGGCGCAGCGACGAACTGGCGCGGTGGCGGCAGGAGCTGCCCTGGGTCCGGATCGGCAAGGAGTACCGCTTCGAGACCGATCAGGGCACAGCGTCCCTGCCCGATCTCTTCAAAGGACGCTCGCAGCTGCTCATCTATCACTTCATGTTCGGGCCCGACTACACCGCAGGGTGCCCGTCCTGCTCGGCGATCGCGGACGGCTTCGACGGCTCCGTGATCCACCTCGCCAATCACGACGTCACGCTCTGCGCGGTGTCACGGGCTCCGCTGGCGAAACTGCAGGCGTACAAGCGGCGGATGGGCTGGAGCTTCCCCTGGGCGTCTTCGTCCGGCAGCGACTTCAACTACGACTTCCAGGCGGCGCACACCAAGGAGCAGTGGGAGTCGGGAACCGTCGAGTACAACTTCCGCAGGGCGGACTTCCGGCCGCCAGCCGGCCAGGACAGTGCCGGGCTCGACGAGTTCGCATCGAGCATCGCCGGAACGGACTGGGAGACGTACCGGCGAGAAGGGCCCGGCGTGAGCGCGTTCGCGCTCAACGACGGCACCGTCTACCACACCTACTCTGCCTACGCGCGCGGGATCGACGGCCTCTGGGGCATGTACCAATGGCTCGACCGCGCGCCACTCGGCCGCAACGAGACCGGCTTCTGGTGGCGCCGCCACGACGAATACGACAGCCAGTGACGCGTGCAGAAGGCTGCGCCACCGGCCTCACCGATCTTGAACTGGCTTTCCACATGATCGCCAAGTCGACCTCGTGACGCCAGCAGTCAAGGGGTAACAATTGGATTGACCCAGACGGCGGTGACCTTATTACCTGTTGCGCCTGCTGAGCTTGTGCACACGCTTTGCAAGGTGATGCGGAATGCCCTAGTCACGTTGACATCAATCGTGGCTGTCTGGCCGGCCCCCAGCGTAGGGCTCAAGCCTTTTCGCTCCCCATCAACGCGGAGACTGAACTTCATCATGTCTCCAGATGGCGAGGCATCGGCGAGGCTCACAATCGCGGGCCGGCAACCGGTGTCCTCTCGGAGCCTGCTGATGTCGAGGCAGATCCCCGGGCCGGATCCGGCCGGGTTGCGGCGTTCGGGAAGCTCGATCCGCGCATCTGGGACGAGCCTTCTGACCGAGGCGGCGACTTCCCGGTTGGTCAGCACCTTCCGGGAGGCGATGTTGTGGAGGTTCGCCTATAACGGGGTCGTGTTCACCGGCGCCTCCAGCGTCACCGTGACCCGCTACCGCTACCGCGGTAACATCATACCGACCCCCTGGACCCCGGCAGCATCAAGCTGACCAGCGGGCAAGGCACGCGGAGCGCCGGTGCGGTGAAAGCCGCACGCCGGGTGCGGAAGGGGCCCGCGGGAAACGGCCGGTGGCAACACCGGTACCGCGCCCGCGGGCCTACCTTACGAAGACGCCCTGATCAAGGTCTCATCGGTGGCCAGCAAGCTGGACACCAAGTCGGTTCGCGACATGCTGGAGGCGCTGATCGCCGGCGAACGGGACCCGGCGGTGCTCGCCGGGTTTGCCCGTGGCCGGATGCGGGCCAAGCACGACCGCCTGGTCCAGGGGCTGGCCGGGAAATTCGACGATCATCACGCCGAGCTGGCCCGGATGCTGCTGGACCAGATCGACGCCCTGTCCGCCCAGATCGGCACGCTCACCACCCGGATCGGGGAGCTGATGGCCGCGATCCCCGCCGCCCAGGGCGTGAAACGCTGACGGCGCCACCGGGACGGAATGGCCCGCGCGATCACGAGCTCGTCGTAACTCTCGGCGTTGTCGAACGAGGTGAGCCGCAGCGGCGCCGGGTCGAAGAGTTCGGCGTAGGCACGGGCCATCCTGGCCGGGGTCTCGCGCAGGCCGTCCCGGTCCAAGTCGATTCCGAGCGCGGTCAGCAAGTCAGCGGCCCCGCTGCGCGGCGGCCAGATCGGGCGTTCGGCCGCGCGGTTCCGGGCCGTGCGCATCCGGCTCCGGGTCGGGCGCGAACGGCGCCGCAAGGGTCAGCTCGTGCGTCATGACGCTCCAGGGTGATTGGTGCCAAGGCTTCCGGCCACGCGGACCACGACACAGCAGCGGCCGGGTGCGGGATCGAGGTCGGGACGCAGTTCCTGGCCGGCGCCGATCCCCGCCGCATCCCTTCGAGCAGTGCAAGGTTCATCGCGCAGACCACATCGCGGTGCCGGAGAGCCGGTGGAACGGGCAGTTGCGCAGGCCGAGGCAGCCGTCGTCGTCGGCGACCGGCTCGAACCCGTGCGCCGCCAGCGCCGCCCGCATGACCTCCCTGGCAGGGCCGCGGCTTGGCGCCTGGCCACGGGGGGCCTCCCCGTCGGCCTGGGCGGTTCGTCCGAGCTCGGCGCCGTGCTGCCGCGCCGCCAGCCGGAGGCCGGCCCGTGCCGAGCCGGTCGGGTGCTGGTGCGCGTCCGCAACGAGCCCGACGGACTAGGCACCGGCGTCGCTGACCGGATGCCGCCGGACTTTTGGCCGCTGGATGCTGATGAGCTTCATCTCATACCTCCTCGGCGAGCCGCCGTGCGCCGGCCCCGGTTGACGAGGAGCCCGGTCGTTGTTGCGGCTGGTTCTGTCAAGGACGGTATGAGCCGACGTTGCCGTGGGCGTCACCCGAAAGTGGACAGGCGGTGGAATCTTCCGCGGCCGCACCGGGGCACGAACGTGCCGGCGCGATTTCTACGGTGCCGTGCGAGCGGATCAGGCCTTGCTGTCACAGCGGGGTTGGCCGCATTCGCGGTCGCCGCTTGGATGTGGGCCGCCAGCGTCGACTCGTTGACACCGGGATGGTGCCGCCGGAACCAGCTGACGATCTCGCCGCGGCGGTGCGCTCGCGGTGTCCGCCACATGCAGTGGGCAGCGCAGCCCTGGCGCGACGACCGACCTGCGCCTGTTCGCCCATTGGGCTTCGCCGGGGCCTCGGCACGCTCGGTGGCGGTCAGCGGGGCTGCCAGCGGTCGGGCGCGGGTAGCGGGACTGCCAGATCCTGCGGTGGACGACGCGGGGGTGGGGAGGCTGGGTGAGGACCGCCCGAACCTGCCCGCGCGAGGCCAAATCGAGCAGCCCCGAGAACAGTTGCGCCACGCCGCGGATGCCGCTCTTGCGCGGCTAGCCAGCGGCGGACGCCGCCACGTATATCACCTGGCGACACACCCGACCCGGAGTGCGGATGACGGTGACCGACTTCGACGAGGCGATGGTCGCGGCGGCCGGCGCGCGCCTGGCCCGGTTCGCTGATCGGGCGAACGTGCGGCAGGCCGACGCCGCGCGTCTGCCGTTCCCGGACGGCGGGTTCGACGCGGTGGTGTCGTTTCATCATGCTGCACCACGTGATCGACTGGCAGGCGGCGCTGGGTGAGGGCGGTCCGGGTGCTGCGCCCCGGTGGCGTGCTCTCGGCTACGACCTGGTGGCCAGCCGGCCCGCCCGGTGGCTGCACCAGGCCGAAGGTGCCCGGCATCGGCTGATGGCGGCCGGGGAGCTTCGGGACCGGCTGGCCGCCGTGCCGGTCGAGGCGGTGAGGCTGCGGCCTGGCTTGGCCGGCCTGGCGGTGCGCTTCACCGCGCGCAGGACGCCGGGGTGATGGCTACTGGCTGGCAGCCGCGTCGCTCATTCCCGGCTCGGCTAGGCGGCAACCTGCCGTTCACGGTGGGTGCCGGGCGACGATAACAGCGCCTTGACCGGGTTCATACCCGCACCCGAGCAGTTTCGCCCGGCGCGTGATGTCAGGCTGACGTCGACCGACCCACTTGTTAGCGGACATGAAGATCGCCCCAGGGGCGGACAGCAAGGCCCACCCAGTGGCGGACAGCGGTTTTCCCCAGTGGGTCGGCAAGGTCTGCTGTTTAGGGGCGGGCTGCGGCGTACAGGATGTCGCGCATGCCGGGCAACGACCACCCAAAACCCGCCGTTCTGGATGCCGACGGGCCGACCTGACCTGGGTGGCCGCCGCGTGGGAGCGCCACCGCCAGCGCATGTTCGAGAGCCAGCGCCCGGCGTCGGACTGGCTCGTCGGCCACCTCGATGCCCGCGAGGGCCAGACCGTCCTTGAGCTTGCCGCCGGACCGGGGGAGACAGGGTTCCTGGTCGCTGAGCGGATAGGTCCGCAAGGGAAGCTGATCTCGACCGATGTCGTGCCGGAAATGGTGGAAGCCGCCCGGCAGGGCGCCGCGGCCCGTGGCCTGCACAACGTCGAGTTCCTGATCATGGATGCCCAGCAGATCGAACTGCCAGCTGCCAGCGTCAACGGCGTGGTCTGCCGATTCGGGCTCATGCTCATGCCGGAGCCGGAGCGAGCCCTCGCTGAGGTGCGCCGGGTGCTGCGCCCCTGAGGGCGGCTTGCGTACGCCGTGTTCGGCGCCCCTGAGCAGAACGCCTGGCTGACGCTGATCGGCGCTGCGCTCCGTCAGTGCGGTCACCAGGTTCGGGGCGACCCGTTCGGGCCTGGTGGCGTCTTCTCCCTGGCGGATCCCGGGCGCAACCGGGCCATCCTCGACGGTGCAGGATTTCCCCAGGCCCGTATCGAGCAGATCGCCGGCGCCGTGCGCTTCAGCGACTTCGAGGACTACTGGGCTGTTCAGAGCCAGGTGTCGGGGCGCTTCGCCTCCCTGATTTCGTCGTTGCCGGCTGACGACACGGAGGCGATCAGGGCAGCCCTGAAGGAAGCAGCGGCGCCTTTCCAGGCGGGCGAGGCCTATGAGCTACCCACCCTTGCTGTTGTCGCAGGCGCGAGCTAGCGGCGCAAAAACAGCGGCCGAGCGGGTTCGACGATCGATCTGGCGCGGCTCAACAGCGCGAGACCCCAATTGGGCGCATGGTTGCGAGCGCGAGGGAGTCACGCCCTGCGATCGGTCCTGTCCGCCACCTGACGGTCGTATCCGCCGATCTGGACGGCGACCTAGGTGGCCGAAGCGACTGCCGCTACCGCGCCGAACAGGACGATTGGAGTCAGGGTTGCCTCGGCTCCTGCAGGGACGCCCGCCAGCGCCGGCATCCGCGCAGGACGTAACTTGCGGCGGTGTCGATCTCGCCGGTGGCCGTTCGTATAGGAGGTGACAGGACCGCAGCAGGGCGGCCCGCAGCACAGAAGGGAGCAGGTCCATGCGTTCGATCACGGTCACGATGTGGGTCACCCTCGACGGCGTCGTGCAGGGCCTCGGCCGCCCGGACGAGGATCCCCGCGGCGGCTTCACGCACGGCGGCTGGGGCCAGCGGTACAACGACGAGGTGATGGGCCGCGAGATGGCCAAGGGCATGGCCAAGCCGGGAGACATGCTGTTTGGCCGCCGCACCTGGCAGGACTTCATCACCGCATGGGGACGCTTGACCGACGGCAACCCGGTCACCACGCACATGAACGCGGCCACTAAGTACGTCGTCTCGAGGACCCTGGAGGGCGCGGATGCCTGGCAGAACTCGATCCTGCTGCGCGGCGACGCCGTCGGCACGGTGGCCGAGCTGAAGGCCCAGCCGGGCAGGGATCTGTCGATCATCGGCAGCGCGTCGCTGGTGCGACGCCTGCACGCCGCAGCCCTGATCGACCGCTACACGCTGCTGATTTGCCCGCTGACCCTGGGCAGCGGCACCCGGCTGTTCGAGGACCCCGCCCCTCTGACCGAGTTCGACCTCAGCGGAAGCGTCACAACCACCAAGGGTGTAATCATCGCGCACTACACCCGCCGGTGAGGGAGGGACCATGCCGCAGTCCCCGCTCTCGATCTACCGGTCGGCGGCTGCATGCCTGACGCCAGGGCCACGGCCCGGATCCCGACACACCTGCACCGGCTCAACGAGGAGCTGCACGAGAGCGGAAACTCCATACCACCACGGCACACTCCGCACAGCGGGTCCGCAGTCAAGTCAGGCACGCAGGGCACTCGGCGCCGCGATGACCTAACGCGGATTTCCACACAGCGAATCTGGCCTCTGGTCAGGCGAACTGGAAGCGGAGGCGGCGTCCTTGCCACCAGGGGACGATGGTGTCTGCGCGGAGGTCGGACTGGCGCAGGACCGGTGAGTAGGCGCGCCGGCTGAGGATGACGGTGGTGGTGTCGCCGTCGCTGGTGATGGTTCCGGGGGTGTCGAGGAAGCGGCGCTGGAGGGTGTCGGGGGTGGCGGCGGCGTAGCCGGGGCCGAGCCGGGCGCGGAAGGCGGCGAG
>WNGL01002366.1_pt1 | contig 22886 bp, 27 predicted proteins | sample 5400591 | NCBI WGS metagenome assembly WNGL01 (sample SAMN13153377, study PRJNA577476) | soil metagenome | isolation source: 80 cm soil or saprolite under Garry oak tree replicate 1 | place: USA:California | collected 2016-06-15 | reverse complement strand
CGCCAGACCTGACCGGGCCGGGCCTGCCGGGCGACAGCCGGCACCACTTGCTCAAATCCGATGCACCCTGTGCGCCATGTTTTCGCCGCACTTGTCCGATTGATTTTCGTTGCATGACCGGCATCGGTGTGGAGCCCGTGGCTAACGCGATTTTGCAGGTGCTTTCCAGCCAGTGATGCCAACCAACGGGACGCGCGGACGTTTCGCTCGCATCAAATCATGTAACCTTCCTCTGCCTCTTTTGCGTGATGTAATCTGTCCCGTTGCTCCGCGCCAGGGTTGCTTCTGGTCTGGTGTTTGCCGCCGCTTGCGTTCCTGCGCCAGTTGCTGGATACTGCCTCCTGTGCAGTTGACTGTTACCCAGCTAACCGACCGCCTGGTTGCTTCCTACGCCCGAGCCGGCGGGATCAATCATCTCGATGGAAAGAACCTGCCCTCTAAACGCGCAATTGCGGACATCACGGTGGATTTGCTGCGGCTGCTGTTCCCGGGCTTTTTCGACGAAAAACTGATTCACTCCTCCGAAATCAAAGTGGAAACGGCCTCGCTGCTGGACGCGGTGCTCGGCGATCTGGAGGACGAAGTCTGTAAGAGCCTCGAATACCACCCGCCCCCGCCTTCGCTCGAAGCTCCGGCGCAGCGAGCCACGGGCTTGCCGCGCCATAGCGAAGCGAAGGCGGGTGCCGAACTGCCCAAAAAAGACCTGCGCCCCATAGCGCATACCCTAACGTTGGAATTCCTTGGCAGCCTGCCGCGTATCCGCGATTTGCTCCAGACCGACACCGAGGCGGCCTACAACGGCGACCCGGCGGCATTGAGCAAGGAGGAGGTCATCGTCGCTTATCCTTGCATTGAGGCCATCGCCGTGCAGCGACTGGGCCACGAATTGTATTTGAAGAACATCCCGCTCATCCCGCGCATCATGACCGAGTGGGCGCACGCCCGCACGGGAATGGATTTGCATCCGGGCGCGCAGATCGGCACCCATTTTTTTGTGGACCACTGCACTGGAACGGTGATCGGCGAGACCAGCATCCTTGGCAATCACGTCAAGATGTATCAGGGAGTGGGCCTGGTGGCGAAATCCCTTTCCGCCGGCCAACTGTTGCGCGGCCAGAAGCGGCACCCGACCATCGAGGACCGAGTTACCATCTACGCGGGCGCGACCATTATGGGCGGCGACACGGTGGTGGGCGAAGGCTCGACCATTGGCGCGAATGTTTTCCTCACCACCAGCGTGCCCGCTCATTCGCTCGTGGTGCAGGAAGAAGCCAACGTTAAGGTGATGAGCAAAAAAGAGCGGACCACGGCCCCGGCCGAATTCCACATTTGAGTGGGAATCGGGGATTGGTTTGCCAGTTAGAGCGTGTCTGAAAAATCGTAGCCGCCGTCGTGAGGAAGCGGACGAGGGCGTAATGCTGGCCAGAAATCCGCCTCACGTCGGCCGCCATAGGACGTAGGGTTGGAGCATGGTTTTTCCGCGAACATATTCTCGAAAAGGATTCCTCCTGTGACTTCACGCTTTATCGAGGCTAACATTAGTGGTGAAATTGTGAATAAACGCGGTCCCGAACAAACCGTCATGAACTCGCTCATTGACGAGACGGGTGCCACAGAGCGAACGCACGCCGTGGAAGCACTTCAACGAAGTGCGGATCATCTCCGACTCGTCATCGACACCGTTCCTGGATTTGTCTGGAGCGCCCGCCCCGACGGCTCCATCGAATTCCTCAATCAACGTGGGCTGGACTACACGGGTTTCTCTTTGGAGCAGATTCGGGGATGGAATTGGAAAGACACCAACATACTTCATCCCGATGACGCGCAAGGTCTGACTGCAACGTGGAGCGCAATCGTGGCGTCGGGTCAACCGGGCGAAATTCAGGCACGTATGCGGCGTTTCGACGGAGAGTATCGCTGGTTCCTGTTCCGCGTTGCACCGTTGCGCGACGAATTGGGAGGCCTCATTGCCTGGTGGGGAATAGATCTCGATATTGATGAGCGCAAACGCGCGGAGACGTTGCTCGCCGGGGAGAATCGGCTGCTGAAAATGGTCGCCAGTGGTTGTTCACTCGCGGAAATCCTCAGCGCCTTGTGTCGGCTTATTGAAGAACTTTCGCGCGGGTCTCTCTGTGGAGTTCTGCTCGTGGATCACGCGAACTGTCGTGTCGAACACGGCGCAGGTCCGAGCCTCCCGCCGGCCTACAACGAGGCAATCCACGGAAGACTCGTGACTCCCTCCGCGGGTCCGTGCGGATTGGCAATCTGCGCCAAGGAACAGGTGATCGCCGCAAATATCGCTTCGGATACCCGATGGAATGAGGACTGGCGCAACCTGGCCTTGTCGCACGCGTTGCACGCGTGTTGGTCTACGCCAATCTTTTCGTCGAACGGAGCCGTGTTAGGCACGTTTGCAATTTACTGGCGCGAACCGCGCAGTCCGACGGCGCAAGACCTGAAGCTCATTGAACAGACCACCGATCTGGCTGCGATTGCAATTGAGCGTAAGCGCACGGAGGAAGCTCTGCGCGCTTCGGAACACTTGGCGCGCGGTCAGTTCGCTGCGCTCACGCACACCCTGGACGCACTCGCGCAGGAGTCCGAGCCGGATAAACTGCTGAAGCATGTGCTGCTCACGATTGTTGAGCAGACGAAAGCGCACAGCGTCGCCGCGTGGAACAGAAATGAGGACGGCGCGCGGTTTGACCTCATCGCCGTCATTGAGAATGGACGGTTTCAAACCCGGGAAGAAGCAGTCCATCCCGCCGGGAAAGTTTCGATGCTTCCCCAACATCATCCGGTCTGGCGCGAAGTGCTCCGAACCGGCGAGCACGGAGTGGTGGAAGACATCGGTCAAGAGTCAGCCAGGATGTGTGTTGGTTCAGGCGACTGGCATCGGGTGGTGGAAGACATTGATCCCGACCCGGCCCTGACAATTCTTGTGAACCACTTGCGAGAAACGGGTGTTCGCTCGGTTCTTTTTGTTCCGCTCCTAATTGCCGGCGAAGTGGCCGGGACGCTTGCCGTCCGCTTTCAAGAGAAGCGCACTTTTCGCCGCGAGGAAATCGAACTCACGCGGGCGCTGGCTCATCAAGCAATGCTGGCGCTTCAGTTGATGCGGCAGTCGCAACAAAGCCGTCATGCGGCCGTGATTGCGGAACGTAATCGCATCGCCCGTGACATTCACGATACGCTGGCCCAAGGATTTACTGGAGTTATCATGCAACTGGAGGCGGCAACCGGCGCAACAACGCACGGCGACATCGCTGAAGCAACGAATCGAATCGAGCGTGCCAGTGAACTGGCAAGGTCGAGTCTCGGGGAAGCCCGCCGGTCGGTTCGAGCTTTACGCCCTCAGACTCTCCGCAACGGAAAGTTGTTCGTGGCATTGGACGGCTTGCTCAAGCGCATGGCCGAGGGCACAAATCTGAACGCAGAGTTCCACGCGGAAGGTGACGAACGGTCCATCCCCGCTGATTTCGAGGAAGGCTTGTTGCGGGTCACGCAAGAGGCCCTGACGAACGCCGTCAAACACGCCAACGCTCGTAACTTCAGTGTGACGTTGAGCGTTGACGCAAATAAAATTCAGCTCCGGGTCGTCGACGACGGTCGCGGCTTTGATCCGCAACACGAGCACGAAGGTTTTGGCTTGATTGGCATGAAAGAACGGGTTGACCGCATGGGCGGAGAGTTCACAGTCCGTGCGAAGCCGGGTGTCGGCACTGAAATTCTCGTTGAGTTAAAAGATCAATCCGCGCTGAAGGCGGAGGCTGGAAGTGAACAAAGCTAGAAACACGGAAGAGACTGCTCGCGCGCTCCGTTCAGGAATCAAACGGCGCGCGGGTGTACGCCGCGACTGCATCCGAATTCTTATCGCGGACGATCACACCGTTGTCCGCGACGGCCTGGTCGCTATCGTCAAACAAGAACCTGACATGGAGGTCGTGGCCGAAACCGGCGACGGGCAGCAGGCGGTCGAGCTTTGGAAAAAGCACCGGCCCGACGTCACGCTTATGGATTTGCGGATGCCCGGCCTCGATGGAGTGAACGCCATCTACGCAATTCGCGCCGCAGAACCCGCTGCGCGGATTGTCGTCCTCACCACGTTCGATGGCGATGAGGACATTTATCGCGGGATGCGCGCTGGCGCAAAATCGTACCTGCTCAAGGACGTGAGGCGAGAAGAATTGTTTCAGTGCATCCGCGAAGTTCACGCCGGTCGGATGTTTGTTCCTCCCGCCATCGCCGCAAAACTCGCCGAGCGGCTGCCCGCCGAAGAATTGACCCCGCGCGAATTGGAAGTCCTGCATTTGCTCGCGGCAGGCAAACCTAACAAACTGATCGGCGCGGACCTAGCAATCACTGAAGTAACCGTCAAGAGCCACGTCCAATCGCTTTTCCGCAAACTCAATGTCTTGAGTCGCACCGAAGCAATCGCCGTGGCCAACCGTAGGGGATTGCTTCATCTGTGATCAAACGCGCGCCCGCGCTGAATCCGCCGCCGGAGTTTATTACGGAATGATTTCCAACGACGCGATCTTGTCGCCTTCAAGCTGGAAAAAGAATCGAAGGTCAACAGGGCTGCCGGGAAAATTTCCGACCAGATGGCAGGTGACCACCGTCTTTCCGTCCTTTTCTTCGCACGCCAATGGCTCGCATGTGTATTGATACTTTGCCGAGGCATCCGTCTTCCACGCTTTGATGGCGGCCCGGCCTTTGTGGGTGTGCCCCTCGTCCTTCACGACGGCATTTTCAGTGAAACATTGTGAAACGGCCTCGCCGTCACCTTTGTCTGCGGCGAAGTAGGCGGCGATAGGTTTTGGCAGGTTGAGCGATCTTGTTGGTTGTTTCATATTCGTGTCCTTTCTCGTTTATATATTTTCCCTTTCAAACAGTTGGAATTGTTCCACCATCAATCACAAATTCGCTACCGGTGATGGCGGAAGCTCTGTCCGATGCGAGAAAGGCGACGAGTTCTGCGACTTCATTCGGCCTGTTCGGACGACCTAAGGGAATACCGCCGAGCATGTCCATCAACTTTTGACGGGCGGCCGCATAGTCGCTTTTGTCTTTGTCGGCCATTCTTAGGATCATTCTGGTGGCTGCATCGGTTTCAATGAAGCCAGGTGAAACCGTAACGACGCGAATTCCTTTGGGACTGACTTCATTCGACAGGGCCTTACTGTAATTCGTGAGCGCAGCTTTCGCGGCGGCATAGGCGAGAGTCGAATCGTAAAGGGGCAATGTTCGCTGAATGGACGAAATGTGAATGATGACGCCCGAACCCCGCTCAATCATTGACGGCAAAAGACCGCGATCCAGGCGCACAGCAGCAAACAGATTCTCATTCATGTTTTGCTGCCAGATTTCGTCAGTCACCGTGATAAATCCACCGCTAGGCGCTGATGACCCGCCGACATTGTGAATCATGATGTCAATTCCCTGAAAGCGATTCAGGATTTCGTTGACCACCTTCGTTGTGCCTTCAGCGGTCGAGGCATCCGCTTGGATAAAGTGGTTGTCCGTCTTTTCCGTCGGGGCGGAGCGCGCGGTTATGATGACAGTTGCTCCGCCTTGCTGGAAGCGGTCGGCAATCGCCTTGCCCGCCCCTTTTGTGCCGCCCGTCACCAAAACACGCTTTCCCGTGAACTCGTTTGTGTCGGATGGGAAGCCAACCGCCTTCACCTTTTTCGTCTTCGTTGTTCCGTTCTTTCGTTTCATGAGGACACGTTGACACGATATTGCCGATGCGTCTAAAACATCTTTACTATCAAACCGATAACAATAGGGTATCGGAATGGAATTGCGACACCTGCGATACTTCGTGCATATTGCAGAAGAGCAACATTACGGACGCGCCGCGGAGCGGCTGCGCATCGCGCAACCCGCGCTTTCCCGACAGATTCAGGACCTGGAAGAGGAGATCGGCTTCAAGTTGTTTGACCGCCTTTCACGCGGCGTGAAGATAAGCGCCGCAGGAAAATCTTTTCTGGTGGATGCGCGACGAATCCTTCACGAGGTGAATGAGGCGGTGGCGCGCGCCAAACGTGTGGCTTCGGGCCAGTCCGGAACGTTGCGCGTGGGATTCGTTGAAAGCGTTTCCTGGCACGGCGTTGTTCCAGATTCGTTCCGGGAATTTCGCGAGCGACAACCGGATGCGGAATTACAGATCAAGCCAGCAAGCTCCTTTGAAAACACGGAAGCCGTTGATTCCGGCCGACTGGATGCCGGTTTTGTGTTTACCATTGCCAATATCAGTCGCGAACTGGCGCAACTCCCCATCGCCTCGCTCAACTTGATGCTCGCAGCTCCGATGGGGCATCCACTGACAAAACTCAAAAGGCTTCGGCTGCGGGATTTGAACGACGTCGCCTTTGTCTGGTTTCCGAGACGGGAAAGTCCGGCCTACTACGACCGGTTAATGCACGAATGTTTTCGCGGCGGCCTCAAATCGCCGCACATCGTTCAAGAGGCGGTGAATGAAGCGACCATTCTCAGCCTCGTGTCGTGTAGGCTGGGAGTGGCGTTCGTCAGCAGTGCCACCCGTTGGCGATGTCCCGAGAGCGTGGCGCTGCTGCCAGTGACGGATTTGAAATTGCCATTGCCTTTCGCTCTGATCTGGCGGAAGGACAATGCTTCCCCATTGCTTGCGAAATTTGTGGCTGACGTGCGGCAGTTGCCGGAAGTCGAAGCGTTTGCCATTCGGTAGAATGGACATGCGTTGACTGAGTTATTCACATTCCACCTCCTACTTTGGTAGGAGAGTTCTTTCCGTCCATCGTCCAATTTCCAAATGCGCGCCGACGGCTAGATTGCTCGCATGAGTTTCCTCGCTACCAAAACCGGCACGACGATTTGCCGCGTGGCTTCCGTTGCATCGCTCGCTCTTGCAGCCGCCACGGTTCTCATGCTCGCGGCGTTTCTTCCGGGCGTCCACGCTTCTGACTCCGGCAAAGATGCCAAGTCCTCGGAAAAGACAAACGCGCCGGTTGCTGTCGAGGCGAAGAACAACGGCGAGGAGAGTTCCCCGATCTTCGTCACCGAGATGCCTCCCGGATATCGCGACTGGAAATTGATCTCGGTATCCCACGAGGAAGGCAACCTTACCGATATTCGCGCCATTCTGGGCAACGACATAGCCATTAAGGCCTACCGGGAAGGGACACTTCCGCTTCCAGAGGGGGCGATCATTGCCCGGCTCGCGTGGCGTTATGACGAGTCGGAGGAAAACAACAAGGCTTTTGCGCCGTTTCTCAAGCAGGGCACGCAGCGATCTTTCGTGGCCGGTCCTCCCACGAACGGAATTCAGTTCATGATCAAGGATTCAAAGATATACGCCGCGACCGGCGGCTGGGGATACGGTCACTTCAACCACGGCAAACCTGCCGACAAGGGGTTCATGCGAAGCTGTTATCCCTGCCACCAGGCTATCAAATCTCGCGACTTTGTTTTCGCACGTTACGCACCTTGATTTTGAAAACCGAAACAAACCAATCCAAAGGAAATTCAATTATGAACGCTACGAACAAGACCGAAGAAAACACCGCGACCAAAGGAGCGGTTCATAATCGCCGGCGCTTTCTGCAAAATGCTGCCCTCGCTGTCGGCGCGACCCAAATAGGAATAACAGGTTTTGCGCAAGCGCAGTCCGGCACTACGGCAACAGTTCCTGCGGGAAAGTCCGACGGCATCCGGGCGTTCCGCGTCAATTTCCCTGATGCGGCCATTGCCGATTTGCTGCGGCGGATATTGGCGACACGGTGGCCTGAACGGGAAACAGTCGCGGACACATCGCAAGGCGTGCAACTTGCGACGATGAAGGCGCTCGCCAGCTATTGGGGGAAGGAATACGACTGGCGGAAGGTGGAGGCGCGGCTCAATGCCCTGCCGCAGTTCGTCACCGAGATTGATGGGCTGGACATTCATTTCATTCACGTTCGTTCGAAACATGAAAATGCGTTGCCGCTCATCGTCACGCACGGCTGGCCCGGCTCGATCATCGAACAACTCAAGATCATCGAGCCACTCACCAATCCGACGGCGCATGGCGCGAGCGCGTCGGACGCATTCCACCTGGTGATTCCATCGCTGCCGGGCTACGGCTTTTCCGGCAAGCCGACGGCGCCCGGATGGAATCCCATCAGCATTGCCAAAGCGTGGACGACGCTGATGCAACGGCTCGGCTACACCAAGTTCGTAGCGCAGGGTGGCGACTGGGGAAATGCCGTGTCCGAGGTGATGGCCTTGCAGCAGCCGCCGGGATTGCTCGGCATCCACACCAACATGGCAGCTACGGTTCCGCCGGAGGTGTCCAAGGCGCTTTCAACCGGCGGCCCGCCGCCGGAGGGCCTTTCGCCCGACGAACAGCACGCCTGGGATCAACTGGCATTCTTCTACCAGAAAGGGCTCGGTTACGCCATTGAGATGAACAACCGTCCACAGACGCTTTACGGGATTGTGGATTCGCCCGTCGGCCTGGCGGCCTGGATGCTCGACCACGATGCACGCAGCCAGGAGATGATCGCGCGTGTCTTTGACGGAAAAGCTGAAGGGCTGTCGCGCGACGACGTTCTCGACAACGTCACGCTTTACTGGCTTACGAACACAGCGATTTCCTCGGCACGTCTCTACTGGGACACCAGGCAGCTTCCGATGAAGGGAGGTTTCTTTGACGTGAGGGGCGTCAAACTCCCGGTCGCCGTCAGCGCCTTTCCAGACGAGATCTACGCAGCGCCGCAGAGCTGGGCGGAGAAGGCGTATGTCAACCTCATCCACTACAACAAGCTCCCCAAAGGCGGACACTTCGCGGCTTGGGAGCAGCCAAAGCTTTTTTGCGAAGAAATTCGCGCGTCATTCAAATCGCTTCGCTCATAAACATCCAACCATCAAATCAAAGAAGACAGTATGAATACGACCGCAATATCCGAACAAAACACTGCGACTCAAACCGCGAAACTGCTCTACACCGCCAAAGCCCACACGACCGGTGGACGGGACGGAGGCTCGTCCCGTTCCTCGGATGGCCGGCTGGACGTAAAGCTTTCCATTCCCAGCGGCCCGGGCAACGGCACGAATCCCGAACAGTTGTTTGCCGCTGGCTGGTCGGCCTGTTTTCTGGGTGCGATAAAACATGTGGCCGCCAAAATGAAGGTGAGGCTTCCAGCCGACGTCGCCATTGGTCCCGAAATTGATCTTTTGATCGGAAGCGATGGTTACTTCCTCAAAGCGCGTCTCAACGTCAGCCTGCCGGGTTTGGACCGTCAGGTCGCACAGTCAATCGTGGACGGCGCACACCAAACGTGTCCCTATTCCAAAGCCACGCGCGGGAACATCAACGTCGAGATTAACTTGGTGTAAGTCTCAGCGACCCGTCCACTCGCACGCCGACTCGTCGAACAACGCCGACAGAAATATGACGAACCCGATCACCCCCGAGGGCGCTGCTTCGGCGCAGAACTCGCTGCCGCCTGTGCCTACCACGAAGATCCTAGCGATCTCCCATTTCATCGGCGCGCCCATGACACCCGCCCAGCGCGCTAAGATCATGCCGCACGAGGTCCATGACACGGCGAATGCCTATCTCGCGGGCAAGATAGACCAGTGGTATTTCCGGACCGACGGGAAGGGTGTGGTTTTCATCGTCAACGCAAGCACACCGGAAGAGGCAAAAAACATTTTGGAGAAATTCCCGCTGGGGCAGGCCGGTTTGATGGGCTTTGACTATATCCCGCTAGGTCCGCTCAGTCCACTGCGCATCATCAATGACATGGTGAAGGGAGGCACGCGATGACATCTATCGCCAGCTCAGCTTCCGAGGTGAAGGTTCAGCATCGCTCGCTCTTGATCGCCCGCGGCTACGAGGAATTCACCGGGCGGCTTGAGCAGATCCTCGGGCGGTTCGTTCCATCAAAGCTGAAAGGCCTGACACCCGATGGCGCCATGGAGGCGCTGAAGTCAATGGAGGGCGAGCAGGGGTTTATGATTATCAATATCTTCGACCATGGTGCGGACCTCCTGATGGTCGGCCAGCCGCGGAAGGCCAAGCAGTACCTGATCGGCAATCCACTCGTGGCGATCCAATTAACTCGCCATGACATCCGTGCGGCACTTTATGCCCCGCTGCGAGTGCTCGTCTTCGAGTCCGAGCCTGGTCGCACGGTCGTCGAATTCGATCAGGCTTCGACGCTTTTCGGTCAGTTCGGACGAAATGAAGTCACCGCCGGAGCTGTGGAGAGTGATGGAAAGCTTGATCGCGTCATCGCGAAGGCCGCACAACTAGGCACTGAACACAAATAGATATTAGTCGGCAAACATGACAACTCCCATTCTAGTCACTGGCGCGGCGGGCCGTGTGGGCGCGGTCGGACGCACGATTGCCGAACTTCTATTGAAGCAGGGCAAAGCGGTGCGGGCCATGGTGCGAAGTGAAGACGAACGCGCGCAGGCATTGCGTGAGAAAGGCGCTGACGTGATCGTCGGCGACCTGCTCGATCTCGATTCGATGCATCGGGCGATTGCCGGCTGCGACACGATGTATTTCGGCATGTCGGTTTCGGATTCCTATCTGGCCGCTACCGTTAATGCGGCAGCAGTGGCGAAGCATCACGGCGTGAAGGCGTTCATCAACATGTCCCAGATGACACTCGCCCAGATGAGCATCACCGAAACCACCCCGAGTCCGCAGCACAAGCTGCATTGGTTGGCCGAGCAGGCGCTGAACTGGTCCGGTCTGCCCGTCGTGCATGTGCGGCCGACGGTGCTGCTCGAAGGCTTCTTCCTGATTCTCACTCCCGATTCCGTCAGGGAATCAAATCAAATCTGACTGCCGTTCGGCGAGGGCAAGACCTCGCCGGTCGCCGTGGAGGATGTCGCACGCGTAATCGCCGCGCTGCTGGTAAATCCGCAGCCGCACATCGGCAAAACCTATCACCTGACCGGTCCGCAGTCCGAGAACATGCACTTCTTTGCTAAGGAGTATTCGCAGGCGCTTGGCCGCACGATCACCTGTCTGGATATTCCGGTCGAAGCGTGGCGCGACGGCCTGCTGAAGCGCGGCCTGCCGGTTTACCTGGTGAATCACCTCGCCACGATGGCTGATTTGCACCGCGCGGGACGCTACGACCGGATGTCCGACGACGTGCTCGCGCTGACTGGACGAAGGCCGTTGAGCATGCAGGAGTTCGTCAGAAAAAATGCGGCGGCGTTCACCGCACCGGGAAAAACCGTGAACAAGCAGGATGGAAGAGCATGACGAATCTGACGCTCGACAAAGACATCACCGCGCTCCTGGTAGTTGATCCCTACAACGATTTCATTTCCGAGGGCGGCAAGATATGGGATCGAATCAAAGCTGTTGCCGAAGCGAACCACTGTGTTCCGAACATGCTGCGAGTTCTTAGGGCAGCGCGCGAGGCCAAGCTTCGCATCTTCTACGCGCTGCATCGTCGCTACCGTCCAGGCGACTATGAGACCTGGAAATACATTGCGCCAATTCAAAGGAGAGCCTGGTCAAGCAAGGCGTTCGAATACGGCACTTGGGGTGGCGAAATTCGTTCCGGGTTCGAGCCAAATCCGGGCGACATTGTTGCGGCGGAGCATTGGTGCTCCAGCGGCTTTGCCAACACCGATTTGGATTTGCTGCTCAAAAAGCGCGGCGTCCATCAGCTCATCGTCATCGGACTCATCGCGCATACTTGCATCGAAGCGACCGTTCGTTACGCCGCTGAGCTCGGCTACGAGGTCACGATGGTAAAGGACGCGACCGCAGATTACTCGGATAAGGAGATGCACGCCGCTCTTGAAATCAATATTCCAGCCTACGCCAGCGCCGTTGTGACCACAGACGAGATCTGTCGCCTCACTCTCTCCTCGAAGATAAAGACAAAACTCAAATACAAGAAATAACCATCAAACCGAAAGGACTCGTTTATGAATACCGCTTTAACCCAAGAGCCAGTCAGCAAATTGAAACAACCACGGCTGGCGACTGTTTCCGCCACGAATCATCAAGCCTGGGTTGCCAGCGCGGCGAAACAACCGATGAAGCTCGAAGTCGTTGACCTCGGGCCGTTCGGCGCGGAGGACGCTGAAATTGCAGTCGAACATTGCGGCTTGTGTCACTCCGATCTTTCCGTCCTGAACAACGAATGGGGGCTTTCGCAATATCCGGCGGTTCTCGGCCACGAAGTTGTCGGTCGCGTCACCGCAGTCGGTCCAAATGCCAAAGGACTCAGGGTAGGACAGCGCGTCGGCGTCGGCTGGAACTCGGGCAGTTGCATGCACTGTCATCAGTGCATGTCGGGAAGTCATCACCTTTGTCCGGAAGTGCAAGCGACCATCGTCGGTCATCGCGGCGGATTCGCGTCGCACATCCGCACGCACTGGGCCTGGGCGATTCCGCTGCCGGAGAAGCTCAACTTCGCCGAAGCAGGTCCGCTCCTGTGCGGCGGCGTCACCGTCTTCGCGCCGCTCGCGATGCACGCCAAGCCGACGAGTCGCGTCGGCATCATCGGCATTGGTGGCCTTGGACACATGGCAGTGAAGTTCGCCTCAGCTTACGGCTGCGACGTGACCGCGTTCACTTCGAGCGAGAGCAAATTTGACGAAGCGAAGGGGTTCGGGGCGAACCACGTCGTCTGCACCAAAGACTCCGACGCGCTCAAGAAGCTCGCCGGCAGCTTCAACCTGCTGATCAGCACCGTGAACGTGAAGCTCGATTGGGACGCGGAGATCGGCACGCTCGCGCCAAACGGCCGACTGCACGTCGTCGGCGCTGTGCTTGAACCAATTCCAGTCGCCGCGTTTTCACTCATTATGGGGCAACGCAGTGTTTCAGGTTCTCCGACCGGTTCGCCCGTGATGCTTGAGACGATGCTCGACTTTGCTTCGCGTCACAACATCACGCCGCAAACCGAACATTTCCCGATGAGCAAGATCAACGAAGCTTTCGCCCGGCTTGAATCAGGCAAGGCCCGTTACCGAATCGTCCTGGACGCGGATTTCTGAGCTCCTACTTTGGGAGGAGAACCGCGTCCTCCCATTGTCCAATTTCCAAAGTGCATCCACACAAGCAAGGTTACAGCATGAATACGATCACTACCAAAGACGGCACACAAATTTACTTCAAGGATTGGGGCAAAGGTCAGCCCATCGTTTTCAGCCACGGCTGGCCGTTGTCGGCTGATGATTGGGATGCGCAGATGCTTTTCTTTCTGAACAAGGGTTTTCGCGTGATCGCCCATGATCGGCGCGGTCATGGCCGGTCGAGTCAGACCGGCGGCGGTCACGACATGGACCACTATGCGGATGACCTTTCCGCTCTGACTACGCATCTCGACCTGAAGAACGCCGTCCACGTTGGCCACTCGACCGGCGGCGGCGAAGTGGTGCATTACCTGGCGCGCCACGGCGAGAGCCGGGTGGCAAAAGCGGTGATCATTGCCGCCGTGCCGCCGCTGATGGTTAAAACGGCGACGAATCCGGGCGGACTGCCAAAGGAGGTCTTCAACGGACTTCAGATGCAGGTCGCCGCCAATCGTGCTCAGTTTTACTACGATTTCCCGGCAGGGCCATTCTATGGCTTTAATCGACCGGGCGCGAAAGTGTCGCAAGCCATCATCTGGAACTGGTGGCGTCAGGGAATGATGGGCGGCGCAAATGCGCACTATGACGGGATCGTTGCTTTCTCCCAGACCGACTTCACCGAAGATTTGAAAAAAATCACAGTGCCCGTTCTCGTGATGCACGGCGACGACGACCAGATTGTGCCGTATGCCGACTCTGCGCCGCTCTCGGCGAAGCTGCTGAAGAACGGTACTTTGAAAACCTACAAGGGCTTTCCGCACGGTATGCCAACGACTGAGGCCGCGACCATCAACGCGGACCTGCTGGCATTTATCAAAGCCTGAACCAGCAGCAAGCACGCTTCAAATATGAATACAAAGACGACCTTTGGCATCGCGAGCGTTAAAGAAAGCAACGTGAATCCGAAAACAGAAAGGAGACAATTATGAAAATTGTAGTGATCGGTGGCAGTGGACTCATCGGGTCAAAGCTCGTACCTAGGTTACGCGAGCACGGGCACGAAGCAGTTGCTGCATCTCCCAAATCCGGCGTCAACACCCTCACCGGCGAGGGGCTGGCCGAAGTGCTGAAGGGCGCTTCGGTGGTCGTTGACGTGACAAACTCTCCCTCGTGGGAGGATGCGGCGGTGATGAACTTCTTTGAAACCTCAACCCGCAACCTCCTCACCCATGAAGCGTCTGCAGGCGTCGGCCATCACGTCGCACTGTCGGTGGTTGGGACCGACCGCCTGTCCGAAAGCGGGTACTTTCGAGCCAAGATCGTTCAGCAAAATCTCATCAAAGGCGGATCGATCCCTTACTCCATCGTTCAGGCTACACAGTTTTTCGAATTCCTGAAGCAGCTTGCCGACATTTCCTTCGACGGCAAGAAGGTGCGTTTGTCGGATGCGCTTTTCCAGCCGATGGCCGCCGATGATGTCGCAAGTGCCCTGGGCCGGATCGCCGTTGGACCGCCGATCAATGGCACTGTCGAAATTGGGGGCCCGGAAACGTTTCGCATCGAAGAACTGGTGCGCAGGCGATTGAAATCGCTCAATGATTCGCGCGAAGTGGTCGCCGACCCAAACGTCCGATACTCCGGTGCAAAAATCGGTGAGCGGACGCTAGTCCCCGGCAAAGATGCCCGGCTTGGCGAAACGCGTTTCGAAACCTGGCTCAAGCAGTCCGCTGAACAAATCCCGGGCAAGAATGTGCAGACCGCAGCAAAAACAGCAGTGGTCAGGCATTAGCGGTTCTCTGAATTGAGGCCGGTTTGGCTCAACGGGCCGCAGCCTGACCGACACTCTTGCTCAAAACACAAATACAGAACGAGTCGAATCCTGGCAGTTCAAACGAAAGGTATGCTCATGAAGATTACAAAGCTGATTTTGATGTTGGTGTGTGTCATGGCCGTCGGGGCCGCGACGGAGGAGCAAAAGGAGGCGAAAGTGACGCCGCTCTTTTCGAAAGATCTGAAGGAGTTTCCTGGCAAGGAAGGGCAAATAATCATGGTTGAGTATCCTCCGGGCAGCTCGGACCCAATACATCGCCACAACGCGCATGCGTTCGTTTATGTATTGGAAGGCTCGATCGTGATGCAGCTAAGGGGTGCGAAAGAAGTGACGCTGACACCTGGTCAAACCTTCTATGAAGGTCCCGATGATGTTCACGTCCTCGGGCGAAACGCCAGCCAAACCAAACCGGCAAAATTCGTTGTGTTCTTCGTGAAGGACAAAGACGCTCCGGTGCTGGTACCCGCCAAATAAATCAGGACTGCAAGCTTTTCTGTGCAAGCAACAGCTCAACGCCGGCTTTCTCGACTTCATCAAGTCGTGGACCACCGCGCCAACACTTCACGAATATGAGTAACAAAAAACTCTCCGGCAAAGTCGCCGTCGTCACCGGAGCATCCAAAGGCATCGGAGCGGCGATTGCGAAACATCTGGCGGCCGAAGGCGCGGCGGTCGTTGTCAATTATTCCTCCAGCAAGACTGGCGCGGACAAGGTTGTCGCCCAAATCAGCAGCGCGGGCGGCAAGGCCGTCGCGGTCCAGGCGGACGTGGCGAAGCAGGCCGACATTGACCGCATGTTCGCCGAAACGAAGAAGGCGTATGGCCGGCTCGACATTCTGGTGAACAACGCGGGCATTTACGAATTCTCGCCGCTCGACAGCATCACGGAAGAGCATTTCCACAAGCAATTTAATCTGAATGTGCTTGGCCTCATCCTCACCACGCAGGCTGCGGCGAAACTGTTCGATTCCGCCGGTGGCAACATCGTCAACATCAGTTCGATAGTCAGCACCCTCGCGTTTCCGAACGCGGCGGTCTATAGCGCCACGAAAGGAGCGGTGGACGCCATTACGCGCTCGCTCGCCACGGAACTCGGGCCGCGCAAAATTCGCGTCAACGCCATTCGTCCCGGCATGGTGGAGACGGAAGGAACACACGCGGCGGGCATCGAGGAGAGCGAGATGCAAAAGCAGACGCTGGCGGCGACACCGCTGGGCCGGCTCGGCAAGCCGGATGACATCGCTGGCGCGGCAGTTTTTCTCGCGTCCGCCGACTCGTCGTGGATCACGGGCGAAACATTTGTCATCGCTGGCGGCTCGCGATGATTCCATGAGGAACGAATTATGATCTTGAGAATCTTCACCATCATCCACGTCCTGATCAGCCTCCTTGGAATTTTCTCAGGCTTCGTCGTCATCTACGGACTGCACACCGCCGATCCGCTCAATGGCTGGACGTCGTTTTTTCTCGTGACCACGGTGGCGACGAGCGTGATCGGTTTTTTCTTTCCGTTCCAGAAACTGCTGCCGTCGCACATCGTCGGCATCATCTCGCTCGTCGTGCTTGCGCCAGCCATCTACGCGCGCTATCCCGGACATCTCGAAGGTGCATGGCGTTGGATTTACGTGGTCGGCGCAGTGCTGGCGCAGTATTTGAACTTCTTCGTCCTCATCGTGCAGAGCTTCCAGAAAATCCCGCCGCTGAAAGCCCTTGCCCCGACGCAGAAAGAACCGCCCTTCGCAATCACCCAGCTCGTCTTCTTGATTCTGTTCATCGTGCTGGGCGTTGTGGCGGTGAACAAATTTCACGTCTGACAATTTCCTATGGCTCACTCATGAATGAAAGGCATCGTATGAACAACAAACAAACTTCCCAAATCTCACGTCGTCATTTCCTTGCTTCCACAGCCATTGCAGCAGCCGCGGTTTGTTTCATACCGCGTCGCTTGTTCGCCGAAGGTGAAAGCCCCGTCACCGTCATTCGCGGCGCGGCGGCCACGGCCAAAATTACAACGACCAAACTTCGCGGCAACGTCAGCGTGCTCGAAGGATCGGGCGGCAACATCGCCGTCCTCACCGGTCGTGATGGCAAGTTGCTCGTGGACGCGGGCATCACCGCCTCTCGCCCCGGAATCACCGAAGCGCTGGCCGGCATCAGTTCTGATCCGATCAAGCATTTGGTCAACACGCACTGGCACTTTGATCACACGGACGGGAATGAATGGCTGCATTCCGAGGGCGCTGAAATCACTGCTCACGAAAATACCCGCAAGCATCTCTCCAGCACCACGCGAGTGGATGCATGGAACTTCACGTTCCCGCCTTCGCCGAAAGGCGCATTGCCGAAGAAGGTTTTCACAAAAGATCGCAAACTGAAACTCAACGGCACGACACTCGCGCTTGATTATTACGGGCCGTGCCACACGGACTCGGACATTTCCGTTCACTTCACGGACGCTGACATTCTTCACGTCGGCGATACTTGGTGGAACGGTTATTTCCCATTCATTGACTACAACACCGGCGGCAGCATCAACGGTGCAATCCGTGCCGCTGAGGCGAACGTCGCGCGGGTCACGGAGAAAACCATTGTCATCCCTGGACACGGACCGATTGGCGGCAAAGCTGGATTGATTGAATTCCGCGACATGCTGGTCGCAGTCCGAGACAAGGTGGCCGCGCTGAAAAAAGAGGGCAAGTCACTCGACGAAGTCGTCGCCACCAAACCTACGGCCGCGTATGACGAGAAGTGGGGCGGCTTCGTGATTGATGGCAAAACGTTCACTGGCCTCGTTTACGCCGGCGCCTGACACATCCCAATCCCGAACATCAAAAAGCAAACGAACAACCAAACAAAAATACAAAACCATGCCAAACAAGACTTCCCTAGCCAAACGTAGCGAAAAAGGATTGCTCACCCCGCACAACTGCGTTGTCACCATCATTGACCTTCAGCCGCAGATGCTCTTCGGCGTCGGCAACTTTGACCGTCAATCCGTCATCAACAACAACGCCATCCTCGGCAAAGCCGCAAGGGTTTTCGATGTTCCGGTCGTCCTCAGCACGGTGGAGACCAAGGGGTTCAGTGGCAACATCTGGCCCCAGATTCAGGCCATCTTCCCCGGACAGACGCCGATCGAGCGTTCTTCCATGAATTCATGGGATGACAAGAACTTCGTAGCGGCGGTCCAAAAGACCGGCAGGAAAAAGATCGTGCTCGCCGGACTGTGGACGGAGACCTGCGTCGCGCTGCCGACTGTTCAGGCCATCACCGACGGTTACGAAGTCTATGTCGTGGAAGACTGCTGTGGTGACGTGAGCCAACTCGCCCACCAGAACGCGATGCTGCGAGTCGTCCAGGCGGGCGCAAAACCGGTTACCGCCCTCTCCGTGATGCTCGAATGGCAGCGCGACTGGGGGTTGAAGGATACGTATGACGCCGTCATGGACATCGTGAAGAACCATTGCGGAGCGTATGGCGCGGGTGTTGAGTATGCCTACACGATGGTGCATAAAGCTCCTGCAACCAAGTTCCCCGAGTACGTTGTTCCCACCGCCGTTGCGCACTAAAAATCCGGGTGAAGCCATGAGTTGGCCCGAGCCAATCAACGTTCCCATCCCGCGCGCGGTTAAGCCAGGATGCGAAGCCGACTTCGAGCGGGCGTTGCGCGACTTCGTGCAGCGCTCGCTCTCGCTGCCGTGAACGATGGGTCAAGACGAACCACGAAAGATAAGCCAAATGACTACTCAGCGAATATCGTCCGGATGCAGCTTCTTTGGCGGCACAGCAGGCCTTGTCGCCATATTGTTGTCATCCTCCTCACTCACAGCAACTGCAGCCAAAGTCCCCGCCGGTTTTACCGAGGGTTTCGCCGACGTAAACGGCGTTCGACTGCACTACTTCATCGGCGGCAAGGGCGGCCCGGTGGTTCTGCTGCACGGTTATGCCGAGACCAGCCACATGTGGCTTCCGATCATGCCGCCGCTGGCCACGAACCACACGGTCATCGTTCCCGACCTTCGCGGCGCGGGGGATTCCTCCAAGCCCGATTCCGGCTACGACAAGAAAAACATGGCCGTGGACATCCACGACCTCGCCACGGCATTGGGATTCAATCGCGTCAGCATCGTCGGCCACGACATCGGATTGATGGTGGCCTACGCTTATGCCGCGCAATTTCCACAGGCGACCGAGCGCGTGGTGCTGATGGACGCCTTTCTGCCCGGCGTTGGCGATTGGAAGAATGTCTGGCTGATGCGCGACTTGTGGCATTTCCACTTTTACGGCGAAGTGCCCCTGGCGCTGGTCAAAGGTCGCGAGCGAATTTACTTCGAGCATTTCTGGAACGACTTCGCTGCCGATCCGAAACATTCTGTATCTGAAGCCGATCGGCGAATCTATGCGAAAGCTTATGCGCAATCGGACGGCATGCGCGCCGGTTTTGAATATTTCCGTAACTTCGAACGCGATGCGAAGGACTTCGCCCAGTTGAGCGCCACGCCGCTTCCTATGCCGATGCTGGTGCTGACCGGTGAGAAGGCCAGTGGCAACTTCCTCATCGAGCAAGCCCGGCTGGTGGCAACCAATGTCCAGGGCCAGGTTGTTACCGGTTCAGGGCATTGGCTTATGGAAGAAGCGCCCCAAGCGGTAATTCCGGCGATCATTAAGTTCCTCAACACCGAACCATGAAAATGCACGACATTCTAACAAACAAAACAAATCACCCATTATGAAAACCAAATTCCCCGCATTAAGTCTGGCTTTGATGCTTGCTATCGCTAATGCAAGCGCAGCGGATTCGGCAGCCGCGCCGAAAGAAAAAGTTTTTGAGACCAAACCGCTGGGCATCCAATTGTCCATCAAGATGGTCGGACCCTACATGGAGGCGGCTGATCTCCAGATCATTTGCCTCTTCAAGCATAAAGATTCCGGGGACACTTACCAAGGCGCGGCGAAAGACACGGACGCGCATCTCGGCGGCCTTCTTTCCGCGTTGCGAAATCGCGGGGAGTTTGTGGGCGAACTCGGCGAGACATTTCTCTTCACGCCGCCCAAAGGTTCCATCCCGGCAAAGCGATTCATGGTGATTGGACTGGGCGATGAAAAAGGTTTGTCCCTCGATTCATTGCGTGTGATCGGGCGCATAGCAGCGCGCGAAGCGGTTCGACTGAAGGCCAAACGCGTCGCCTGGGCTCCGGTAATTCGCGATGAGGGCAACTCGACCATTGATGTTGGTCAAGGCGACCGTGTTTTTGTCGAGCAGATGCTCGCAGCTTACGATACGGAGAAACGGCTTCAGGCGCAAGGGCTTGCTGACAAGTTTAGCATCGAAGAATTCGTCGTCGAAGCAGGGCCGACCTTTTTCGATAGCGCGGTGAAACAGGTCGGTGAAGGCATTGAATCAGCCATTGCGGAGCTAGGTCAACGCAAAGTCGCGCCTTACGCCTCGACCATCAAATAGACGATGTGCCATGCCAGGCTCATCTTCCTGCTGCCTGTACTGCCGCTAGCGATGCTGGCCGAAAACTTGACCACAACAGGAGAAACCCCGTTGCCGCCTCCGTCTTACAAGATATTGCGATTCGACGAGGATTACTCCTGTCTCACTAATCCCGCAAATCGCAGCGACTGGTTTGATCCAGTCAAGTATATCCCGTTACGGGAAAACGAGCCGTATTGGTATCTGAGTTTTGGCGGTGAGCTGCGTGAGCGGTTTGAAGGCATACATGACGACAACTTCGGGATTGGTTCCGGCCCGGATTCCTACTGGTTGCAGCGCGTGACGCTCCTGGGCGACTTGCACCTTGGCGAGCGCGTGCGCGTTTTCGCGGAAGGAATATCGGGTGTCATCGCTGGTCAAGAACAACCTGCGGCCCCAGTGCAAGACGATCCGATTGATTTGCAATTCGCGTTCGTTGACGTCCTGCCTTACCTGACGAGCGACGAACGGCTGACCTTGCGAGCCGGCCGCTTCGGCATGAGCTTTGGCTCAGGCAGGCTCGTGGCCACGCGGGCGGCGCCAAACATCCCTTTCAAATTCGACGGATTTGAGATGCTCTACGCCCGACCGCTTTGGGAGACAACTGCATTTCTCACGCGGCCGGTCAAGGATTCAGGCGGATTCGATGGTGAAGATCACTCCACAGCGTTCTGGGGCTTTTATCTCACACACTGGTTCGATGCACCGCACAAACTCGGCATGGATTTATATTACCTGGGCGTCACTCGAGAACATGGGAGGTACGCTTCGGGGGCCGGAAATGAGCACAGACATTCGCTGGGTGCGCGCGAATTCGGGGCTTGGGATCGTTGGGATTGGAACGCGGAAGAAGTCCTGCAAGTGGGCAGTTTCGGAATCGATTCTATCCTGGCTTGGACAGCGAGTCTTGACGCGGGCTACACATGGGACGCGACTTTGCAGCCGAGGGTTGGATTGAAAGTGGATGTGACAAGCGGCGACGGCAACCCCCATGACGGACGATTAGAGACGTTCGACGCCCTCTTTTTCAAATCCGGTTATTTTAATGACGCCAGCCTGCTGCGTCCCCAAAACATCATCGACGTTCACCCCAATGTCGGGGCCAATTTGACTCCAACCGTGTCCGTCAACGGGGGAGTGGATGTCTTTTGGCGGTATTCAAGAAACGACGCCGTTTACGCTGTGCCCGGTTTCGTCGCCATCCCTGCGCTGAAAACAGGTTCAGCCTATGTTGGCACCGCCCTTGACATAAATCTCGAATGGCGAATTCAAAGACACATCACTGCCGGCGCATCCTACGTCCATTTTTTCACAGAAGACTATGTCCATGCGGCTGGCGGCCGTGATGTGGACTATGTTTCGACCACAATCAGCTTTCTCTTTTAGCGGATGCGATCAAACCGATGAGGGAACCCATTCATATTGCGATTACCCGACGAGTAAAGCCGGGTTGCGAAGCCGAATTTCAGCAGGCGCTCATCGAATTTTTCAAAACCTCCTTCAGCCACATCGGCATGCATGGGGCAAGTATGCTCGTGCCGCCGCCCGGTTCAACATCATCTGAGTTCGGAATTTTAAGGACATTCGCCAATGAGCAGGAACGCGATGCCTTTTACGCTTCACCGCTCTTCCAATCGTGGAAGGAGCGAATCGCGCCGCTGACCGAAGGGGAACCTCAATACCGCCAACTGCATGGACTCGAAGCGTGGTTTCGCTCAACACAAAGTCCGCCGCCACGATGGAAGATGGCGGCAGCCACTTTCCTGGGCGTCTTTCCGGTTGCCATGGTTTTGAATCTCACCATTGGTCCGTTGATTCGTTCCTGGCCCTTCATTGTCAGCAACGCAGTCTTTAATGCTTGCGTCGTCGCTCTTTTGACTTGGGTCGTGATGCCGTTGGTCACGCAGCTCATTCACGGCTGGCTCAATCCTCAACCACAAAAGAAAGAAAGAATCGCATGAACTCAAAAGCCGTTCCTGACCTTATTCTCCAAAGTGGCCGAATTACCACCCTTGACCCGAAATATCCTGAAGCAAAGAACGTTGCGGTCAAAGATGGCCGCGTCGTTGGCGTGGATGACGCCGAGCAATATCAACGCGGACCGGACACCAAAGTGATTGACCTCAAGGGACGCCGCCTCATCCCGGGACTCAACGACTCGCACCTTCACGTCATTCGCGGCGGCCTCAATTACAACATGGAACTCCGGTGGGACGGCGTGCCTTCGCTCGCCGATGGATTGCGGATGCTGAAGGAGCAAGCGCAACGCACACCCCCGGGTCAATGGGTGCGCGTGGTTGGCGGCTGGAGTGAGTTTCAGTTTGCTGAGCGACGAATGCCGACCCTGGAAGAAATCAACGACGCCGCTCCGGATACGCCGGTGTTCATCTTGCACTTGTATTGCCGCGCTTTGCTGAATCAGGCGGCGCTACGCGCGTGCGGTTACACCAAGGACACTCCAAATCCACCGGGCGGCGAAATTCAGCGCGACCACAAAGGCAATCCCACCGGCCTGCTTATCGCGCGCCCGAACGCCACGATTCTTTATGCTAC